>Ga0137418_10000546_pt1 | contig 34190 bp, 24 predicted proteins | sample CZODoug3_1_2_16f_FD_122242 | JGI IMG/M metagenome (GOLD analysis project Ga0137418, IMG submission 122242) | Vadose zone soil fungal communities from Angelo Coast Range Reserve, California, USA - CZODoug3_1_2_16fungal (Hybrid Assembly) | ecosystem: Environmental > Terrestrial > Soil > Vadose... | reverse complement strand
CCTGCGAAGCCTAAGAACGCGGCAAGCAAAGAGACGCTCCTGCCCGCCGGCTTAAGCAAGTCATAAAAGAGAGCTGTGATGGCGATCTGGCACGCCATTTCGATGAGGTATACTGCGAAACCCAACTGAAACAAGCCCCTGTGCGTCAGTATGTTGGTCGCCGTAGCCGCGGCGTCGCCCTCTACCACAAGGCTGCCGCTCACGAAACCCTGGGCGAATATTCCCGTCAGTATGGTCAGGAGATAAAAGGCACCGGTAATCCTAGCCTCGAACCGCGGCGACGTTTCCCCAATTCGTTCCATCATTTCAGTTGTGCTCCTATTCGTTTTTCCTTACACCAGGGACTGAATCAAGCGAGCATCGAATCAGATTGGTTCGCGGTACCGCCGTAGCCGCACCGCTGTGGCGAGGAATATCGCGGCGACTGCCAGCCCTACCCACAGACCCGGCGTACTGAAAAATTGCACCGGAGTGAGCGCTGACATCATTTCCATCAGGTTTCCGCTCCGCGCTGTGGTGGTGGAAGGCTCCGGCCCGGTCAAGCGGTACTGCAGCATGCCGAGGAAATGCGAAGTTCTGAACGCAATCTTCTCGACTCCCCAGATCACGAACGGAGGCAAGAACGCCCATATAAACGGCGCGCGTGGTGCCCAAGCTGAAACCAGCAGCAACCAGCCGTAGATGGGCGCGTACCAGAGGCCATGAACGGTCAGAATGTGGTAGAGGAGCATCAGTGACATGTGGAAGAACGACATCCGTGCCCCGAGCGTCCCGACACTCAGGCCGCTGCCCAGTAGGACTGCGCTGCTCAGCAGCAGCATGACGAACTGCGTGACAACGGCGATGGCGAAGCTGAGGAGCGGCAAAATGACGAGGGGAATGGCGAACTTCGAGAGCACGGTGGTGAGGTCGGAAACTGGCAGCGACTTCCAGAACAGGATGCTGCGATCGCGGCGCTCTCCGTACAGCGCGTCGAGAGAGTAGAAAATCCCGACTATAAAACCCGTCCCCATGATCAGAGCAGCCGCGAATGCGTACGGTGTGTCGAGCGGCTCGTGCCGATGCGCCGTGCTGAGCGTCAACCCAGTCAAGAAGGCGAGCAGAAAAACGGCGGCGGCGGCCAGCGGGGCGATATAGATCGAACGGTGCTCCCACAATTCACGCCGCACCGACCAGTACATGCGCCGACTGGCGGTAATGACCGCAGGCGCGGTTACTTGTGATTCGAGGGGAGACCCGGGCACGGTGTTTGATGGAGTACTCATCGAGCCCCTCCTTGGGCCGCACCGCTTTGATTGCTTAGCACCGCCACAAACAAGTCTGCGATGCTGGGCTTGCGCACCTCGCCAAGCGCGGCGAGTTGCTGGCGTTCGACACGATCGAAGAGCAGGATGCTGCGCCCGAACACTTGGCGCTCGTGCATCGGCCTGAGCGCCTGTGCCGCTGCGAGCTGCTCCGGATTCACCATCACTTCCAAGTAGCGCGACTCGAATTCTTCCATGCGGCAATCGAATACGATGCGGCCGTGGTTAATGAACATGACATCGGTCAGGACGTCTTGAATCTCTTCCACTTGATGGGTGGTCACCACGATAGTGCGGCTGCGATCGAAGTAGTCATTCAGCAGCGAATCGTAGAACTGCTTGCGATACAGAATATCCAGGCCAAGCGTCGGCTCGTCCAGCACCAGCAATTTCGCATCAATGGCCATGACCAGGGCGAGATGCAGTTGCGCCACCATGCCCTTCGACAATTCCCTGACCTTGCTGGTGCGACGGATGGCGGTCTTGGCAAGAAAACCTTCCGCCTTTGAGCGATCGAATCGCGGATGCACACCGGCGAAGTAGTCGAGAGCCTGCCAAACCCTTATCCAGCGCGGCAGCACGGCGACATCGGCAATGAAGCACGCATCGCGCATAAGCTGATCGCGCTCAGTCCAGGGGTCGCGTCCGAGCACCTTCAGTTCTCCCTGGTAGGGGGTGAGTCCGAGAATTGCATTGAGCGCGGTGGTCTTGCCCGCCCCGTTGGGCCCGATGAGTCCGAGGATGCGGCCCGCTTCGACACGCAGATCGATACCGTCCACCGCGACCGTTGTTCCGAATGCCTTCCGCAAACCGCGTGCTTCTATGCATGCCATGGCTTCAGCGCTCCTTCTTGGGCGGCTTCGATTCGGCGGGCTTCGCCTGGGGGTCATCCACAGACGACCGATGGGTTGCGCCGTTCATCAGTTCTTCCGCCTTCAGGCCGAGCCGCTCGATGGTCGCGCAGACCCTCGGCCATTCTTCGCCAAGAAACTTCTGCCGTTCGCTTTGCAACAGCAGATTGCGCGCACCGGCATTGATGAACATGCCGAGGCCTCGCTTGGTTTCGACAAGTCCCTCGTCGACTAGTTGTTGATAGCCCTTCAGGACCGTAAGTGGATTCACACGATATTCAGCAGCGACGTTGCGCACGGACGGCAGCGGATCGCCTTCCTTGAGCACGCCGTCGAGGATCATCGCGACGACACGGTCGCGAAGCTGGCGGTATATCGGCTGACTGTCGTTCCACTCACGGTCCATCAGAGTTTCCAGTACCCCATGGCAGCGGCGCTCTCCGTCACTGTGCCCGCTTCAAGTCAAAGTGCGCGTGGATCGCCTTGTCCTTCATCATGAACGTCCAATCCTCGGTGTGATGGTCGGCGTCGATGATCGTAAACACCGCATGGTGCATGTGGTACGTCGCGCTCCCGCTGATGTCCGCGAACTCGAACTCGACCGTCTTGCCGTCCGGCGACATCTTGCCGGTCATGCGCGGCCGGTTCCCCGCGTCGCAATAGTGAATCAGCGTGAGCTGGTCTCCGTCCACGTAAAGCATCGTGACCGGATGGTCGTACTTAGTCGCATCCAACGGCGTTCCTGCTTCCTGGAACTCGTGCACGAGGGCGTTTCCCCGCGAGGTCACGCGCAGCGAGAGATGCATCTTGGCACCTGACATCTGCGGCATGTCCTGGACGGCGACGGCGCCTTCCCACTCTCCCGCCAGGGTTTTCATGGTTGCGAATGACTTCTGCGCCGCGGACGGCACAGGAACCACGGAGGACTTTTGCGCGTCGGATTGCGCGTAGGCCGCAGTGGCGAGCAACATCAGAATAACGGTCAACACAAAACGGGATTTCATATTTCATTCTCCTTAAGAAATCCATTCTTCCTGAACTCGGGTCGGGGATTATTCGCTGGCTCACTTCACTTGCGATCAATCAGCTTCAACGAACTCACCCTACTGTTATAGTTGACTATAACACTACTACAGATGTCAAGCAGTTTCTTATCTTCGTCCCGGCCGCCCATCCCCCTAGGACAAATCGTTCTCGTGGTCGCTGGCTCAAGTGGGCAATTTGACACAATAGGAGTTCAGGCCTACTCGTCTGGCGAACGACTTAACCCGGTTAGTTGTGGGGCGGTCGTCCGTTCTCGGCACGCTCTCGAAAGCATCCCGAAACGCCGTCAGGCACGTGTCCTGCTCGAGGCCAAGTTGTGCGACCTTAGCGCCGGACGACGTCAGCCGCAGTCTGCAATTCCCTTTTTTTCGACACAAAGCTCTATGCCCATCTTCTGCACCGACACTTGTTGCCAGTCTTCGCTGATCGACCGCTAATCTCGTGGCACAGCTTCCGGCATATTCAGGCGACGCTGCTCAGATGGTGAATCTCTTAAAACGTGCAGGCGCAATTGGGCCACGCAAGAGTGAGCACAACCGCAGAGATCTACATGCACGCAGTTGCGGCTCCACAGCGAGCAGCAGTGGAAAAGCTGGAAAGGAGAATTTGGAATACGAAGGTGGACCCCAATGGACCCAAATCAGAAAGGCAGCAGAATCTCGGTAGTGGGCTAATCCAGTGACGTCTCAGAAGTTAAGTGGCGCGCCCGGGGAGACTCGAACTCCCGACCCTCTGCTTAGAAGGCAGACGCTCTATCCAACTGAGCTACGGGCGCACTAGCTGTCTTGATTTTAAATCATTTATCGCGAAGATAGAGTACGATTTTGGCGCGTTTACCCTCTGCCGAGGGAACAGACGCTCTATGCAGCTGGCCTCCGGACCCATCCTCGTCTACTCAATTGATTTTGCTAAAGTTACAAAGTCAATTCGACGTCAGATTCTTGCGAAATCGTGGAGCGACTTGGAGCAATTGGAACGGGCGGAACATTGAAACCGGCGCCCCATCGACTGCGCTTCCACAAGACCAATGTCGAGTTGCAAATCCAAGCGAGAATAAGTCTCGGACATGGTCTCGGGTGCGTGCCCCATCCAGAAGTTGTTGATGTCTTCCTGAACCGGCTTGCCCATGCCTTCTCCTTCCGCACTTCCAAATCTGCGATTTTCATATGCACCTCTGCGCGGATTTTGGGGAGCAGGTCACTTCTCAGGATTCAGCAAAAAAGGCGGAGGAGGATCAATGATGTTTAGCTCAAGTGGGACGCTGTTTGGCGCCCGCCGCGGTCCGAATTACGCTGCCAGCGGTTAGCTGAACGAATATCCGCGAAGGTGCGAACCGATCCCCACGCCATCCGAAAATCTGCCGAGATGGTTGGCATTCCCGCGGTGGGCTATTCAATTTCCGTCGCGTTCATCCGGATCGATGCTGTTCGCAGCGACAACCAGAGCAACGTTGTTATTGCCGAGGACGCGGTTGAATGCCGGAAGATCTTCCTTGAGCAGCTTTTGGAACTCAGCGTTCGAGCTTGCCATTTCCGCCTCAATCGACTGGAGTGTGTCCATCTCGGCGTCGGTCGGGGCAAAGTCCGCGCCGCCAGCCATGTCGCCGCCGCCGGTTCCGACCTCGGCATTGAGCCAGATCAGATTGAGGTACGCCCGGTAGGGCTCGACGAAGTACTTATCGTCGCTATTGACGAGCGCGGGAGACACGAACTTGTATTCGATGGCCTGCAGCTTCTGGTCCAACGCCTCCACGGTCTTTAGAAGTTCGGCTTTGCGCTTGGCCTCGGGGCTGTCTGGGGATTGGTCTGCCGCGGGTTCAGGTTCCGGGAAGTCTTCGTCGTCGTCCTCGCCCATGCCTTGCGGCTTTTCCTTTTCTTTCTTTTTTGGCGGGCGGAGCATTGTTTCAATGACTTCGAGCTGTTTGCGTAGCCACTCGATTTGGTTGACGGTGGCAGATACGCTGGTGATGTCGTCGTTGATGCGGAGCAAAGTTTTCACGGAAGCGTTGATGTCCGCTTCGGAACCCGGAGACTTGGGGTCGCGGAGAACCGTGATGGGCTGTGTGTAGGTCTGCCCTTCGAGCTTAAGGCGCACCGTGTAGGCTCCCGGCGCCACAAGGGGGCCGACTTCGGCGGGTTTGGCGCCCCAGTGGGTGATTGGCCGAGAGTCGACGTCGCGGAAACGCGGCTCATTCCAAATGTGAGTGTTTTCAGGAGCCACGGTCCGGAGGGCGACCAAACGGGGCGGCTCGTGACGCAAATCCCATTTTACGCGGTTCATGCCGGCGCGGGGCTTCGTGGCTTTGAGTTTGCGAATCACTTTTCCGTCCGCGTCCAGGATTTCGAGCTCCAACGGCTTTTTGTCCTTCTGCGCAGTTTTTAGGGCGAAGGTCAGTAACGCTTCCCCGCCACGGGTAAACCGGTAGGTTTTGCGTGGCTCGAAGAGGACAGCCGCTGCGTCGGAATGACTCCCGGCGAGTTGCTCAAGAGGAGTGATGTCGTCAAAGATGTAGAGCCCGCGGCCGTAAGTCGAAATCACCAAATCGTGAAACTCTTTTTGCACCACGGCCCACGTGACAGGTGCATGAGGCAGTCCGCCGCCCAATGCAGTCCAGTGCGCGCCGTCATCCAGCGAATAGTAGAGCCCATTTCCTGTACCGGCAAACAAGAGTCCCTGGCAGTTCGGGTCTTCGGTGACCGTGCGGACGTAGGACAAAGGATGTTTCGTGAGATTTCCGGTAACCGCTTTCCAGGATTTTCCAAAGTCAGTGGTCTTGTAGATGAAGGGATCGCGGTTGTCCACCAGGTGAAAATCGACACTGATGTAGGCAGTGGCGGGATCAAATGTAGAAGGAGTGATACTGGTGATAGTTCCCAAAGGTGGCAGACCGGAAATGCCCTTGGTGACGTTTACCCAGGTTGCGGCACCGTCCTTTGTGTACCAGACTTGACCATCGTTTGTACCCGCCCAGATCAATCCTTTCTGGATCTTGGATGGTGCGATCGCGAAGACGACTTCTCCGTAAAACTGGCCGAGGTTGTCGCCGACGATTCCTCCGGAGGGAATGATGTGAGCGGGGTCCTGAGTCGACAAGTCCGGACTGGTGACCGTCCAACTCTGACCCGCATTCGTTGTTTTGAAAATGACCTGGCAACCATAGTAGACGGTATTGTGGTCGAAGGGGTCGACGGCCAGCGGCGACGTCCAATGGCAGCGGTACTTTATGGCGTTGGGCGGTGAATCCAGCGTGTGCAGCCACGGGCTGACCGAGCGCGCATGCTTGTGCCGGGCATCCCAACGGGTGACCTTGTTGCCATAGCAAGTGGCCCAAACTATGTTGGGATCGGCCAAATCTGGAACGGTAAAGCCGGACTCGCATCCGCCCATGCGATGATCCCAGCCGGTTTCCTGCGAGTCGACCGGCACGCTGGGACCGCGCATGTTTCCATCGTCCTGCATGTTGCTGTAGAAGTAGTACGGAACCTGGTTGTCGACATCTACGTGGTACATTTGGCCGATTGGCAGAGTAACGCGGTGAAAGCCGCGGCCGTGAACGGTAGTAATTAGCATTCCCGCGTCATCGGTGATTACAAAACGATCGGGATTGGCGGGATCGACCCAAATATCGTGAGTGTCTCCGCCCCAGTGGACTTCCTGAAAATTCTGTCCTCCGTCGAGCGATTGATGGAACGAACTGTTGGCGATGTAAACCTCGTTGTCGGTTCCGGTCGAGACGGCGATGCGAATGTAATAGCCGGCGCGCCCAATCAAAGCCCTTTGGAAATTGACGGCCTTCCAGCGCGCCCCTGCGTCGTCGGACCTCCAAACCGAGCCTTGGTCCTTGGTTTGAATCAAGGCGAAGACGCGCCTGGAGTTGGTAGGAGCGACAGCTACGTCAATCTTGCCGACCGGAGCATGTGGCAAGCCGTGCTCTTCGATGCGCGCCCACTTGGTTCCCCCGTCGCGTGAAACGTAGATTCCGCTGCCAGGACCGCCACTGAGTTCCGCCCAGGTGCGCAATTCCACCTGCCACATTCCTGCAAACAACGTGCGCGAATTATGTGGATCCATGGAAAGCCCGGAGCATCCTACATTTTCTCCGCCAAAGAGCACTCGTTCCCAATGCTGGCCGCCGTCGACGGTGCGAAAGACGCCGCGTTCTTGTTGCGGTCCGGTGGCGCGCCCAAGGGCGCAGACAAATACGATGTCGGGATTCGAGGGATGCACGACGATGCGGCCGATGCGGCCGGTATCGGGAAGACCCATGTTGGTCCAGGTTTTCCCGGCGTCGGTGGATTTATAGATTCCGTTGCCCATTACGTCGCTATCGCGAATCATCCACGCCTCGCCAGTTCCCGCCCAAACGACGCTCGGGTCGGAAGGTGCAACGGCCAGAGCGCCGATGGCTGCGGCGGGTTGCTTGTCAAAGATCGGTGCCCAACGATTGCCGCCGTCTGTCGATTTCCAAACGCCGCCGGAGGCCGCACCGGCGTAGTAGGTGCTCGGATCACCCGGCACGCCGGCAACTGCCGCGATGCGATTTCCGACCTTTGGTCCGACAAAACGAAATCGCATCTGATCCTCGTCCTCGGCGTCCGGTTGCTGCGCATTCGCGGAGATCACACACGACAAGACTACGATCCAGCCATAAAGGAACTTCCGGCTGCGGCTGAGCACGATGGAAACCTCCTGATGGATTCGATTTCTACTCGGGCCTTGAAGTCATAAGAGCAACTGCGCCGGACGGTGGGGCCGAAAGTTCGCGGCAACACAATCAAGCGCCGACTATGGTACATCACTGCGCTTTTTACGGTGGAGGTATACTCGCAGTTCTCAATTGTATCCTCCGCCGGATGGACTACTCCTAAATCTCAGGATGCTCGATTGATCTTGCCCTGCAAGTGAAACGCAAAGAAGTCGTCCACGCGGTGCCAGGCATCCTGAAGGATGTCCGCGCGGGTAAAATAGTGGAATTCGCCGGGATACATCCAGTCGATTTGAGTTAGTGAGTGATTGCGTAAGGCGCGAAGTGCCTGTCACTCGGACTTTAGCGATTTCCCTGAAGAGTTTGCAGGTGGAGCATCCAAATAATTTGCACGCCCAAATAGTGAACGCGTTCAGCGGCTACGCGAGGCGCTGGCAAGAACGGCTTCGTTCTGGTGGCTTACGTTTGAAATATTGTCCAGCACGGCCCGAAGAATGCGCATCCGGTAGTAGACGTAGACGAAGTACATCGCCGGCACCACTAGAAGCGCCAATCCAAAATTGCTTCCTTGGCCAACGGCGCTTGCCAGTCCAGCTACGGCTCCACCCACCAGGAAGTACGGGAACGTCCATTCATAACATTGCGGCCAGAGCTGCTTCAGGGATTGTCCCTCAGCCAGCGAAATGACCAGCGACACCATACCCGTGTTCAAGACTACGTACACGCAGGCGCCCACAGTCATCATTGCTGCCGCTGAACTCGACCCCAGCATGGCCGGCAGCGCGTGCGCAGCCCAGAATGCGGCGGCGCTGCATACCGTCAAGCAAGCACCGTTGAAGAAAACCTGCACCGCTTTCGGCCGCTGCATTGGTTTCCAAAGCGACTGCATCAGCGCGCCACCCAGGCCGATCAGCAAGGTTTCGCTAAAACTAAACAGTGCAATTCCTATCAAAATGAAAACGAAGTTCGTCGAGATCGAAGTCTTCAATCCCGGTAGCCGGATCTTCATCGTCGAGGCCACCATCGCCAGCGCAAAAAACAGCACGAAGCGACCAAAGTGTTCGGGATTCCATCGGTACACTGCCAGTCCCAATGTGGCGGCACCAAGGGCGCCGATAATGGCGATGTAGGCTTTGGCTTGGCTTAGCATTTTCTTTTCTCCTCTCTTTTTGCCCGTGCCTGCCTACTGACCGTCCCCGATAGATCCGTCGGTATTGCCCCAGACCACCGAGTTACCCCAAACAACGGAGTTACCCCAGACCACCGAATTTCCCCACACCACAGAGTTACCCCAAACGACGGAGTTACCCCAGACTACCGAATTGCCCCACACCACCGAATTGCCCCATACAACAGAGTTATTCCAGATCGACGAGGGATCGCTTACGATGGAAAGCGTATTCGTCGACGAGTTATAGGTAACCTTGGGCGACTTTGCAGCGCCCACGTTTGAAGGCGCCAGGTCCGTACCGGCCAGGGCCGCGGAAGCGTCAACAGCCCCAGCTCCCACCGCGAACTGATCCTGCTGAATTTGGTAAACCACACCAGTCCCCAGGTCTTTGGCGCTCGTAGATGACGCAAAATTCTTCCAGGCGGTCTTCATCAATCGGGCCTTCACCTGGTCTGGTGTCAACGAGGGGTTCTGCTGCAGTAAAAGTGCAACTACGCCACTAACCACTGGCGTCGCCATGCTGGTTCCGCTGAGACGCATGTACCGGGCCGAACCGTATTGCGCGCCACAGTTGGTTCGCGATGCGTTGCAGGGATAGACGGCTAGAGCCGGATAGGCCGCGGCGATCGCGTTGCCCGTTGAGGACATGCGTGAAACCACTCCATTGCCCGGAGCGACGAGGTCTGGCTTCACGATGTGATCAAAAGACGTCGGACCCTTCGAGCTATAACTGGTCATCGATTGCGAAGTTTGGTTGCCGTTCCCATGCGTGTTTGTTGCGCCCACCGTTATTACGTATGGATCGTTACCCGGCGCACCGATTGTTGCGTAGCCATTTGTGCCCGCACCATTGTACTGACCCATATTGCCGGCAGCGGTTACCACCACAATGCCCGCCCGCCATGCGGATTCCACCGCTTGGCACAGCGGATCTAGGGTATAGCTCTCATAGACCCCACGGGACAGCGACAGATTGATGACTCGAATATTGTATGTACCCTGGAGGGCGATCGCCTGCTGGATGGCAGCAATTACGGTACTGTCCGTGCTCGCTCCAGTGGAATCGAGCGCGCGCAGATTGATGATGTTTGCGTCCGGTGCGATGCCGCGATAAACGCCTGAATAGTTTGACGTCTCAGAAGTGTAGCCGTTCCCGCCGATGATGCCCGCGATATGCGTTCCGTGGCCAAAGGAGTCAGAGGTGGAGCTGTCGCCGGGTACAAAACTCTGGTTGTAAACGATGCGCGACGTCGAATTATCGTTCGTATTCAAATCATAAATTCCGTGGGTGATGCCGCTGTCAATCACCGCGATTCCCACTCCTGTGCCGTCCCAGCCACTGGCGAACGCGAGATCCGCGTTCACGGCTGTGACCACGTGGTCGAGTGACCCACGAACCATGCGATTCGGCGAGATGTACGCCACGCTGGAATGCGCTGCCAGACTAGACAGGCTGCCGCCCTTGACCGTCACCAGCTGTGCGTGCACCAAGGGAAGTTCAGCCTTAGCCGTTGCTCCGTCCGCCGCCACTTCCGACGCACCGACTGAATTCTTGTATTGAACGATGACTTCCACCGCTTTTTCCGGATCGATGCCCTTCAGGTCCGGAGCAATCTTCGCGACTACCGCACGCTGCTCATCATTAGCGCCTGCGCTGGCAGAACCGCTGCCGTTGTTCTCGCCCGGCGCGCTTGGGTTGCTAAGCTCAGTCTGGTTCGAATGGTTCGTGCTGGCTACCGTAGAAGCTGAAGAAGCGGAAATGGGCGACGTGCCAGAAACACTCGGCAAAGCCTTGCCCTGAACAGGTTGGCCTTGGCGAGCTTCACCACCAAAGGAGTTTTCTAGAGCAGGCGTCCCCGAATCCACAGTCGGCGTCAGCGCCTTTTCCGCCACTTGTGCGGCGGGACGACCGAATTCGCCTGGTTGGTTCAAGGGGTTCAACCCGATCATCCCTGCCACGAGGATCGCGGCAGTGAGGGCAATCACCGCACCCCACGTCGTCGTCTTGAGTACGCTGCTACTGTTGCGACTGGTTTCGTGCTTGCCGGGCATGAGCTTTACTCCTGCACTAGGTTCCGGGCCGAGCTTCACTGACATTGACCCGGGGAAACTTGGCGCTTTCAGTACAGGAAGTATCGCGGACAGGTCCAACTGGGGTCGATGGTACAGAGGGTCCCTGGGTTTAGTACTAAAGTACAGGCCGTTTCGGGGCCTTCGGCTCGTCCAGGGAGGTCGTGCCCCGAAGCGAACAGTCCGAAAAGAGTCCTGTCGGAATTCCGCCTGAAAGACAGTATCCCTTTCAATACAAATGACTAGCGGTACTATTCCCAACCTGCCCCCCTCCTCCCAAAATTCAATAGAAGGGCCAGTCTGCATCGTTTGCTTAGAGTCTAGGCCGTGGCTGTTTACTCGGACCTGTTCACGGCTTGTCCGGAGACCTGTTCATTGGGAGGGTTCCGGCGCACCCCCGTTGGGGAATGAGCATTCGCACCCGGGCAAGAAAGATTGAGAGCGCGAGTGAAAGCGACGAGGACCAAAAGATACTGGGGCAACACCTGGATGGACTTGCAGGCGCTCGGCGTGCCTGCAACCGTTTTTATTTTCACTCAGCTGATCGGTGGCCTTCCTCTCTTGCCCTATGCCATCTTCCGCTGGCATTCCGATGACCTCTTCCGCTACCTCTGTTTCCTCATTGTTGCCGTGGCTTCTTCCGTCTTGAAAGTGCAACTGCCGGGAATCAAAGCCACGATGTCCGCCAATTTTCTCTTCATTCTGGTTGGCATCATCGATCTCTCCTATTCCGAGACTCTCTTCATGGGCTGTCTCGGAGGCTTGGTCCAAACCCTATGGCAAGCTCACCCGCGCCCCCGCCCCATTCAATGGCTCTTTAATCTCGCCAACCTGGCTCTCTCCATCACCGCTGCTGAGATGGTTTTCCATAGCAAGATTGCTGCGGCGGTCGGTTTCAAATGGCCCCTTCTGATGGCGGCCGCGGCCACCACCTACTTCGCTTTCAATACCATTTCCGTCTCCGGCATCATCGCCATGACCGAAGGGCGGAATCCCGTTCACGTCTGGAAGGAATGCTATCTGTGGGCCTTTCCCTATTACCTTCTGGGCGCGCTAATTGCTTGTGGCGTCAGCCTCGTCAACCGGATGTTTGGCTGGCAAATTGCCCTTCTCGTTTTCCCCATCGTTTACTGGATCTACCGCTCTTACCAGACTTACCTCGGCCGCCTCGCTGCGCAAAAGAAGCACGCTGAGGAAATTGCCGCTCTGCACTTGCGCACCATCGAGGCGCTTTCGCTGGCCATCGAAGCCAAAGATCACACCACACACGATCATCTTCGCCGCGTGCAGGTCTACGCTGTCGAGATTGCCAAAGATCTCGGTCTCGACAACGACCAGCTCGATGCCATTCGCGCCGCCTCCATGCTCCACGATATTGGGAAGCTGGCCGTCCCGGAAAACATTCTCTCCAAGCCGGGTCGCCTTACTCCGGAAGAGTTTGAGAAAATGAAAATCCATCCGATCGTCGGATCGGAGATTTTGGCTCGCGTCCAGTTTCCTTACCCCGTTGTTCCCATCGTGCGCTCCCATCATGAAAAATGGGACGGCACGGGATATCCCGATGGGCTCAAGCGCGAAGCCATCCCCATCGGCGCAAGAATTCTTTCCGCCGTCGACAACTTTGACGCCCTCGCTTCGGAACGGCCCTATCGGCGCGCCATGACTACCGAAGAGGCCATGAAGACGCTCATTGCTCAGAAGGGGACCAGCTTCGACCCCCGTGTCGTCGAAGTCATGGAACGCCGCTATCTCGAATTGGAAGTGATCGTCAACTCCATGGAAACCGAGCGGAAGCGCCTGGATATTGCACCGAAACTCGAGCGCACCGTCGCCCCTTCCTCCGGTTTCGCAGAGGTCCCCAATGAAGCCGAAGTCCGCGCGACTTCTTTTCTCACTTCCATCATCTCGGCGCGCCAAGAGGCTCAGTTGCTCTTTGAGCTCGCCCAGACGCTTGGAAATTCCTTGAGCTTGAAGGAGACGCTCTCGGTTGTCGCCGTTCGGTTGAAGGAAATGATTCCGCACGACACCATCGTTTTCTTCGTTTCCCAGGAAGGCGTTCTGATCCCGGAGTATGTTCACGGACTGGACTACGACCAGTTCACTTCACTGCGCATCCCTCTGGGACAAGGTCTTTCCGGTTGGGTCGCTCGCAACGAGAAGCCGATCACCAACGGCAATCCGGCCGCCGAAACTTTTCATCTCGGCCCGTCCTCGCCAAATACCACGCTCCAGTCTGCACTCAGCGTTCCGCTCCGCGGCCGCGACGGCGTCGCTGGCGTCCTGACTCTTTACCATCGCGAAAAAAACGCCTTCTCCAAAGATCATTTGCGCTTGCTCTTGGCTGCCAGTTCCAAGCTCGGGCTTTCAGTCGAAAATGCACTCCAATACGAGCAAGCTCAAAGCACCGCCAGCACCGACTACCTTACGGGCTTGCCCAACGCTCGCTCAATCTGTGATCACCTCGAAAAAGAACTCACACGCATCCGGCGTTCAAAAAGACCGCTGGCCGTGCTCCTGTGCGACCTCAACAGCTTTAAGAAGGTCAACGACAAGTTCGGCCACTTGACTGGAAACAAGCTGCTTCAGGAAGTTTCCGCCAAGTTTAAGACTTCCTGCCGCGAATACGACCAGGTCGGCCGGCTCGGCGGAGACGAATTCGTCTTTGTCCTTCCGGACATGACCAAGGACCTGGTCTCCGATATCGAGAAACGATTGGCGCGGGCCGTTCGCGAAGCCAGCCGCAACGTTTGCGGTGAGCCCCTGGTGTCCGTCAGCGTCGGTAGTGCTTTCTTTCCCACTGACGGCCTTTCGGTGGAAGACCTTCTTTCTGAAGCGGACCGCAGCATGTACGAGAACAAAGAAAAGCATTATTCGAAGCTCCAGAACGTCTCCTAGCCGGGTGACGCATCTGGCAGCGCTTTTCTGCGTGGACAAGAATGAGAGACACCAAAACCTCCACGAAGTTGCTTCGTCTCGGGCTTCGCCGCCTGCTGGTTCTTTTCTGTCTGGGACTTGTCGGCGCGCTGCTTAGTGCCACCCTCGTGCGCTTCGCCCCGGGGAATGGTGTGTCGGAGCGTCAGCTCGATCCCCGCTGGCGCCCGGATAGTGTCGAGGCGTTGCGCCAGCAGCAAGCGCTCCACCAAGGGCTGCCTGCTTTCTACTTCCACTATCTCTCGGCGCTCGCCCATGGTGATCTTGGCGAATCCGAGTCGCTGCAGCGGCCCGTTCGCGAATTGCTCCGTCAAAGACTGCCAGTAACTGGCAAGTCGGTAGTTCGAGGCCTCGGCGTCGCATGGCTGGCGGCCGCGCTTTTGGCTTCGCTGGGGATCGCCGCACGCGGCTGGTTCTTCGAAGCTTCCACCACGGCTTTCAATAGTTTGTTGTTGTCTCTGCCCTCCGCGGTTGTCGCTATGCTGGCCGTTCAATGGCGAGCCCCGGTTTTTTTCGCGATCGCCGTGGCCGTGTTCCCACGCCTCTACAGTTACATTCGAAGTCTATTGGTTCGCTCTTACGACCAACCTCACGTTCTCGCTGCTCGCGCGCGAGGATTGGGAAGCAGCGCGATCTTTCTCCGCCATGTCCTACCGCTGGCGGCTCCCCCGCTCCTCGCTCTTCTTGGGGTCTCGTTCGCCATTTCTTTCGGGGCCGCCATCCCCATCGAAGCTCTTTGTGATTCTCCAGGTTTGGGCCAGCTTGCCTGGCAGGCGGCCCTCAGCCGCGATCTGCCCCTCATCGTCAATGTGACTCTGGTCGTTGCTCTCGTGATGCTCGCTGCCAATTCGCTCGCCGATCTGGTCGGACGCACTTTTGCCGCGAGCGGGAGCACCCAGTGAAGCCCCTTCAAAAAGTCGCTATTTCGATTCTCTGCGCGATTTTTGTTGCGATGGCCCTCGCCACCTTTCTGCTGCCTGCCCACTATGCGCGGCAGTACCGTGATATTCCCAACGCCGCTCCTTCTTCTGCGCATCCCCTTGGCACGGACGCCCTGGGCCGCGATTCCATGTCCCGTCTGCTCTACGGAACCCGCGTTTCCCTGCTCCTCGCCCCCGCCGCGGCTCTTCTTTCCACACTGATCGCCGCTTTCTTGGGAAGTGTCGCCGGTCTCCTGGGCGGCTGGTTCGAACGCATTGTGCTCGCAGCAACCGACCTCTCCCTCGCTTTGCCCTGGCTCTTTCTTCTGCTCGTGGTTCGCGCCTTGTTGCCCCTGGATGTTCCCCCGCTCGTCTCCGTCGTCATCGCTTTCTTGATGATGGGTCTGCTGGGCTGGCAGGCTTCCGTCCGCGTCATCTGCGCCGCCGCGCGCAGCGTCAGGGATTCCGATTTCCTTCTGCTGGCGCGCTCCACCGGCTGCAAGCCTGCCCGCCTCGTTTGGCGTCATGTAGCGCCAAATCTCCGCCCGCTTTTCTACGCGCAATTCTTTATCTCCATCCCTCTCTTCATTTTGACCGAAGCGAACCTGAGCATCCTTGGCCTCGGCGTCATGGAGCCGATGCCTTCGTGGGGTAACCTGCTGCGCGGCTTCGAGGATTTTTCCACTCTCTCGGCAAACCCCTGGAGGCTGGTGCCTCTCGTTCTTCTGGTAATTGTGGTCATGTGCTTTCAACTTGTTCTTCCGCAGCAGGAGGTTACGCAGTGATACGCCGCGCTTTCTTGTTTCTCTCTCTAACGATCACCATGTGCGGTCCGGCTTTCGTCGCTGCACAATCCACCGCCAAGTCCGGCGGCCAGCTCCATTTCTGTCTCCACGGCGAACCAAAAACGTTCAACCCTCTCCTCGTCGAAGACGGCCAATCCGAAATTGTTCGCTATCTAACTGGGGGCGTCTTAATTCGCCTCAATCGCCAGACCCAAGCCCTCGAGCCCGCCCTCGCTACCTCGTGGAAAACCACTCCCGACGGCCGCACCATCAATTTTCATCTCCGCACCGGTTTGTATTTCTCCGACGGCACGCCCTTCACCTCCGAAGACGTTGCCTTCACCGTGAAATCCCTCATGGATCCTCAGCTCCACTCCCCCACCGGCGACTCTTTCCGCTCCGGTGATGGCCAAGTCAGCGTCCAGACTCCTACTGCAGACACAATCACTGTCACTTTCCCCGCCCCAGTAGCGGGACTCGAACGCCTCTTCGACCAGGTCGCCATTCTCTCCGCCCACTCTCCCAAAAAAGAAATGGCCGTCCTCGGCCCCTTCTATGTCGCCGATTACAGCCCCGGCTCCTATGTCCTTCTCCGCCGCAATTCGAATTACTGGAAAAAAGATAAGGAAGGTAAGCCCTTGCCCTATCTCGATTCCATTCGCCTAGACATCCAGAACAATCACGACATCGAAATCCTCCGCTTCCGTCGCGGCGAAATCCATCTCATCAATTCTCTCGACGCCGATCTCTTCGATCGCCTACAAAAAGAATCTCCCGCCGCCGCCCACGACGCCGGCCCCAGCCTCGACTCCGAATTCGTGTGGTTCAACCAGGTTCCCACCGCCGGTTTTCCCGAGTACAAAAAAGTCTGGTTCCGCTCCACCGAATTTCGCAAAGCTATCTCTCTGGCCATCAATCGCGTCGACCTGGCCCGCATCGTCTACGCTGGCCATGCCCGGCCCGCTTACGGCCCCATCTCGCCAGCCAATCATTTCTGGTTCAACTCCGCGCTTCCTGCCCCCAAATACGACTCCGCCGCAGCCCTGCGCCTTCTCAGCCAAGCGGGCTTCCACCTCGATGGCGAAACTCTTCGCGACTCCTCCGGCAATCGCGTCGAATTCACACTCATCACCAGCACCGGCAATAAGCCCCGCGAACAAATGGTCACCATGATCCAGCAAGATCTTTCTCAGATCGGCATCAAGGTGAACATGGTCACTCTCGATTTTCCTTCCTTGATCGAGCGCATTACCCGCACCTTTGACTATGAAGCCTGTCTACTCGGATTCACCAATAATGATCTCGACCCCAACAGCCAGATGAATGTCTGGCTCAGCTCCGCCGAAAATCACCAATGGAATCCCAAGCAATCCAAGCCTGCAACTCCCTGGGAAGCGGAAATCGATCGCCTGATGCAGTCCCAGGCCTCCTCCACCTCCGAAAAAAAACGCAAATCGGACTGGGACCGCGTTCAGCAAATCGTTTTCGAACAGCAGCCCTTCATCTATCTCATCAACCGCGACGCCATGTCCGCAATCTCTCCCGCTGTCATCGGCTCCGCGCCTTCGGTCCTCGATCCTCACGCTTTCTGGAACGCCGACGTTCTCCGCCTCGGCCCCGATCCCTCTCTCGGTGCGCAAAAGTGACCGAAGCCTCGCCACTCCTGTCGCTCAGGCTCTCCGTCGACTATCGCAACAATCCCGGAGTCCTCCGCGACGTCTCCCTGTCCATCCAGCCCGGCGAAATCCTCGGCCTAGTCGGTCAAAGCGGCTCCGGCAAAAGCACTATCTCTCTCGCCATTCTCCGCCTCCTTCACTTGAAAGGCGGCACCGCCCGCGGCACTCTTCTCTTCAATGGCGAGGACCTCTCCGCAAAATCCGAATCTCAGATGCGCTCGCTCCGTGGCCGCGAAATCAGCATCGTCCTGCAAAGCCCGCTCACCTCTCTCAACCCCGCTCTTCGCATCGGTTCACAACTCAGCGAAGCCTGGCGCGCCCACGCCACCGGCACGCGCGAAGCGTGCGCCTTAGCTGTCAGCAGCGCCCTGAACAGCGTCAGCCTCCCGCACGCCACAGACTTTCTCCGCCGCCGCCCCTCGCAACTCAGCGTCGGCCAAGCCCAGCGCGTCATCATCGCCATGGCCATCCTCCATCGCCCCTCCCTGCTCATCGCCGATGAAGCCACCAGCGCCCTGGACACCATCACCCAGTCCGAGATCCTCACCCTCTTCGCTCGCCTCAACCGTGAGCTCGGTATGGGCATCCTCTATATATCCCACGACCTGCTCTCCGTCGCCGCCCTCTGCCACCGCATCGCCATCCTCAACTCCGGCGAAATCGTCGAATGCGGCCCCCCTTCCCAAATTTTCGGCGCCCCCCAACACCCCTACACCCAAAAGCTAGTGGCCGCCCTCCCCCGCCTCCCCGTCTTCCCGCCCCAAGCCTCCCCGGCCTCCGCACCAGCCCCCGAGCCCGCCCTAACCCGAGCGTAAGCCGCATTGAGTGCGGGAGCTAGCTCCCGCTTTTCCTCCAACCACGCACCCTCATTCCTCCTCAATCTACCCACCTGCTCCAGTCACCAATCGCGAGCCCCAGTCACCAGTCACGAATCACCAGTCACCTTTTCCCCACGTACTATTGCAAATTCCCCCCGCCTCCTGTACGCTTTCAAGATGTCACTTTTCCCCCAGAAGAACGCGCAGCTCTGCATCTGTTGTATGTGCTGTACGCGTGTGTCTTCTGGCGCGGGGAGGCTGACCTCTTAAAGTCTTAATCAGCCTCAAAGCTTTTCGCACCCACCGCCAGAATCAACCGGCAGGTGGGTTTTTTGTTTTTGGAGCAAACGAGTTTCTAAGCAAATTGTTGAAAGCCAAAGGAGAAAGCAATGTCCGACTACAAGCATCCCGAAGTTCTGGTCTCAACCGATTGGGCCGCGCAAAATCTCAACTCCCCCAATCTCCGCTTCGTCGAAGTCGACGTGGACACCACCGCCTACGACCAGGGCCACATTCCCGGCGCCGTAGGCTGGAACTGGCAAACCCAGCTCCAGGACGGCATCCGCCGCGACCTCATCGACAAATCCACCCTCGAGAAACTTCTCAGCGCCTCCGGCATTTCCAACCACACCACCATCCTCCTCTACGGTGACAACAACAACTGGTTCGCCGCCTACGCACTTTGGCAATTGAAGCTCTACGGCCACAAGGACGTCCGCCTCATCAACGGCGGCCGCAAGAAATGGCTCGAAGAAAAGCGCGCGGTAACCAAAGATCCCGCGAACGTCGCGCCAGCCTCTTATCACGTTTCCGGCACCGACGAATCCCTGCGCGCCCGCAAGGAAGAAGTCTTCGCCATCGTCGACGGCCGCAAGCCCGGCCAGCTCGTTGACGTTCGCTCCGTCGATGAGTTCACCGGCAAAATCATCGCCCCTCCAGGCATGACCGAAACCGCCCAGCGCGCTGGCCACATTCCCCAAGCCGCAAACATCCCGTGGGCGCAAGCCTCCAACGAAGATGGCACCTTCAAGTCGTACGACGACCTCAAAAAACTCTACGAGTCCAAGGGCATCACCGGCAAAGACGAAGTCATCGCCTACTGCCGCATCGGCGAGCGCAGCTCCCACACCTGGTTCGTCCTCAAGTATTTGCTGGGCTTCAACCAGGTCCGCAATTACGACGGCTCCTGGACCGAATGGGGCAACCTGATCGGCGCCCCCATCGTCAACGAAACCCGCGCCGCCCAACCCGAACTAGCCGCCACCGCAAGGTGAGCGGCGGTTCGTTGTAGTGTGGCGGGTCTTTAGACCCGTCCGCTTGACGCAAGCAGCATAAGTTTGTAGTGCAGAGCAGAGAACTGGACGGGGGGAGCTTCACTCTCTCCGCGCTTCTCCCCTCCAGATCTCATTTCGCCCGAAGGCGCGGTCGCCAAGTGGTAAGGCAATGGTCTGCAAAACCATTATCGGCGGTTCGATTCCGCCTCGCGCCTCCAATCTTTCTCCCTTTCGCTCTATCTTCTCCCCCTATTGCTCTCATGGAACGTCCCAAGACCGTTTCCCCTGCCATCCCTGCCCAACCTGCATCAGAATAGAAGGACGAGCCCCGCGAACGGCACCCCTGCCCGTCTTCTTCGCATTCGGCTCCAATCGGAACGCTTTCAATACGCCGAAAGGACCTAATCGTATGAAAAAGCTCATCTTCTTGTTCCTGGCTCTGGCCGTTTTTGCCATCCCGTCCCGCGCCCAGTCTGTCGACGCCTCTCTCAGCTACTCCTATTTCCGCCTGGGAGGTTCGGGCGGCCTCAATCAGAACGGCGTCAGCGGCTCGGTCGCCTATAATCTCCACGACTGGCTCGGCATCGTCGGCGACTTCGGCGGTTACCACGCCTCCCCTGGCGGCGTTTCCCTGAACACCTACACCTATCTCTTCGGCCCACGGTTGACTCTGCACAACGCCACCAAAATCAATCCGTTTGTGCAGGGCCTCCTTGGCGGCTCGCGCCTCTCAGGGGGCGGCGGCTCTGCCAACCAGTTTGCCTATAGCATCGGCGGCGGCGTGGATATCGGCTTGCTCCCCCATCTGGCCTTCCGTCCCCAGTTGGACTACGTCGGCCTCGCTACCTCCGGCGGGCACACCAACTGCACTCGCGTCTCCGCCGGCTTCGTCGTCCACTTCTAACTGACGCGTTCTGTTGGCATCCTCATATCCATATAGCCACGCGGCGCGTGTCATCCCGCCTGCCCTGAGCGAAGTCGAAGGGAATCTCCGCGGCTTTAGCGGGGTGAGGCCTGCCCGCCGCAGGCGGGGATCTGCTCGTCATTTGTGTCGCCAGGGAAAAGTCGCAGAACAGAATCGTCGAATCACAGGAATTCAAGCAGGCGGGACAACGTACCAAATGTCTTTCATATGTTTGGAGATTACTTCCAGCTTGGCTCAGTTCCAGTATAGAACCAACATCAGAATAGGTCGGAGGGAGGCAGTCCTTGGGGGCCGCGAGAGAGTCAACTCCTGATTAGTCGCCGAACAGGACGAGTCAAGTTCTAGGACGGACCCGGTGGCGTGGTGTCGGGCAGCACCGCCGCGAGATAGGCGGCGAAGTTTTCGTTAAATAACGCGCCGGGCCGTTTTTCCCTCAGAAGCGCCACGGCATCCTCACCTTTCATCCCGAGACAGGTCAGCACCAATCCCGCGACCAGAGCCGACCGGTTGAGACCCATCCCACAGTGCGCCAGAACTTTCTCGCCGTTGGCCACCAATCGCGCCCCTAGCTTTGCCAGTGCATGCAGCTTATTCAAATTCGGCAGGCCCTCATCGAAGATGGGAAAGTAGACATAGAGCATGTGGTTGGGAATGTTTGGAATGCCCAAGTCGAGATCGCCGTCCAGGTCTATCACCGCTGTAATGCCCTGATCCTCGATCGACTTCCAGTCATCGATCGACGGAGAAATAAACAACTGACATTTCTCATCGAGCGGTACGAGATCCATCGAAGATTTTCCCCACTTATGAGTTCAACAGTAACGATTTGCCGAGAATGTTGCAATGGCTCCTGGCAAATCGGGAAACCGGACAATTCCAGTCCTAGGACTCCATTTTTCCGGCAACCGCTGCCTTACCGGGCACTAGGACCTAGGCCGATTCCACTTGTACGGTAAACGCGCGTTTACCATGACCTAGCCAGCTGATTTGACGCTTCCCGAATTGTTTCCGAGTTGCCTACGAATCCATTAGTGGCTGCCCGCCGCCGCTTTCGCCGCGGACTGAGTGAGCCAGGTTTCGAAACGCGTCTCGCTGAGTCGCGCGCCATCGCCGGGAACGAGTGTCTTCTCGCTCACCTCGATTCCGTAGTAGCGCGCCTTCGGGTCTGCGACAATCTCGCGCGGATCCTTGTTTGCGGCCAAGTATTGCCTGACGAGTTCATCGAGGCGAAACTTTTCCGGCCCCCCTGCTTCAACGGTGCCATTCACCGGCGCGCCCGTCGCGATCCGGCCTACCGCACTGGCAACATCGTCAGCCGCCATAGGCTGGATGAGTGCAGATGGCAGGCGTACTTTGTTGCCCTCGGTAGAGAAATCCGCGATGCCCTTGACGAATTCGAAGAACTGCGTAGCGCGGATAATTGAGTAGGGAATCGAAGAGGTTTTGATCAAGTTCTCCTGAGCCATTTTTGCGCGGAAGAAACCGCTTGCGAGCATACGTTCCGTTCCAACGACTGACAACGCAACATGATGCTTTACGCCTGCGGCCACTTCATAGGCGAGTTGGTTACGGGTTGATGTTTCGAAGAAGTTCATCACCGCCGCGTCCTCCCAGGAAGGAGAGTTCGTTACATCAACGACCACCGACGCACCTTTGAGCGCTTCGGCCAGTCCCTCTCCGGTGAGAGTGTTGACACCCGATTTAGGTGATGCCGCCACCGCCTCGTGTCCCTGCTCACGAAGCTTCCGGACGAGTTTTGATCCGATGAGTCCAGTGCCGCCGATCACTACGATTTTCATGATTGCCACCTCTATTTTCCGTGTACCCCCATGCGTGTCCTCTGTCAAGCGCGGAACACTCAGCCGTTTATTCTGGGTGAACGCGTCAAAGACTCAATTCTGGTGACCCTGCCGCAGCGGCGCCCTTTGCAAATTGGCGAAGTTCAGCTTTGGGCACAGCAAATTCCGCGGTACCACAATCCAAACAGACAACAAGCTCCGGAAATACCCACACGACGGGCTTATCAATGTTTTTCAGTCCTGGAAAATGGATGGCTATCTCCACGGTGAAATTCCTCTGGTTGAGTGATCCGCACGACTTGCAGGGCATTCCGACCCCCCGACTGGGAAAGGAGCCAGTATTGAGACATATTATTATAATTGCGTGGGTATGATCCTTTCAAAATAAATCGGGGATGTTGATTTTTCCTTTTCTGCTTTTGAATACCCTCTTCCGGCGCTCAGTCAGAACTACTTCAACGTAACTTTCCCACTGAGCGGCAACGCTTGCGACGATCCTCCTACCATGAATGAGTACTCGCCCGGCAGAAGTTTCCATCCGTCGGCAGCCTCGTCGAAGATCGAAAGATACTTGGGGTCAACGCTTACGCTGACTTCCCTGCTCTCGCCGGGATTCAGCTTCACCCTGCTCCATCCCACCAGCCGCTTCGGAGGCTCTCCGGCAGCTGCAGGTAGTCCAGCGTAAACTTCAGCGATTTCCACTCCCGCTCGGCTGCCCGTATTTTTCACCGTAAACGTCACTGTCGTTTCAGTCCCCGGAGTCACCTTCAGTCCTGAGTAACCATATGTCGTGTACGAAAGCCCGTAGCCAAACGGAAACAACACCGGCTTGTTTTCGGCGTCGTACCATTTGTACCCAACTTTCACTCCCTCATCGTAATGAACGCTGAAGCTGGCCTTGGCTCCCCCCATGTTCAAGTCTTGGGCAATATCCTTCTTTCCCGGCGGGGGTGTCGCGATCTGCGGATGCGGCACATCCAGTTCGCTCCGCGGGAACGTCATCGGCAGTTTCGCGCTCGGGTTCACATCCCCAAAGAGAATATTGGCCACCGCGTCCGCTCCCTTGCTTCCGCCGTACCACGCTTCTAGAACTCCGCTCACCTTCTCCAGCCACGGCATGGTCACCGCCGTGCCCGTTTCCAGTACCACAATCGTACGCGGATTTGCCTCCGCCACCTTTTCGATCAATCGATCCTGGTTGTCTGGCAGGGAGAGGTTCGCCAAATCCATTCCTTCGCTCGTCCACTGATGCACAAACACGATGGCTACATCCGATTTCTTCGCAAGTTCCGCCGCGGCGTCCGCGCTTGCCCCGGAATCAAACTGCACGTTCGCGTCCGGAGCCTTGGCCCTCACCGCTTTCAGCGGCGAAGTCGGGAACCATATATGCTCCTGCCACTTCGCGCCGGGACGCCCCGGTGGATCCACCTGCGCCGATCCCCCTCCAGAGATCATCCCCATATCGGCATGCGTGCCAATAATCGCGATGGCATGCACTTTGTTCCGCTCGAGCGGTAGCACCCCGTCTTTGTTCTTGAGCAGCACGGCGCTTTGTTCCTCGATGCGCCGCGCCGTCTCCAGCCCGCCCTCCACGTCCACGACGCCCTTCTTCACGGGATAGTCGACGAGTCCAGTGGCAAACTCGGCGCGCAGTACCCGGCGCACATGGTCATCAAGCTCACCGGCCGGCACTTTCCCCGCCTCTACGGCCTCCTTGAGTTTTTTTCCAAAAAAGTCGTCGAACGGCTGCTCATTGTCCAATCCCGCTGCCGACGCCTTCACGGTGCTGTGCGTTCCCGCCCAGTCGGACACCACAAATCCCTTGAAGCCCCAGGCTTTCTTCAACACGTCCGTTAGCAGGTATTTGTTTTCGCAAGCATAGTCGCCATTGAGCGCATTGTACGAACACATCACTGCGCCCGGATTCGCGATTCCGATGGCGATCTCAAACGCCAGCAAGTCGCTCTCTCGCAGAGCGCGCTTACCGATGACCGAATCCACGTCGTTGCGGCCGCTTTCCTGGTCGTTCACCGCGTAGTGTTTTATATCTCCGAGCACGTGCTGCGCCTGCTCACATTTCATGCGGTTGCCCACCAGCGTGCCTGCCAGGATCGGGTCCTCGCCCATGTACTCAAACGTTCGACCGTTGCGCGGCTCCCGCGTGATATTCGTGCCCCCGCCGAGCGTCATGTTGTAGCCTTGCGCGCGCAACTCCCGCCCGATCAACTCCCCGTATTCGCACGCTGCGTGAATATCCCAGCTCGCCGCCGATCCGACATTCGATGGCAGCGCCGTCGAGTACCGCCCATTGTCGCCGCTGTTCCGCACTCCATACGCGGCGTCGCTTATTTGAATAATCGGAATGCCCAGCCGCGGAACGCCCAGCACAAAGCCCGCCCCGCCATTTCCCAGATGCGCCGTCGGATAAGGATCCCGCCAGCCCGGCATCCCATTGCCATGCATTAAACCGATTTTCTCGTCCAGCGTCATTTCCTTCAGCACCAGGTTCGCCCGCTCATCCGGCGAAAGCATGGTATTCATCCACGGCCAGTTGTGTTTCTCTTCTGCCTGTCCTTGCGCAAAGCCCCTCGCAAAAAAGGGCCCCACGACCACGGAAACGGCAAGTATCGCTGCAAGTAGAAAAGGCAGACGACAACGCTCAATCATTTTATGACCATCCCCGGACTCAAATTTACGTCCGCCATCATATCTGTTTCTTGAGTCCTGTGCATCGAAAACAGCGGCATTTCCGATGCATCCGCAGCCTACTTTACAGACTAGCTACGGCTTGAGGTGTGTACTCGGGATCCAAATCGCTCTTGACCTTCGATAGCTATGCGATACAATTCTTCTCAGGTAAATCTGCGTAGCTCTCCTCTGGTTTCCACTTCTGCCATTTCCTGAGCCGCGCACTACTCTGCACAACCGGTTTCGGGCGTCCCGAGGTTTGGCTTTGGCAAGAAATCTTAGCTTTCTCGCAATTGGGCAGTGCTGCAAACAAAGAACTTACACCTGGCGTTTCAGAGTAATCGTAACTACCTTTAGAATCAACACTTCCATAAGTGTTGATTCTAAAACAACTTAAAGTCCCTTTAGAATCAACACTTTTGAAAAACAGGGGAGGGGGAGCCCAGTTATTGTTAACCAGATTTCCGGGAGGAAATCTGTCCTGCCTGTCCCGATCTTGTCGGGGAGAGCCATCACGACGATAGAACATCCCGACCCTGTCGGAAAGGAGCTCGCTTCGGTCACTGGCTCGTTCCTAGGCCGTAGCCAATTCCTTCAATAGCGTCTTGCCTTTGCGGAACCACGCCCGCTCGCGCCTCTGCATGTAACGCGGCAACGTTCGCTTCTTCGCCAGGAGTTTCTCTGCCCACTCACGCGATTCTTCGCGCCGGTTCGCGGTCTTCAGGAAACTCGCATAGTTGTACAGCGTCTCCGGTGTTGTCGAGATCTGCGTAACCTCCGCGAACAACTGGCCTGATCGCTCCAGTTGACCGGTCTGCGCATACGCATTCGCCAGCAGCCCCGCGGCCCGGTGATAGTCGAATTTCCTGTCCGCCACGACCACCCGCTCCAGATCGACAATCGCCGCGGGCAAATCGTTCAATCCCAGCGAACACTGCGCCCGTGAATAAAACGTATACGGAGAAGCGCTCCGCGCATCGATCGCGTGGGTGAACGCCTCGCGCGCTTTCTCAAATTGCCCCAAATCTTTGTAGAGTTCGCCCAGCTCTTCGTAGTTGGCCGGAGAAGGATTATCCAGGATCATCGTCTCCACCACCTGGACGCGCGACCTTCGCCCAAATCCCTGAAAGAAACCGCGCAGCAGCCCCAGGTCCGGCAATACTTCCGCGAGAATGTAAATGGCGGCGCCCGGCGGTCCGAGAAAGAAAATCACGTAAAACCAATAGTTCTCCGGCCGCCGCCTGATGAAGTGCACAATCGCCAGGCCCTGCAGGAGAAATCCCCAGGGATAAAAGAAATGGCTGAGCCCAAACATGGATGACCGCCGTGCTAACAGAATCGCTTGCTCTCGGTAGCAGGTCAAACGGAAACTCCGCTTGATGCGTGCGGAAGTTACTGCCTGTTTGAGCGATTTCCCGCCTGCTATGATGGTCCCGCATGAATCTCGTCGAAACCCTCGGCCTCGCGCTAGGCGCTGGATTTTCCTCCGGCCTCAATCTTTACGCCACTGTCGCGACGCTCGGCCTGCTCCAGCGCTTCGGCGTTCTGCACCTGCCGCCCGGCTTGCAGGTTCTTTCTCATCCATGGGTTCTCGCAATCGCCATCGCGCTTTATTTTCTGGAGTTCTTCGCGGACAAAATTCCCTACTTCGACACTTTCTGGGACGCCCTGCACACCTTCATTCGCCCGCCGGCCGCCGCTCTCCTTTCTTTCGCCGCTGCCGGAGGTGCCCCGCCGGAATGGCGATGGGCCGCCGCCTTGCTCGCCGGCGGAGTGGCCCTAACCTCGCACGGCACAAAAGCCAGCGCCCGCGCTGCCGTCAATACCACTCCCGAACCATTCAGCAATTGGTTTTTGAGTTTTGGAGAAGATGTCCTGGCCGTGTGGCTGACCTGGATGGCCACAACTCATCCCCTCGCCACCACCATCATCGTTGTCGCACTCGTCGCGCTCTGCGCTTTCTTGCTCTACCATCTATTCCGCTTCGCGCGCCGCGCCTTCCAGCGCCTGTTAGCTTCTTGAACTGCGCCTAGGACCGATCCGCTATTTCACGTACGCCGCCAGCCAATCCAAAAACGTCTTGTACCAAAACTGCGAATTCTGCGGCATCAGCACCCAGTGCCCCTCATCCGGAAAAACCACCAGCTTAGACGGCACCCCCTGCCGCTGCAGCGCGCTGAAAAACTCCAGCGACTGCGTGTACGGCACGCGGTAATCCCGCTCGCCCGCAATCACCAGCGTGGGCGTCTTGAATCTTCCAAGCTCGCCCGCGTAAGTCACTGGCGCCCATTTCTTATAGCTCTCCGGGTTCGACCACGGCGTGCCTTGCAAGTCGTGTTCTTCGAACCACAATTCTTCGGTCGCGTACATGGAAACTTTGTCGTACACCCCGGCGTGGCTCACGATGGCCTTGAACCGCCCGGTATGCGTCGCGATCCAGTCCGCCAGGTATCCGCCATAAGAGCCGCCCGCTGCGGCCATGCGTGCTTCGTCGACGAACGGATATTTTTTCAGCGTGTAGTCCACGCCGTTCATCACGTCGACGTACGCTTTTCCGCCCCAGTCATTTGTGATTTCATCCGTGAATTTTTGTCCGTATCCCGTCGATCCGCGCCGATTGATCATCAGCGTCACGTAGCCAGCCGCGGAAAAAACCTGCGCGTTCCACCGGTAGCCCCATGCATTCGACCACATCGTTTGCGGCCCGCCGTGCAGCAGCACCAGCAGTGGATATTTTTTCGTGGCGTCAAAGTTCGGCGGACGAATCAACATCGCTTGCACTTTCGCGCCTTCCGCGCCGTCGAACCAGAATGTTTCCGGCGCATTCATCTCCACGGACGTGAGCATGGAATCATTCTGATGCGTGATTTGCCGCGTGTTGGAGCCGTCGCTCGACGCCGCAAATATTTCCGCCGGCATCGTCAGGCTGGTTCGCTCGAATACCAGCGTCTTGCCGTCGGCACTGAAAGAAATCGCGGTGTTGTAGGTATCGGCGATAGTTTTCTTTGGAGCTGCTCCGAATCGCGCCGCCATCGCATATACCGGTTTCTGCGTTTGGTCCTCCGCCGTAAAATAAATCGTCTTGCTGTCCGGCGACCACGCCAGTTCATCCGCGCTGCGATCAAAAGTTTCGGTGAGATTTTCGATTCTTCCCGCCGTCCGATCGTACAGCAGAATACGCCAGCGGTCCGCTTCATATCCCGGCGTCAGTTGCGCGTGATACGCAATGAATTTTCCATCCGGCGAGTACACCGGGTTTCCGTCGAATCCTTGCTGTGTGGTAATTCGCTTGGGCTCCCCGCCGGCAACGGGAATAATAAATAAATTAGCGTTCGTGCTGATGGCTTCCATCTTGTCCGTCACCGCCGTGAAGCACATTTCTTTGGAGTCCGGTGAGAAATTAATGTCCCCCGGCCCGCCCCGCTCGTCCGGCGGAACGTCGTAATTCGCTCCCGGCGTGAGATCGCGCGGAGCGGCGCTTCCATCCGCAGGCACCACAAACAAATGACCGCGCTTGCCATCGTTCCAGTGCGTCCAGTGGCGGTAGAGAAGATGCTCCGCGACATGCGCTTTCACTTTGCTCTTTTCTTTTTCCGCGTCGCGCTTGCTGTTGCATTCGTCATCTTTGCAATCCGGATAGACGGAAGACGTAAACGCGATCGTCTTTCCATCCGGCGACCACTTCACGATGTCCGCGCCGGTCGAAAGTTTTGTCAGCGCGTGGGCTTCGCCACCCTCCATCGAAAGCAAATACACCTGCGAATCGCCGTTGCGCGAAGAAAGAAACGCGAGCGTCTTTCCGTCCGGCGACCACACCGGTGAGGAATCGTGCCCGCTCTGCGTCAATTGCATCGCCGCGCCGCCGCCCGTGGGCACTACCCAGATGTTGCTCACGCCACGGTTGGCCTCCATGTCCGGCGTGGATACGGTGTACGCCACCCACTTGCCATCCGGCGACACGTGCGGCTCCGCGATGCGATGCAGCTTGATCATGTCGTCAAAAGAGATGGGATGTTTCGCCATTTCTTGCGCAGCGACAGCGAGCCCGGAAGCCAGCAGCAACGCGCCTGAGAAGCCGCACCGTAGAATGACGCTTTTCATCTCGAATCTTCTCCTGTAAAAAAAGACAGCCGCAACCGTACTGTCGAAACAGAAATGCAGTATCACACTGTGCAGAATTACGGATGATGTCATGTTTCTGGGCCGAATCCAATAGACAGAGGTGCTGGAAAAACACTGGCACAATGGCGCGACTTGCGACTCTGCTACAATCCTTTGCCGGACAGCTCATGCCGACGCGCAGCGGACTTTTTCCTCGCAATTTCAAGAAGGGTTTTCCTGTTGCCTCTCGCGGCGAGGGTTGCTGGATCATCGCTGAGGATGGCCAGCGGTTTCTTGATGCCGCGGGCCAAGCCGCCGTCGTCAACATCGGCCACGGTGTCGCCGAGATTGGACGCGCGATGGCCGAGCAATCTTCGCAAATCGCGTTCACGCACACCTCACAATTTCACACCGCGCCGGCGGAAAAACTCGCGGCGCGATTACTCGCGATGGCTCCGCCGAATTTTCGCGCCGGTGGCCGCGTTTATTTCACTTCTGGCGGATCGGAAGCCACCGAAACCGCGATTAAACTTGCGCGCCAGTTTCACCTAGAAAATGGGCAGCAGAAGCGCTACCGGATTGTGTCCCGCCGGCAGAGCTACCATGGAAGCACTCTTGGCGCGATGTGCGTCAGCGGAAACGCCGTTCGTCGAGCGCCCTACGAGCCGCTCCTCGCGGAATGGGGTCATATTGCTCCGTGCTTCTGCTACCACTGCCCGTTTGACAAAACTTTTCCGCAATGCGAACTTGCTTGCGCCAATGATCTCGATACTTTCCTCCTGGGAAATAATTCAGACTCCGTCAGCGGCTTCATTTTCGAGCCGGTGGGCGGCGCCACTCTCGGCGCCGTCCCGCCGCCCGAAGGCTATGCGGCACACCTTGCTGAAATCTGCCGTAAGGACGGAATTCTACTGATCGCCGACGAAGTCATGACTGGAATGGGGCGCACCGGAAAGGCCTTCGCGGTCCAGCATTGGGGCGTCGAGCCTGACATGATACTGGTGGGCAAAGGAATCGCCAGCGGCTACGCGCCGCTTGGCGCAGTGCTGGTTTCCGCGCGCGTCGTCGAAGCATTCGAGCGCGGCTCGGGAGCGTTTGTGCACGGTTTCACCTATCAGGCCCATCCCGTTTCCACCGCCGCGGGCAACGCGGTTCTCGACTATCTTGAAGCGCACAAACTTTTTGATCATGTGAACGCCGCTGCGCGGAATCTGCGCGAAGCTCTTGGTCCTCTGCAAACTCATCCAAACCTCGGCGATGTCCGCGGCCTTGGACTGCTTCTCGGCGTGGAATTCGTGAAAGACAAAATAACTCGTGAGCCCTTTCCAAGAGAACAAAACATCGCCGAGAAAATTCGACAAGCCTGCCTGGAAGAAAATGTTCTCACGTATCCGACGCAAGGCTGCGTTGACGGCTTGCGTGGCGACCACATCCTTCTCGCCCCGCCTTTCACGATCTCGCCAGACGAATGCACGCTGATCGTTCGCGCGCTGCAATCGGCAGTTGCGAGAGTGTTTTCAACTTGATTCACGCCGGGCCACGTCTGTCGGCTGTGGGACGATTGCTTTTTTCTTGGAGAAAGAAATAAATATGCGGCTTACGGTGCGCACTCTTGCGGCCTCCTCTGTTTATTTGTTGACTTTGAGCTTCGCGCTCTCGGGCCAACTCCAGCAGAACGCTCCGGCCGCGTCTCCGATTCTCGGTTTTTCGCCGCCGCATGCCGCCGCCGAGCATCAGCTCGAAACCGCTTTTCAATCGATTCCCACTCCTGAAAGAGCGCGCGAATGGCACCGCACTTTCACGGCGGAACCGCATCCCGCTACTTCCGAGCGCAACAACCAACTCGCGGATTTCGTCGCGGAAACATGGCGCAAGCAAGGATGGGAAGACGTTACGCTGCGCCGTTACGATGTCTTGCACTCGCGACCGCGCAGTGTGTCGCTGGAAATGATCGCCCCGGTCCAATTCACGGCGTCTGTGCGTGAAGATGCTTACGACGTCGATCCCGATACGAAAAATCCAGCGGTTTCCGGCGCCTATTTTGGGTACTCGGCTTCCGGCGATGTCACTGCCGAACTTGTTTACGCACACAGCGGCAATCCCGAAGATTACGACTTGCTGCGAAAAAACGGCATCAGCGTAAAAGGCAAGATCGTTCTCGTCCGCTATTCCAATCCTTACAGCTATCGCGGATTCAAAGCGCTCACCGCCGAACGCGAAGGCGCGGCGGCCCTGCTGATCTATTCCGATCCCGCGGAAGACGGTTCCACGCGCGGCAAGGTTTATCCCGACGGCCCGTGGGGCCCGGAAAGCCACATCCAGCGAGGCGCCATCACTTACGATTACATCGTTCCCGGCGATCCCACGACACCGGGTTGGGCTTCCGTTCCTGGCGCAAAACACATCGCGCCGGAAGAAGCGCGCTCGCTTCCGAAAATTCCCGCACTGCCTCTTTCATGGCGCGATGCCAAACCACTTCTCGAAAATATGAACGGGCACGCAGCTCCGAAGGACTGGCAAGGCGCTTTGCCCATCACTTATCGCTTCACCGGCAGGGTGAAAGTTCACGTGAAAATCGACATGGACGCCAGCATGCAGCCTTATACAGTCGTGGAAGCGCGCATTCGCGGCAGCGAGCTACCCGATGAATGGGTGTTGCTGGGGAATCATCGCGACGCGTGGGCATTCGGAGGCGTGGATCCTTCCAGCGGTACCGCCTCCATGATGGAGCTGACGCGCTCGCTCGGCGAACTCAAGCAGCGAGGCATTCGTCCGCGGCGCACGATCGTCGTTTGCAGTTGGGACGGCGAGGAATATGCGCTGACGGGCTCGACGGAATGGGGCGAGCAATTCGCCGATGATTTGAAGAAAAAACTTGTCGCCTATCTCAACGTGGATGAATCCGTCGCGGGAGCCGCGACCACCGCAGGTTCCGAGGGCCTGAGTTTTTCGCCGTCCGCGGTGGGTTCACTGGCGCCGATGTTGGTGCAAGCGTCGAAAGAAGTTCGCGCGCCATCGGGGAAATCCTTGTATGAAGCCTGGCGCGCCACGGCGATGCGCGATCTAAAAACGAGCTCTCCGCCGCTGGACAGTGCTCTTGTGGAAACACGCATTGGCAGCGGCTCGGATCACACGGTGTTTCTGAATCATCTCGGCCGCCCGGTCATCAACCTGGGATTCACAGGCGACTACGGCGTGTATCACTCGATGTACGATGACCATTACTGGATGGCGCACATCGGCGATCCGTCGTTTGAATACCATATCGCGCTAACGCGGATCTGGGGCGTCGTCGCGCTACGCCTGGCGAACGCGGATCTCCTGCCGTTTGATTTCGGTTTCAATGCTGCGGCGCTGGAACAATTCTTGAGCGAGCTGGAAAGGAAGAACAAAATCGAACCACGGCGTCTCTCCTTGAAACGGCTTCACGGCCGAATCTTGGAGTTCGAAAAAGCGGGCGGTGCTTTGCGCGAGACACTCGCTCGCGATCTTCCGTCAGCGACGGCTTCAGCGGGGAAGGTCCAGCATCTCAACGAACAGTTGCTGCAGGTCGAGTCCAACTGGCTCGATCCCGCGGGCATTCCCGGCCGGCCTTGGTTCCAGCATCTTCTCTATTCCTCGCGCTACACCTATGCGCACCTGGAATTTCCTGGGTTGACCGAAGCCGTGGAAAAACAGGATTGGAAATTGGCAGGCGAACAAGCGGTGTTGCTCGAAAAAGCTGTTGAGAAAAACACCCGATTACTGAAATCCGCAAAATCCTCCTGGGAGAAAAATAGATAATGGTTTATGGAAACTGTTTTCGCGCACTGGTCATTTTTCTTTGCTCGCTCACAGTCATCTCATTGGCCGCGGGCCAAGCGGCGCCGCCTGCCAAGCCACGCGCGCGCGATCTCGGCGTTCCTTTTGACGGCACGCCCGGCCCACTGAACGCGATCACCGATGTTTCCGGCGTGACCGTCGGGCATACCACGCTCATTTCCGGCGAAGGAAAACTGCAAGTCGGCAAGGGGCCGGTTCGAACCGGCGTCACCGCGGTTCTTCCGCGCGGCAAGGACTCGATGAGCAATCCAGTGTTTGCCGGCTGGTGGTCGCTGAACGGCAACGGCGAAATGACCGGAACGACTTGGGTGGAGGAGTCGGGATTTCTGGAAGGCCCGGTGATGATCACCAACACGCACAGCGTCGGAGTGGTGCGCGACGCGGTGATTCAATGGCGTGTGAATCACGGGCAGCCCGATCCGACCGGTTACTGGTGGTCGCTGCCGGTCGTCGCGGAAACTTGGGATGGCTGGCTCAACGACATCAATGGATTTCATGTGAAGCCGGAGCACGCCTTGAAAGCAATCGATACCGCAGCGTCCGGCGTCGTCCAGGAAGGCAGCGTTGGCGGCGGAACAGGGATGGTGTGCAACGGTTTCAAAGGCGGAATCGGAACTGCATCCCGCAAACTCGAAGCGAAAAATGGCGGCTATACGGTTGGAATTCTTGTGCAATGCAATTACGGAACAAAAGACAATTTGCGGATTGCCGGGATCCCGGTGGGGAGGGAAATTGCTGGTGATGATCCGTACGCGAGCACATCGTTCGTCAACGAAGACCACGGTTCGATTATCGTGGTTGTTGCGACGGACGCGCCGCTCGTCGCGCATCAGCTCAAGCGCCTGGCCCGCCGCGTCTCGCTGGGGCTTGGCCGCAACGGCAGCATCTCCGGCAATGGCTCTGGGGACATTTTCATCGCGTTCTCGACCGCAAATTCCGGCGCGGCTGCCGCAGATCAAGTGGTCGATCTAAAAATGCTGCCCAACGACAAGCTGGGACCGGTCTTCGCCGCGACCGTACAGGCCACCGAAGAGGCCATCATTAACGCGATGATTGCCGCCGAAACCATGACCGGCATTGAAAATCACAAAGTCATCGCGCTGCCGCACGAAAAACTGCGCGAAGTGCTCAAGAAATACAACCGGCTCGCGCAATGACGAACTGAGTTGATTATTCGCGAGAAATCATTTGCTAGAGAATAGGAACCGCGATCTTGCGTGATGGATTGAAGAATGGCAGAGCTACGACCTTGGCGGAAACAGTATGGCGCGCGGCTTCGACCGTCATTTCCATGTTGAGCGTGGTG
>Ga0137418_10000545_pt1 | contig 34196 bp, 35 predicted proteins | sample CZODoug3_1_2_16f_FD_122242 | JGI IMG/M metagenome (GOLD analysis project Ga0137418, IMG submission 122242) | Vadose zone soil fungal communities from Angelo Coast Range Reserve, California, USA - CZODoug3_1_2_16fungal (Hybrid Assembly) | ecosystem: Environmental > Terrestrial > Soil > Vadose... | reverse complement strand
CCGACGCCGGCAAGCACGTCGAGGCGCTGGCGGCGTGCGCCAGGCTGATGGCGGCGGCGCGCCGCGAGAAGCTCGGTGCCTTTGATACGCTCGACATCGGCGGTGGCTTCCCGATCGAGTATGGGCAGCCGGTACAGGAGATCGGCCGTTTCTGCGCACCGCTGCGTGCGGCGATGGCGAAGCTTCCCAGGCGGGTGCGCGTGATCGCCGAGCCGGGGCGCTACATCGTGGGTCCGTCAGCCATTGGCGTGGCCTCGGTGATGGGGCGCGCGCGGCGCGAGGGACACTGGTGGTATTACCTCGACGACGGGCTGTACGGCTCCTACAGCGGGCAGCTGTTCGATCACGCCCGGTACCCGGTGGAAGCGCTGCGCGAGGGCAGCGAGCGGCTGCCGTCGGTGCTCGCGGGGCCGACCTGCGACAGCATCGACGTGATCGCGGAGAATCTCATGTTGCCGCAGCTTCGAGCCGGGGACCTGGTGGTCGGCCGCGCCATGGGTGCCTACACCTGGGCGAGCGCCTCGGAGTTCAACTTCTTTCCCAAAGCCACCGTGGTGTCAGTCAACCTGGGCCCGGGCGACACGGGCAGCGTCACGCCGTGGCCGCCGTAGAGCCTGACGCCGCGGGGCAGCGCTTGATCCGCAATATCGTGTTCGACATCGGCTGGGTGTTCGTGCGCCTCAACTACCGGCCGATTCTCGGGCACCTCGAGGCGCACGGCGCGGAAGTGGCCGATCGCGACACGGTGATGGAACGCATCGGGCTCGCGGATCATGAGTGCGGGCGCCTGCCCGGCCGCGGGCTCCTCGAGCGCCTGGCGGGCCTGGTGCGCCAGCCGGTGTCGCTCGAGGAGACGCATGCGCACTGGGTGGACATGTTCGAGCTCGAGCCGGCGATGGTCGACCTGGCCCACCGCCTGAGCGAGCGTCACCGGGTGTTCCTCCTGTCCAACATCGGCGACCTGCACTGGGGCCATCTGGCGCGCGAATACCGCCTGCACGCCATCGGGCATGGAGCCCTGCCGTCGTACCTCGCGGGTGTCATGAAGCCGCACGCCGGCATCTATGCCGAGGCCGAGCGGCGCTTTGCCCTCGAGCCCGCGGCCACGGTGTTCGTCGACGACCGGGTGGACAACATCGCCAGCGCGCGCGCGCGCGGCTGGCGCGGTATCGTGCACGGCGGCTACCACAGCACGCTCACCGCCCTGCGGGACCTCGGGGTCGACTGCTTCAGGACCTGATCCGTGAACCCGGTCATTTCCGCGACCTTGCTGCTCATGGCCTCGAACGTCTTCATGACGTTCGCTTGGTACGCACACCTGAAGAATCTTGCCGGCCGGCCGTGGTACCTGGCGGCACTGGTGAGCTGGGGCATCGCCTTCTTCGAGTATCTGCTGCAGGTGCCGGGCAACCGGATCGGCTACACGCAGCTGTCCCTGCCGCAGCTGAAGATCCTGCAGGAGGTGATCACGCTCGGCGTGTTTGTGCCGTTCGCCGTGCTGTACATGCACAAGCCGCTGAAGCTCGACTACCTGTGGGCGGCCGTGTGCATTCTGGGTGCGGTATATTTCGCGTTCCGTTCACCGGGCGCCTCATGAAGAACGAAGTCCTAGCGGAGCCTTGGACCGCCATCCATGCGCAGGTGATCGCCGCCCGCGAGGGACGCGATCCGCGCGTGATCGCGCGCCTGTTCTCGGGTTGGGCGGTGTTCGGCGAGCGCCAGTTCGTGCGCGGCTATGCGGTGCTGCTGCCGGACCCGGTGGTGCCGAATCTCAACGCGCTCGGCGCCCGCGAGCGCATCGCCTTCCTCTCCGACATGTCGCGCCTGGGCGATGCGCTGCTCAAGGTGACCGGAGCCACGCGCATCAACTACGCGATCTTCGGCAACCAGGAGCCGGCGCTGCACGCGCACGTGATCCCGCGCTACGTAGATGAGCCGGAGGCGTTGCGCGGCGCGCAGCCCTGGGCCTACGACTGGTCCGCGGCGCCGCTGTTCGAGCGCGCCTCCTGCCAGGAGCTCGCCGAGAACCTGCTGCGCGAACTCACGCGGATGGGCGTCACCAAGCCCATGCGCTTCAATCCCGGCGCGAACGCCGACGGCTGAAGCACTCGCTGCGCGCTTGCGACCCGCGGACGCTCACTTCGCCGGTGGTTTTTCCGCAGGCGGCGTCGCAGGTTGTGCCGGCGGCGCGGGTTGCGCCGCGCTTGGGGCCGCCTTGACGCTCAGCAGCTCGACTTCGAAGATCAGCAGCGAGCCGGGCGGAATGGGCGGCGCGGAGCGCAGGTCGTACGCGAGTTGCGGCGGAATGAAGAGCTGCCACTTGGCGCCCGGCTTCATGAGACCCAGCGCCTCGGTCCAGCCGGGGATGACGCGGTTGACCTGGAAGTTCGCCGGCTGTCCGCGCTTGTAACTGCTGTCGAACTCGGTGCCATTGATCAGCGTGCCCCGGTAGTTCACCGTGACCTCGTCGGTCGTCTTGGGCGATGCGCCAGTGCCGGCGGTGAGGACCTTGTACTGCAGGCCGCTCGCGGTCGTGAGGATGTCGGGTTTCTTGCCGTTCTCGGCCAGGAACTTGGCCGCCGCGCGGTGGTTGGATTCGCCCACGGAGTCCACCAGACCGCGCAGGTTCTCGCGATCCTTATCCGTCATCGAGACCTTGCCGGAGAGCGCATCGTGGACCCCCTGCCCGAGCTGCTGCGCGTTGAGCAGCTCGGGCGGAATGCCGCTGGCGCGCAGCTGCTCGCCCATCGACACCCCGACACTGTAACTGGGGGAGCTGGCCTTCGCCTTTGCGGGCGCCTCGCTGGCGGCGCCGGCTTTGGCGGGCGCCTTCTTGGCCGGGGCGGCGGCTTGCGACGCGGGTGCAGCGCCCGCGGGCGGTTGCTGCGCAGCCGCGAGCATTGAGCCCGCAACAAGCGCCACCGCGGCGCTGAAAAGGAGGAATGTGCGGCCGCGGCGCGGCGCTGGCAGTGTCATGGGGTACCCTTCACAGGCATGCGGGCCGTGCACGGCACGTCTTGGGAACCGCAGCGGGTCGGGAGTGTGGCTGATTGCAGGCCTGCGCGCTGCACTTTTTGCTGTGGCGATGAGGGCTTAGCCCGAGAATCCCGCGCGGCTCACCACCTTAAGTTAACGCGCCGGCACCGCTCATGAATGCTCAGCCGACCGGCGGTTCGTTCGCAGGCACAGCTGCCGCCGACAGCGACGCGAGCTCCTCGTCCGTGAACGTGCCCTGGGAGAGGAGCCACCTGGCGCGATGCAACTGGGGGGCGGCGACGTATATACGGGAGGGCGCCGCCTGCCCGAGGACGCCGGCATCCGACATGACCCGAACCACGACCCCCTCGGCCGCGAGCACTTCGGCGAGGGACTGCGCGGAGGGCAGATCCGACAGCGTGGTAAGCAGGCGCCATTCAGAAGCGGACATGGTGTCCCTACAGTGCCAAAGCCGCGATGTTTCTACAATGCGCACCATCCGCAGGTGCGGACCGGAGCGTCACAAGTGCTCATCGTTCGGAGTCTTTCCCGCAGTTTCCGCGAGGGCGGGCGCGTGCATCAGGTGCTCGACGGAGCCGACGCGCAGGTGAGGTGCGGCGAGACGGTCGCGGTCACCGGGCGCAGCGGCTCGGGCAAATCGACGCTCCTCAATCTCATCAGCGGCATCGATCGTGCCGACCGCGGCACCGTGGAGATCGACGGCCGTGACGTGACGGCCATGGGCGAGCCCGCCCGCACCCTGTTCCGCCGCGCCCACATCGGCTTCGTCTACCAGTTCTTCAACCTGATCCCGACGCTCGATGTCGAGGAGAACGTGCGCCTGGTGCTCGAACTCAACGGCGCACGCGGAGCACAGGCGCGCGAGCGTAGCCTCGCGGCGCTCGCGGACGTGGATCTGCGCGAGCGGGCGCACAGCGCGGTAGACCAGCTCTCCGGCGGCGAGCAACAGCGGGTGGCGATAGCCCGCGCGCTGGTGCACCGGCCCGGGCTGCTGCTGGCCGATGAACCCACCGGCAATCTCGACGAACAGACCGCGGCTGAGGTGCTGCCGGTGCTGTTGTCGCTGGCACGCGCACGCGGCACCACCGTCGTGATCGTGACGCACGACGCCGCCCTGTCCCGGCTGGCGGATCGGGTGCTGGAACTGCGCGAGGGCCGGCTGCACGATGCGGCCGCGCCACGGACTCGCGCCTCATGATGCCGACCCTGCGTGCAGCCAGCCTGCGGCATCTGCTGCGCCATCCGGCGCAACTGGCGCTGGCGCTCATCGGGCTGACACTCGGTGTGGGCACGATCGTGGCGGTGGACGTCGCCACGGCGAGCTCGCAGCGCGCCTTCGAGCTTTCCCTGCAGGCGGTCAACGGTGCCGCCACCCACCAGATCACGGGCGGTCCGCGCGGGATCGATGAACGGCTGTACGGGCAGCTGCGCATGCACGCCAACGCAGGCGCGCCGCCGCGCTTCGCGCCGCTGGTGACGGGGTACGTCACCGTGGGCGAGCGCACCATGCAACTGGTCGGCGTCGACCCGTTCGCCGCCGCGCAGCTCGCGGGCGAAGGGCGGGTCGCCGCAGCGCCCGACCCGGCAAGCGACGGTGTCGATGGATTGCGCCGCTGGTTCGGCGAGCCGGGCGCCGTGGTCATGAGCGCCGCGACCGCGGAGCAGCTGGGGCTGTCGGTCAACAGCCGCTTTGACGTGACCGTCGGCGGCGTGCGGCAGCGTGCCACGCTCATCGGCCGGATCGCCGACGCCGGCGCGGGGTTCGACGCAACGCTGCTCACTGACATTGCACAGGCACAGGAATGGCTCGGCAGGGTCGGCCGCCTGTCGCGCATCGACGTGCGCGTCGCCGGGGGCGCGCCGGAGGCCGCGCTGGCGTGGCTGCGCGCGCAACTGCCTGCGGATCTGGAGCTGCACGCGACGCGCGCGCAGGCGCGCGAAACCTTCGCCATGACCGACGCGTTCACGACCAACCTGAAGGCCATGAGCCTGTTGGCGCTGTTGGTGGGCGCGTTTCTCATCTACGGGGCGGTGAGCTTCGCGGTGCTGCAGCGCCGCGCCACCATCGCCGTGCTGCGGGCGCTGGGCGCTACCCGCGGCGAGGTGCTCGCCGTCGTGCTCAGCGAAGCGGCGGTGCTGGGAGTCGTCGGCGCACTGTGCGGGGTGCTGCTGGGCGTGGCGCTCGGACGGGGGCTGGTGGGGCTCGTTTCACAAACCATCAATGACCTGTATTTCGTGGTGAGCGTCAATGCGGTCACCGTACCCGTGAGCGGCGTCGTCACGGCGCTGTGCGCCGGGCCGGCGACGGCGCTGGCCGCGGCGCTGCTGCCGGCGCTGGAGGTCGCCGCGAGCGCACCGCAGCTGGGACTCGCGCGTTCAGTGCTCGAAACGCGAGCGGTATGGGTGGCGCGAACCCTGGCCGTCGTCAGCGCACTGCTGGCGGTGGGGGCGGGGCTGATCGCGTGGGTTTCCGGCCGGAGCCTCCTGGCCGGGTTCGCCACACTGTTCATGTTGTTATTGAGTGTGGCGGCGTTCACGCCGGCGGCGCTGCGCGTCCTGGCACAGGGCGCGGCACGTCTTGGCGCGCGCCTGAGTCCGGTGGCGCGGCTCGCCTGCGGCGACATCGCGGCCTCGCTCAGCCGCACGGGCGTGGCCTGCGCCGCGCTCGGCATGGCGCTCACGGCCATGATCGGGGTCGCCATCATGGTGGAGAGCTTCCGCGAATCCCTGCGCGAGTGGCTCATTCACACCCTGCGCGCGGACGTCTACGTCAGCGCTCCGGGCCCGGCGGAAGCCTCGGAACGCCGGCTCGATCCGGCCGTCATCCGCGCGCTGCTCGCGACACCCGGGATCCGTGATCACAGCGAGAGCCGCCGGGTGGAGGTCGCATCACCGCGCGGCGCGCTGGATCTGAACGCCGTCAGACTCGCGCCCGCCAGCTACGCGGCGCTGCAGTTCACGCAGTCGGACGCGGCGCACGCGTGGCCGGAGTTTGCGCGCGGCGCGATCCTCATCTCCGAGCCGCTCGCCTGGCGGCTGGGGCTCGCGCCCCACGACACCCTCACCCTGACGACCGCTTCCGGGCCGCGGGCGTTCGCGGTGGCGGGCGTGTACCGCGAATACGGTAACGACCGCGGCGAAGTGCTCATGAGCCTCGCTCAATACCAGCGCCTGTGGGGCGATGAGGCGATCAGCGGGCTCGGCATCTATCTGGCACCCGGGGTCGAGGCGCAGCGGGCGGTTTCCGAATTGCGCACGGCCGCGGGCCACCGGCAGGCGCTCCTCATCCGCTCCAACGCCGACGTTCGCGCGCTGTCGATGCGCATTTTCGAGCGCACCTTCGTGATTACGCGGGTGCTGTACTGGCTCGCCGCGGGTGTGGCCGCGGTGGGGCTGGTGAGTGCGCTGCTGGCGTGGGAGCTGGAACGCTCGCGGGAGCTGGCGATCCTGCGCGCGCTCGGCCTGACCCCAGCGGGTACCGTGCTGTTGGTGCTGGCGCAGACCACTTTCATGGGCGTCGCCGCGCTCCTCACGGCGATTCCGGCGGGACTGTTGACCGCCCTGGTGCTGACCGGCGTCATCAATCGCCGCGCCTTCGGCTGGCAGATCGACCTGCACCTGACGCCGGCGCAGTTCACCGACGCCCTGTGGCTCGCGCTCGCGGCGGCGCTCGCGGCGGGTGTGTACCCGGCGTGGCGCAGCGCGCGCGCGCCGCTCGCACGCGGTCTGCGGGAGGAGTGATGCGCCACGGCCGCGCGAGGGCAATGACCCGGCTGGCGATCACGGGCGCGGCAGCGTGGGCGATGGTGAGCGCGGCGGCGCCCCCCGCGCAGCGGAGCGTAGGCTCCGACGACGCGCGGGCGGGCTTTGCGCAGGCGCGGGCACCCTGGAGCTTCGCGTTTCCGCGTGATCACGGACCGCATCCGCAGTTCCGGCAGGAGTGGTGGTATGTCAGCGGCAATCTGGACGCTGCCTCGGGGGAGCGCCTGGGATTTGAGCTGACGTTCTTCCGCTTTGCCCTGCAGCCCGAGTCCGGGCTCGCGCCCGAGCCCGCGGCCTCGGCCTGGCGTGCACGGCAGATCTACCTGGCGCACTTCGCGATTACCGATGTGGCCGCCGGGCGATTTCGCTTCGCGCAGAAACTGTCGCGCGCAGCGCTGGGGCTCGCCGGGGCGCAGACCCTGCCGCTGCGTGTGTGGATCGACGACTGGTCACTCGAGGCCGCGACTGCGGGCGCAGCGCAGCAGTGGAGTCTGCGCGCCGCGCAGCCCGGGTATGTGCTCGAGCTCACGCTGCAGGCCGCGGCACCGCCGGTTCTGAACGGTGATGCGGGATTGAGCCGCAAGTCGGGCGAGCCGTCCGCGGCGACCTACTACTACTCGATGCCGCGCCTGGCCGTGCACGGGCGGCTGATCCGCGAGGGTCACCCGCTCAGGCTTCAGGGCCTGGCGTGGCTCGATCGCGAGTGGGGGAGCGGGGGCCTGGGAGCGCAGCAGGTGGGTTGGGACTGGTTCGCGCTGCAGCTGAACGACGGCAGTGCGCTCATGTTCTACGCGCTGCGCGACCGGGACGACAGCCGTGATCCGCACAGTGCTGGAACCTGGGTCGAGGCTGCCGGCGGCTCCCGCCCATTGTCCAATGAGGAGGTGAGGATCGAGGTCACGGATCACTGGAGCAACGCGCAGGGGACCCGCTACCCGGCGCGCTGGCGCATACGCGTGCCCGCGCTCGCGCTCGAGGTAAGCGTGCGTCCCGTGCTTGCCGATCAGGAGCTTCTGACCACGCCCGATTACTGGGAAGGCGCGGTGGATGTCAGCGGAACGCGCGCCGGGCGCAACATCGCCGGGCGCGGCTATGTGGAGTTGGTCGGCTACGCGCCGGAACGCGGAACGCGGCCCGACACTGGCGCGCATGCGCGTCTTGATCGATGATCCCGATCCTAAGCAGCTCTGGCCCTTGCGACCTGGAGACCATCATGCGATGTCCGTTGCTTGCCGCGCTCACCACCGTCCTGATCACGATTCCGGCCTACGGCGCCCTGCCCGATGGCGCCAAGGCTCCGGACTTCAGCACCGCGGCGTCGCTGGCGGGCAAGGAGTTCAAGTTCTCGCTCGCGGATGCCCTGAAGAAGGGGCCGGTGGTGCTGTATTTCTATCCGGCGGCGTTCACGCCGGGGTGCACGGTCGAGGCGCATGAATTCGCGGAAGCCACGGCGAAGTTCCAGCAGCTCGGCGCCACGGTCATCGGTGTCTCGCACGATCCGATCGAGAAGCTCGACCGCTTCTCGGTGAGCGAATGCCGCAACAAGTTCGCGGTCGCCTCGGATGCGGACGGCGGCATCATGAAGGCCTACGACTCGGTGCTGCCCTCGCACCCCGAGTACGCCAATCGCACCTCCTACGTGATCGCGCCGACCGGGCAGATCATCTATTCCTATACAGCCATGAATCCCGACAAGCACGTCGAGAACACCATGGCCGCCGTGAAGAAGTGGCAGGACGAGCACAAGAAGACTTGAGACTCAGGCCAGGTCTGCGAGCTGGGCTGGCACTTGACGGCGCAGCAGCAAGTTGCGCGCTTCCCACTGTTCCTGCGCGGGCAACTCCTGCAGGAAGCTCACCTCGCCCCCCGCCAGGAGCGCGATCGGCACGCCGTCGCGATACAACAGGCGGTTGCCGCTCAGCGAGGGCAGGCGCGCGCCCGGTGTGAGGATGCCAACGAGGTTCAGCGGGTCGGCGCCTGACAGCGACACGTAGTGCCCCTCGTGCGGCTTGCGGCGCGCCTCGCGCAGCAACGCGATCGCCTCGGGCGCGGCGTACTGCTCGCCGGTGAGGCCGGCGACGAAGCGCCCGCCGCGAATCTCACCGCGCGCCTCGAGGCGCCGGCAGCACATCAGCAGATCGCGCCACGGCGGCAGCCAATCGGCCTCGCGCGCCAACAGCCGCCAGAACACCACTCCCCAGCGGCGCAGGAGCGTCCGCACCAGGTGCTCGACGGTCTCCTCGCCGGGTGCGTGGTCGGCGGCGCTGTCGGCGCAGCGCGGGATCCTCGACCAGCGTCCCGCGGCGTCCATGCCGAACAGCGCAATGCGCCGCCGCCGCCGGCCGCCCATGGCGGGTCTGCGGCGGTCGGCCGGAAGCAGCAGGGCGCGCAGCCCCGCGAAGCTGTCGGAGTTCACCAGGCCGAGCGCCACCAGCTCGGCAAGCGCTTCCTCGGCCTGCGTGGGCAGGAGCCCGGTGCCTGGCGCGATCTCATCGAAGAAGGACGCGCCCTGCGCGGACAGATACTGCGCCACGCGCTGCGCGCTCGAGGACAGGTGCGACGCATCCACCGACCCGGTCAGGGTGGACCACAGGCGCATGTTACGCCGCGCGAGCAGCACGATCGGCGTGGCGCGCACCGGCGCCGCGCCGCGCGCCGGGTCGCTGCGGCGGGCGCTGAGCCGCGTCCACACGAAACGACCGGCGAGGCATTGCTCATCGAGCCAGGCGGGTTCGTACTCGCTGATGCGGCTGGGCAGAAGCTCGGTCTCCCAGGCGCTGGCCGGCGCCTCGAATCCCTCCAGCTGCGCCAGGACTGCGCCCACCGCGTCGGGTCCCTCCATGCGCAGCGCAGGCGTGACCCGCTGCCACTCGAACAGGAAGCGCAGAAAATCCCGCGCTTCGATCGGCTCGATCTCCGCGCGCAGCCGCCGCACGGTGTAGCGGTGGATTCGTGCCAGCAGCCGCCGTTCGCACCACTCGCTGCCCGCCGGCGCATCTGCGGTGAATGCGCCGCGCATTGCGAAGCCTTCCGCCTGCAGCACGGCGAGCGCCGCCTCGACCCGCGCTGCCGGCATGCTCAAGCTCGCCGCGAGCGCGGACGCGGTCGTCGGTCCCAGACCCTCCAGGCGCCCGCGCACCACTTCCACCAGCGCGCCTTCCGCGCTGAAGGCGTGCGCGTGGGCCGCGGGCGTGATCACCGCGGGCTCGGGGATCGATTGCGGGTACAGGGCCGTAAACAGCGGCAGTCGCTCGGCCGTGACCCACAGCCGCGTCCCCGCGGCGCCGATCCGGGTCACGCGCTGCTGCGCGACCAGGGTGGCGATCAAGGCGGGCCAGAGCGCACCGCGCTCGACCTCCGCTTCAGTCAGGAACGTGAGCCACAGGAGCGCATCGTGCAGCTCGTCGGCGGTGGCGGCGTCGGGCCAGGCTTCCTCGTGCACGCGGCGGATGGCATCAAGGTCGAGCCTGCCGAGGTCGGCGGCGCTCTGCGGATCAAGCCAGCGCCGGCTCATCACTGCCTGGGTGCGCCGCTCCTCCAGCGGCGCGTCATCGAGAAACGCGTAAGGCCTTGCGGACAGCACTTCCAGCGCGAGCGGCGAGGGCTCGGTCAGATCGCGCGCGATCACCCGGATGCGGCCCGACTCCAGGGCGCGCAGCAGCCGCTCCAATCCCCCGATATCCATCGCCTCTTCGAGACAGTCGCGGATCGTCTGGCGCACCAGCGGGTGATCCGGAATCTCCAGCTCGCCCGGGAGATTCTCGGCGCACGCGAGCTGGTCGGGAAACACCGCGCTCAGCAGGTCCTCCGCCGCCATGCGCGCCAGCGGTGCCGGCACCTTCTTGCCGCCGCGGTAGCGTGGCAGCGCCAGTGCAATCGCGGCACTCCAGCGCCAGCGCACCGGAAACATGGGGGCGGCGCACAACGCCTGCACCAGCAGCGGCCGCACGGTGCTGGAATGAAGGTAACGGGCCACCTCGGCGAGTTCGAAGCTGTGCGCCGTGGTCAGCGACAGCACGATGGTGTCCTCGGTCGCCGCCGCCTGCAGCTCGAAGTTGAACGAGCGGCAGAAGCGCTTGCGCAGTGCCAGACCCCAGGCGCGATTGATGCGACTGCCGAAGGGCGAGTGAATGACCAGCTGCATGCCGCCGGCTTCGTCGAAGAAGCGCTCGAAGATGACCGTCTGCTGGGTCGGCAAGGCCCCGAGCGCGGCGCGCGCCGCGGCCAGATAATTCACCAGCTGCACCGCGGCCGGGATTGCGATACCCGCCTGCGCCGCGAGCCACTGCGTCGCCGCCTCGAGTCCCTCATCCAGCCGCGCCTCGAGCTCCAGGCGCAGCCGCGAGACGCTCGCTGACAGCTCATCGGTGCGCCCGGGCGCCTCGCCGAGCCAGAACGGAATGGAGGGCGGCTCGCCGTGCGCATCCTCGACGCGGATCCGGCCCTGCTCCACGCGCAGGATGCGATAGGACACATTTCCCAGCTGGAAGACATCGCCCTGCAGACTCTCGACCGCGAAGTCCTCGTTCACCGTGCCGACGAACTGCGCCTGCGGCTCGAGAATGACCTGATAGTCGGCGTTGTCGGGGATGGTGCCGCCGGAGGTGATGGCGGTCAGTCGCGCGCCGCGCCGTCCCGTGACCCGATGATTCACGGCGTCGTGATGAATTAGCGCCCCGTGCCGGCCGCGGCGCGTGCTGTAGCCTTGGGCGAGCATGCGCAGCACTTCGTCGAACTCGGCGCGCTCGAGATCCCGATACGGATACGCGCCGCGCAGCAGCGCATACAGGCTCTGCTCGTCCCATTCGCGGGCCGCAACCTCCGCGACGATCTGCTGCGCGAGCACGTCCAGCGGCTTCACCGGCATGACCAGCCGGTCGAGCTCCCCGCGGCGCACCGCCACCAGCAGCGCCGCGCACTCCACCAGATCATCGCGTGACAGTGGAAACAACCGTCCCTTGGGCGTGCCGCCCAGCGAGTGACCGGAGCGGCCGACGCGCTGCAGCAGGGCGGCGATCGAGCGCGGCGAGGCGAGCTGGCACACCAGGTCCACCTCGCCGATGTCGATCCCGAGCTCCAGCGACGCGGTGGCCACCAGTGCGCGCAACTCGCCGCGCTTCAGGCGCGCCTCCGCGTCCAGCCGCGATTCCTTGGCCATGCTGCCGTGGTGCGCGGTGACGTGTTGCTCGCCGAGGCGCTCGGACAGATGCCGCGCGATGCGCTCGGCCTGTCGCCGCGTGTTGACGAACACCAGCGTGGTGCGGTGCTCACTCACGAGCTGCGCCAGGCGATCATACAGCTGCGTCCAGACTTCTCCGGACATCACCGCCTCGAGCGGCGCGGCGGGGATCTCCAGCTGCAGGTCGCGCTCGCGCACGTGGCCCGAGTCGATGATGGTGCAGTCGGCTGCGCCATCGGCGCGCAGAGCGCGTGTGCCGACGAGGAAGCGGGCCACGTCCTCGACGGGCTTCTGCGTTGCGGACAGGCCCACGCGCGTGAGCGGCCTGCCGGCGAGCGCCTCGAGCCGCTCGAGCGTGAGCGACAGATGCACGCCGCGTTTGCTGCCGACCATGGCATGGATCTCATCCACGATCACGGTACGGGTGCTCGCCAGCATCCGCCGGCCGGACTCGGAACCGAGCAGGATGTACAGCGACTCAGGGGTGGTGACCACGATGTGGGGTGGGCGCTTGGCGCTGGCCACGCGCTCGCGCTGCGGCGTGTCGCCGGTGCGCACGAAAGTGCGGATGTCCACCTCCGGCAGACCCAGCGCGCGCAGCTCCGTGCGGATGCCGGCGAGCGGCGCCTCGAGGTTGCGGTGGATATCGTTGGACAGCGCCTTCAGGGGCGACACATACACCACCAGCGTCTGATCCGGCAGCAGCCCTCCCGCTGCGACACCGCCGCGCACCAGCTCATCGATCACCGCGAGGAATGCGGCGAGTGTCTTGCCCGAACCGGTGGGGGCTGCGATCAGCACGTGACGCTGCGCCGCGATCGCCGGCCAGGCCGCGCTCTGCGCGGGCGTGGGCGCATCGAACGTGCGTGCGAACCATCGGGCGACGGCGGGGTGGAAGGCCGCGGGCATGGCGCGATTGAAACACAGCCGCAGCGTCACGAGGAGCTCCGCAGCGCTGAATTCACACTGCGTACAGTCAGCGATGCGCAGGCCGGCTGTATGCGCGCCCACTGCGCGCGCCGCCGGCCACAGCGCCCCCGGAAGGGGCTGGATGCACGAAAGGGGAGTAAAGTGATCGGCTCGTGCCTTGAGCCGAAGGTGTCGCAGGATGTGGGACGAGGATGTTGAGAGCGCGGCGCGCCGCAAAGTCGCGTGGCTCATCGGGATCGTGGTCGCGGCGGTGATCGCCTTGGGTGGCTGGTACTGGTACGCGTCGCGACAGCGCCCCGCTGCCGCAACCCCGGTGGTAGCCGCTCCGGCGCCCCCGCCGGTGAGCAGCGAGCCGCAGATCGAGCACCCGATCGCGGCGGATAACGCGGCGGGCTCTGCCGCCTTGCCGGCGCTGAACGACAGCGACCAGATCGTGCACGATTCGCTCGCCGGTGTGCTCGGCCGCCATGCCGTCGAGCAGTTCCTGGTGCCGCAGAACATCGTGCGTCACCTCGTCGCCACCGTCGATAACCTGCCGCGCAGGAAGGTGGCCGTGGAGCTGCGGCCCGTGAAACCTGCGCCCGGACAGAGCGCCATCGCCACGCAGGGTGAGATCACGACCCTCAGCGACGGCAACTTCGAGCGCTACGCGCCGCTGGTGCGGGTGGTGCAGGCCACGGACGTGAAGGCACTCGTACTGGTCTACGAGCGGCTGTATCCGCTGTTCCAGCAGGCTTACGAGGACCTGGGCTATCCCGGCAAGTACTTCAACGATCGGCTGGTCGAGGTGATCGATCACCTGCTGCAGGCGCCGGAAGTGTCAGCGCCGATCAGGCTGGTGCAGCCCAAGGTGTTCTACGAATACGCCGACACCGATCTCGAGAGCCGTTCGGCCGGACAGAAGCTGCTGATCCGCATGGGTCCGGCAAACTCGCGCGCCATCAAGGCGAAACTGCGGGAATTTCGCGCCGAGATCGCCAAGAAGAAATGACGCTGCCCCGAAGGGTGTTCGATGAGCGACGCAACAGCTATGGACGGGGCCGGTCTCGACAGGCCGCTCGCGGACCTGCGCTCCGTGTTGATTCCCGGTGAGACTCTCGAAGCCTGGGCGATCCAGCGGCGGCTGTTCGCGCTATCGCACCGGCGGCTGCTGATCGCCGCCACCAGCGGCAGGCTGGTGGTGCTGGTGCGCAGGCTCCTCGCGGGCTTCGACGTCTCCACCATCCGCTGGCAGGACCTCGAGGAAGTGACCTTGAGTGTGGGCTTGATCGGCGCGGATCTGGCGCTGCGCGCCGGCAAGGCAACCGATCTCGCCTCCCTCGGTGCGCAGGGTTCACAGCGGGTCGAGTTTCGCGGGTTGCGCAAGGAGCAGGCGCAGGCGGTGTACCGCATCTGCCAGGCTCAGGACCAGGCGTGGCGCGAGAAGCGCCGGGTCCGCGAGCTCGAGGAATTGCGGGCGCGATCGGGCGGGATCCAGTTGATGTCAGGAGCGGCCCCGGCGACCGGGACGCCCGACGGCGACGCGGTCCGGCGCCTGCGGGAAGCCAAGCAGCTGCTGGACGCCAGGCTGATCACCGATGCGGAGTACGAGGCCATCAAGGCGAAGATCGTGTCGTGAGGCACCTGTTGGATGCCCCCTCACCGGCGGCCGCTGCGGCGGTGCGCGATATTCAACCCCTATGCACACGTAATCCACAGGCGATCCACAGGGCAGGTGCGCTAGGCTCGAGACCATGGGCATCCGCTTTCGCCGCCGCCCCGTCACGCAGAACGAAGTGATCGGGACATACAGTTTTCCCAGCCGCACGGTGCAGGTGCTGAAGACCCAGGATGATCGCATCCTGTGGACCTGTGACTGCGACAAGTTTCGCCGCCAGGGCGGCCAGCGCGAACCCTTGTGGTGCAAGCACATCGCCAAGGCGGCGGCGCGGCGCTCGCTCGAGCGCCTGACGCGCCGCGTGTCGGTGGCCCGCGGGCTCGAGCGCTAGCGCATCACTCACGGCCTCGCGCGTGCTGCGCGCTGCGGAATTCCTGGCCACGTCGTGCAGCGGGTTGTTTGCCGGCGCGGCGCTCTACGTCAACCTTGTGACTCTGGCTTTGCGCTACAGCCGGCGCTGCGCCTGAAGCGTCAGCTGGACGTGGCGGGCTCACTTTGCGCCACCCGCTGGATCCGATATGATATTAGACTCATTCCATAAAGGAGATGCACATGCGCTGGGAAATTCCGCAGGCGACCGATTTTCGTTTCGGCATGGAAATCACGCTGTATATCGCCAGGCGCTGAGCCGAATGCCTGAGGGCGCCGGGGCCCGCGGACCCGCGCGCCGTGCGAGCCTCAATGTGTTGTGAAAATCAGGGTGCTGGGGTCTGCTGCCGGCGGCGGCTTTCCTCAGTGGAATTGCAACTGCCGTAACTGCTCGGGCGTCCGCAACGGCACCCTGCGGGCGCGGCCGCGAACCCAATCCTCGCTCATCGTCAGCGGCGGCGACGAGCGCCAATGGGCGCTCGTCAATGTCTCCCCGGACATCCTCGTCCAGCTGCAGGCGAATCCGTTCCTGCAGCCGGCGCGCGCGCCACGCGATACCGCCATCAGCGGCGTCGTGCTGGTCGATGGGCAGATCGATCACAGCGTCGGTCTTCTCATGTTGCGCGAATCCAGCGCGGCGCTGCAGGTGTGGTGCACTGACAGTGTCAACGCGGATCTGATGCACGGCAATCCCGTGTTCGCGGTCCTCGCGCACTATTGCGGCGTGCAGCGGCACAGCATGCCTGCCGATGGGAGCGAGTTCGCCGTCGACGGCGTGAGCGGCGTGCGATGGCGGGCGCTCGCCGTGGCGGGCAAGCCCGCCCCTTACTCACCTAACCGCGAGTCCCCGGTGGCGGGGGATAATGTGGCGCTGGTGATAGGCGACGCGCAAACCGGCAGGACGGCCGTATATGCGCCCGGCCTCGCGGCCATCGAACCGCAGCTGTGGCGCGCCATGCGGGCGGCCGCCTGCGTGCTGGTCGACGGTACCTTCTGGAGCGATGACGAGATGATCCGGCTCGGGCTGTCGCGCAAGCGGGCACGCGATATCGGCCACCTGCCGCAGAGCGGCTCCGGGGGTATGCTCGAGTGGCTGGAAAAGCTTCCGGCCGGCACCCGCAGGATCCTGATCCACGTGAACAACAGCAACCCGATACTCGACGAGAGCTCCCCTGAGCACGCTGAGCTGACGCGCCTCGGGATCGAAGTGGCGTGGGACGGGCTGGAGATCGAGCTGTGACGGCCGCGGTCTGGAATGCCGCGGAATTCGAGCAGCAGTTGCGCGAGCGCGGCCGCGCCTACCACATCCACCATCCATTCAACGTGATGTTGAATTCCGGCAAGGCCACGGCGGCGCAGATTCGCGGCTGGGTGGCGAACCGCTTCTATTACCAGATCAGCATTCCCATCAAGGACGCCGCCATCCTCGCCAATTGCGACGACCGTGGCGTGCGCCGCAACTGGGTACAGCGCATTCTCGATCACGACGGCTACGGCGAGAACCCCGGCGGCATCGAGGCGTGGGTGCGGCTCGCCGAGGCGGTGGGCCTTGCGCGCGTGCAGGTGGAGAGCCTGCAGCTGCTGCTGCCGGGGGTGCGCTTCGCGGTCGACGCCTACGTGAATTTCGCACGCCGCGCGCCCTGGCCGGAAGGCGTGTGCGCCTCACTCACCGAGCTGTTTGCGCCGGAGATTCACCAGCAGCGACTCGCCAGCTGGCCGGAGCACTATCCATGGATCGACCCGGCGGGACTGAAGTACTTCCAGAGCCGCCTCAGTCTGGCGCGGCGCGATGTCGAGTTCGCCCTCGCCCTGACGCTCGATCGGTTTCCCACGCGCGCCGCGCAGGAGCGCGCGCTCGAGGTGCTGCAATTCAAGCTCGACGTTCTGTGGCAGATGAACGACGCCATGGCGCTGGCCTACGGAGTGACGCAGTGAGCGATGTCCCCGGGACCGCAAAGCCGGCGGTCGCGCACGGCATGCGCCTGCAGTGGGAGCCGGCGCAGGAGGCGCACGTGCTGCTGTACCCGGAAGGCATGGTCAGGCTCAACAGCAGCGCCGGCGCGATCCTGAGCCGCTGCGACGGCGTGCGCACGCTCACCGACATCGTGACCGACCTGGAGCGCACCTACAGTCTCACGGGACTCACGGGCGACGTCACCGCCTTCGTGGCGCTGGCGCTCGAGAAGCACTGGCTGGAGCTGCGCGAATGAGCGGGACACCCGTCGGACATGGACTGGCCGCGCCCAACGCGGCGCTGGGGATGTCGCAGGCAGCGCGCAGCGCGGGCGCTCCCGGGCCGCCGCTGTGGCTACTGCTGGAGCTGACCTACCGCTGCCCGCTGCATTGCGTGTTCTGCTACAACCAGACGGACTTCGCCAACACCGGACCGGAGCTCGGGACCGAGGACTGGATCCGTGTGCTGCGCCAGGCGCGCGCCCTCGGCGCGGTGCAGCTCGGGCTCTCGGGCGGGGAGCCGCTGGCGCGCGATGACCTCGAGCCGATCGTCGCGCAGGCGCACGCGCTCGGTTACTACATCAACCTGATCACCTCCGGCATCGGCATGACCGAGGCGCGCATCGGCTCGCTGAAGGCGGCCGGGCTCGATCACATCCAGCTGTCGTTCCAGGACAGCACGCGCGAGCTGAATGATTTCCTCTCCAGCACACGTACCTTCGAGCTGAAGTCAAAGGTGGCCGGACTCATCCGCCAGTACGACTATCCGATGGTGCTGAACGTAGTGCTGCACCGGCTCAATATCGATCACGTGGGTGAGATCCTCGAGATGGCGGAAGCGATGGGTGCGCAGTACGTCGAGCTCGCCAACACGCAGTACTACGGCTGGGCATGGCTCAACCGCGAGCACCTCCTGCCCAGCCGTGCACAGCTCGAGCGGGCGGAAGCGACCACGCAGCGCTTTCGCGAGCGCGTGGCGGGGAGGATGCAGATCTATTTCGTGGTGCCGGACTACTTCGAGACCCGGCCCAAGGCCTGCATGAGCGGCCTGGGGTCGGTATTTCTCGGGATCGCGCCCGACGGCACGGCCTTGCCCTGTCACGCGGCACGCATGTTGCCGGGACTGCAGCTCCCCAATGTGCGTGACTCGGACATCCGCACCATCTGGTACGACTCGCCGGCGTTCAACCGCTTTCGCGGCGAGGCGTGGATGAAGGAGCCCTGCCGCAGCTGTCCGGAAAGAACCAAGGACTTCGGCGGTTGCCGCTGCCAGGCCTACCTCCTGACGGGCGATGCCGACAATGCCGACCCGGTGTGCGATCTGTCCCCGCACCATCATAAGGTGACGGAGGCGGTGGCGCGCGCCGAACAGGCGGCTGCCGCGGCGCCGGGCGGCGCGCGCGAGCAGGCGCTGGTGTTTCGCGATCACCGCATCTCGATCGCCGTGGTGCCGGGCGACCCCGCCCGGCGCCCCTAGCGAGGCATGCGCCGATGGCACTGCGGCGTGTGCTGAAGATGGGTGAGCCGATGCTGCGCGAGGTGGCGGCCGCGGTGACGCGCTTCGACGCGGAGCTGGCGGCGCTGGTGACCGACATGGACGACACCATGCGCGCTTTCAGCGGTGCCGGCATTGCCGCCCCGCAGATCGGGGTGAGCGCGCGCGTGGTGATCTTCGAGCTGCGCGACAACCCGCGCTACCCGCACCTCACTCCCGTTCCCTACACCGTGCTGGTGAATCCGGTGCTCACGCCGCTCGGCAGCGAGCAGGACGAGGGCTGGGAGGGGTGCCTGTCGGTGCCCGGGATGCGCGGGCTGGTGCCGCGGTTTCGCCGCCTGCGCTACCAGGGCTTCGATGCGCACGGCGCGCCGATCGACCGGACGGTGGAGGGGTTTCACGCCCGCGTCGTGCAGCACGAGATCGATCACCTCGACGGCATCCTGTTTCCGCAACGGGTGCGGGACCTGCGCAACTTCGGCTTCGAGGATGCGCTCACCGGGCAGATGACGCCGATGCCGGACTGACAGAAATTCCAGGAGACCGCCCACATGAGTCAGCGCGTCACGGGACCCTTCGAGGTGAAAGTCACGCCGCAGAAACCTGACACGCAGATCGCCCGCGCCGCAAGCCTGGGCCGGCTGACCATCGACAAGCGCTTTCACGGCGAGCTCGAGGCGATCAGCAAGGGCGAAATGCTCGCCACCCAGACCGAGGTGAAGGGTTCCGCCGCTTATGTGGCCCTGGAGCGCGTGACCGGAACGCTCAAAGGGCTCAGTGGCAGCTTCGTCCTGCAGCACAGCGCCACCATGAACCGGGGCAAGACCGTCTCGTCGGTCACCGTGGTGCCGGATTCCGGCACCGGCGAGCTCAAGGGACTCAGCGGCAGGATGAACATCCTCGTCGCCGAGGACGGCTCGCACTCCTACGAGTTCGATTTCAGGGTCGAGCCACAGCCATCCTGAATCCGCGCGGTTTAAGGTGCCGGTGGCGCGGCGTCGCCGCGCGAGAGGCGCGCCACGTCCCGCACCATGCGGATGGCGCACTCCTTCCCCTGGTAGTAGCCGGGAACGCGCGCCAGCTCGCGGTAGCCGAGTGCCGCATAGAAGGCGCGTGCGCCGGCGTTTCCCGCGCGCAGCTCCAGGGCGATCGTGAAGGTGCCGGCAGTGAGTGCGGTCTCCTCGAGCCACGCCACCAGGCGCCGCGCGATACCCCGGCGGCGGTGCGCCGGCGCGACCGCCAGCAGGTTCAGGTGAGCGGTGTCATCGGCGTAGCGCATGATGGCGAAGCCGACCGTGGCGGTCCCGGCCCGTGCCGCCAGCACCACGCTGTCCGGATGGCGGATGTGCCAGGCGATGCGCGCCGTATCCCACGCGGGCCTGAGCCCGCTCTCCACCAACTCGTGCGACATGCCCGCGAGTAACGCGGCATCTGCGACCCGGGCCGGCTCGAGGCGATACTGGTACACGAATTCGAGCATAGCGCGGGCGGGGGCGCGGCGCCCAGGCGGCCGGGGGGCGCTCAGGCGAGCGTGTGAAACACGTGCTGAACGTCCTCGTCCTGCTCCAGGCGGTCGATCACGGTGAGGACCTCGGTCGCCTGGTTCTCCGGCAGCTCGCTCGGCACGGTGCAGACGTACTCATGCTCGGCCGACAGCGGTGCGAGGCCGCGCGCTTCCAGCGCCTCCTGCAGCCGGCCGAAATCGGCGAAGGCACAGCGGATCACCAGCTGGGGCTCGCCCTTCTCGCCGGCGCTCTCGCCCATCTCGTCGAGTCCGTGGTCGATGAGGTACAGCTCGAGATCGTCCTGGTCGATTCCGGCGGGATTCAGGCGAAACACGCCCATCTTGCGGAACAGGAAGCTGACGCTGCCGGTGGTGGCGAGATTGCCGCCGCCCTTGGTGACGATGTTGCGCACCGCCGCGACGGTGCGCGTCGGGTTGTCGGTCGCCGTTTCCACCAGCAGCGCCACGCCGTGCGGCGCATAAGCCTCGTACAGCACCTGCTGGTAGTTGGCGGCGTCGCGTCCCGCGGCGCGCTTGATCGCCGCCTCGATCCGGTCTTTCGGCATGTTGACGGCACGCGCGTTCTGGATGGTCCGCCGCAGCACCGGATTGGTCGCCGGGTCGGTGCCGCCGGCCTTCACCGCCATGGTGATGTCCTTCGCGATGCGGGCGAACTGTTTCGCCATGCGGTTCCACCGCGCGAACATGGTGTGCTTGCGGACTTCGAAGATGCGTCCCATGGCGCGCATGGTGCATCAAGCGTATCGGCGGTGCCAGCCGCCGCGGCCCATCGTGCGGCATCGTCGATGGAAAGGGTCAACGATGGGCGTAACATAGCGCCGCGACGAGGCGGAAGAAAACCCAACACAATGACTCGCGGTCCACGCGACAGTCATCTAGGAGCGTAGTCCATGATCTCTCCCAACAGGTCCTTTGGTATCACGGTTGGCCTCCTGCTGATAAGCGCCTCTCTGGCCCTACCTCAGGGGTCGCGAGCGGCGGACGCGCCGGGCAAGGCACTCGTGGCTCTGTACCGGGTCGCTCCCGGCAAGCATCTCGACTTCCTCAAGTGGATGGCCGCGCGCGAAGCTGTGGATAAGGAGGCGGGTATGCCGGCAACTCAGTGGTACATGCACACCAACGGCGATAGCTGGGACTTCCTAGCCATCGCCCCCGCGCTGACCGAGGCCCAGCAGGCAAAAGTCGACGCGCTCGCCACGAAGAAGGGGCTCAAGACCGGATTGCAGGCATCACTGGAGTTCCGCCAGTTCGTGAGCACGCACACGGACACTTTTGTGAATGGCCCGACCACCGCGACGCAACTGGTGCAGCAGGCTCAGGGCCACTGAGCGCGACCGAGCTCGCCCTGGCGGTCGGCCTGCCGAAAGGGCGCCGTCGCAAGCGATCTTTTCGCCGGCAAAAGTCACGCCTTTTGCCGGCGGGTCTGACTCAGTCGATGGGTTGGCTTGCCGAAAGGGCCGCAGGCCCTTTCGGCCAATTAAACTACGCGAGCTGCGCCTGCAGGACGCGCATGCGCCGCAGCTGCAGAGAGAGGCGGCGCTCGATCTCGCGCAGTTTGCTCTGCAGGTCCACGTGCTCCCACTGCTGCAGCACCGCACGCTTCTTCTCGCCGAGCCACTGCTCCTTGACGCGCGCCCAGTCGGCCACCGCGGCGAGGAAGCTCTCGTACTCGTGCGCCAGGCGCGCACGCAGCTGTTCGATGTGCGAGTGACCTGCATCCGGGGACTTCGCCAGCCGCTCGCGGGCACGCGTGAACTGCATGGCGAGCAGCGCGCGCTGGATCTGGAACACCGGCGTGCGCTTCAGGCGCCGGGTCAGGCCGAACAGCTGCAGGCCGGCGATCAGCCACTTGGTTGGATCCCACTGCCACCAGCGCACGCCGTTGCGATAGTCGTGCGCGAAGATATGGTGGAAGTTGTGATAGCCCTCGCCGTAGGTGATGACCGCGAGCACCGGATTGTCGCGGGCGCTGTTGTCCTCGGTGTACGGGCGGCTGCCCCACATGTGGGCGAGCGAGTTGATGAAGAAGGTGACGTGATGGCTCCACACCAGCCGCAGCACGCCGGCGAGGATCAGCATGCCCCACACGTCGTGGAACAGGATTCCCAGGATGAGCGGCAGGCCGATGTTGGTCGCCAGCGCGAGCGGCACGTAGTAGCGGTGCTGGAACGCCAGCATCGGATCGCGCTTGAGGTCCGGGATGTTGGAGAAGTCGGGCCTGCCGCTCGGGTACTCGCGCAGCATCCAGCCTATGTGCGAGAACCAGAACCCGCGCCGCGCCGAGTACGGGTCGCGGTCCACGTCGTCGACGTGCAGGTGGTGGGCGCGGTGGCCGGCGCACCACGCGAAGACGCTGTTCTGCAGCGCCATGGTGCCGAACACCAGGTACAGCAGCCGCACGCTCCAGTGCGCCTCGTAGGTGCGATGTGCCCACAGACGGTGATAGCCCGCCGTGACCGCCATGCCGTTGGCACCGGCGAACAGAACCGCGGCAACCCAGGCCGCGGGCGAAAAACCGCGCGTCAGGCCATACCACGGCACCAGGATCGCGGCGGCGGCAAACGTCAGCGCGAACATCAGAGCATTGGCCCAGATCACGGGGGCCGTCTGCTCGTTGCGAGTGGTGTCGGACATGCACAGCCAAGTGTTAAATAGGGCGCAGTAACTTATCACGCCCCGGCTTCCGAGGTGGGACTTAAGTCGTTTTTGAGTATGCTGCGCCCCTGCGGCACGTGTGTGAGCTCGATTCTATGACGTGGATCCCTGTGCGCCCGGCGATCCTGCGCGGCGCGCTTGCGGCCTCGCTGGCGGTGGCGACCTCGCTCCTGCCCGCGGGCGCCCGTGCGGCGCGGGCCTATGTCTCCAACGAGGACGACGGCACCGTCACGGTCATCGATACGCAGCGCCTGACGGCGCTTGCAACTGTGGCGGTGGGCAAGCGGCCCAGGGGACTGGTGCTCAGCCCTGACGGTGCGAGCCTGTACGTGGCGCTCACGGGGCTGCCCAAGTGCCCGCCGCCGATCCCGGAGGAGCAGTGTGCCAAGCTCCCGCGGGACCGGCAGGCCGACGGCGTGGCGGTCATCGACACCGCGACGCTCAAGCAGACACGGCTGCTGAAGGGAGTCTCGGATCCGGAACGGGTCGAGATCAGCCGCGACGGACACTCGCTGTTCGTCACCGATGAGGATGCAGCGCGCCTCAGCGTGCTGGACGTGCTACGGGGACGCGTCGCCGCCAAGGTTGCGGTCGGGCGCGAGCCTGAGGGTGTGCGCGCCTCGCCCGATGGCCGCTGGGTGCTGGTGACCAGCGAGACCGGCAATTCCGTGGCCATCATCGATGCGCACACCCACGCCCTGGTGCACACGGTCCTGGTGGGCACGCGCCCGCGCGATCTCGCCTTCACACCCGACAGCCGCACCGCCTACGTCTCGGGGGAAGCCGATGCGTCGGTGTATCGCATCTCGCTTCCGAGCGGTGCGCCCACCACGCAGCTCGTGCAGCTGCGCAAGGAGGCGCGCCCCATGGGCGTCGCGCTCGATGCGACACGCGGGCGGCTGTACGTGAGCACCGGGCGCGGCGGTACCGTGGCGGTGATTTCGCCGCAGGACGGCACGCTGATCGGCGAGGTGGCCGTGGGCGCACGACCATGGGGGCTCGCGCTGAGCGCCGACGGCACCCGCCTCCTCACGGCCAACGGCCCCTCGGGGGATGTGACGGTCGTCGATACCCACACGCTCACCGTGGTCGGCAAGGTGACGGTCGGGCGCGGTCCCTGGGGCGTGGTCGCTGGCCCTTAGAAACGCATGAAGGGAGCGGACGTGATTGCAGTTCTTGAGCGATTCGGCCTCGTATTTAGCGCAGCCGTGGCGGCAGTGGCCGTGGCCCAGGCCCCGGCGCTTCCCGCTCCAGTCGAGAAGGCCGCACGCACTTACATCACGCGCGGCGCGCTCGAGGCTCCGGTCCGCTTCCTGTCTTCGGACCTGCTCGAGGGCCGGGGACCGGGCACACGCGCCGATCAGCTGGTGCGCCTGTATCTGCAGACACGGCTCGAGGGCATGGGCTACAGCGCCGCCTTCGGCGGCGGCAGCTGGCAGCAGCCCTTCGACATCGTCGGCATCAAGTCGCAGTTCCCGAAGAGCTGGAGCTTCCAGGCCAGGGGCCAGAGAGTCGACCTCGCCTGGCGTGACGACTACATCGCCGCCAGTGGTCTGCAGAGCGAGAGCGTCGCGCTCACGGATGGCGAGCTGTTGTTCGTCGGTTACGGCATCCAGGCCCCGGAATACCAGTGGGACGACTTCAAGGGCGTTGATGTCGCCGGCAGGATCCTGGTGATGATGAACAACGATCCGGACTGGGATCCGAATCTGTTCGCCGGCAAGCGCCGCCTGTACTACGGCCGCTGGGACTACAAGTACGCGAGCGCGGCACGCCACCGGGCCGCCGGCGCGATCATCATCCACACCACACCCTCGGCGGGTTATCCCTGGCAGGTGGTGCAGAGTTCCTGGGGCGGTGAGCAATTCGAGCTGCCGGCGGGGAGTGAGGCGCGGCTGCGCGTGAAGGCCTGGGCCACCGAGGGGGCGATGCGGCGCCTGTTGCAGGCGGGTGGCCAGGACCTGGACAAGCTGCTCGCGGCCGCGCGCTCGCGCGATTTCAAACCGGTGCCGCTCGGCATCCGCACCTCGCTCGCGTTCACCAACACACTGTCGCACGTGCAGACCGCCAACGTGGGCGGGCTGCTCCCGGGGAGCGATCCGAAGCTGGGCGCGCAAGTCGTGGTGCTGTCGGCGCATCACGATCATTTCGGCATCGGCGAGTCGGATGCCACTGGGGATCGCATCTATCACGGCGCGGTGGACAACGCTTCCGGGTGCGCGCAGGTGCTGGCGATCGCGCGGGCCCTTGCGGCGCTGCCGCAGCGGCCGCGCCGCTCGATACTGGCGCTGTTCGTCGCCGGCGAGGAGCGCGGACTGCTCGGCTCGAGCTACTACGCGCAGCATCCCTCGTTCCCGGCCGGCCGCATCGCAGCCAATATCAACATCGACGGCGGCAACATCTTCGGCCGCGCCCGTGATGCGACCCTGATCAGCATGGGCAAGTCCTCGCTCGACGGGATCGCCGCACGGGTCGCGAGCGGCCAGGGCCGGGTGCTCAAGCCCGATCAGTTCCCCGACCGCGGCTACTACTACCGCTCGGATCAGTTCTCCTTCGCCAAGATCGGCGTGCCGGCCTTGTTCTTCTCGGACGGTACGGACTTCATCGGCCGGCCGGCCGGCTGGGGAAGGCAGCAGATCGAGGAGTGGGAGCTGAAGAAATACCATCAGCCGGCCGACAAGCTCGAGGACAGCTGGAACTTCGACGGCATGATCCAGGACGCGCAGCTCGATATGCTGTCCGCCTGGCTCATCGCCCAGGCCGATGCCATGCCGACTTGGAAGCCCGGCGATGAATTCGAGGCGCCGCGCAAGCAGGCGCTCGGCGCCCTCACCGGCAAGTAGCTTCCGCGGAGTCAGAAGGCATGTTTGAACGGCTCGAGTCCGTCATTCCCGATCCGATCCTGGGCCTCATGGCGGCGTTTCGCGCCGACCCCGATCCGCGCAAGGTGGACCTGGGTGTCGGGGTGTATCGCGACGATCGCGGCGAGACGCCGGTGCTGGAGGCGGTGCGCCGCGCGGAGAGTGCGCTGCTGGCGCGCCAGAGCACCAAGAGCTACGTCGGGTCGGCGGGCAACCCCGCATTCAACGAGGCGATCGAGCGGCTGGTGCTCGGCGATGAGCACGAGGCGCGCCTCACCGCCCGGGTGCGCACCGTGCAGGCACCCGGCGGATGCGGCGCGCTGCGCCTGGGGGCGGAGCTCATCCGCATCGCCTCGCCCGACTCGCTCGTGCACGTGAGCACGCCCACCTGGGCGAATCACTCCCCGTTGCTGTCGGGGAGCGGATTGAGACTCGAGCGCTACCCCTATTTCGATCCGGCCACCGGTGGGGTGCAGTTCGACGCCATGACCGCGGCGCTCGAGCGGCTGCCGGCGCGCGCGGTGGTGCTGCTGCACGCCTCCTGCCACAACCCCACCGGCGCGGACCTGTCGCCGGCGCAATGGCGTGAGCTGCTGGCGCTGGTTAAACGGCGGCAGCTGCTGCCGTTCATCGACATGGCATATCAGGGGCTCGGCACCGGCCTCGAGGCGGACGCGTTCGGTGTGCGCCTGTTCTGTGCCGAGCTTCCCGAGGTTCTGTGTGCCGTGTCGTGCTCGAAGAACTTCGGCCTGTACCGCGAGCGCACCGGAGCGCTGCACGTGATCAACGAGACGCCGGCGGGGGCGGACGCGACCTTCAGCCAGCTGGTGCGCATCGCGCGCGGCATCTGGTCGATGCCGCCGGACCATGGGGCCGCCATCGTGCACGGAATCCTCGCCGACGCGGCACTGCGCACGGCGTGGCAGGGGGAGGTCGCCGCCATGCGCCAGCGGATCTCCGGCCTGCGGCACGAGGTGGTGAAGCAGCTGCGGGAACACTGCCCGCAGCGCGACTTCAGCTTCATCGCCACGCAGTGCGGCATGTTTTCCTTCTTCGGCATCAACACCGCACAGGTGCGCGAGTTGCGTGCCCGCCATCACGTCTACATGACCGACGACAGCCGCATCAATATCGCGGGACTGCGCCGGGAGAACCTCGAGTACTTCGCGCGCGCAACCGCGCAGGTGCTGGCGGGCTAGCCCTCCGGGACGATGATCCGGTGCGTGGACTTCACTTCCTCCATCACGAAGTAGGTGTGGGTCTGCTGCACGCCGCGCACCGCGGCGATGCGATCACCGAGGAAGCGGCGGTAACTCTCCATATCCGTCACGCGTACCTTCAGCAGGTAATCGAACCCGCCCGCCACCATGTGGCACTCCATCACCTCATCGTGCGCCAGCATCACCTGCTTGAAGCGCTCGAAGGCGTCGGGCGTGGTGCGATCCAGTAGCACCTCCACGTAGGCGAGCAGGCCGAGCCCGAGCCGACCCGGGTTCAGGCGCGCAAAGTACCCCTCGATGTACCCGGCGGACTCCAGGCGCCGCACCCGCTCGAGCGTCGGTGTGACGGTGAGGTGTACCTCGCGCGCGAGCTGTGAGACCGCCGCACGGCCGTCCTGCTGCAGCCGCCCGAGCAGGCTCCGGTCGATGCGGTCGAGGGGCCGCCGGGCGGCGCCCGTGGGCGCAGATTTCTGGCTCATGGCAGTGGATTTCGCTATTAAAATGGCCAAAACGGACGATTATTCTCTGAATAAGAGCATAACATAAGGGTAATTTAACTAGGTATGGCAGACGGACATGGAACGAGCAGCGGCCCAACAGGTGCGTCACGACGGGACTGACCTCACGGCGCTGCGCGCGCAGCTGCGCGCGGCGACGCTGCGCCCGGAGGCGGACGCATCCGAGGAGCTGCTCGCGGACCTTTCGGTCGCACAGGCGGCGCTGCTCAGCGCCAGCGCCCGGGCCGCCGGCTGGGTCGAGACGGCCCGTGCGGACCAGCGCTCCCGGCCGTTGGTCGACAAGATGCTCGAGCAGTTCCCGCTCGACAGCGCCCAGGGCAAGGCGCTCATGAGCCTGGCCGAGGCGCTGCTGCGCACGCCCGACCCCAGGCGCGCCGACCAGCTGATCGCCGAACGGCTCGCATCGGTGCGCGCTGCCGGCGTTCCGGGCGATACCGACCTGCTGCTGCGAACCGGCTTCACGCTGCTCGGCGCGGCAGGAAGGCTGCTGCCGGAAGTGTCGGCAGAGCTGTCGGGGGAGTTCTCCGCCGCCAGCCTCGCCAAGCCGATGATCGCACCCATCGTGCGCGCGGCGCTGCGCCAGTCGATGCAGCTGCTGGGGCACGCCTTCATCGTCGGCGAGACCATCGACGCCGCGCTGGCGCGCGGGCGCTCCGAGCCGGGACTGGCGCTGTGTTCCTTCGACGTGCTGGGCGAGGGCGCGCGTACCGAGTCGGACGCGCAGCGCTACTACGATTCCTATGCGCACGCGATCGAGGCCCTGAGCGCTCAGGCGGCAGCCGCCGTGCACGCGCGCTCGGGCATCTCAGTCAAACTCTCAGCACTCGAGCCGCGCTATACGCAGCTGCAGAGCGCACGCGTCAACGAGCAGCTGGCGCCGCGGATGCTGGAGCTGGCGCGTCGCGCGGCGCGCGCCGGCATCGGCTTCACCGTCGACGCCGAAGAGGCGGATCGGCTCGACCTGTCGCTCGACATCGTGGAGAAGCTGGCGCGGGATGCGGCGACGCGCTCCTGGGAGGGGCTCGGACTTGCGGTACAGGCCTACGGCCGCCGCGCACCGCTGGTGCTCGACTGGGTGGCGGCGCTGGCCCGCGACAGCGGGCGACGCATGACGGTGCGGCTGGTGAAGGGCGCGTACTGGGACAGCGAGATCAAGCGCGCGCAGGAGCGCGGTCTCGCCAGCTTCCCCGTCTACACCTCGAAGGCGGCCACCGACGCCAGCTACCTCGAGTGCGCGCGGCAGCTGTTCGGCGCCGGCGAGGTGATTTACCCGCAGTTCGCCACCCACAACGCCTACACGGTTGCCGCGGTGCTCGAGCTGGCACCCGCGGGCGCGGCGTACGAGTTCCAGCGCCTGCACGGCATGGGCGAGGCGCTGTACGAGGCGGCGCACGCTGAAGTTCCCGCGCTGCCGCCGGTGCGTGTGTACGCGCCGGTGGGCACGCACGAGGACCTGTTGCCGTACCTGGTGCGGCGGCTGCTCGAGAACGGCGCCAACAGCTCCTTCGTGCATCAGTTCATGAATCCACAGATCCCGGTGGAGCAGGTGGTGCGCGACCCGGTCTCTTCCCTGACCAGTCAGGCCTCGCGCCCGACGCGGGTGCGCGAGCCGCAGGCGCTCTTTGGCGTCGAGCGCGCCAACTCCGAGGGCGAGGATTTCGGCGACCCGGCGGCGCTGGCCGCGCTGCAGGCGCAGGTGCAGCAGCACGCCGGCGAGACCTACGTCGGCGGACCGATTTTGAGCGGCCGGCGCACGCGCGATGCCGCCTCGCCGGTCACTTCGCCGGCCGACACCCGCGAGAGTGTGGGGCTGACGCGCGATGCGAGCGCCGCGGAGATCCGCCACGCGATGCAGGCGGCACATGAGGCGCAGCCGCACTGGGATGCGCGGCCTGCGGCCGAGCGCGCCGCCTGTCTCACGCGTGCCGCGGACCTGTTGCAGCAGCGGCGCGGGCTGTTCCTCAGCCTGCTGGTGCGCGAGGCCGGCAAGACGCTGCCCGATGCGGTGGCGGAGCTGCGCGAGGCGGTGGATTTCTGCCGCTATTACGCGGCGCGCGGCGCGGAGCTGTTCGGCGCGCCGCTCGAACTGCCCGGGCCGACCGGCGAGAGCAACACGCTCTCGCTGCACGGCCGCGGCGTGTTCGTGTGCATCAGCCCGTGGAATTTCCCGCTGGCGATCTTCACCGGGCAGATCACCGCGGCGCTCGTGGCCGGCAACGCCGTGGTGGCGAAGCCGGCGCCGGCGACGCCGCTCATCGCTCATGCGATGACCTGCCTGCTGCACGAAGCGGGCGTGCCGGCCGCGGCCCTGCAGCTCACTCCGGCCGATGGCCCGGCGTTCGGCGAGGTGGCGCTCACCCACCCGGCGCTCGCCGGTGTCGCCTTCACGGGCTCGACCGCGACCGCCGCCACCATCAACCGCACGCTCGCCAATCGCGATGGCGCGATCGTGCCGCTCATCGCCGAGACCGGCGGCGTCAACGCGATGATCGTCGATGCGACCGCGCTGCCCGAGCAGGTGGTCGACGACGTCATCACCTCTGCTTTTACGAGCGCAGGCCAGCGCTGCTCGGCGCTGCGCGTGCTGTACCTGCAGGAGGAGATCGCCGAGCGCGTGATCGCGATGCTGATCGGGGCGATGCGCTGCCTGAAGATCGGCGCGCCGGCGGATCTGGCCACCGATGTCGGTCCGGTGATCTCGCGGGCCGCGCAGCAGCGCCTGCAGCAGCATGCCGTGCGCATGCGCGCCGAGGCGAAACTGCTGTACGCCTGCGAGCTGGATGCCAGCCTGGCGCCGGGACATTTCTTCCCGCCGCAGCTGTTCGAGTTGCGCAGCCTCGATCAGCTGCGCAGCGAGGAGTTCGGACCGATCCTGCACGTGGCGCGCTATCGCAGCGGCGAGCTGGCGCAGGTGCTCGAGGCGATCCGCAGCACCGGCTTCGGGCTGACTCTCGGGGTTCACAGCCGCCTCGAGAGCGTCGCCCGGCACGTGTTCCGCTCGCTGCCGGTGGGCAACACGTACGTGAACCGCAACATGATCGGTGCGGTGGTCGGGGTGCAGCCATTCGGCGGCCAGGGCCTCTCGGGCACCGGACCCAAGGCCGGAGGGCCGCATTACCTGCTGCGCTTCGCCACCGAGCGCACGCTCACCATCAACACCGCCGCCATCGGCGGCAACGTCGAGCTGCTGTCCTGAAGAGCAGTCTCAGTGACGTGCCAGGGGCCCGGTTGCCGCGGCATCCAGCAGCCGGTTGTACTTCTTCATGACCGCCCGCAGCCGCTCGTGGGGCAGCGCTTCGGACCTGCTGCCGTCGGCACCGATCATGGTTTCGGCGCCGACCAGGGCGTTGAGGATGGCTTCCTCGGTGGCCTGCGCGGTCGCCTCGAACAGGGGTGAGATCAGGTCATTCGAGAACATCGCGAGCGTGGCGAGCGGCTTGTGGGTGGCATCGGGGTTGGCCGTGGAGAATGCCAGGAACAGATCGCCGGAGTAGTTGCCCGAGGAACTGCCGGTGCGGGCCAGCCCCATGGTCGCGCGGCGCGCCAGGCGCTCGAGCTGGCCCGGCAGCAGCGGCGCATCGGTTGCAACCACGATGATGATCGATCCCATTTCCACCGCCGTGCTGCCCGCGCCGCCGCCGGCGTGCCGCTGCCCCTCGAGCGGGATCTCGCGTCCGACCGGCACGCCCCGGACCGTGAGCTGAGCGCGCAGGCCGCAGTTGCACTGAACCAGCACCCCGATGGTGTAGGTGCCGGCGGCAGTGTCGAGGCGGCGTGAGGCGCTGCCGGTACCGCCCTTGAACTGATAGCAGTGCATGCCGGTGCCGCCACCGACGTTGCCTTCGGCCACCGCGCCGCCGGCCGCGCCGTCGAGCGCCTGAGCGCCGCAGTCGCCGCGGCGGCCATGACGTTGACGATCGTATGGACGATATCGGGCTACGCCTATCCGGAGTCCCCATCGGCCTGGCTCGGCGAGCTCGCCAAGCGAATCGCCGTGCAGTCCGCGTCCTAGCGCGAGGATCCATTTGCGCTGGCGCTATGCCGGATGTGGAAGCCCGCGTGATTAAGCGCGGTAACGAACGGTGAGTCGGCGCTGCGGGGCGTAGCGTGCAAGGGGTGTTAAAGGGATTTCACCGGCCGTTCGGGATGGGCGCGTTGCACGATTTCGCCGTCACCGCTGCGCGGCTGCAGGAGCCGAAGCCGAGATCCACGCGCGGCAGATACGATGCCAGGCTCGCGCCGGCGGTCCTGCGCGCCGAGCCGGCCGATGACCGCTGGTACGCCGAAGGCGGCAGCACGCAGACGCGTGTCGCGCGGCGCGCGCTCCGATGAACCGCTCGCTGATCGCCGCCACGCTCGCCGCCGCGCTGATGCTCGCGCCGGGCCGCGCAGCGGCCGACGGACCGTATCCCGGCAGCGACGCCTCGATCAGCGCAGCCGTGCAGCTGGCGCTCTGGAGGGAGGGCTCGCTCGGGCAAGCCGACATCCGCGCCGAGGCCGCCGACGGCGCGGTCACGCTGCGCGGCTTCGCCGGCACGATGGAGGACATCGCCACCGCGGGCCGGCTCGCGCGCGCCGTGCCCGGCGTCCGCGGAGTCACCAATGCCATCCGTGTGTCGGTCAAGCCCTCCCGGGCTTGAGTCAGTCGCCGAGCTTCTCGAAGAGCCGCCAGAGGGGCATGCGGTAGCGCTGCGCGTGCGAGCTGCGGGGCAGGCGCGGCATCGGACGGGGATCGAGCTTGGGCATCTCGCCCGCGGCTTCGATGCATTCGGGGCGCTTGACCTGGTCGATGAGCGGGACGGCGGCGAGCAGCGGTTTCATCGCCGGATGCTAGCCCGCGGGCGGCTGGCGTTCTGTGGGCTACCCAACAGAGCCGAACGCGGTACCCTATCGGCATGAGGCAGCCATGAACTGGGAACACATTCAGCGCAACTGGAGCGAATACAAGCTCAACGCCAAGACGCGTTGGAGCCGCATCTCGCACGACGATCTCGATCGCATCGCCGGCAACCGCGAGCAGCTCGTCGGCAAGATCCGCGAGGTCTACGGCATGTCGGAGGAGGAAGCGCAGCTGCAGCTCACCGCCTGGGGCGCGGCGCTGCGCGACGCCGACCCGTTCCGCTAGCTGCAGTAAAAAATTCGAGGTCAGGGCCGAGAGAAGAAAAACCGGGAAGGTTCGGGGCCCGACCCCATAAACGCGTATGCTGGGCGCATTGCCAAGATCCTCCTGAAGTATCCGCGCTACCAGCCGAGCCGCGTGCGCCCGAAGGGCACGGGCGCGTTTTTCGACTTCGCCGAGTCGGTAGCCAACCGGGACACGGGCAAGCTCAAGTCGTGCAGCCTGCAGCGCCGCTGGGGCAAGTTGCCGGCGCCGGTCGAGCCGACCGAGGTGTAGCCTGAGCAAGCGGCTGATGGACGAGCTCGGCCAGATGCTCGACGCCTTCGACGTGGTGCGGCGCGCGGACGAGCTGCGCAAGCGCCGCCTCGAGACCGAATCGCTCGCGTTCCTCGCCTCGTTCGCGGAGCTCCGTGCGAAGCTGGTGCGGCCGACGTTCGAGGCCGCGGGCGAGCTGCTGCGCTCGCGCGGCCACGACTACGCCATCCGCGAGGAGGAGTTCGTCTTCGAGGGCGACGGCAAGACGCGCGAGGCGGCGATCAGCCTGCTCATCACGCCCCTGGGCATGGAGAACGCGGCCAAGGCCGACGTGGCGCGGCGCGAGCTCTCGTTCACCACGCGGCACTACAACAAGACGGTGAGCATCATCAATGGCGCCGCGCCGCACACGGGCACGATGGCGGGCGGCGGCTACACGGTCGCGCAGGTCGACGCGCAGCTGGTCGAGGGCGAGCTCCTCAAGCTGGTGGCGGCGCTGGTCCGCTCCTGAAGCGCCATCCGCCATTCGGCGGATGGGCGTTGGTTTCGGGCTCCTCCGGTCGGTACTCTTGCGCGTTGACGGCGCATACGAGCGCGCGCACTACGATGCGCGTTCTCTCAGGAGGTATTCGGGTATGCGCATCAAAGGCCAGGCCGACATCGACATCTACATCTCCGACACCGGCTACATCTGCCTGAAGCAGAAGGACGAGGTCGACGGCGAGCGGATGATCGAATTCGCGCCGGCGTACGGCCCGAAGGTGGCCGGCGCCATCAGCTCGCTGCAGGAGTTCGCGCAGGCGAAGTTCGAGAAGGTCGAGGCGGTAGAGGACTAGGTCAATCGAGCGCGAGGCCGGCGTCGGCGACCAGCTTGCGCCAGAGCGCCAGGTCGTCGCGGTTGATCTCGAGCAGGCGCTCCGGCGTCGAGCCTTCGGCGGCGTAGCCGTAGCTCTGCATCCTCTCGATCACCTCGGGCCGCCTGACGACGGCGTTCACCTCGCGGTTCAGGCGCTCGACGATCTCGCGCGGCATTTTCGGCGGGCCGTAGACGCCGGCCCATTGGCGGATCGTCACCTGCGGCACGCCGGCCTGGGCGAACGTCGGTACGTCCGGGAGCAGGCCGCTGCGCTGATCGGCGAGCACGCCCAAGATCCGCAGGCGCCCGTCTTTCGCCAGCTGGATGCCCGCCGGGTTGGAGAGGATGGTCGCCTGCACGCGGCCGGCGATCAGATCGGGCGTGAGCGGCCCTTCGCCCTTGTACGGCACGTGGACCATGGTGATGCCGGTCGCGTTCATGAGCTGCACCATGGCGAGGATCGACAGCGGGTTGCCGGTGCCGTAATTGAGCTTCCCCGGGTTCGCGCGCGCGTGCGCGATGAATTCCTGCAGGGTCTTCGCCGGCACTTCGGGATGCACGTGGAAGAAGAACGTGGCGCGGCCGATGAGGCCGATCGCCGTGAAGTCCTTGAGCGGGTCGTAGGGCGGCGTTTTCTTCAGCGCCACCGCCGCCGTCATCGCGCTGTTCGAGCCGAAGTAGAGCGTGTAGCCGTCGGGGGCCTGGCGGCTGACGTAGTCCGCGCCGATCGCGCTGTCGCCGCCGGGGCGGTTCTCGACCACCAGCGGCTGGCCGAGCTGCTCGGCGAGCGCGGCGCCGATGATGCGCGCGGTGGGGTCGGCCGGGCCGCCCGGCGGGACGCCGAC
>Ga0137418_10000544_pt1 | contig 34241 bp, 23 predicted proteins | sample CZODoug3_1_2_16f_FD_122242 | JGI IMG/M metagenome (GOLD analysis project Ga0137418, IMG submission 122242) | Vadose zone soil fungal communities from Angelo Coast Range Reserve, California, USA - CZODoug3_1_2_16fungal (Hybrid Assembly) | ecosystem: Environmental > Terrestrial > Soil > Vadose... | reverse complement strand
CTCACGGGCGTGGTCCCCAGCGACGTCGTCACCGGCAGCGGCACCGGCACGTTCGACACGGCGAATGTCGGCACGGGCAAAACGGTGACGTCGACCACCCTCGCGCTCGGCGGCGCGCAGGCGAGTAACTACGCGCTGTCGGCGAACACGGCGACGACCACGGCCAACATCACCGCAGCCACGCTGACCCCGGCGATCACCGCGGCGAGCAAGCCATACGACGGCACCGCGACCGCCACCCTCACCGGCTGCACCGTCAGCGGTACGATCAACGGCGACATCGTCACGTGCTCGGGCACCGCGAGCTTCGACTCCGCGACGGCAGGCCCCGGCAAGACCGTGACGGCCACCGGCCTGACGCTGGGCGGCGCGGCGGGCAACTACGCGCTCGGCACGACCACGGCGACGACGACGGCCGCGATCACGGCGCTCAGCGTGACGCCGGCCGTGGCCGTCTCGAACAAGACCTACGACGGCACCATGACCGCCGGGCTTTCCAGCTGCGTCGTCAGCGGCGTGCTCGCCGGCGAGACGGTCGGCTGCACGGGCACGGCGCTGTTCGAGTCGGCGAGCGCCGGCGCGGGCAAGACGGTCCAGATCTCGAGCCTGGCGCTGACCGGAGCGACCGCCGCGAACTACGTCCTCACGTCGACCAGCGCAACGTCCACCGCGACGATCTCGCCGCTCCCGGTGACCGCGAGCGCGACGATCGCGGACAAGACCTACGACGCGACGACGGCGGCGCCGCTGTCGCAGTGCACGATGCAGGGCGCGGTCGAAGGTGACGTGGTGACGTGCACGGGCACGGCGGCGTTCGACACCGCGGCCGCCGGTCCCGCCAGGAGCGTCACGATCAGCAATGTCGCGCTGACGGGCGCGGGGAGCTCCAACTACGCGCTCTCGAGCACGACCGCGGTCGCCACGGCGGCCATCAACCGCCGCGGCGTGACGCCGAGCGTCACCGTCGCCAACAAGCGGTTCGACGGCACGACGTCCGCCGCGATCACCAACTGCACGCTGAGCGGCCTGATCGGCGGCGATACGGTGACATGCACCGGGACGGCCGCGTTCGCGTCCGCCACGGCCGGCACCAACAAGCCCGTGACCGCGACGCTCACGCTCGGAGGAGCCGCAGCGGCCAACTACGTGCTGACCGCGACGACCGCGTCGACCACGGCCTCGATCACCGCCAACAACGCGCCGGCCGTGACCAACCCGGGCGCGCAGCTGGGCTACATGGGCGTCGTCGCTGCGCTCACGGTGCCCGGGTCCGACGCCGACGGCGACTCGCTGACGTGGAGCGCGCAGTCGCTGCCGCCGGGAATCACGCTGAACACCTCCACGGGCGCGCTGTCGGGCACGCCGACGGCGCTCGGCACGTTCACGACGACGGTGACCGCGTCGGATGGATTCGACACCACGCAGGTATCGTTCGGGTGGAGCATCGGATCGCCGGCTCCCATCATGGTGACGCCGCTGAGCCCGCTCGGATCGATCACGACGACTGCGCCGACGCTGTCGTGGCAGGCGGTGCCGCTGGTCGAGTACTACCTGGTGCGAGTGGCGGACTCGGGATCGGATTCGCCGTTCGACATGTGGTACACCCCGGCACAGGCGGGCTGCGCCACCGGCGGCACCTGCGTCGGCATGGCGCCGCGCGCGCTGAAGGCCGGACTCGTCACGTGGCAGGTGCTGGCGTGGAATCACTTCGGATACGGCCCCTGGTCGCCGACGATTTCCGCTGTCCTCGACCTGGCCGATGCCCTGGTCCCGACGCCGGCCGCCACCGCTCCGTCGGGCGCGATTGCCACGCGGACGCCGACCTACGTGTTCGGCCTCGTCAGCGGCGCGACGTGGTATCAGCTGTCGGTCACCGATGCGCTCGGCAACACCAAGGATTTCTGGTACACGCCGACGCAGGCGTGCAACGTGTCGTCCTGCGCGGCGACGCCGAGCTGGGCGGTGGCGACGGGGCTCGCGAAGTGGCGCGTCCGCGCGTGGCGCGTGTCTGGCGCGGGCGCGTGGAGCGCCTACGTCACCTTCGACGCGGCCGATGCGCTGCCCGGCAAGGTGACGCTGAGCGCGCCGTCGGGATCGATCACGACGACGACGCCCACCTTCACGTGGTCCGCGATGCCGAACGCGAGCTACTACCTGCTGAACGTGACGGACCGCGACAACATCACCTACGAGCGGTGGTATCGTCCCGGCGACGCCGGCTGCGCGCTCGGCACCGGGACCTGCACGGCGTCTCCGGGCATCGTGCTCAAGGCGGGCTTCGCCAGCTGGAAGGTCCTCGCGTGGAACGGGTCGGGCTACGGGCCGTGGAGCGACGCGCGTGACATCCTGATCGAGATTGCCGACGCGTCGGCGCCGGTGCCGGTCACCGTGAGCCCGACGGGCACGATCACCTCGACGACGACGTCATACCGCTGGACCCCGGTCGCCGGCGCGATCAACTACCGGTTCTCGATCCGCAACAACGGCGGCGCGGCGACGTATCTCTGGTTCACGCCCGCCGCGGCAGGGTGCGCCGCGGGCGGCGACTGCGTGGCCACGCCGCTCATCACGCTGACCAACGGGACGGCGGCGTGGCAGGTGCAGGCCTGGACGACCAACGGCTACGGCGCGTGGAGCTCGGTCGTGGCCGTCACCGTGAACATCGCTGCGCCCGCGGCCCCGGTCCTGATCTCGCCGGTTGGAACGCTGTTGACCGCCACGCCGCAGCTCCGCTGGAACGCGTCGGCCAACGCGACGCTCTACTACACGCGCGTCTTCGATTCGACGGGCCAGCGCGTCGACCAGTGGCTGTCGCCCTCGCAAGTGGGTTGCGCGGCCGGCGGCGTCTGCACCTTCAGCCCGGGCGTCGCGCTCGCGAGCGGCGCGGGCTCGTGGGAGGTCATCGCCTACAACCCGGCCGGCTACAGCCCATGGTCGACGACCATGACGTTCACGGTGCCGTAGTGACCATCGTCACGATCGTTGCGCTGCTGTTCTGGACCGGGTGTGCGCCGTCGGCGCGCGGCGGCCGCGAGGTGCGCGCGCAGGCGTCGCCCGCTCCCGGCAGCGACGCGATGCTCGAGGGCACGCTGGAGGTGCTGGTCGAGGATTCGAGCCAGGGCAGCCGCACCCTCTACTTCCTGATGACGGACGACATGCGCGTGGCGTTGCGGTTCTCCCGCACGCCCAACGTGCTCACGGGTGCACGTCTGCGCGTCCAGGGCCGTTGGGCGGCCGACGGCGCGGTGGACGTGACGTCGTTCGAGGTCATCACGCGATGACCGCCGGCAATGGCGTCAACCCCGGTACTTTTGCCAATAGTTCATTGATTTGGCGACATTTCTCGGCAAGGACGGCGAACCAGCGGCAAGTCCCGGCGACCGGAAGTCCACGCGAAACGCGCCTGAATTCCGCGCCAAATGCCACTAAACGGGATAGGTGCGAGACTTTTGTCGGTTCCTGGCGCGCCCGCGGCGGATGGCGGTTTCCTTGCACAAGGAGGGTGCAGGTCCGGGGCTCTGGCCGCGGACTGGTACCCAAGTCCCCTACAACTTGAGTGAGCCAACATGAGGCATGAGATGCCCTCTGCTCTCATCGGGCAGAGCGCTGCACTTCGCGAACTGAAAGAAGAGATCACCCGGGTCGCCCATTCGGACGCCAAGGTACTGATCACGGGCGAGAGCGGGACGGGCAAGGAGCTCGTCGCGCGCGCGATTCATCAGCAGAGCGCCCGCAACGATCGCGCCTTCGTTCCGGTCAATTGCGCCGGCCTGACGGAGACGCTGCTCGAATCGGAGCTGTTCGGCTACCTGAAAGGGAGCTTCACCGGCGCGTACCGCGACCGGCCGGGCAAACTGGAGGCGGCCGACAAGGGCACGATCATGCTCGACGAGATCGGCGAGATGACGCCGCGCATGCAGGGTCTTCTCCTCCGCTTTCTCGAGACCGGCGAGGTGCAGAAGGTCGGTTCCGACCGCATCGACCGCCGCGTGAACGTTCGTGTGGTGGCGGCGACGAACCGGAACCTGTCGGAAATGGTCAGCCAGGGACTGTTCCGTGAAGACCTGTTCTACCGCATCAACGTCGTGCACCTCTGCGTTCCGCCGCTGAGCGCGCGAAAGGAAGACATCCCGCAGCTGATCGACCATTTCCTCGCGCGGTTCACCGGGCGGACGCTTGCCCCCGCGAACGGCAACGGAAACGGCAACGGCAACGGTCACGCGAACGGCAACGGTCACGCGAACGGCAACGGCCACACCAACGGCAACGGCCACACCAACGGCAACGGCCACGCCAATGGCAACGGCCACGCCAACGGCGATGGCAACGGACACGACGCGCGCGGAGTGGTGCCGGTGACGCTGGCCGTGCCGCCGAACGTCATCACCGTGCTGTCGGACTACAACTGGCCCGGCAACGTGCGCGAGCTCGAGAACGTCGTCGAACGGCTCGTCGTGACAGCGAAGAGCGACACGGTGGCGATTGCGGATCTTCCCACGGAGATTCGCGCCTACACCGGCGTGCAGCCGAAGGTCATGCGCGAACGGAGAAAGACGATCGCCGACGACCTGTACCGGCGCGTGGTCCAGGAGGGCGAGTCGTTCTGGACCGCGGTCTACCCGCTCTACATGCAGCGCGAGATCACCAAGTCGAATGTTCGGGAGGTCGTGCGCCGCGGCTTGAACGACGCCCGTGGCAACTATAAGATCGTCGCGCGCATGTTCAATCTGGGGGCGGACGACTACAAGCGCTTCCTGAATTTCCTGCGGAAGCATGATTGTCAGCTGCCGTTCAAGGAGTTCCGCTAGATCTCCGGCCCGCCTGCCTGCGGTGCGGCGCCTGCGGTGGCGTCTGCGCGCAGGCCGGCTGGCGGTCCTGATCGCCGTCGCGACGGCGTCCTGTTCCAGCAACACGCCCCCTCCGTCCTCGGGCGGCTCACCGGGTCCGAATCCGTCGGGGCAACGGCTCTCCTGGTCGCAGGTCGCGGGCTCGCAGGCGATCGTCCAGAACTACGACTTCATCCTGTTCGTCGACGGCAACCGGTCGCCGCTCTCGGGCACCAGTTGCATGGGCATCGCGCCCGCGTTCGACTGCCTGGCGCCGCTTCCGGTGTTTGCGCCCGGCCGCCACGTGCTGGAGATGTCGGCGCTCGATCGCACCACCGGTCTCGAGAGCGCCCGTTCAGAACAGTTGATCGTGAACACCACCGCGACGGCCACCACCATATTCGGAACCACGCGACCGCCGATCACGTCGGCCGCCGGCGAGGTCCCGGCCGCGTCCCCGGATGCGGCATCCGCCGTGCCCGACGTCGCCTGCGCGCGGCTGGTGTCGACATGCTTCGCGATATCAACGGTCAGTGGTGATGTCGGTGACGTCCGGCGGCTCGCGGCCCTGCCGGATTCCCGGCTCCTGGCGCTGTCGTCGGGCGGGGTCGCGCAGGTGCTGCCTGGAGGCGATCGCGAGCGCCTCCCGATTGATGCGCGTCATGCAGCGGCGGACGTCGCGGACATCGCCGTCGACCCGGATTTCCTGACCAACCATTACGTGTACGCGGCGCTCGTGGCTTCCGGGGATGACGGTCGCGCGACGACCAGCGTCGTGCGCTTCCGCGAGCTCGCCGGCCGCTTTGGCGAGCCGGCGACGATCGCGGCCGACTTGCCGGCGGCACAGGGACCGCCAGCGATCTCCGCCGGTCCGGATCGCCGTCTCTATCTCGCGCTTCCTTCCGCGGACGACCGGCGTGGTGCCGGACCGTACGACGGGGTCGTGCTGCGATTGACGCGCGAAGGGGCCGCGGCGGGTTACGAGCGTGCGCACTCGCCGATCCTGGCGATCGGCTCCTCGCGGCCGGCCTCGTTCGCCTGGGTCGACAGCGCACACCTGCTGCTGGCATCGGCGGCATCCGCCGCGTCGCAGCTGTCCGTCGTCCCGTTGCAGGTTTCAGAAACGTTCGCGCCGGCAAGCGTCCCGGTGCAGGGTGTCCAGCGGGTTCCGCTGACGGGTGGCATCACGCAGGTGGCGCCGCTCCCCGTTACGCCCGTGGATCCCGGTGAAACCCGCGTGGTCGTCCTCGGGACCGCACCGCCGGCGCTCTACGTCGCCAGGATGACGACCGGGGCCGCTCCGGCGGTCATCGGCATCGACTACGTCTCGCTCGGCGGGCTGGCGCCGGTGGCGCTTGCGGTCGATTCCGCCGGCGATCTGCTCGTGAGTGCACACCAATTTGCCGGGTCGCCCGTGCAGCTCCTTCGGCTGCGGGTTGACCCGGCTCAAAAGTCTCCGTAGCGGCATCGTGAATTGCTCAAGGTTCCGGCATGGCAGAGCGAAATCCCGGTTCGCGGCGACAAACCCCCGGCACAGGTAAAACCGTCGTTGCCAGGCTGGGTGGTGCGACCTGCCAACCCACACATCAACAACAGGTTACGGGCCGCGCCTGCACTTTGCGCCTCCTGCCGGGCTTCGCGGCAGTGAGATTGCTCAACTGTTCCGCGAAGGTCAGGGCGTCGTCAGACCATCGACGATTGGTCGTTCACAGAAATTCGGAGGAGGCGGGGCATGCGGTTTCGACGAATGATGGTTCTGGTCGGAGCGTTCTTGATGGCGGCGTTGATTGCTGCCGACGCCAGCGCAGCGGGATTCCGGCTGCGTGTCGAGGACATCTCTGACCCAAACAACCCGATTGGGGTCGTCGTCACCGACGGCGGTGTCGGTGATGAGAACGGCGACACTGGGATGATCCAGGTCACCTTGATGCCGTTGAACAGCAGCGTCTCGTGGAGCTTGACGTTCGGCATCTCCAAGCCGGTGCTCCCGAACGCGGAAGGAGTGCTCGGAGAGCTCTACCTGCAGTCGTTCAACATGACGACAACGGGTTCCGCCAAAGTGCGCCTGACGCTGGAGGACACGGGCTATGCGGGCGCGACCGCTGGCAACCCCCAGAGTCTGGCCGTCTCGACGAACATCAGCGGGACGTTCTGCGGCGGTCCCCCCTTCGGCGGGGCAACGGCGTGCGGCGCCGGTTCCCAGGTCAGCCTGACCACCAACTCGTGGGCCGCCAACGGCGATGCCGTGCCGAATCTCTCGCCCGTCGATCAGCCGACGGTCGGCGCGCTGCCGGCGATCGGCGCGAACGTGGGCACCGCGACGGGAGTGCAGCAGTTCACTCACACCGCTAACGCGATGGTGGGCTTCGGCGGCGACTCCGCCGCCACTTTCGAGAACACCGATCCGACGTATTCGCTGTTCACCCAGGTGATCCTCGATTTCACCGGCGCCGGTGACATCAACTTCACGCAGTCGACGCAGACGATGGCCAACCAGGCGTTGGTGAACCCGACGCCGGAACCGGCATCGCTGATGCTGATTTCGACCGGGCTGTTCGGATTGGCTGGAGCGCGCCGCCGCTACAAGCTGACTCGTCCTTGAATTGGTAGCAGGAAGTCTCCTCACTGATCTTCAGTTGCTCGCCAGCCGGTGTGAGGCTCGCACCCCCGGAATGAGGGGGCATCGAGCCTCGCCCGGCTTGCGCAGCGTTCGAATCCCCGCGCACCCTCAGTCAATCCAGACGCGAGGAATCACGAGGAACGTCATGACAGTTCATCGACCCGTCGCCACATTTCGGAGCGCAGCTCTGGCGCTGACCGCCGTACTCGCCGCGGCCGGGTGCAGCCACGATGCGGAAGCGCTGAAACGGCAGTACCTCTCGAGCGGCGACGCGTACGTGGCGCAGCACAAGTACGCGGACGCCATCATCCAGTACCGGAGCGCCATCCAGGAAGACGATCACTTCGGCGAGGCGCGCTTCAAGCTCGCCAGCGCGTACATCCGCTTCGGCGACGGCACGCGCGCGCTCGCGGAATCCGTTCGCGCCGCCGACCTGATGCCCGAGGACATCGAGGCGCAGCTACAGGCCTCGAACCTGCTCCTCCTGAGCGGTCGGTTCGCGGACGCCCAGGACCGGGCGAAGAAGGTGCTTGACCGCAATCCTCACGAACTTCGCGCGACCATCGCGCTCGGCAACGCGCTCGCCGGTCTGAAGGACCTCGACGGCGCGGTCGAGCAGCTCGAGGAGGCGGTCCGTCTCGACCCGACGCGCGCGGGCACGTACACGAACCTGGCGACGCTCGAGCTCGGCGCCGGCAAGCTCAAGGACGCCGAGGCGACATACAAGCAGGCCGTGGACAAGGCGCCGAACTCGGTTCCCTCGCAGCTGGCGCTCGCGCAGTTCTACTGGCTGACGTCGCGCGCCCCTGAAGCGGAGACGCACATGCAGCGCGCGCTCGAGCTCGCGCCGCGCGACGTCGTCGTCAATCGCTTTGCGTCGGCGTTCTACCAGTCGACGAACCGGCCGGAGAAGGCTGAGAAGTACTTCCAGGCGGCGGTGGAAGCGGACGGCTCGAGCCGTGCCCGTCTTGCGCTCGCGGAGTACTACCTCGGGGCGTCGCGGCTGCCCGAGGCCGCGGAAGTCCTGAAGAAGCTGGTCGGCGACAAGGAGGTCGGCACGACCGCGAAGGTCCGGCTGGCGACCCTCGACTACTCCACCGGACGCGCCGACGCCGCGGCCGGCGCCATCGACGCGATCCTGAAAGAGAAACCGCAGCAGGTCGACGCCCTGCTCGTCAAGGCGAGCATGCTGTTCGACGGCAAGCACTACGAGGCGGCGCTCGAGCGGACCAACGGCGCCATCAAGGCGGACCCCTCGTCCGCGCCGGCGTACTTCGCGAGGGGCAAGATACTCGCGGCGATAGCCAGGTGGGACGAAGCCAAGGAATCGTTCAACGAGGTCATGAAGCTCAATCCCCGCGCCGCGGGCGCGCAGGTCGAGCTCTCGAAGCTGCACCTGCAGACCGGCGCGACCGACACCGCGGTCACGCTCGCGGGCTCGGCGGTCGCGACCGACCCGCGCCGGCTCGACGCGCGGATTCTGCTCGCCCGCGGCCTGATCGCCCGGGGCGATCTGCTGCAGGCGGAAACGATTCTCAAGGACGTCCTCGAGGCGGTTCCCGATTCGGCCATCGCGCACGCGCAACTCGGCTGGCTCAACCTCGCGAAGAAGAATGCGGCGAAGGCGACCGCGGAGTTCCAGCGGGCGTTGAAGCTCGACGCCCTGCAGATCGACGCCATCTCGGGCGTCGTCGCACAGGACCTGGCCGCCGGACGGAAGGACGAGGCGCTCGCGCGCCTGGGTGAATTCGTCGACAAGGCGCCGGCCAACGCGGGTCTGCTGACGCTCGCCGGCCGCACCAACCTGATGGTCGGAAAGTTCGCCGAGGCCGAGAAGCTGCTGAGCCGCGCCATCGACGCCGATCCGAATACGCTCGACGCGTACTCGTTCCTCGGCCAGACATACCTCCAGCAGAAACGCCTGGACGACGCGCGGCGCGAATTCGAACGGCGGGTGACGCGGGAGACGAGGCCCCTCACCTCGCTGACGATGGTCGGGCTGATCTACGAGCTGCAGAACCGCACCAACGACGCGAAGCACGCGTTCGAGCAGGTCCTGGCGATCGATCCGAAGTCTTCGATCGCCGCGAACAACCTGGCGTGGATCTACGCCGAGAACGGCGGCAACCTCGACATCGCGCTCCAGCTCGCGCAGACCGCGCAGGCGACGATGCCCGATTCCGCCGAGGCCGCCGACACGCTCGGATGGATCTACTTGAAGAAGGAGCTGTACGGGCTCTCGATCAGCACGCTGCAGCGCGCCGTCGACCGCGAGCCGAAGAACCCTTCGTTCCAATATCACCTGGGACTCGCCTACGCGCGCAATGGCGACGCGACGCGGGCGAAGACGATCCTGCAGGCCGCGCTCAGACTCGGCTCGAATTTCGACGGGGCGGCGGACGCCTCCAAGGTGCTCGCGGGCCTGTGAGGCCCGCGATACAGAGGATCGTGACGCCGAACCCATCTCCCCGCGTGCTCGCCGCCGCCGTTGTCGGCATCGCCGCACTCCTCCTCTGCTACGGAGGCGTGCTGGCGTCGCTCGTGACGGTCTGGTCGACGAATTACCTGTACTCGTACGGATTCGCGGTCCCCTTCGTGGCCGCGTACGTCGCGTGGACCACCGCGCGGCGCCATCCGGTGACGCTCGGATCGCCGGACTACATGCTCGGCGTCCCGGTGATACTCGTCGGCATCGCGCTGCTCGTCGGCGGCCGGCTCGGAGGTCTCCTCAGCATCGAGCAGGCATCCTTCGTGGTCACGCTCACCGGCGTCGTGCTGATCGTCGCCGGCCGCGACGCCGTCCGGATCCACTGGTTCACGCTGGCCTACCTGCTGCTGATGGTGCCGATCTGGAGCTATCCGATCGACCGGCTGCAGGAGCCCAGCCGGCTGCTCTCCGCGCGGATCGCCGCGTCGATGCTGCACCTGGCCGGCATCCCGGCGCTGCTGCAGAACACCGACATCGTGCTGTCGTCGCGCACGCTTGCCGTGCTGCGTGAATGCAGCGGCGTGAATCAGCTGATCGCGCTGACCGCGATGGTCGTGCCGGCCGCCTACGTGTGGCTCGACTCGACGGCGCGGCGCATCGCCTTGATCGTGTTTTCAGTGGTCGTCAGCTACCTTGGCAACGGGATGCGCATCGCGCTGGTCGGATGGCTGGCGCTGAAGGGGCTCGGTGACGGGAACCCGAACAGCTCCTATCACCTGCTCGAGGGCCTTGGCGTGTCCTCGCTCGGGTACCTCCTCATCGGCGCCTTTTTCTCCGTCCTCTCACGGCCTTCGCGTGAGACCGACGGGGGCGACGCGCGCCCGGCAGCCGTGTCGGCTTCCGTTCGCCGACGCCTGGCGATCGACGCTGCGCTGATCTGCACGCTGCTGCTCGGCGGCGCCATTCGCCTGTCCGCCACGCAGTCGGAAGTGAAGTTGAGCAACGGCCTGGCGACGCTCGACACCCGTGTGGGCGACTGGACGCTGGACGTGCTTTCACCGATCGCGGCGGTTCCATTGCCCGCGCTCGACGACGCGCTGGTCGGCGGCTATCCGACCGCCGACGGCGAGCGCCGGTTCGCGGCCGCCGACGAGGAGCTCGTCCGCTCGTACCGGAACCTGTCGCAGTCGCACGTGCAGCTGTATGTCGGCTATTACAACCGGCAGTCGCAGGGGAAGGAGCTCTCCGGCGAGGCGAGCGACGCGCTGCGGCTCGCCGCATCGCCGCTCACGCTGCACACGGGGTCGGAGCGCTACAACGTCAGCGAGGTCGTCCGCGAAGGCGCCGGCGGGTCGCGCGGCGTGATCTTCTGGTATGTCATCAACGGCCGCATCGTCCCCGACATCTACCGGGCCAAGGGCTACACGATCGTGGACGCGGTCACGCGCCATCGCACCAACGGCGCGGTCGTGATGATTGCGTGGTCCAGCGACCCTGGAACCTCGCCGGATTCGGCGAAGTCGGGCGCGGTCGCCTTTGCCGAAGCGCTGATCCCCGTCCTCGGCCGGCATCTTCCGTCGTAGCGCCGGTCCCGGAATTTGCAAGGGGGCTGGCATGCCCCCGAGTCAACGACCAGGCCTCTGGTTCCGTGCGGTACTGCTGATTGTGGCGGTTCTGGCCACCGCGCTTGCGTGGAGCGGTCTCTCCTTGAGGGACCTGCTCCATGGGCTGTGAAACACGCCCCACTCCATCACAGACCCCCGGCGCTCGTAATTCTGTCGCCCGGCGCCCATTAGACCTCCCGCAGGCAGACTTTATTCACCCGGCGCGCGGGACATAAGGCGCGATCCAGATGGGGCGCAAGGACCACGCCTCCCTGCCGGGGATCGCACCGCCTCCATAAACGGTTTGGAATGGTGCACTTAGAAGACCCTGACCGCGAATCTCGAATCTGGCGGTGACCTTGCACAAAGGGAAGGTGCGTCACCCCACAACACCGTTCACGAGTAATCAGGTTATGGAACGACTCTTTTTCCGCGCGATATGTGTGGTTGTTCTCTGCCTCGCCGTGCAGGGCTCTGCAAACGCGCAGGTTCAGACCCAGTCCGGACCGGCGGCCAATCGGCCCGCTGCGACCGCCGCAAGCACGGTCGTCGGCGTGCCGCTGCCCGCGAAGTACGTCATCGGCATCGGCGACGTGCTGGGGATCGCGTTCTGGCGCGAACAGGCGTTGTCCGGGGACGTGGTCGTGCGCCCGGACGGCAAGATCTCGCTGCCGCTCCTGAACGACGTGCAGGCGTCCGGTTCCACTCCCGAGGAACTGGCGCGCACGCTGGCGCGAACGGCGGTCAAGTTCGTCGACGAACCTGACGTCGCGGTGATCGTCAAGGAAATCCACAGCCGGCGTGTGTTCCTCGTCGGGCAGGTCGCCGCGCCCGGCATGGTGCCGCTCACCGGCGACATGAACGTGCTGCAGCTCATCGCCGTCGGCGGCGGACTGCTCGAGTACGCGGACCGGAAGAACATCGTGATCACGCGCACGCAGGACAGACAGGAGATGCGCTTCAGGTTCAACTACGACGACGTGCTGAAAGGCAAGAACGTCCGGCAGAACATCATTCTCCGCCCGGGCGATACCGTGGTGGTTCCCTAGCACGTGACGGCCGGTCACCCGCCCGTGAACTCCCGTTCGATTCGGCGTATTGTCATCGCGGTCCCCGTGATGATTGCGGCGTCGCTGCCCGGCGCATTCGCGCAGGGGGCCGGGTCGCTGCAGCCGCCAGGCGGGCTGATGCGGGGCGCGGCGGCCGATCCCAACGCGCGGCAGCGGCTCGACGTCTCGGTGGCGTCGACGGGCGGGTACGACGTGAACTCCGCCGCCGACCCTTCCACCATCGGCGTCAACGGTCAGGATCCGACGGGCTATTCGACGCTGCTGCAGAGCGCCCTCGACTATTCGTTCAAGGGGCACACGGTCACGGCACGCGCGAACGGCAGCTCCATGCAGCGCTACTTCCGCCCCGACGGCCACGTCGTCCCCGCGGACTTCCGAAGCATCGGTCACACGGGTGGCGTCGATCTCTCCGTTCACTCGGCGAGGACGGCGCTGCAGATCAACGCGACGGGCGCGTACTCCGGCTCACCGCTGTACGCGCTGGTGCTCCCCGTTCCGCAGGAGGGCGAGACGTACACACCCGTGGCATCGCGCGACGTCGGCGTCAGCGACTTCAATTCGCTCACCTACGGCACGACGGTGATGCTGTCGCACGGTCTGTCGCGCCGCAGCGCGGTGTCGGTCGGCGTCGACTGGCGGCGCACCGACACGACCGGGACGCCCGACATTCACCGCGAGTTGAACACGTACGGCGCCCGCGGCCAGGTGGCCCGTCGCATCGGCCGCAGCATGACCACCTCGGCGATGTACGCCTACCGCGTGGGCGAGATGAAGGACTCCGATCCGCGGCTGCTGCCGTGGCGGATGCCCGAGCACCGGGCGGAGCTGGCGATCGATTACCGTCACCCCCTGTCCCGCACGCGGCGTGTGACGCTCGGCGCGCGCGTCGGCGCATCGTCGATGGTGGTGCCCGAGCTGATCCCGGGCGAGGGCGCACGCGGCCGGCGCGACAATCCGTTCTCCACCGATCTTTCGGCGGGCTTCGAGTTCACACGGACGTGGCGGCTGCGAAGCGCCTACCGGCAGAGCGTCGATTACGTGCCGGGGTTGAGCGAGCCGATTTCCGGAAAGAGCCTTACGACCACGATCGAGGGTCTCGTGAGCCGCCGTATCGATGTCTCGCTGTCGGGCGGCTACGCGACCGGCGAGTCGGCGATCAGCAACGCGACGTCGGCGTACGAGACCTACAACGCCGAAGGCCGGCTGCGTTGCGCGCTCTCGCGGACGACCGCGGCGTACGTCGAATACGTTCGGTACTTTTACGACTCCAAGGGGACGCTCCCCCTGGGGCCTGGCGTCCCGATGCTGCTCGAGCGGCAGGGCGTCCGCGCGGGCGTGATGATGCGCCTGCCGCTCTTCTGATTCAGGGTCCATCGTGCTTCCAGGCCGAACGTTCACCGTCGCAGAGCTGATTCGAATCGTCCTCCGGCGAGGATGGCTCGTGGTGCTGCCGTTCGCCGTCGGCCTCGCGGGGGCGCCGATCATCGCGAAGGCCGTCCCGGAGCTGTACCGATCGGAAACGCTGATCATGGTCATCCCCCAGCGGGTGCCCGACAGCTACGTGAAGTCGACGGTCACCGCGAAGATGGAGGATCGGCTGCCGTCGATCAGCAACCTGATCCTGAGCCGCTCGCGGCTCGAGCGCATCATCATGGACTTCAACCTGTACCCGGACCAGCGCGCGCACGGGATCATGGAGGACGTGGTGCAGCGGCTGCGTGGCGACATCGCCGTGCAGGTCGAAGGGCAGGATTCGTTCCGCGTGAAGTACGTGAGCAGCGATCCGCAGACCGCTCAGAGGGTGACGTCGCGGGTGGCGTCGCTGTACATCGAGGAGAACCTGCGCGACCGCGCCAACCTCGCGGACGAAACGAACCTGTTCCTCGAGTCGCAGCTCAACGACGCGAAGGAACGGCTCGTCGAGCACGAAAAGAAGCTCGAAGCCTATCGCCGCCGCTACTCCGGCGAGCTGCCGTCGCAGCTCGAGACGAACCTCCAGACCATTCGCAGCGCGCAGCAGCAGCTGCAGGGCGTCACCGATTCGACCAATCGCATCCAGGATCGGCGGCTCCTCATCGAGCGGCAGATCGCCGACGTGCAGGCGATGCCGCCCGACCCGGTGCCGGTCCCCGCGGCCGCGCCCGAACGCGAGGCGAACGCGCCGACATCGACGGCGCAACAGCTCGAAGCGGCGCAGGCGCAGCTCAAGGCGTTCCAGCTGCGCTACACGCCCGACCACCCGGATCGCCGCGCGCTCGAGCGTCAAGTTCGCGATTTGCAGGCGCGGCTCACGTCGGAGGAAGCCAGCCGCCCGCCGGCAGCGCCGGTTGAAAAACCGACCTCCCCCGCGGAGCTGGCGCGGCAGAAGCGGCTGCGCGACCTCCAGGACGAGCTCGAGGTGATCGACCATCAGCTGGCGGTCAACCAGGCCGAGGAGACGCGCCTCAAACAGTCGATCGCGGGCTACCAGGCCAAGGTGGACGTGGTGCCCACGCGCGAATCCGAGCTGGTCGAGTTGACCCGCGACTACAAGACGCTCGACACCGCGTATACGAGCCTTCTTGCCAAGCGGGAGGACTCGAAGATTGCGGCCAATCTCGAGCGGCGGCAGATTGGCGAGCAGTTCAGGATTCTCGACCCGGCATCGCTGCCGGGCCGTCCGTACAACCAGGCCAAGCGGATGGGCATCATCGCGTCCGGTGCGATCGCCGGCCTCGTGCTCGGGTTCCTGGCGGTCGGCTGGCTGGAATACCGTGACTCCAGTTTGAAACGCGAGGACGACGTCGTCCGGCTGCTGCAGCTGCCGGTGCTGGCGCTCATTCCGCGGGTGATCTCGGACAGAGAGCGCCGCCGAAGCCGGCGGAGGCTCATTGCGGCAAACCTGGCCGCGGGCGTGGCGCTGCTCGGATCGATCGCCGTGCTCGTGCTGTGGCGGACGCGGATCTAGGGGCCCCGACGTGTATCAGCGCTACTACGGCCTGCGTGAATCGCCGTTCGAACTGACGCCGAATCCGAAGTTCCTGTTCCTGACGCCGCGGCACCGCGAGGCGCTCAGCAACGTGCGCTACGCGATCAGCGCGCGGAAATCGCTCGCCGTGATGATCGGCGAAGCCGGCACCGGCAAGACGACGCTGCTGCGCACGGCGCTCGCACAGGACGCGGGGTGCCCCGTCAAGTGGGTGTACCTGAACAATCCGCTGCTGACGCGCGAAGACTTCGTCAGGACGCTGGCGGTGCAGTTCGAGCTCGGCCCCAAAGCCAGCGGATCGAAGGCGGTGTTTCTCGACCTGTTCGAGCGCGCGCTCCTCGAGCGCCGATCGCAGGGACAGATCTCCGCGCTCGTCGTCGACGAGGCGCAGAGCCTCGACCACATGCTGCTCGAAGAGATTCGGCTGCTCGCCAACATCGAGACGACGGAAGAAAAACTGCTCGTCGTGATCCTGGCGGGCCAGCCGGAGTTCGCGGCGCGGCTGAACGAACCGGCGCTGCGGCAGCTGAAACAGCGCGTCGCGCTCCGCTGCGAGCTCGCGGCGTTCGACCTGGCCGAGACGGCGGCCTACATCGTGAGCCGGCTCGAAACGGCCGGCGGCACGTCGCGGCTGTTCACACGCGAATCGGTGATGGCGGTGCACGAGCACGCGCGCGGCATCCCGCGCACGATCAACGTGATCTGCGACAACGCGCTCCTGAGCACGTTCGCGCTCGGGCGCAAGCAGGTCGATCGGGACATCGTCCTCGAAGTCGTGCGCGATTTCGACCTCAATGCCGCGGGACCGGCCGAGACGCGCTTCGACACGTTCGACGAGGCGCCCGCGCTGGCGCCGCAACGCCCGGTGGCCGTGCAGCGCCCGGTGGCCGTGCAGCGCCCGGTGGCCGTGCAGCGGCCGGCAGCGGTCGACGCGCCTCCTTCGGTCGAGAGCGCCTTCCAGGCCGGTGCCCGCCGCCGGCGGTTCGTCTTCTTTGGCGCGCGGAGCTGAACGAGAGGTCATCGGACAAGTCATGAGTCGAGTTGATCAAGCGTTACGACAGGCGGACCCCGCGGTGCTCCCGCCGGCGGCGGACTCGCCCGAACCGCCTCGCGGCGGGCGTTCGCCGCAGCCGCTCGACCTGTACCCGTCGGAGCCGGCACTCGAGGGCGGCGCCGCGCCGTTCGACGTCAGCATCCGTGCCCCCGCGCCGGTCCCCGAGCGCCGTCGGGCGTTCGATTCCGCGGCCAGGCAGGCATTCCGGAGCCCGTACGTGGACAAGCTCGTCACCGGAGGCAAGCTTCCGGCGAGCGCGGTCGAACAGTACCGCCGGCTCGCGGCGACGCTGCATCATCTCCAGGAAGAACAGAACCTGCGGACGGTGACGGTGACGAGCGCCGTTCCCCAGGAGGGAAAGACGCTCACCATCGTCAATCTGGCGCTGACGCTGAGCGGCTCGTACAACCGCCGGGTCCTGCTCATCGACGCGGATCTGCGCCGGCCGGCGGTGCACGACGTGTTCGGCACGTCGATCGCGCCGGGACTGTGCGAAGCGCTGCGGCCGGCGCCCACGGCGACGCGCGTGACGGAGATCACGCCCACGCTGTCGGTCCTGCCGGCTGGTCTGCTCCATGGCGATCCCATGGTGACGCTCGCCTCGGAGCAGATGACGCGCTTGCTCCAAGACGCGGCCACCTCATTCGATTGGGTGCTGCTGGATGCTCCGCCGGCCGCCGTCATGGCCGATGCCGGATTGCTGGTCCGCCTGACACGCGCCGTCATCCTGGTCATCGGGGCCAACTCGACCCCCTACAAGGTGGTCGAGCGGGTCGTCAGCGAAATCGGCCGCGACAACATCGTCGGCACCGTCCTGAACCGCGTCGACGAACAGGTCGATGGATGGTCCGAATATGCCGGTGTCTACCTCGAACACCGGTGCGAAACGCTCCCTGCGCAGCGTTAGGCAATCCTGACAAGTCCGCGCAACAAGAAATGAAGTATCAGGCTGCGAAAGGTCAGGGAGTTTCGCCCCTAAAGTCCGCCGCCATGGAGACATCCCCACCCACCTGAAGCCATAGCCAGTACCTAACCTGTTTATCGTCAGCGACTTACAAACGAAGTTGGTCGCGGGACGAATCCTTGCTCAAAGACAGGTCAATCGCACACATCGACAAGTCCGCGACGTGTGAGACCGCTTTCACTGCCGCGGGCGCGACGTGCCCGGATCGTCAATTTCGCTGCCAGGCCGGAGCGGGATGTGACTGAGAGGGCGAAGCTACGCGCGCCGCCGATCGAGCCGCCACGCGCGGCCGACATCCCGAAACCGTTGATCACACAGCTCCAACGAGGTTCTTCGACACCGCGCCGACTTTTCGCGGCCCCGGGCGCGACTGTCGATGCGGTTTCGGGCCCGACGCAGCGCTGCTCGCGCGACGAGATCAGATAAGTGACTGGCGTACCAAAGGTTGAGCAGGTCGACGCGACATCATGCGTCATGGCGATCGGTTTGCACAGATTCCCGCCGTTCATTCCTAAGGAGTCGCGCTCACCGATGTTTGGAATCAAACAGATTCCGTCTCTCTTTCGTCTTGCCGGCACGCAGGGTAGCGTCGGGCTCACTCCGGCGTGGAGCGTCGCACCGCAGCGGCGCGTCGGCCTCGCAGCCGAGGACCAGGTGACCGGGAAGCCGGCCGCGGTCGCGGGCGAGGAATGCACGTGCGGGTTCGCGCTGGCGGGCCACGGCGCGGCGTACAACGAGGAAGCCTTCCGCTTCCTGCTGGACGTCGAGCGCAGGCGCTTCGAGGCGTCGGACGAGCCGTTCGTGCTGCTGCTCATCGGCCATCGCGATCGGCGCGCGGGGTCCGGCATCAACGGCGCGATTGGCGCGGGCGTGTTCTCGAGCCTGACGGGCTCTCTCCGCGACACCGACGTGATCGGCTGGTATCGCCAGGGACGCGTGATCGGCGCGGTCCTGACGCACCTTGGCGACGCGTCCGTCGTCGACGTCTCGCGTCAGATGGCCGATCGCGTGACGCGAGCCTTCGCATCCGACCTTCCGAACGAGCTCGCCCGGCAGCTGCGCGTGCGCGTCTACCAGCCGCAGGCGAGGCAGATGAATTGAGCGCCACCGCCACAACCTTCGTCCGGATCAAATATCCGAACCCGGCCCGCGGCAGGACGCAGCACCCCAGGCCGGCGCACCGGAACCATCGACTGCACCTCGTCGGCGAAGACCTGTTCCGCGGCATCGTCCTGCGCGAGCGCAAGCGCGCGGACCGCTCGAACCAGCCGTTTGCGGTCGTGATGCTCGAGATGCCGGACGAGGGACGGACGAACTGGCGCCACGCGCTCGAGGCGCTGGCGGCCATCAAGCGCGGGACCGACGTGCTCGGGTGGTTCGAGCGCAACAGGGTCCTCGGCCTGATTCTTCCCCGCACCGATGTCTCGAACCGCGCGGCGTGCCGCGCGCTCGAAGAGTGCGTCCGCGCGGAGCTCGCCAAACGCATCGACGAACCGTCGCTGGCGCGCGTGTCGATTGGCGTGCACGCCCATCGCGCGCAGCAGGACCCGGCGGAGCCGGGAGCGGCGCCCGTCGATCAGCTGCTCGGCACGCTGCGACCGCGCAGCATCCGCCTGCGGGCCGCGCCGGCTGCGAAGCGCGTCCTCGACATCGCCGGCAGTCTCGCGCTGCTCATCGTGCTGTCGCCGCTGCTCCTGATCGTCGCGGCGCTCGTCAAGCTCACCTCGTCCGGCCCGGTCTTCTTCCGCCAGGTGCGCGTCGGCGAGGGCGCGAAGCGCTTCACGATGCTGAAGTTCAGGACGATGAAGGTCAACGCGGACGACCGCATCCATCGCGAGTACGTCAGCAGCCTGATCGCGGCGCGCAAGGCCGGCGGCGACGCGGCTGAGGGGGTCTTCAAGATCACCAACGACCCGCGTGTCACGTCGATCGGCCGCATCCTGCGCAAGACGAGCCTCGACGAACTGCCGCAGTTCCTCAACGTGCTCACCGGCGAGATGTCGCTCGTCGGCCCGCGGCCGCCGATTCCGTACGAAGTCGAGCAGTACAAGCCGTGGCACCATCGGCGCGTGCTCGACGCCAAGCCGGGCATCACGGGCCTGTGGCAGGTCACCGGGCGCAGCCGGACGACGTTCGACGAAATGGTGCGACTCGACCTGCGGTACGCGAAGAAATGCTCCGTCTGGACCGACATCAAGATTCTCCTGGCAACGCCGCGCGCGGTGGTATCCGGCAAAGGCGCCTGCTGACCAGTCGGTCCTCCGATCACCACACTCACTCTTAGGAAAGGCTCATGACTACACGCGCCGTCCCGGCGGTTGGCTCGATCGAGGCCGACCTGTCCCAGCCCGTTCACACTCGCCCGGTCGACAAACCCCGAAGCGCCGTCCGCGTGGGCGTCATCGGCTTCGGCTACTGGGGGCCGAACATCGTCAGGAATCTGAGCGGCCTCGAGACGTGCGAGCTGGCCGCGGTCTGCGACAAGAACCCCGCGGCCCTGAAGCGCGTCACGCGGGCCTACCCCGGCGTCCATGCGACGACCGAGTTCTCAGAGGTCCTGCGGTCGCCCGACATCGACGCGGTCGCGATCGTCACGCCCGTCTGGACCCATTTCGAGCTCGCGAAGGCTGCCCTCGAGCACGGCAAGCACGTGTTCGTCGAGAAGCCGTTCACCTCGACGTCACAGCAGGCAGAACAGCTGATCGAGCTGGCCGAGCGGAAGAACCTCCGCATCATGGTGGACCACACCTTCCTCTTCTGCGGCGCGGTCCGGAAGATTCGGGAGCTGGTCGACAAGGGCGCGCTCGGGCAGCTCTATTACTTCGACTCGACGCGCGTCAATCTCGGGCTCTTCCAGCACGACGTCAGCGTCGTGTGGGACCTCGCCCCGCACGATCTGTCGATCATGGACCACATCATCCGCCAGCAGCCCGAAGCGGTCGTCGCCACCGGCGGCAAGCACTTCAACGACCTCGCGGACATGGCGTTCATCACCGTGTACTTCCCGGGCAACCTGATCGCGCACATCAACGTCAACTGGCTGTCGCCGGTCAAGGTCCGGACCACGCTCATCGGCGGCAAGGACAAGATGCTGGTCTGGAACGACCTGGAGCCGGACGAGAAGATCCGGGTGTACGACAAGGGCGTCGACGTCTCCAACGGCCAGGGACTCTACGACCTGCTCGTCAGCTACCGCTCCGGCGACGTCTGGTCGCCGAAGGTCGATTCGGCCGAAGCGCTGAAGGTCGAGCTCGGGTATTTCCTCGATTGCGTGATGAAGGACCAAACGCCCATCAACGACGGCGCGGCGGGCCTGCGCGTGGTGCGGCTGCTCGAAGCCGCGGAGGAGTCCCTCAAGGCGCAGGGTCGGCTGGTTCGTCTCTGACGAACCGCGGCGGGACACCCGTCCCGCCGCAGGCCTGAAGGCGGGTCTCGTCTGGGACCCGCTCTCGCACTCACATCGTGAACCGGCACTTATGATTGGCGTCGCCGCCTCTCCCGCGGATCTGGAGATGGCCCGGGAATTCTTCGAGCTGTTCAAGACGGCCTGGGAACCCGCGGTCGCGTCCAGGTCGTACGACGTGGTGCTCAGCACCGATGGCCGCATCGCGGATCTGGACGCGCGCGTGTTCCTCCTCTACGGCTCCGACGAACAGGTGACGGATCGGCAGTCGGGGATGACGGTGACGCGCGTGGACGGTGCGATCAGTCTCGCCTGGGACGAGTCGGAGCTGCCTCTCTATGGGGGCGCCGCGCAGTTCGACCGCACGACCACCGACCCGCTGCTGACGCTCGACGGCCAGGCCGCGGATTACCGCAGCTGCACCGGCTCGCGCGCCGTCTGGCGCATCGGCTACGACCTGTTTCGCGAAGTGCGGCACCTGCTCACCAACGGCCAGCCGGTCTCGCACGCCGCCGTTCCGACGCTCGAATTTCACATCGCGGTCCTGCGGCACGTGCTGCAGCAGTCAGCCGTCTCGTTCGTCGAGATTCCGCCGCGCCCGTACGGGTTCGACTTCACCTGCTGCCTGACGCACGACATCGACTTCCTCGGGTTGACGCGCCACAAGTTCGACCGCACGCTTGCCGGCTTCCTCTACAGGGCCTCGTGCGGCACGCTCGTCGATCTGGCGCGCGGACGCAAGTCCGCGGTCGAAGCCGCACGGAACTGGGCCGCCGCCCTGTCCGTGCCGTTCGTGTTCACCGGCGTGCTTCCCGACCCCTGGCGGCCCTTCGACAGCTACCGCGAAGTCGAGCAGGGACGCCGCTCCACGTTCTTCCTGGTGCCGTTCAAGCATCGTCCCGGCGTGTCGCCCGACGGCGACGTCCAGCCGCAGCGCGGCGTGCCGTACGAGGTCAGCGAGATTCGCGCGGAGTTGTCCGGGCTGGCGCGCAGCGGGTCGGAGCTCGCGGTGCACGGCATCGACGCGTGGCGCGACGCCGACGCCGGCCGCGCGGAAATCGAGCAGCTGACGTCCGTCACCGGCCACCAGTCCCCGGGAGTCCGGATGCACTGGCTGTACTACGGCGCGGATTCACCGCGCCAGCTGGAAGCCGCCGGCTTTGCCTACGACTCCACCTGGGGCTACAACGACGCGATCGGCTACCGCGCCGGCACGTCACAGTCGTTCAAGCTGCCCGGTACGGAGGGCCTGATGGAGCTGCCGCTGTCGATCATGGACTCGGCGCTCTTCTACCCCTCGCGCATGGGACTGGAGCGGCGCGACGCGATGCAGCGCTGTCTCCCGCTCATCGCGAACGCGCGACGGTTCGGCGGGACGCTCGTCATCAACTGGCACGACCGGAGCCTGGCTCCCGAGCGTCTCTGGGGGCGTTCCTACGGCGAGCTGCTCGAGGCCATCGACGCGACGGGCGGGGCGTGGTTTGCGACCGCCGGCGAGGCCGTGTCGTGGTTCCAGTGGCGCAGGTCGGTCCGCTTCATCGGCTCGAGTTCGACGGGCATCACCGTGACCGCGCCTCCGCCGGCCATGCTTCCAGCGGCGGCGATCCAGGTGCATCGATCGGCTGACGGCCGTGACGCCTCGCCCGATGTTCATCGTTTCGAGGGCGGTTCGACGAGGGTCCACCTGTGAGAGCCGGCCGCCGCTTCGTCTGCATGATCGCGTACACGGACTACACCATCGATGCGCGCGTCCGCCGCGAGGCCGAGACGCTGGCCGCACAGGGATTCGACGTCCGCTGCCTGACCACGACGAATGCGGACGTTCGGAAGCAGGTCACGCTCAACGGCGTCGAAATCCGCGAGTTGCGCGTCCGCAAGTACCGGGGCAAGAGCACCGCTGCGTATGTGCTGTCGTACGTGCTCTTCCTCCTCTGCTCGTCGGCGGCGTGCCTGCGGCTGCTCCTCAGGGGCGAGCTCGACGTCGTGCACGTCCACAACATCCCCGACTTCCTCGTCCTGGCCGGCCTGATTCCGCGCCTGGGCGGCAGCAAGGTGGTGCTCGACGTCCACGATTCGGTGCCGGAGACGTTCGCGACGAAGTTCACCGTCAGCTCGACGCTGCGCAAGGCGCTGCTGCTCGAAGAGCGGCTCAGCGCGCTCGTGGCCCACATCGTCATCTGCGTGAACGATCCCCAGCGCCAGACGCTCGTCGCGCGCGGCATCCCGCGGGCGAAGACGTTCATCTCGATGAACGTCCCGGATCCGTCGATCTTCGCGCAGCCGCGCGGCCGCGACGCGTCCGGCGACGCGTCACGCGGCTTCAACCTCGTGTATCACGGCACGATGGCCAGGCGGCTCGGCGTGGATCTGATCATTCGCGCTGTCGCCGAGGTCCAGGAGCGCATCCCGTGCATCCAGCTCCACCTGTGGGGCCACGGCGACGACCTCGCGGAATTCCAGCGGATCGCGTCGGAGCTGGGCATCGCGAACCGCGTGCACTTCGCGCCGAAGGGCTTCGCGCTGCACGAGCTGCCCGCGCGACTGTCGCTGATGCACGTCGGGGTGGTCGGGAACCGGAAGAACATCGCGACCGACCTGATGCTGCCCGTCAAGCTGATGGAGTACGTGTCGCAGGACATCCCCTCCATCGCCCCGCGCCTGCGAGCGATCGAGCACTACTTCGGTGACGACATGGTCACCTACTACGAGCCGGAGAACGTCTCGTCGCTCGCCGACGCGATTCACCGGCTCTACCTCGACCCCGCGCGGCGCGCCGGCCAGGTTCAACGCGCACGCGACTTCCTCCATCAGTACGGCTGGGAGCGCCAGGGACCCGAGCTGGTCAACCTGTATCAATCACTTTGTGGAGAGTTGAGCGCATGAACACCTTGAAGTTTGCCCTCGTCGGTTGCGGCAGCATCGCGCGCAAGCACGCGCACGCCCTGCAGCACTACGTCGAAGGCGCGGAGATTGGCGCTTTCGTGGACCTCGACATCTCCCGTGCGCGCGACTTCTCCGCCAAGTTCGGCGCGCCGGCCTTCGCCAGCGTCGCGGACATGATGCGCGAGCTCGACGGCTCGATCGACGTCATCTCCGTGCTGACGCCGAGCGGCGCCCACTGTGCCAACGTGCTCGACCTCGTGCAGTACGGACGGCCGATCGTCGTCGAAAAGCCGATGGCGCTGAAGCTCGAGGACGCGGACCGGATGCTCGAAGCATGCGACGCCGGCAACGTGAAGTTGTTCGTCGTTCACCAGAACCGCTACAACCCCGCGATCGTGAAGGCGCGCGAGGCGCTCGCCGAGGGGCGTTTCGGACGGCTGGTCCTCGGCACCGTGCGGCTGCGGTGGACCCGCGACCAGGCGTATTACGACTCCGAGCGGTGGCGCGGGACGTGGGCGCACGACGGCGGCGTCTTCATGAACCAGGGCGCCCACCACATCGACATGTTGACGTGGTTCATGGGCCCGGTGGAATCGGTCCGCAGCATGGCCGCGACGCGCCTGGTGAAGATCGAATGCGAGGACACCGGCGTGGCGATCATCAAGTTCCACTCGGGAGCCCTCGGCGTCCTCGAGGCGACGACGGCGACGCGCCCGAAGGACCTCGAGGGGTCGATCAGCATCCTCGGGGAAAAAGGCAGCGTGGTGATCGGCGGCTTCTTCATGAACGAGCTGGTCACCTGGACCTTCGCCGACAAGCAGCCGATCGACGACGAGATCTTCGCGAAGTACGGCCGCAACCCGGAGGGCCTCGGCCGCAATCACGGCGACTACCTCGCGGGCGTCGTCACCGCGCTGCGCACCAGCAAGGCGGCGCTCGTCGACGGGTGGGAAGGTCGCAAGTCGCTCGAGCTAATCACCGCGCTCTACGAATCCATCGAAACCAATGCCGACGTTCCGCTCCGCTTCCGGGCGCGGAAGTGCCGGCTGGGGATTGCCTCATGAACACCTACCGCATCTACGAGAACGTCACGCTCGGCGAAGGCACCGTCGTCGAGGATTTCAGCCTCGTGGGCGTCGCGCCGCGCGGCGCCCAGGAGGGCGAGCTGCCGACGACCATCGGCGAGCGCGCGGTCATCCGCTCGCACACGGTGATCTACGCCGGCAACGTCATCGGCCGGAACTTCCAGACGGGGAACAAGGTCAACATCCGCGAGTCGAACCGCATCGGCGACAACGTCAGCATCGGCACGCTCTCGGTCGTCGAGCACCACGTCGACATCGGCAACAACGTGCGCATCCACACGCAGGTCTTCATCCCGGAATTCTCGGTGCTCGAGGACGGCTGCTGGATTGGACCGAACGTGGTGCTGACCAACGCGAAGTACCCGCTGTCGCCGGGCGTCAAGGACAGCCTCGTCGGGCCGGTGGTCCGCCGCAACGCGAAGATTGGCGCCAATGCCACGCTGCTGCCCGGCGTGGTCATCGGCGAAGGGGCGCTGGTCGGGGCCGGCGCCGTCGTCGTCCGTGACGTTCCCGCGGGAGCCGTGGTGGTGGGCAACCCCGCCCGCGTCATCCGGCACGTCTCCGATCTGCCCTACTCCAACGACCTGGTCTCGCAAGGCCACTAGCCCGCTTCACGAGGACATCATCATCATGCACACGTTGACAACCCTGACCGTTCCGTTCGTCGACCTGAAGATGCAGTACGACTCGATCAAGTCCGAGATCGACGCCGCCATCGCCGGCGTGATCGAGAAGACCGCGTTCGTCGGCGGAGCGGTCGTCAAGGACTTCGAAGACGCGTTCGCCCGGTACTGCGGCGTCGATTACTGCGTGGGGCTCGCCAACGGCACCGATGCGCTCTTCCTGGCGCTGCGGGCGCTCGAGATCGGTCCCGGCGACGAGGTGATCACCGTCGCCAACAGCTTCATCGCGACCTCCGAGGCGATCACGATGGCCGGCGCGCGCGTGGTGTTCGCGGACATCAACCCGCGCACCTACACGATCGACGTCGAGCGGCTCCGGGAGAAGATCACCGCGCGGACCAAGGCCATCATTCCGGTTCATCTCTACGGCCAGCCCGCGGACATGGAGCCGATCGTCGCGCTGGCGCGCGAGCACGGACTTCGCGTGATTGGCGACGGGGCGCAGGCGCACGGCGCGTCGTATCGCGGGACGCCGATTGCGAAGCTCGCCGACATCACCTGCTTCAGCTTCTACCCGGGCAAGAACCTCGGCGCCTACGGCGACGGCGGCGCGATCGTGACCAACAACGAGGCGTGGGCGGTGCGCGCGCGCATGCTCGCCAACCACGGTCGGACAAAGAAGTACGACCACGACCTCGAAGGCGTCAACAGCCGTCTCGACGGCATCCAGGCGGCGATTCTCGGCGTGAAGCTGCGGTACCTCGACGAGTGGACCGAGAAGCGCCGCACCAACGCGTATCGCTATAACAAGGCGCTCCAGGGCAGCGGCGTCGTGACGCCGGTCGAAATGGACAACGTCCGCGCGGTGTATCACCTCTACGTCGTCCGCGTCCCGGGCAGCAGGCGCGAGCAGCTGCAGGCCGACCTGGCGACGCACGGCATCAGCACGGGCATCCACTATCCCATCGCGCTGCCCTACCTGAACGCCTACAAGTACCTGGGCCACACGCAGGCCGACTTCCCCGAATCGCTCACGGCGTCGAGCGAGATCCTCTCGCTTCCGATGTTCCCCGAGCTGACCGAGGAGCAGGTGAACTACGTCGCCGACAAGATTCGCGAAAATGTACGAGGCTGAAGTCAACGACCGCGTCGAGGCGCCCGACACGCTGCCGCCGGGCGTCCTCGCGAGGTTCTCGGAGTATCGTGCGAGCGTCGAAGCCCGCACGCTGCTCCCCTGGGGTGAGCACTGCACGGAGTGTGCGTGGCCCGCGTGCTACACCACGTGCGAGCTCTACGAGCCGCGGACCGACGGCGCGTGCCGGCAGTTCGTCGACGGGGTCGTCAGGATTCCGAACGTCGACGGGACCGCGCCATACCTGCAGAAGATCACGTTCCGGCGGTGGGCCAAGCTCTGGACGCTCGGCAACATCCACTGCCATTCGGTGGCGTCAGCGGACCGAATCGAGCGCCTCAACATCCTCGTCGGCGCGGCGGCACGCCTGCTGCCGCCGCTGCCCGGTGACGTCAAGCCGCGCACGCTTCGCAAGATTGCCTACGTCAGGAAGCAGCGGTTCGCGGAACGCGTGAACGGCACGACGATGCGGCCGGATTTCCTGGTGTGTGAGGTGTTCAACCCGAACGACCGCCAGGTCACCATGACCTTGTCCATCCGCGAGCAGCGCGAAGGTGCGATCCGCCGCTTCCAGCACCTCATCACGCTTCCGCCCGGGTTCTGGCGCGAGAAGATCGCGCTGACGGACATCGAGCGGCTCGTCGCGACGAGTGGCACCTTTGAAATCGAGCTGGTGCCGAACGACGCCGAGGGGCTGACGCTCTATTTCGGCTTGATCGACTTCGTCAAGGAGCGGGTGTCCACGCGGCCGCAGCCGCAGGTGCAGCCGCAGACCCAGGCTCAACCCGCCGCGGCGCCCGCGGCCACGTGCAAGTGCGTGGTGTGGGATCTCGACAACACGCTGTGGGACGGCACGCTCGTCGAGGACGGTGCCGACGGCGTTCGCCTGCGCGACGGCATCGTGAACGTGATCAAGGAGCTCGATTCAAAGGGCATCCTGCAGTCCGTGGCGAGCAAGAACAACCGCGAGGATGCCCTGGCACGGCTCCAGGCCTTCGGGATCGCCGATTACTTCCTCTACCCCCAGGTGCACTGGCAGCCCAAGAGCGGATCCATCGCCGCGATCGCACGCGCGCTGAACATCGGCATCGACACGCTGATGTTCGTGGACGACCAGGAGTTCGAACGGCAGGAAGTGAGCTCCGGCTGTCCGTCGGTGCGGACGATCGACGCGCGCGATGCGCATCGCATTCCGGCGATGCCGGAGTTCGACGTGCCGGTCACCGACGAGAGCCGGACGCGACGCGTGATGTATCGCCAGGAGGAACAGCGTTCCGAGCTCGAGGGCGCATACACCGGCGATTACGTCACCTTCCTGAAGCAATGCGACATCCGCGTCGAGTGGTCCCCGCTCCAGGACTCGAACCTCCAGCGCGTGTACGAGCTGGCGCAACGCACCAACCAGATGAATTTCTCCGGCAACCGGTACTCGGTCGACGCACTGCACCGGCTGATGGCCGACGCGGACGCGGAAACCTACGTGCTGCGATGCCGGGATCGCTTCGGCAGCTACGGGATCGTCGGGTTTGCGGTCGTCGATCTTCGCGAGTTGAAGCTCGTCGACCTGATGTTCAGCTGCCGCGTCCAGGGCAAGCGCGTCGAGCATGCGTTGCTGGCGTGGCTCCTGCGGCGGCATCTCCCGGCCGGCACGCGCGACTTCCTTGCGGCGCTGCGGAAGACGAAGAAGAACGCACCGAGCGCCGCGGTCTTCCCGGAAATGGGCTTCGAGGAGGCCGGCGTCGCCGACGGCGTCACGACGCTGCGCTACCCGCGAACCCGCCCGGTGGCCGACGACGGCGCCATCGACATCCGGATGGAGGCGCATTGATCGCAACGGCTGCGGCGGAGCTGCGGACGCGCACCGCGAACAGGGTCCGCCGCCTGCTCGTCCATCACGCGGGCCGGCGCTCGTTCCCGCTCCGGGCCGACGTTCCGTACGTGTCCTTCACGTTCGACGATTTCCCGCGGTCGGCGTGGGTCGAAGGGGGTCGCATCCTCGCAGACGCGCACGTCCGCGGCACCTTTTTCGTCTCGATGAACCTGGCCGGAGCGGACTCGCCGAGCGGACCCGTCGTGTCGCACGACGACCTGCGGACGCTGCTTCGCGAGGGCCACGAGCTCGGCTGCCATACCTTCGACCACCTGGATGGCTGCGCATCGACCGTCGAGGCCTTCGAGCGGTCGATCGGCGCCAACCGGCGGGCGTTCGAGGCGCTCGTTCCCGGCGGGCGTTTCCGGACTTTCGCATATCCGCTCGACGGCCCGGTGCTCGACATCAAGCGGGCGGTTGGCCGGCAGTTCGCCTGCTGCCGCGGGGGCGGACAGACCTACAACGCCGGCGACATCGACCTGAACCTGTTGAAGGGGTATTTCCTCGACTGGCGCAATCAGAACGACCTCGGCGCCGTGCTCGACATCATCGAACGCAACAAGGCATCGCGCGGGTGGCTCATCCTCGCGACGCACGACGTGGCGCACACGCCGTCCCGGTACGGCTGCTCTCCCGAGTTCTTCGCAGCCGTCGTCCATGCGGCCGTGCAATCGGGCACCAGGATTGTTCCGATGATGCAGGCGTGCACCGAGCTTGGCATCTCCACCCCATCGGCACTCACGACGTTCCCATGACGACACAGCGATCGACGCCGCGCTATGCGCTGGTCACCCCGGCCCGCAACGAGGCGCAATACATCCGGCTGACGCTCGACTCGATGGCCGCGCAGACGCACCCGCCGGTCAGGTGGGTCATCGTCAGTGACGGCTCGACCGACGGGACCGACGACATCGTCCGCGGGTACTGCGCGAGGCTGCCGTGGCTCCGGCTCGTGCGCCTGCCCGAGCAGCGCGACCGGAGCTTTGCGGCGAAGGTGTCGTGCTTCAACGCGGGGATGCAGGCGCTCGAGGACCTGTCGTTCGAGATCATCGGCAACCTCGACGCGGACATTTCCTTCGATGCCGACTACTTCGCGTTCCTGCTCGGGAAGTTCTCGGACAACGCGCGGCTCGGCGTCGCGGGGACGCCGTTTGTCGAAGGCGGCACGCACTACGACTACGGCTTCACCAACATCGAGCACGTCTCCGGCGCGTGCCAGCTGTTTCGCCGCGAGTGCTTCGAGACGATCGGCGGATACGTGCCCATCAAGGGCGGCGGCATCGACTGGACCGCCGTGACGACCGCGCGGATGCGCGGGTGGCAGACGCGCACCTTCACCGAGAAAACGTGCCTGCACCACCGGCCGATGGGGACCGGCGGCTCCGCGAGCAAGATTCGCGGCCTCTTTCGTCATGGGCAGAAGGACTACTACCTGGGCGGGCATGGGCTCTGGCAGGTGTTCCGCAGCCTGTATCAGATGACGCGGCCGCCCTACCTGGCCGGCGGACTCGCGCTGCTCGGCGGCTACGGGTGGGCGTTCGCGAGCGGCGTGGAGCGGCCGGTGCCGGCGGAGCTCGTGCGCTTCCACCAGGCCGAACAAATGGCGCGGCTGCGCGGCGTGTTCGCGCGGCCGGCCCGCTGAAGGAGTTGCACCAACCATGACGGGACCGCTTCGCGCAGGCCAACCCGGGTTCGACCCGGCGACGCTCGACGACAACGGCCGTGCGATCCACGGCAGCCTTCGCGCCGTCGAGGCGTGGGTGGAGCACCACCACTACAAGGCGTACGAGCCGTTCGACGGCCTGTCGTCACCGCTGCGCCGGCTGGCCTGCGGCAACCTGCTGCTCGAGCGACTCTTCATGCAGGCCGTTCGTCAAAGCCCGATCAACATCCGTCCGCTCGTCGGCATCAAGCCGCTGCCGTCGACCAAGGGCCGGGGCTACATGGCCGCGGGGTACCTCACGCTGTACCGAATGACCGGCGATGCCGTCTACCGGGCCAAGGCGATCGACTGCCTGGACTGGCTGCGAGGGCACCGCTCGTCGAAGTTCCATGAGTATTCCTGGGCGAACCACTTCGACTTCGCGAGCCGCGGCGGGCGATACAGCAAGGACGAATCGATCATCGTGTGGACCGCGCTGATCGGGCACGCGTTCATCGACGGCTACGAGTGCACGCGCATCCCGCAGTATCTCGGCGTGGCCGAGAGCGCATGCCGCTGGATCCTGGCGCTGCCGCGCGAGCGGACCGGCAGCGGCACCTGCCTGAGCTATCACGCGATCGGACAAAGCTCGATCCACAACGCCAATATGCTCGGCGCCGGCTTCCTGGCCCGCATGTCGCAGCTGACAGGCAACCCGCAATACCGCACGGTTGCCGCGGAGGCCATGGAGTACAGCTGTTCGCGGCAGCGCCCGGACGGCTCGTGGTGGTATGCGGAAGACCCGAAGTTCCACTGGATCGACGGGTTCCACACCGGCTACAACCTCGATAGCCTCAAGCACTACATCGCGGGCACCGGCGACGAGACGTACACGGCGGCCATGATGAAAGGCCTCGATTACTACAAGAGGCACTTCTTCGGCGAGGACGGCTGCCCGGCCTACTACCACAATCGCGTCCAGCCGATCGACAGCCAGTGCGCCGCACAGGCGATCGAAACGCTTGCGAACTTTGCGGCGGTCGATCCGGAGAGCCTCGAGCTCGCTCAGCGCGTGGCGCTCTGGACCATCCGCAACATGCAGGACCCGGACGGGCACTTCTATTACCGCCGCTATCCGCTGATGAAAGCCAGGGCGCCGATGCTGCACTGGGCGCAGGCGACAACCTACCGCGGCCTCGCGCTGCTGCTGTCGCGGCTCTCGGCGATCGAACCCGCGTCGCGAAGGAGCTAGATGAAAGAGATCACCATCCGAGGCCGCAAGGCCGTCATCCCGTCGCTTCGCGCGGGCGACAACCTCGTCATCGTCAAGGGGAGCGCGCTCCGGGTCGCCGAGGTCTTCGACGAATACTGGGTCGAGGCGAAGCGGCTGCCCGACCCCGGCGACGTGATCGCGCTCTGCCGGCGCGGCGCGCCCCGGGCCGACCTGTTCACCTTCGCGCAGCGCGTCCCCGACACGGAGCCGCGCCACGCCTTCCACCACGAGTGGGACAACATCGCGGCGATTCCGCTGACGACCTACGATCACTGGCTCGCGAAGCAGGTCACGTCCGCGACACGCCGGAACATTCGCGGCGCCGAGAACCGCGGCGTCGTCATCCGGGCCTGCGAGTACGACGAGGCCTACGTCCGCGGGATCATGGCGATCTACGACGAGTCGCCGATCCGCCAGGGGCGCCGGTTCTGGCATTACGGGAAGCCGTTCGAGGCCGTCCGGGACGAGAACGGCACCTATGCCGAGCGTGCCACGTTTCTCGGCGCCTACATCGACGGCGAGATGGTCGGCTACCTGAAGATGGTGTGGGACGAGCGGACCGCCGCGATCATGCAGATCATGTCGAAGCTGAGCGTCTACGACAAGCGGCCGAACAACGGGCTGATGGCCGAAGCGGTTCGCCAGGCGTGCGCCCGCGGCGTGCAGCATCTGCTCTACGAGAGCTTCGTCTACGGCAACAAGACACAGAGCTCGCTGACCGACTTCAAGCGAAGCAACGGATTCGTCCGCGTCGACGTGCCGCGGTACTACGTGCCGCTGACGTGGAAGGGCGCGGCCGCGCTGCGCCTCGGGCTCCACCGCGACCAGAAGGATCGCCTTCCGTCGTGGCTGCGTACCAGATGGCCCGAGCTGCGCGCGAACATGTACCGCCGGATGTACCGGCCGCAGGCCGCTCCGGCACAAGCGCGATAACGATTCCTTCCCTTCTCCAGTGCCTGGCATCTTCGGTCTCATCCTCAAGAACGGCGGCAGGAACGCCGTCACGCGGCAGCAGGACACGCTGAACGTGATGGCGGCAGCCATGCAGTACGAGACGTTCTACACGTGGCACCGCTTCGATTCGGCCGCGCTCGGCATCTCCGCCGGCTGGGTCGGACCCGTCGACGATGCGGACGCGCGCGCTCCGTGGCGTGACGAGGAGCTCGGCCTGACGATGTTCACCGCCGGCGATCCGCAGCTGGACGGAGTAGCCGGACGCCCCACCGCGGTCACCGCCCGCGGTTGGCTCGGAACGGTGGCCGCGAGCCGGCGTCACCCACTCTCCATCCCGGCCGCGATGCGCGGCCTGTTTGCCGGGTTCGTCGTCGACGAGCGGCGACGCGAGAGCGTGCTGTTCACGGATCGCCTCGGCTTCGAACGGCTGTTCGTCTACGACGGTCCGGACGCGTTCTTCTTTTCCTCGGAGGCGAAGGCCATCCTCGCCGCCGTGCCGGTGACGCGCGAGTTCGATCCCGACGGCCTCGCGCAATTCCTGGCGTGCGGATCCACGCTGGGCACGCGCTCGCTCTTCCGCGGGATCCGCGTGCTGCCGGGCGGCACGATGCTGACGTTCGACCAGACGTCGAAAGCACACCCGGACCGCTATTTCGAACGCAGCGAATGGGAACGGCTGGAGCCGCTGCCGGAGCCCGCGTGGCGCGAAGCCATCGCGGCCGCGCTCGATCGCGCGGTCGAGCGCGATGCGGCGCAGACACGCCGCGCCGCCGTCTCGCTGACCGGCGGGCTCGACTCGCGCATCATCATGGCGTCGCTCGACCCGGTGCCGGGAGCGATGCCCTGCTACACCTTCGGGAGCATGTACCGCGACACCTATGACGTGCGGGCGGCAAGGGCGGTGGCCGGCCTCTGCGGCCAGCGGCACCAGTCGCTCGTGCTCGACGACGCGTTTCTCGCCAGCCTCGGCGAGCATTTCGACAAGGCGGTGATGATCGCCGACGGAGGGCTCGGCCTGTCGGGCGCCGCGGAGCTGTACGTGAACACGCTGGCCAGGCGCGTGGCGCCCGTGCGGGTGACCGGCAACTACGGCGGCGAGCTGCTTCGCGGGATCCGTGCCTTCAAGAGCACGATGCCGCGCGGCGACTTCCTGTCGGCGGCCATGGCCGATCGGGTGCGCGTGGCGATCCACGCCTTCTCGAAGGCGGCCCACATGCGGCCGCTCTCGTTCACCTTGTTCCTGCAGGCGCCGTCCGGGTTCTCACGGTACGCGCTGGAGCGCTCGCAGGTGACGGTCCGCTCGCCGTTCCTGGACGACGCGTTCGTACAGCTCCTCTACCGCCGGCCCACGGATGCCGGCGATCCGTCTACGCACCTGATCGCACGCCGCCGGCCGGACCTGCTCGCCATTCCAACCGACCGCGGACTGCTCGGCCGCGGCGGGCCGCTCGTGCGCCAGACGCGCGGGCTCTATCGCGAGGGCCTCTTCAAGGCCGAGTACTGGACCGGCCGCGCCGCCTCGGCGTGGGTCGCGAAGATGGCCGGCCGTGGCGCGGCGTCGTTCGTCGAACGCGCGTTCCTCGGACGCCACAAGTTCGTGCACGCGCGCCCCTGGCTGCGCGGCACCCTCGGACAGTACATGCGCGACGTGCTGTTTGCCGAGGACACGCTGTATCAGCTCGGGTCGTTCGTCGACGTGCCGAAGGTCGGCGCGATGCTCATGAGCGATCTGAGCGGCAGCTCGGATCACTCCGACGAACTGGACCGCGTCGTGACCGCCGCGGCCGCCGCCCGGGTGCTGTTCCGGCCGCGCACCGCCGCCGACCGTCAGAACGTCGCCGG
>Ga0137418_10000543_pt1 | contig 34250 bp, 26 predicted proteins | sample CZODoug3_1_2_16f_FD_122242 | JGI IMG/M metagenome (GOLD analysis project Ga0137418, IMG submission 122242) | Vadose zone soil fungal communities from Angelo Coast Range Reserve, California, USA - CZODoug3_1_2_16fungal (Hybrid Assembly) | ecosystem: Environmental > Terrestrial > Soil > Vadose... | reverse complement strand
GCGTGCGCCACGATCACTTCGTGTTCCAGCTCCGTTAACAGCCGGCTTGCCCATGGCGAATGTGTTCCTGTCTCCAGGGCGATGCGACTTTGCGGCATCCTCGAAAATGTCTGCTTCATCGCTTCCGGTGTCGTCGGCACTTTTTGTTCCAGAATGATTTTGCCTGCTTCATCCAAAACACAGTAGAACGACCAGCGATCTCCCAGATCCACACCGATCGTCAGCTTTTGGTCCTTGAAAATTTCGCTCTTGAATGTCTGTACAGTGCTAATCTTCTTCATAGCCGGTCTCCTTTTCTTGTGCCTTGAGCACGTCATTCATCGGGAGCTTATCGCATCCCGCTGGAGACCGGCCTTCTCATCCCATCTGTAGCTGCAACACTTATGGATCTCCTCGCAAGTATTGCAAACAAAAGACTTACACCAGGGGTAAACCCCTTAGATGCAACACTTACAAAAAACACGGGGGAGTGCTAGTGATTATGGTTAACCAAGTATTAGAGGCAAGTTACCCTCCTTCTTCCCCGCACTCTGTGTCTCTGCGTCTCTGTCGCTGCTGCATCTTCCATTCTCCGTACACTCTTCCAAGTTCCGTATCCCGTAAGTCCTTTGCTCGCCACTCTTATGCGAATTCTGCATCCCGGACGATTCTACGGGACGAAAACTGCCGGGGTGTGTACCAACAATTCCCATTCTGGAATTCGGCGCGTCCCAGCAAGAGAATGCGCGTCCGGCCCCTTGCCTTTTCCTCGACTATGTATTCTATTTATCCCGCGTCCGGCGGCTTGGTTCAGCCACGGGCGGCCAGAGGCTTCCAGCGCAGGCATGGCCAACGAAGACAGCAGCGGAGCCAACTACCAGGAATCGCCGCGGACCGGCTTTCTGTCCCGATACCTCTTCAACACCAACCACAAGACCATCGGCCTCAACTATCTTTGGCTCGCCCTGTTCAGCGTTTTTCTCGGCATGGCGATGTCGCTGCTTATGCGCATCCACCTGGCTTGGCCGGGAGTGCATCTCCCGTTCCTCTCCAGCCTCGGCAGCTCGCCGGACCGTTTTGCGGCGCTCACCACGCTCCACGGTTCGTTGATGGTTTTTCTGGTGCTCACCGCCGCGCCCCAGGCCGGCTTCGGAAACTATTTTCTCCCCCTCCAAATCGGCGCGCGCGAAATGGCTTTCCCCACGCTGAATCTTATAGCGCTCTTGGCCACCGGCGCCTCGCTTCTGGGCCTGACGACTACTTTCTTGATTCCGTCTCACCCCGCCATCACGCTCTGGATCGTCAGCGTCGCCATTTTCTGTACCGCGTCTCTTCTCAACGCGCTCAATTTCAGCGTCACCACGATCGACTTGCGCGCTCCGGGAATGACTCTCCCCCGGTTGCCGCTAACCGTCTGGGCTTGGTTCATCAACGCCATCCTTGGCATGCTGATTTTCAGCATTCTGCTGGCAGCCTGCGTCTGCCTGCTCTCGGATCGCCTCTTGAGCACACACTTTTTCCCCTTGCTGAATTTCATTGCCAATCAACCGCCCGGCGTTATCGCCAACGCCGTCCCCATTGTCTGGCAGCGTCTCTTCTGGTTTTTTGCGCAAGCCGAAGTCTATGTCGCCATGCTTCCGTGCTTCGGCCTCATCACGCATTTGGTTTCCACGTTTTCCCGCAAGCCGGTTTGGAAGGAACGCCTCGTTGTTCCGGCGCTCTGCGGCGTCGGTCTCTTTGGTTTTTGCGTTTGGGGACAACACATGTTTTCCAGCGGCATGAATCCTTTTTCGCCGCTGGTTTTTTCACTGTTGGCTTCTTCGCTCGGACCGCCCGCCACCATCCTTCTGATCAGTTGGTTCGGCACGCTCTGGAACGCGCGCGTCCAGCTCAACACCGCCATGCTCTTCGCGCTCGGTTTCATTTCACTTTTTCTCTCCGGCGGACTCTCCGGAATTTTTCTCGCGCGCCACGATCTCGCCGCCGCTGCCGTCAGCGACGATTTCGTCACCGGCCATTTCCATCTTGTAATGGGCGTCGCCGCCACATTCGCGATTCTCGGCGCACTTTTTTTCTGGTTCCCCAAACTTTTTGGCCGCCGGCTGAACGAAACTCTCGGCAAAATTCATTTCTGGTTGACCTTCGCCGGCGTTTACTGCGTTTTCATGCCCATGCACTGGCTCGGCCTGATCGCCCATTCGCGCATTTTGTCTGGCAGCTCTCTCGCCTCGGTCACTGCCGCCGGCTCCGCGATGCACAGTTTCATCACCGTCGCGATTCTACTCACTGTCTTCGCGCAAGGGCTCTTCCTCATCAATTTTCTTTGGAGCCTTTTCCGCGGCGAAAAAGTTTTGGAGTGCAACCCCTGGCGCGCTACGACGCTCGAATGGAGCGTTCCCTCGTCGCCCGCCGACGATTTTGGCCCTACCGACCCTGTGGTGTATCGTGGGGCTTACGAGTTCGGCGTGCCAGATGTGGCCGAAGATTTCGTGCCGCAGCATATCGCGCCAGAGCAAGTGGTCAAGGTCAAGGGCTCGTCAGTCCGGAGAATGAATTCCGGAAAGTAAAGTTCGGATAGTAAAGTTCGGAGCAGGGAAAAAATTCACAATGCCGGGCACAACCGCATTTCCGGATGAAGAACTCATCGTTGAAGACATCGGTGGTGGAGGCGGCGGCCCCCCGCCACCTCCGGGTGGAGGCGACGATGGCGACGGCAGCAGCGACGATCGCAATCGCCGCCGCAGATGGACTCCGTCGCCCAAACGCTACTCGACTGCCATCACCATCGGTATCGTTTCCATTTTGATGTTTTTCATGGCGCTCGCCAGCGCTTTTATCGTTTTGCGCCGCGGCAGCGATCTGTGGGTGACCGTCCATCTTCCGCGCATTCTCTGGGCCAACACCTGCGTTCTTCTCGCCAGCAGTTTCACTCTTGAATCGGCACGGCGGCGGCTTTTTCTTGCGGACGCTTCCGGTTTTCGCAAATTCTGGCTGGTCACGACGGCCTTAGGTTTCCTGTTTGTTGCCGGGCAGCTCATTGCCTGGCGCCAGCTTGTCGCGCAAGGCGTGTACATCGCTAGCAACCAGGCCAGCAGTTTCTTTTACATTTTCACTGGCGCGCACGCAGTTCACCTTCTGGGCGGAGTCGGCGCCCTGCTTTTTGTTTCCTTCCGCAAGTTTGAAAAGACAAAAATTTCCCTACCGGCGGCCGCGGAAATTACTTCCTACTATTGGCATTTCATGGATGGACTTTGGATTTTCCTGCTGGCTCTTCTTTACTTGGGGAAATAAGTTTTTGATGTTCGAAAACTCAACGTTTTAGAAATTCAACATTTCAGAAACTCAGCGATGGCTTCCACCACGCGTGCGATCTGCTCTTTGCGCAACTCCGGATACATCGGCAACGACAAAACTTCCTGCGCCGCGCGCTCCGAGTGTGGAAAGCCGCCGGGCTTGTGGCCGAGCGATGCGTACAGCGGCTGAAGATGCAATGGATAGGGATAGTAGACCGTGCTACCAATTTTTCTTTCGCTCAGGAATTTCTGGAGGGCATCGCGCTGTTCGATTCGAATGGTGTATTGGTGGTAGACGTGTTCGAAACCTTCGGGAGCGAGCGGCGGCATGACGCCGGGAATTTGTGAGAAGAGCTGGTTGTATTCAGCGGCATGCGATTGGCGGGCGCGCTGCCAATTCGAAAGATGACGCACCTTTACGCGCAGAATGGCGGCCTGGATTTCGTCGAGGCGGCTGTTCCAGCCGGCCTCGTTGCTGCGATATTTTTCTGATTGGCCATGATTGCGAAGCGTTCGAATGTGCGCGGCGAGTTGCGCCGAATTCGTCACCACCATTCCCGCGTCGCCATACGCGCCCAGATTTTTTGTGGGATAAAAACTGACGCACGCGGCGTCTCCGAGCGAGCCGGTCCGCCGGCCTTTGTAGGACGCGCCGATGGCCTGGGCATTATCTTCGATCACCGGCAACTTGCGCGATTTGGCAAAGGCCAGGATCGGGTCCATGTCCGCTGCAAGGCCGTAGAGATGGACGACCACGATGGCGCGCGTCCGCGGAGTGACGCGGCGTTCGAATTCGGAGGGATCGAGATTGTAGGTGTCCGGGCGGATGTCCGCGAAAATGGGCTTGGCGCCAAGAGCGCTGACGGCGCTTCCCGTGGCGACAAAAGTGAATGGTGGCAGGAGCACTTCGTCTCCGGCTCCGACCCCGCACGCGCGCAAAGCTAGAATCAGCGCGTCCGTTCCGGAAGCCACGCCCACGCCGTGAGCGACGCCGCAGAGCTTGGCGATTTCCTCTTCGAACGCGGCGCCTTCGCGGCCCAGGACAAATTGCTGCGAGGCCATCACGCGCTCGACGGCCGTTCGAATCTCGGCACTGATCGCCGCGTACTGCGCGGAAAGATCAAGCTGCGGCACGGGCTCCAGCGGGGAAGTAAATTTGGGCTGTGAGGTCATGGCTTTGCGGAGCGTTTAGTATACGTCATTTGCGTTTTGCCTTAGGGTAGGACCGGTTGCAAACTGGTTTAAGGCGCGGTCATACAAAAAACAAAGCACGGGTCTGAAGACCCGCCACTACAAATATGTCCGTTCCCCTATAATGATGCGGCTTCAAAAATGTTTGCAAAACGCACCAATTGGAATTTGACGCCGAACCGGTTGAGCGAGGCGCTGGCAGCACATCGCGCGGCGGGGAAGCCCTTGCTCGATTTGACGATTTCGAATCCCACGGAGTGCGGATTCGAGTACGACAGTTCCGCGATTCTCGACGCGTTGAGCAATCCGGCGGCGCTATCTTACGAGCCCAATCCGAAGGGGCTAGGATCCGCGCGCAGGGCGGTTGCCGGATACTACGCGGATCGCGGCGATGATGTTGCTGTCGAGGATATAATTCTCACAACCAGCACGAGCGAAGCATATTCCTACGTCTTTCGAACGCTTTGCGATCCGGGCGACGAGTTTCTGATTCCATCGCCAAGTTACCCACTGTTCGATTTCCTTGGGGAGATTCAGGACGTCAAACTTGTTCGCTATCCGCTGCTGTACGACCATGGTTGGCAGATCGATTTTCATTCGTTGGAGCGCGCCGTTACGCCGCGCACACGCGGGGTCATCATCGTGCATCCCAATAATCCGACGGGACACTTCGCAAAGCCCGCGGAAATCGCAACGTTGAATTCCATTTCTTCCGAGCGAGGGCTAGCCATCATCGCCGATGAAGTGTTTCTGGATTTCGAGCTCGAGGGAAGCCGGCCGGCGAGCTTTGCGGCGAATAGCGGCGCGCCGACGTTTACCCTGAGTGGGCTCTCCAAGATTTGCGGACTGCCGCAGATGAAGGCGGCATGGCTAATCGCCAGCGGGCCGCGAGAATGGAAACGCGAAGCGCTGGCGCGACTGGAAGTTATTGCCGATACGTATCTTTCCGTGAATGCGCCCGTGCAACTGGCAATCCCGAAATTTCTCGAGGGGCGCCACAGTTTTCAAGAGCAAGCAATGTCGCGCATCCGGCGAAATCTCGCGGAACTCGACCGCCAGTTGGCCGCGCAGAAGGCCGTCTCCCGGTTAAAGGTAGAAGGCGGCTGGTGCGCGGTCCTGCGTGTTCCCGCGACAGGCTCCGATGAGGATCTGGCGATCGAACTCCTGACGACGCATGGCGTTTCCGTTCATCCAAGCCACTTCTACGAATTTCCGGCCGAGGGCTATCTCGTCGTCAGCCTCCTCACGCCCGAGCAGACCTTCGCCAAAGGGACGTGTCGATTGCTGGCAATTTTCTGAACTCTTGCGAATGTTATACTTTCAGCCGTGCACAGCGCAAAAAGCAGTGTTCTATTGGCTTTAGCCGCATTCCTGGCTTCCCTAGTCCTTGTTGCAGGGCCTCCTCCAGAAAAAGTTGGATACATCACCTTTGCCGAAGCGAAACCGATTCTCGAGGCGATGGCTGAGGCGCTTCCAGCGGGATTGAGCGGTCAGCCACCGGAAAAACTTGAATCGCTGTGGCCGGCTTGGGTGAAGTCTCGCGATGCGGAGATTCGCGAGCGGCTCATGGGCGGTGACGAGGATACGATCGTAAATTTTCTGTTGTTCGGAACAACCTTTACGCACGAGCCACGCTTGACCAGCGCGCAGGTGCGAATGCTTGCTGGAAACAGTGCCGAGGCCGATGGGAAAGAAGCTGCAGAGAAATTCCGCCAACTCGTAGGAAGAAGGATCCAAGACCTGGTAAACGGTATGGCAGCTCCCGGCAACAACGAACGCCTATTCTTTGCTCGAAAAGTGGCGGAGCGCAAGGGAATCCGTTTCACGGACGAGACAGCCCGCAAACAGGCTGCGAAGTACGTGCTCGAGAATTATCTCCGCGTTCTGAAAGAACAGAAGAGCTACCAGCAAGCGCTTGCGGCCGCGAAAAGCCTGGACGATCCTACCGAAGAGTTTGCCGGGCGATCGAAACTCTATAAGGACCGCGGACTGTCCCTGGATACGTCGCTTCCGCCGGATTTTGCGCTAGAAGTGGCGCTGGCCGCCATGCGCGACCGTGGAGCGTTTGCCGCCGGCAGCGTGCGGCGAGTGGGGATCATCGGACCGGGTCTCGACTTCACGGACAAGCAGGAAGGTTATGATTTCTACCCGACGCAGACGGTGCAACCGTTTGCGGTGATGGATTCGTTGCTGCGGCTCAAGGTGGCGCGTGCCGAGGAATTGCAAGTGCTCACGCTCGATCTGAGCCGGCGCGTGAATGACCATATAGAGCGCTCGCGGCGAGCGGCAGTGCAGGGCCGGGGCTACACGATTCAGCTTCCGCGGGATCCTTCGCGAGGATGGAAGTCTGAACTCGTGGTCTACTGGGAGAGGTTTGGGGATCAGATTGGAAACGCAGCGAAGCCTGTAGCGGTGCCCGCTAGTTTGCAGGGAACGATTTTGCGGGCGGTGCGCGTCCAGCCGGAGTTTGTGCGCGCCATGCGGGCCATTGATCTGAATGTGGTGCTTCAGCGAGAAGAGGTTCCGGCGGGCGCGAAGTTCGATCTGCTGATCGCCACGAACATTCTGGTCTACTACGACACGTTCGAGCAGTCTCTGGCGCTGACAAACATTCAGTCCATGCTGCGGCCGGGCGGGTTCCTGCTGACCAACAATCTCTTGCTGGAATTGCCTTCATTGAAAATGAAATCAGTGGACTATGTTTCTGTGGAGTATTCTTCGCGAGAATCCGATGGAGATCAAATCGTGTGGTACCGGCGCGAGCCCTAGCCCAGGGCCTCGTGGTTCAGGATGCGATCATCGGGGTCAGCGACCTACTTTTGCTTTCGAAGTTGCTCGATTTTCTGCTGAACCTTTGGGAGCATAGGGCTACTAGGATCTGCCCGCGTAAAAGCCTCCATCTCCACGAGGGCCTCCTTTCGCCTGCCCAGCTTCAGGTAAATGTCGGCAAGCAGGAGATGCACCGCCGTGTTACATTGAGGGAGGTCACGCGCTTGTTGAGCCTGATCCAATGCTTCCAGCAGCCGGTTCATATTGTAATAGCAGCGCGCCAGTTCGAAGTGCGCATCCCACGCACCGGGGTCAAGCCGAAGGCTTTCTTTCAGGGAAGCTTCCGCCTTGTCTAATTCGCGGTCCTCAAGCCAAAGGCGTCCCCGCAACGTATGAGCCTGGCCGAAAGCGGGATCCACCTGGATTGCCTGGTCTGTTGCTTTGATCGCATCGTCGCGCTTCCTGAGTTTCAAGTAAGCCGCCGCCATGAAAACGTGAGCTTCGGCAAACTTAGGATATAGCTCAATCGCTTTGCGAAAATGTGGAATGCTGACGGAGGGGTCGGTGGCGAGGCTTGCGCGACCAGCTTCAAACTCCTTTTGCGCTTCACGGGGTATCGAAAGCGCGGCAGAGGAAACGCCGCGGCCGGGTTTTGCTTGAGGAGTTTTCGCGTTTCGTCGGAGACTAATGGTGACGGGGCACGTCTCTCCCGGAAATACCTCTACTCGCTCCGACGCGGTCTCATAATCTATTTGCTGTACCACAACGGTATAGGGTCCGGCGGTAACGCCAAGAAACGTGTATCGCCCCCCCGCATCCGCGTACGCCTGATGCGAAAAGTTGCCCTCTCCGAACACATAGAGACGTATATCCGCCTTGGGGACAGGACTTTCGTCCGCAGCGTCACCGACGCGCACGTCCACGGTACCCGCGCGTCGTTGTGTGTGAACCACTGGGGCAGAAAGGAGAAGAATCACAAGGACAAGAATCCAGCACCGGAGAACAAGGCACCCAGAATATTTCGGCGAGGGATGCATGGGGTTTTACGCTTCGGAACGATTCTAGTCTACGCCACAGGAGCCCCAAGAAGAAGAAAGGGGGATGGCAACGCCATCCCCCGTAAACGCCGCCAAAGGCAGCGGTTAGAACGTGAACATCGCGGTGACCTGAATGTTCCGGCGCTCTTTACCGCACGACCCGGGGAAGCAGTTGGGTACGCCGCGGTGCGCAAGCACTGCTCCGCCCGGTGAAAAGATGTTCGTGACTGGGTCGGCGTACAGGTTGGCGTGGTTGAACATGTTGATGAAGTCGGCGCGGAGCTTCAGGCCGTAACCTTCGCGCGGCATTCTGAAAGTCTTGCTGATTGCGACGTCCATATTCCAGAGCCCCGGAGTACGGAACAGGTTTCGGGCCGACACCAGGTTTGAATAGAGGTTAGCGATTGCGGCCGTGCAGCCGTAATTGTCGTCGAACGCGTTATAGGTATGGCCCGCCCCGTCAACTCTACCAACACTCGCGCCCCCGCCGAAGCTACTGCCGGCCGCCGTAAGCGGCGTGGCCAACGTATGAGTCGTGCAGTAAGTGTCTTGATTGACGAACGGCGCGTTCGCCAGATTATATAATGTAACGGTGTTCGCGTTACCCGTGGGGGTAGCGGTTTTGCTTGGAATCGCCCCGCCAGTAAACACGGGAAAGCAAAAGTTTGTGCCGCTGTCGTTACATTCAGAGCTTCTGCCCGCCGGGTCGGCAGCAAAACCTGTGCTACCGTCGTAAACGCTGAACGTACCACCCGTCTGAGCCTGGAAGATTCCCGTCAAGGACCAACCGCCGAAGGCTTGACCGGCGAGGCCCTTCTGGCCCTTCATCACGGGCACGTCCCAGATGAATGAGAACGTTCCGCGGTGACGGATATCGTTCGAAGAGCTGGCACGATCCTGGGAAGGCTTGTAAGGATCCCTGAAGCCAAACCCAAAGTTGCCCTCGAACGAAGAGTCGCCAAAAAACGAGCTCGAGTTGTCAATCGCGTGGGCCCAGGTGTACGTGCCGAAGACCAGCAGACCGGTCTTGCCAATCTCCTGCGAACGGACGTCGAAGGCGAGGGCGTGATACCGCGAAAGGCCCTCGTTGCCACGGCGGTTCATGCCGGTCAACCCCGACGTGTTCATGCGATAGGACCCCCTCGGCCCTTGGGTGCTGCAGGGGCCGGAGCCGACCGAGAGCAGGAGCAAGCAACTGCCGCGCTGATTCAGGTTGTTCAGAGAGTAGAGGTGGTCACCGCGCGAGCCGAGATAAGACACGGAAGCGATGATACCCTTGCCGAGGATATTGTGCTCGACCGTGGCGTTCCACTGTTGGGAGGTCGCCGTGACCAGGTCGTTGTTCAACATGCGCGCCGAACTTGATAAGGTGAAAGCCCCGCCAGCGGCGCCATTCGCCACGATGGTGTATTCGTTGGAGTTGATCGTAAAGTTTGACGGGAAGAAGTCAGTAACAGTGCCCGTGAACACGGCGTAGCTCGGCGGGTTCTGAATGGCGTTAAATGTAGCATTGCCGAAGTTTCGGTCGTAGTAAAAACCGTAGCCCGCGCGGAAGACCGTCCGGCCATTGCCGAAGATGTCATACGCGAGGCCGACACGAGGCCCAAAGTCGTTATAGTCTGGTTTATAGAATTGGTTCGTTCGGCGGAATCGCGCGTCACGGACTTGCTGGAAGATAGTGCTGTCGACCCCTCCGACTGCATTGAGATAGAGGTTAGCATCAAGCAAGTGCTCGTTTTCGGGGCTGTGCTGCACGCCGAAGTACTCCCAGCGAGTACCAAAGGTGATAGAGAGCTTAGGGCTCCACTTGAGAGTGTCTTGTGCGAACCCAGCTAGCTCGTTGTAGTGATAGTGGCGTGTAAAGCTGGGTGGTTGGAAGGGACCGTCCACCGGCAGCGAGGGCGTTACCGGATTGCCGTTGAGAGTCGTACAACGAGTAGGCCCGGCGCAGTACGGGTCACCAGGCACATGCCCTTGGGGATTCAGAGCCTGGGCGAAAAACGAGATCTGCCCACCCAGCAGGCTGTTCATATCCGCGCTCTCATAGTAGCCGTTTTCGTATGCGCCGAAGGTGTGATTGTGGCGCATGTGGAAGTAGGAACCGCCGAACTTGAAGGTGTTCTTGCCTTTCAGCCAAGTCAAGCTACCCGCTTCTGTGTACACGTTTTGCGGGCCACCAACATCGAGGCCGTTGCCCAAGCACGCCGTCGGCAGATAGCCGGGCATGACAATTGTGTCCCCCGTGGGAGTGATGCCGTGGTTGAACCGGTTGTACTGCCAGCAGGGTGCCGTACCGGGCGCCTTGCCAAGCGGGAGATTCGGATTGACTCGGTTGTAAGAGGCGCGCAGTTCTCCGAATACGGTCGCGGAGAAGGCATGGGTCAGCGCCGCAACGGTGTTCTGTGACCTTGCCGTCGCGGGCGTGCTGAAACCAACGAAGGGGCTGACGCTGCCCGCACCCACCGGCTGGTCAGTCTTTGTGTAAGCAAATCGAAAATAAGCGCTGGTTTTCGAGCTGAACTGGTAGTCAACGCGATTGTTGGTTAGCCAAGTATTTTGCGGAGTGCCACCACCGGCATCAATTGGAGCGGTGAGGGTGACACGGCAAAATAGATTCGTGGTGCCGGGAATCAGTCCTGTCCCCGTCGCGTTGGAGGCAGCGCCATTCACATAGAGGCCTTGTATGTTGCCACTCGCATCGGGGGTGCCATACGAACTCGTCCCATTGGCGTTGCGATTGCCTTCCGTGTCGTTCCAAATGGCTGATGCACTGAGGGCGGAATCCGAGCAATTGCCTTGCTGAGCAAGCGGGTTGGCGTTCAGATAGGTGACCACGGGTGCGGCGGCATTAGAGACGAAAGCCGGTGTTGGAACGAAAAAGCGATCTGATCCCGCGCTCCGAACACGTATGGCCTCGAGGGAGCCAAAGAAAAACAACTTGTCCTTTATGATTGGCCCCCCGACGGAACCTCCAAACTGATTGCGCACGAAGTTGCTCTTGGCTGTGTTACTGGCCTTGTCGTCAAAGGCGTTCGTTGCCAGTGCCGCGCCGCGATAAACCTCATACGCGTCGCCGTGCAAGCGGTTCGTTCCGCCCTTAGTCACGACATTAGTAACAACTGGGTTACGGCCATACTCCGCCGAGGCCCCGTTTGTCTGTACCTTAAGTTCTTGAACGGAGTCCAACGGTATGTCCTGCGCGACTCCGGCGACGAAGGTGTCATTGTTCTCTGTGCCGTCGAGCATGAAGTTGACGGAAGAAGTGCGGGCCCCGCCGACGGCAATTCCGCCACCGCCGGCCGCAACGCTGCCTCCGCGCGTATCGCCGCTTACACTGCCGGTATCCGCCGCTCCTGGAGTCAGCAACATCAGGCCATAAGTGTTCTGATTTAACAGGGGAAGCTCATGAAGTTGCCTACCGGTGATTTCGTGGGCCACCTCGCCGTTGGTCGTGTTGATGGAGATCGCCGTTTCAATAACAGTAACTGTCTCTGTGATCTTGCCAAGTTCGAGGGAGAGATTGAGGTTTACCTGCTGTGCGACCTCAACGGTCACGCGGGCGGTAGAGGTGCGAAAACCCTCTTTGACGATCGAAAGTTCATAATCTGCCGGAGCCACGTAGGGAAAAACGAAGATGCCATCCCCGTTGGTCGTGGCATCCTGTTTAACGTTGGTCGCAACGTTTGTGAGTGTGACTTTGGCATCTGGAACTGCCGCTCCCTGGGGATCCTTCACCGTGCCGCGCACAGAGCCATAATGCGACTGCGCGAAGAGTGAGGACGAACCCAAGAAGAGAAGCAACATGGCTGCAAACGCATATACCACCACTTTTCGCATGTCTATCTATTCCTCCTTGAAAATGTTCCCCGCTTAGAAATTTCTCAATTCTCATTTATTAGAGAGCATCCTGATAAAAGCCGAACCTCTCCCATCGGGATTCACCAAAAGTTGGACATAGATTATGCACATGCTAGGCCAATCTGAAGATGAGTTTAATGTTCTTATTATCAATAGATTATGAGCCTAAAATAGAGAATTTATATATAATTTATGTGGTTTTCGAGAGTGTTATATGGGATTTCATAAACTCTCACATAAACCGAACCGCCTATGCAAATCCAGCGGCCATAGATGCATTAGTTCCGTAACCAACCGCCCGAGCTCGGTATCCATGCGCGGGTGGAAATTAATGAAATCTTCTGGCAGCGACAAGCAGAGGAACCCAAAGTGTTACATTTCAGCGCAGGCGGCCGGGAGGGTCGGCGGGCGAGGGCATTGCGGCGCAGGTCCGGACCGATGTGGAGTTTGCGGAGACTTTTGCGGGCGCTGGGAACGGAATGCCGACGCCGGCGTTCAGATCGACGTGCTCTTTGCCGCAGGTGGGGCAATAGCCTTTGCCGGTACCTTCATCCCGCAGGCTGGCGAGTTCGTAGCAGCCGCAGATGCAGTCGCAGTAGCCGGTTTCGGATGCCGTCTTGATGGGGATGAGTGCCATTGTAAGGAAATATTACTTTCTCGCGCGATTCCTCGCAAGCAGAGAGATCCGAGAAATCAAATCTCGTTCCAGCTCCTACAAGGAACAAAGATACGAAGAACAGGGGACAAACCCGCCTCTACAGGTTCTTCAGATGGGCCAGGCGGAATGGGGAGCCGAGGTGTTCGCGCAGATCCAGCCAGTGCTGCTCCGGAATGGTCATAAAGACGTCGACGACTGCTGGATCAAACTGGCTGCCGGAGCAGCGCTTGATTTCTTCGCGGGCGTGGGACATCGGTAAAGCTCTGCGGTAGGGGCGGTCGCTGATCATGGCGTCGAGCGAGTCCGCGATGGTAAAGATGCGCGCACCGAGCGGAATCTGCTCCCCCTTCAGGCCGCGCGGGTAACCCGTGCCGTCAAAAAATTCCTGATGGGCGAGTACGATCTCCGCAGCGTCACGCAGAAACGGGATGCGAATCAGCATGTTGTAGCCGATTTCGCAGTGCTCGCGCATTTTCTTTTTCTCCGCGTCGTCCAGCGGACCGGGTTTGCGAAGGATGCTGTCCGGGATGGCCATCTTGCCGATATCGTGCAGGAAAGCGGCGCGCGCCAGGATGGCCAGATAAGGATCGGGCACGGGCATGGCTCTAGCAATCGAAATGCAAAACGCCGTGACGCGCTGGCAATGTCCTTCCGTTTCAGCATCCTTCAAGTCCAGAGCGCTTCCGAGAGCTTCGAGCGTGTCGTCGTAGGACTGCTCGAGCTCCACGTGCTTTGCGGTGAGCTGTGCGGTGCGTTCCTCTACGAGCTGTTCGAGGTTGCGCTGATAATTGCGGTTTTCGATGATCAGACGCCGGTGCTGCAGCGCCCTTCCAACGCCCAAAAAGAGCTGGTCTTTCTCGAACGGCTTGAGGATGTAGTCATAGGCGCCGCGGCGAATGGCTTCCAGGGCTGTGGAAATGTCGTGGATTGCCGTGACCATGATCACCGGCACTTCCGGATCGTATTGCCGCATCCATTCGAGCAGCCGGATGCCATCCATTTCCGGCATGATCATGTCGCTCAAGACTAGATCGGGGGTCGCTTTCTTCACCTGGTCCTGGGCGACGCGGCCATTTTGCACCGCCGTGCAGTGATACCCCTTGGATTCGAGCATGGTCGAAACGACCTCTCGGATCGCTTCCTCATCATCCACGACCAGTATGTTTTCTATCTCCACGTTGGTTTGCCCCTAGCAGGCATTATATGTGACGGCACACACAAATGGGGACGGCCTTGCCCAGTAAGAAAATAGCGTGTTAGCGTCAGGAAGGGTCTCACTCAGAGCTTCTCGCCGTCCATAACATAGCTTCGCGGCAGCACGATCACCGCAGCGACGGCGCTTCCGGCCGGGAGGCGGGGCATCGTGTTGGCGAATCAAGGCCTGCTCGGGATTGCTTTCTTCGAAACAACTGCCTCTATCATCTTGCTGGTTCTCTTTCTTCTTTTCCGCCGCGATCACCACGCGGTCTATTTCCGCTTTTGGCTTATCGGGTGGTGCTGCTTTACGCTCTCCGCGTTCTGTGAATTGGCGCTGCTGATTCGCCACGTTCCAGGGTTGAATCTCGCCAGCGTCTTGTCGCAAGCCGCCGCCCTGATTCTCTTCCTGATAGCCGTGGTGCACTGCTCGGCGGGCTCGGAGCGCCGAATCTGGTCCGCCATTCCGCTGATCGGTTTGATCCTGGCGGCCATCTACTATGTCGAAAGGCAAGGTCCGGGGCTGGTCACTTCTCTGCACTGGGAAACTGCCATTTTCGAGACAGTGATATGCCTGCTTGCCGGTTGGATGATGTGGCGGGCGGAAATCGCGCGCCGCGGTCACGGTGCGCAGCTCCTTGCGGGAATATTCCTCCTAAGTGGCCTCCATGGATTTGACCGTCCGCTATGGGTGGATAGCCCGCTCTTCCTGTTGCGCGTGGCTTTCGACCATTTTCTGGGAGTGGCCTTGGGGATCGCCATGATCGTGGTGGTCCTGGAGGGCGAGCGCACTCGGAGCGAAGAGCTGAATGACAAGATGCGCCGTCTGACGCTTCTGACCACCGCAAGCACGCAGACGCTTTCCGTCAAGGAAGTAATTGACCAGGTGCTGAGGCACCTCGTGGAAAGCCTTGGCGCCACACACGGGATCGTCCGCCTGAAGGAAGGCGATGGTAATTCTGCGCAACTGGTGGCGCGGGCATCGGTCGGATTTGGCAAGTCGTACCTGACTCGGTTCGCGCAGCTCTCCGCGGCGGAACCGTGGGCGCAACGCGTGCTGAAGGGAGAGTGCCAGTTCCTGCAGTCGGCCGAAGAGTGGGACCCGGAGGCTCGGAAGAGAGTGGACGAAGCTGGGCTGAAAGGGCTGGTGACGCTGCCGCTTCCCGGCAAGCAAGGGCCGCTGGGAATCATCGCCGTCGGTTCGACGCGGCAGGAGCGGTTTCATCCGGACGAATTGTCTTATCTTGTGAACATCTCGAACTTGCTCGGGCTGACGCTGCAAAACGTGAAATTGTTTGAGCAAGTCACTGCGGTGCAGCGGCAGTGGGAATACACGTTTGATTCCATCGGCGATCCGATCCTGGTCCACGATCGCGCGGGCCGTATTCTACGAAGCAATCAGCGGCTGAGCCAGCTCCTGAGACGCGAAGGGAACACACTGGTCGGCCGGAGCGTCATGGAACTCCTGCCGGTCCAGAACGCTGGATACAAAATCTGCCCCTACTGCGAAGGAGTTGGCGGGGAAGGCGACGATCCCGATCCGTGGCTGTCAGGGTATTTTCTGGCCTCCAATTCGACTTTCACCGATCCGAGCGGACAGCAACTCGGAACCGTCCACGTACTGAAGGACATCACCGATCGAAAGCGCGCGGAGGAAAAATACCGCACGCTGGTGTCCAGCGTTCAGGAAGGCGTGTTTATCTCCACGCCCCAGGGACGCTTCCTGGATTTCAACGATGCGCTCCTTCGAATGACCGGCTATGAGAACCGCGAGGAGTTGCTGGGAGTGGATATCCCCACAGCGTTCTACGCCAATAGCTCGGATCGCGAAAGGCTCAAGAGGCTCTTGCAGCAGCACAGTTCGGTTGCCGATTTCGAATTCGAAATGCGGCGCAAAGATGGCGAAGTGCGTACCATGCTGGAGTCTTCCATCGCGGTCCGGGATGCCGCCGGCAACGTGACGGCATACCAGGGATTCTTGCTTGACATTACCGAGCGGAAGCAGGCGGAATCTGAAATCCGTCGCCGCAATCGCGAGCTCATGGTCTTGAATTCCATCGGCCAGACGCTGACCGAATCGCTGGACCTGAGCGATTCGTTGCATCGCACGCTGGGTCAGATGGCCGAGCTATTCAGCCTGGACGCTACTTCACTTTATCTGTTCGATCAGGACGGCACGAAGTTACGGCGCGTCGCGGTGGTCGGGCATCGTTCGGAATTCTCCAGGCACTTTCCGCCTGTCTCGGTGAAGCCCGAACTGATGCAGCATATCAAGGCTGTGCACGCGACGTTTCTTTCTGCCCGGGGTTTGCCGCTGCCGCAAGTTTTTCGCGACGCGCAGGCGAAAGAGGGGCTTGCCGATGCCTACATTGTGGTCTTATGGTCCAAAGACCGCGTCATCGGTGGCCTGGTTGTCGGCAGCCGCACTCCGCGGGAATTCTCCACCGCCGACGTGAACTTGCTCATCGCTGTCGGCAGCCAGATTTCCAGCGCCATCGAGCGCTCGATTCTCTATGAGGAAACTCGCCAGGCCTATGAAAACCTGCGTCGCACCCAGGAACAATTGCTCCACAGCGAGAAGCTGGCGGCGGTCGGCCAGCTGATTTCCGGCGTCGCGCACGAACTAAACAACCCGCTTACCGCCATTCTTGGGTACAGCCAGTTGTTGACCTCCAGCGGGCAAATGGGACAGCAGGGAATCGAGTATGCCGACAAACTCTACAAGCAGGCCCAGCGCACGCACCGCATCGTGCAGAATCTCCTCAGCTTCGCCCGCCAGCATAAGCCTGAGCGCGTGCAAGTCCAGATCAACCAGGCCCTCGAGGAGACGCTGGCGTTGCGTGATTACGACTTGCGCATGCACAACATCCGCATCCATCTGGACCTCGCGGAGAATCTCCCGGTCACTTCCGCCGATCCACACCAGCTCCAGCAGGTCTTTCTGAATATGGTAAACAACGCCGTTGACGCGATCCTGGAAAATTCAGCCGATGGCGACCTATGGGTACGCACCGCGCTCAATGGCGACAGGCTGTGCATTGAGTTCACCGACAGTGGACCCGGCGTGAAAGACGCTTCCCGCGTTTTCGATCCCTTTTACACGACGAAACCCGTCGGCAAAGGAACTGGTCTGGGCCTCAGTATTTGCTATGGAATCATCACGGAACATGGCGGAACGATTCAGGTAAGAAACATCCCGACGCGCGGCGCGTCGTTTACCATCGAGTTGCCTCATCAACCCGTTGCGTCTTCCGGCTTCTCTGCTCCGGGACAAAAAGCCAATTTGGGAAGGGATGGGCGAATCCTATTGGTGGATCAAGACGATTCCGTTCTGGAAGCCGTCGGGACCATTCTGCGCGGCCGCGATCATCGCGTGAAGACGGCGAGAGACATCACGGAGGCCCGCGCCCTGCTCGAAAAAGAGGACTTTGACCTGGTCGTAGCGGATCTGCACGTCTCTGACGGCGCCAACGGAGCCGGCTTTGGTGAATGGCTCGCCCAGCATAAGCCCGCTCTCAGCCACAAATTAATCTGGATGTGCGCCGTCGCGCCCACCGAGGATGCAGGCGAGAACTTCTCTGGAAACGGCCGGCAAATTCTTCAGAAGCCTTTCAAGGCCACCGATCTGCTGGCGGCAGTGGATGAGCTGCTGCTAAACAGTGCCCATGCCTCGGCGATTCATCGATGAAGCCAGCTCTGCGGCGACCGCGGCGCGCTCCCCAAGCTCTTTCATTGCTTGTTCCAGACGGACACTCAATCCACTGACCAGATCGCTCAGGCCGGCCAGTTGCACAAGCGGTGTCATGCCCGTCAAGAGCTTCCATCGAATCATTTGGTATCGCCACGCAAATTCTGCCGTGAGACGAAGCCTTTCGAACTCGTGCGCCGCGTCAACTTCCGGAGACAGCGCCGCAATCACTCTTGCCATCCGCAGCAGACTCTCGAAGTCTCCGCGTAACGCGCCCAAATAGGCCAGGGCGACATTCAGACGTTCGCGGCGGACGCGCCGTTGCGTTCCACGGGAAGCCCTCTTGGAAAGGAAATCGTAATCCGCCGCCGCCAACGCTTGGCGGATCTGCGGCAAATAGTTTGTGTGGCGCTGGTCCCGCCCTTCCAACCAGCGTGGATCGCTATCGATATTCTTCTGCTCCCACGGCTTCCACAATGCCCAGCCAAGCCCAAGGAGCAGGACGGCCACGGAACCAAAGAATAGTATCAGGGCAAGACTCAATGCCGTGTGACCTCTGAACTGAAAATTTTGTTTACCTGATCATTTAACAGTTGCAGCCGCAGGTTGATCTGCGGCGCAAACGATTGATAGACGCCCAGGGGAAGAAGTTTTTCTTCCGCGGCCGTCTCGCGCTGCGATTTCCGAAGGGCCCAGGTCCACAGGACCAGGCTCGCGAAAAATGCCAGCATCCCCAGAAGGTTCCAAACCTTTGCGTAATCATACAAATAGCGATCTGAAATTGTATCGTTCAATACGCGGAAACAGGAGTACAGGCAAAGACCGAGGGCCAGTGAGCGGTCTGTGCGTTCCGGCCGCAGGCCATAATAGCGCGCAAAAAGAAAAAGAACCACAATCACGGCGGCAATCGCCAATTCCAGTGCGCGGTCCACGGTGGGGAGCGCCAGCTTCCATTGATGGCGCACCGCCACGCCTGAGTACAACAGCACCAGCCCCGCGCACGCCAGCAACACGCGTCGGGCAAGCGCCCAAATCCCCTGGTAGCGGGAGAGGAAACGCCGGCATATCTCAATCACTGCCCAAGCCCGCGCGCAGACCGTTACCGCCTGCGTTGCCCATCCGATGCGCCAGGAAACTGTTGAGGAAAATCCCCAAAGGCGGTAGACGATGAACAGCGAAGCAGCAACCGCAACGTTGACAAAAATATAGAAAGTGAAGGCCGGATAAACACGGTAGTTCTTGCGCACCACCAGCAACAGCAGGAGGGCTACTCCTGCCGCCGTGTTCACGGCCCACATCATCTGCTGAAACTGTACGATCCCTGCTATCACGGGTGCATCTTATCATGTACGTAACTGCACGCAAATAGATCCGATGCGCCCTCCCGATAGCCCGAAAGTACTCTGCAAAACCTGGACCGCCTGGAAGATTAGAGCATTCTTATGCGACAACCTGCGTCTCAATCCCTTTTGGCGGATACGGGGGAATAGGCGAGCCGTCAGCCACGAGTGTGCCCGCGTTCATTGAAGATGGTTTTGGCGGATACGGCGGAATGGGCGAGCCATCGGCCATCAGCGTGCCATCGATGGTGACGCATTTACCGGCTGAGAGGTTGACGGACCGCACAACAGGCAGTACCATCGAAACGGCCAGAAGAAGAACTGCCACTACTATCGCTGTTTTTTTCAAGGGAGTGTCCCTCCTTATGAATAGCTTGAGGAGGGACGGCTTTCTCGGGCCCCAGGGCTGGAAAATGTTCCGAATGCGGAACACGGGTTGGCATGAGAACGCTTACACAGCTCCAGCAAAACCGCAGAGTGATTCAGGACTTCACACTCACAACTCTTGCGGGCATTCCCGGCCTATTTGCCCGCTTGACATACATCGCTTCCTTGCGCGATCTCTCCAGCGGTCGGTATGAACATGCCGGACTTGCCGCGCTTTATCCGGACGCAGCTATCCAGCAGGCTTTGCAGCTTTGTCATGAACAGATTTTTGAGCGGATTCTGGAGACGCCGCTCTCAAGCCAGGAAGAAGACTTGCGGGCCTGCCTCGCAGGTATGGAGGGTGGATTGTTCGTCGCGATTTCTCACTGGCGCCGCATCGAAGCCTACCGTGTCCTTCAACCGGAAGCAGCGCCGGAATATCTCAAAGACCTTTTTTGCTCTAATCTCCGCGCTCTTCTGGAAATCCTCGATGAGGAACGCTCTCCGGCCCGTTCAAGCGCGTAACCACGCCCGTCACACGCCCCACGATTTCTGCTTCTTCCGGCACGCGCCACGTTTCCGGCAGACAATGCGACAGTGGGTGAGGCTGCATCACCAGCCGCGAGCCTTCCTGGTGGAACCACCCGCAGCGGTATCCATCACGCACTTCGACGAAATACATCGGCCGGTCATGCTCCGTGGTCCAATCACCATCATCAATTTCGTTTACTGAACTATCTACCAGCACGATGCTCCCGGGACGCAGCAGCGGCATCATTCGCCGGTCGGACGTGCCGATATAGCCATAAAAGTGATGACTGTGGCCGTTCGTCAGCACCCCTTCAAAGTTGCCCCACTTTTCCACCATGCGCGACAGGAACTCCGTTCGCCGCGGATCGAACGAAGGGTCAAATTTCATCGGTATGCGTAGCGACGTCGGCGCCGCCATCAGGTGCGTCTGCGGCACCGGGAACGAAGTACCGTCATGGAAGCACTTTTCGATCGGCACATCGTACCAATTGAAGATCTCCAACGGGTTCAGCCGGTAGATGGCCGCCAGGGTGTACAGTTTGTGCAGACCCGGCACAACTCCCCGGTTTTCAATGTCCGCCAGCCGGCTGATGTGCACAATGAAATCAGGACGCCCCCGGCGCGCGGCCAATTCGTAGCTGGCGCGCTCCACATCACGATAAGTCAATCCGAGTCGTTCGCGGGCCTGCCGCAGACGAAAACCAGGAAGCATCAATTCCTCGTGGGCTGAGTGTTTCCCCACAGGCAGAGTACAACAGAATTACCACACTGTTAAGTTTTCGGAACACCTCTTGCGGCTCCGCATACAAACCTGCCGAAGAAGATGGCCTTCCCCGCGCGCTGCCGGCCTCTTGTCATCACCGGCTTTCCGACAGCGCCATTTGGATTCTGTTATTCTGAAAACGATATGGCCTCCCACTCGAAACATGCGCTCTTCGGACTGCGCTCTTTATTCCTCGGCCTCGCCTTGTTCCTTGGCAATATGGGTGTCCACGCACAGGAGGCTTCCGTCACTTCTCCTCGTGCGGATTCCAAGGACGCCACGGATGCCGATTTCATCGCTGCCGCCGACGAAGTCCTCGGCCAGATGAGCCAAATTACCGGCTTGAAATTGCTCTCGCCGCTCAAAAAATCCCTGCGTTCGCGGGAAGAAATCCGCGCCTATGTCATCAAGCAGATGAACGAGGAGAAGAATCCCTCCGAGCGGTACGCGGACCAGCGCAGCGCCGAAGCCTTTGGCCTTCTTCCCAAAGGATTTGACCTCGATTCCTTCATGGTGAACGTGCTCACGGAACAAGTCGAAGGGCTTTACGATCCCAAGGCCCGCGAGTTTTACATTGCGGACTGGAGCCCCCTTGCCGACCAGCGCATGGTCATGGCCCATGAATTGACGCACGCTCTCGAGGACCAGCATTTCAAGATTGAGGACTGGCTCAAGGCTGCCCGTCCGAATGAAGACGCCGAACTTGCGAGGGATGCCGTCCTCGAGGGCAGCGCCATGGCCGCCATGGTCGATTACCTGATGCTTGGAACCGGCCGCTCCCTGAAGGATGTGCCGGACTTCGACCCTGGCATGCTGATTGGGGATCTAAGCAGCACGCCAACTCTGCAAAAAGCTCCGCCGTTCCTCAAGGACGCGCTTATTTTTCCTTATATCGGTGGACTAAACTTCTCGGCTGCGGTCATGAGAAATACTGGCTGGTCTACTTTGCCGGCGCTGTTCGAGAAGCCTCCGGTTTCCACGCAGCAGATCCTACACCCGGCGCTCTATCGGTCCGGCAAAATCCCCGCAACCGTCACTCTTCCGCGGCTTGAGAAATTGCTCGGGGAAAACTGGTCGAAGCTCGACGAAAATATCATGGGAGAATTCGGCTGGAAGGAAGTCTTGAAGCAATTTCTCGACAACGACCGAGCAAAGAATCTGGCGGCAGCCTGGGATGGGGACCGCTATCTCCTCTATGAACAAAAGCAAACGAAGAAGCTCATCCTCGTGACCCGCCTGCATCTGAACGACGAGGAGCGCGCAGCGCGCTTCTTTGGACAATATTCGGAAGCCCTCGAAAAGAAATACTCGGAGCGCTCGAATTTGCTTCGCCGCCCGAACTTTTTTTCCTTTGATACTCCCGATGGCGGCGTATTCCTGGATTGTTTGGGTAACGAGTGCGTGACCATGGAAGGCGCGGCTCGCAATATTTTCGATGCTTTCACCAAAGCCCTGAACTGGCCTCTGGCTCCGCAGCCGCCGGAAAAATTTGGATCCGTTCCCGCGAGGACCGCAACGATTTCTGCACCTGGAGACAACATCGCCCCGATAACAGGCGCCACCATAACGAGTGTTTGTCTAAGCTCCCGGCTTCCTGCTCAGCCAAACCTTCTTACTCTGCACGCTGGACGGCAAGAAGCGTCAAATCGTCCGTTTGCTTCAAACCTTCTCCAAAGCTCAGCAGGTCTTCTAAACATTTAGAGATCAGCCCCGCAGGCTCTATCCCCGTGTGCTGCGTTGCCAGCGTGCGGATTCGCTGGAGCCCATACTCCGCCCCTGCGCGATTCCGCGCCTCCGTCAAACCGTCCGTATATAGGAACAGCGTGTCACCGTGAGCCAGCGCGAGCCGATGGACAGGGAAGCGCGTGTCGCAGAACATCCCCAGAGGCACTCCCGTGGAATCATTGGGGGTCGCTCCGTCACCGCGGATGTGAAGCACGGGAAGGTGGCCGGCACTGACAAACTCTACCGAACCATCGTGGGCAGCGCGTCCCACGACCAGAGTCGCGAATTGCCCCGCCAGAGTGCTCTCGCAGAAAATGCGGTTGGCGTCTTGCACCATGCGATCGAGCGGGAGACCGGCTTCGGCTAGGCTGCGAAACGTCGCATGGAGGTGGCTCATGAGCATCGACGCGGCGACGCCCTTGCCGGAAACATCTCCCAGCATAAAGAGCAGGCCACTCTCCGTTTCAAAAAGATCGCAGTAATCGCCGCTAACCATGCCGGCGGGTTGATAGTAGTAGCGCACGTCCCAGCCCTTGGGTGCCAGGCCGGGTTTCGGCAAGAGCCCGCGCTGGATGCGTGCAGCCAGGGAAAGATCGCTTTCCAAGGCGCGCTGCTCGGCGCTCGTAAGATGGTCCAGACAGAAGCGCACCAACGGATCGGCCAACAGGCGTTCCGCTTCAATCGTGTCGTGGCACGTCTCGCAGAGTCCGAATGTTCCTTGATCGATACGGCTCAGCGCGGTGTCCACAGCCGTCAACAATTCAGAAAGAGAAGCATCGGCGGCGGGCGAATGTAAAGCTTCGTGAAGGCGCTCGCGGCGTTGCTCCAATTCGCTCCGCAAATACGCTTGTTCGGCAGTGGCCATACTACCTCCTGCCATAGCTTGCTGTTTTGCTGCTGTGCTTTCCATCCGATTTCCTCCTTCGAATTGAGGAATACGGGATCTGGCTTGACGGCGACGGAATCAGCTCAAACGCTACCGATTCACCGCCGGAGCGTGAAAGAGCAAGCGGTCTTGCCTGGCCGGCGGCGATTTTCATTCGATGCTGCAAACGCTCAAGACGGTGCAGAAATCTTTGTTCCAGACGCGCGGTTCGCGCCGCGAGATACGGATCGCGCGAGCTACCGTGAGCAGCGCCGCGTTGTCTGAGTTTTGCAATGCCGAGCTGGGCGAACTCCCTGGCTTGGCGCAAGTCCTTGACGTAACGCTCGAAGTGGATGGCCAGCTGCTCGCAAGCCTGAACGCCGCTCTCGGGATCGGCAACGATTTCCTGCCAGATTTCTGCTGCGCGAGCATGTTCGCCGTGCTGCCTGGCCATCAAGGCAAGCTCGCGTTGCGCTTTCGGCTCAAATTCCGCAGGCAGTCCAGCCTCCAGGGCCTGCGCGCACGCCGTTTGCGCGCGATCGGCGTCCCCGCGCCGGAGCAGGAATCTGGAAAGCCCGAAAAGGTCCAGGCTTTCGATTTCGCTCGCGGCGTTTGGCATCTCAGAAAGAAGTTGGTTGATCTTGCAGAAAAGAGCGGCGAGCCCGCGCAAATCCATTTGATTGTGGCGCACCACCGCCGCAAGAGGCTCGGCGGGCCCGCCGCGCAGGTAGTCGAAATAAAACTGCGGAATGAGCGCGGAAGATACATCGTTTTCGCGGTGCCAGCCCAGCCGCGGCGCATCCAGGACGCGGCGTTCGAGTTCCACCAGCCGCACCGAACCGAGCCGGAGCTTCCACAGTGCGCGAGCGGGATGCAGCAAGTCCAAATGCGCCGCCAGCTTCGGCACCGCGATGGAGCGCGTCATCGTGAAGCGATTTTCGAGCAGCGGCCAATCGAACGATTTTCCATTGAAGGTAACGAGCACCGGCCGCTCGGCGACACGCTGAGATAATTCCTGCAGCAGCGAATGTTCTTCCACGAAGTCGCGCATGAAAAATTGCTCGGCCTGCAATCCGCCCGCATCCCACCACGCCAGACCAATCAGAAACGCGTACGTGCCGGTCCCGCCGGCAAGGCCCGTGGTTTCCGTATCGAGGAAAAGCCATTTTCCCGGATCCTCGAGCGCGGCACGTGTTTTGCGCGAAACGGATTCGTCGCGCGTGCGTGAAAGCAATTCGAGCGTTGTGGACGAGGGGTCCGCAAATTCCGGAGTGGAGAACCAGTTTCGAACGGCCAAGTGCTCGCCGAAATGATTCGTGGCAACGCCAGCGTCAAGGAGTCTGCCGAGCACGTCTTCTTCGCCGGGCGTTCGAATCGCCGCGGGTCGCGCTGGCATGGGCCGCGCGGGCTTCAGCGCAGCGAGCCGTGAAAATCTGTCGGCAGCGGAGGCCATCTAGGCACACAACCTGTCGAGGATGGCCAGTGCAGCTTCTTTTGCGCGTAGAGCGAGGTCGCCCGCCGGGCCGACGCAGGAGGGACAACCTTGTTCGCAAGGACACGCGGCGATGAGCTCGCGCGTTTTTTGCACGAGGAGCGTATGCGTTCGAAAGAGCGGTTCAGAAAAGCCGATTCCACCGGGATAGGCGTCGTACAGGTAAAGATTTGGTTCGAAGAATTCCTTGGGATTGCTGGAGATTACATCCTCGATGCGGGACGGAGTGAAATTGTCAATCGGTCCATGTAGTGGAGCAGCACCTGTCCCGACCATATCGGGATGCTGCGCCACTACATCGGACGAATCGGAGCCAGCGGCGGGAGGACGTTCGCCGATAGCCGTGCCAAGGTCGCGCCGATCGCACATTAGCAGAAGCGTGGCGACGGATTCGAGCGCGTGCAGCAGGCCAAACATGCCGCTTTGCCGGTCGCTTATGGAGAAGGGAAGTGATTCGAGCAGCGAGCGTTCAAGCGTGATCCAGTACGAAGTGGTGTGCATTTCGTTTTCAGGAAGGTCGAGTTTTCCGTCGCCGATATTTTCGTTAGTGAAGAATTTGATTTTCTTGAAGCCAACAACCTGCGAGCGCACCAGAACATCGCCATGGGAATGAGAATGCGTGGACGACTGAGTTGTTGCGGCGATTTCGAGGACGCGGACTTGCGTGTAGCGGACGGCATCGGTGTAGTAGTCCACGTCCACGCGTTTCACATAGGCCTTGCGTTCCGTGAAGTCGAGATGTTCGACGTGATGTTGCTGCCCACCGTGAATGTAAATGGCTTTTTCGTGGAGGAATACCAGCGCGCTCGGAAAATCCACTTCGCCGATGACTGTGGGCGCGCCGGTGACATCGATGATCACGAAATTATCGCTGGTGACGGAACGCAGGCTGATGGTATCGGCGGGATAGGCTTCCTGCGTCCAGTGATAATTTTCTCCCGCCAGATGAAGGAAACCAGCTTCCGCAAGGCGCGCGCAAAGATCGGGAAGATCGACATCGCCGAATTTGTCGCCCAGAGCGATGGGCAATTCGAACGCCGCGCATTTCAGGTGATTGATCAGAATTTCCAGATTGTCCGGCTGAATGTAGGCATGCTCAGGGGTGTTTCCGAAAAAATAGTCCGGATGGCGAACGATGAATTGATCGAGCGGCGACGAAGACGCCACCAGCACCGCGCAGGAGCTTCCACTGCGGCGGCCGGCGCGGCCGGCGCGCTGCCAAGTGGCGGCGATGGTTCCGGGATATCCGGCCATGACCACGGTGTCGAGCGAACCGACATCGATGCCGAGTTCGAGCGCGCTGGTCGAAACCACGCCGCGGATTTTTCCATCGCGCAGGCCGCGCTCGATTTCGCGCCGCTCACTCGGCAAATAGCCGCCACGATAGCCGCGAATGGTTCCCGGCTTTCCCGGCAACTGCGGATTTGCCTGTTGCAAATAAGTGAGAAGAATTTCCGTATGCAGGCGCGAGTTCGCGAAGATGATCGTTTGCAGATCGCGTTTCAGGAATTCCTGCGCCACGCGCGAAGATTCGTTGATGTAGCTGCGCCGAATGCCCAGCGCGCGATTCACGACGGGCGGATTGTAAAAAACAAAAGTCTTTTCGGCAGCGGGTGCGCCGTTGGAGCTGAGAACTTCGACTTCGGTTTCGAGAAGACGTGAAGCGAGTTCACCGGGATTGGCGATGGTTGCGGAGCAGCATATAAATTGCGGATCGCGGCCGTAGAAACGCGCGATGCGGCGAAGCCGGCGCAACACGTTGCACAAATGGCTGCCGAAAACGCCGCGATAAGTGTGCAGTTCGTCGAGGACGATATAACGCAGGTTTTCGAACAGCCGCGTCCAGCGCGTGTGATGCGGCAAGATTCCAGTGTGCAGCATGTCTGGATTCGTCAGGACGATGTGGCCTTTTTCGCGAATGGATCGCCGCGCATCGGCGGGCGTGTCGCCATCGTAAGTGAAAACGCCGAAGCGGTTTTCCAAACGCTGATTGAGGTCATGAAGTTCAGCGAGCTGGTCTTGCGCAAGAGCCTTTGTAGGGAAGAGATATAGCGCGCGCGTATCGGAATTTTCGAGCACCTCATTCAACACCGGCAAGTTGTAGCAGAGTGTTTTTCCGGACGCAGTCGGAGTTACGATCACGACATTTTTTCCGGCGTGAACAGCTTCGGCTGCCGCGGCCTGGTGAGTGTAGAGGCGGCGAATGCCTTTGGCGGCGTAGGCGGCGGCGAGATCGGCGTTCACCCAGGCGGGGAAATCCGCCCACTGTGCTTCGCGCGCTGGAAAGTGCCGGATCGCAGTGAGCATTTCTCCGTTGTGGTCGCGGGCGGCAAAGGCGTCCAGCACTTCGTGGACGCGAGTGATTGCCGTCGACGTTTCAGCCCTGCGAACAGCAAGCGATTCCGACATCAATAGCGCTCCAAGAAGGGGTTAAGGCTTACAAGCCTAAGCCACGATAGTTCGCCTTTTGTTCGCTAACGCTAACATGGCGCGTTTTGCCGCGCAACATGGAAATGTGGGATTTAGCGCAGAGAGCACAGAGGCCACAGAAAAACAGGCGAGCGATTCTTTACAAGCATAGTAGCACGATGACTTGCACAGAATAAGGGTTCCACGTATTATGGGTGCATGAATATCACGCTTTCCTTACCGGAGGAGTTGGTGAAACGGGTCCGCAAGATTGCCGTGGACCGCGACACGACTTTGACAGGGCTCGTTCGGGAATATTTGAACGAACTCGCAAAGCAAGAGGCCGCAGCGGGCCGAAAGCGCCGCGAGCGCGAAGCGCTCGAACGCAGCTTCGAGCAGTTCCAGTATAGAGTCGGGAATAGGACCTGGAAGCGCGAAGACCTCCATGAGCGCGCTTGAGTTCTTGGACACGAATGTCCTGGTTTACGCGTACGACGTTAGTGACCCGCGAAAGCAACAGATCGCGCAGCGCCTGGTCCGAAGAGCAGTGACGGGAGAGATTGTCGCCTCCAGCCAAGTGCTCGGCGAATTCGCAGCCACGCTTCTCCACAAGCTAACGCCCCCGGCAAAACCCGAAGACTTGATGGCGCTTCTGGATACGCTTGGGCCAATCAAGCTTGTACCCCTCGATGCAGATGTCGTGCTCCGGGCGGTGCAGGCCCACGCTCAGTATGGAGTGCACTTTTACGACGGAATGATCGTCGCCGCCGCCGCACGCGGCGGATGTCAAAAAATCTGGTCGGAAGATTTGAATGCCGGCCAGCAATACTTCGGTTGTGTGGTCGAAGACCCGTTTGTCTGAGCGAAGATTTCAAAAAAGAGTTTCAGCGAAGGCGCAGAATTAATATAGCACCGATAATGAAAAGCAACGCTGAGGCGGAGAAGGCAGTCTGCACGTTGAAGGCGCTCCAGAGGAAACCTACGAGGAGGCTCGAGAGGAAATCGCCGACGGCGTTGACGGCGGCGAGGGTGCCAAAGGCCATGCCGTGTTGTTCCTTGGGGACAATCTCTGCGGTCAGGGAGTCTTCGAGAGCTTCTTCCGTGCCGATGTAAAGTCCGGCAAGGATAAAAATCGCCGCGAGGAGAGAAAGCGAATTTGTTCCGGTGCAAAGTAGAATCGCAGTGACACCGGCAAGGCTGTAGCCTGCGGCGAGCACCGCTTTGCGATGCGGAATATGATCGCTGAGCCAGCCGCTCGCGTAAGCGGAACCGGCGTAAAAGACGTTGTGCAGCGTGTAAAGGCCGACGGCGTAGCTGGCGGCGCGCGCCATCCCGTGGACCGGCGTGAGCATTCGCGTGGCGTAGAGAATCAACAGGGAATGAGAAAAATCGCCCGCGCCAAAAATTCCGACGCCCACCAGCAGGCGGCGGAACGACGGCGGCAGCGCCTTGAGGCCGATGAGAAAAGATCGCTGGGGACGGGCGGCCATGGGGCGTTCGCGAACGAGTAGCCAGAACGACGCGACGGCGATTAGACCCGGTAAGAGCGTCCAGAGAAAAACTTTGTGGAAAGAATGGCCGGTGGCTTCGAGCAGCCAGAGCGCGGTGAGCGGCCCGGCGATGGCGCCGACAGTGTCCATCAAGCGTTCGAGCCCGAAGGCGCGGCCGTAGGCGTTCGGCGGAACGTCGGCGGCGAGCAGGGCTTTCTTCGCGGGAGAGCGGACTCCGCGGCCAAGCCAGGCGGCGGCGCGGCCGATGAGCACATGATAGGCGTGCGTCGCGAAGGCGAACGACGCTGTCGCCAGAGCCGTGAACGCGTACCCGAAGACAGCGAGCGGCTTGCGCCGCTTCAAGCGATCGGTGTAATGACCCGCGGCAAGTTTCGCAAAGCTGGAGAGGCCGTCGGCGATGCCTTCGATAGCGCCGAGCCAAACAGGGCCTGCGCCGATCGCAGCCAGGAACGCGGGGAGCACGGCTGTAGCGGTTTCATGGCTCCAGTCGCTGAAGAGGCTGGTGAGCCCGACGCCGAGGACGGTGCGGTTGAGCCAAGTTTGTTTTGCTGCGGCGTCAGCCATGGGGAAGCAGTTTACAGTTGAAAGCCAAGACTTAAAAGTTCCGAGCTCGCTGGATGGTGATTCTGCCGGAGACTCAAAATTGGAATGTGGTAGCCCGTTGAAGGCGGCGGCAAGCTGCCGCACTCCAAGATTATTTTTTTGCGGGGCGGTACAGGATGACGCGGACTTTTTCCAGAGTGATAAGGCCGCCGTCAACCATTTCGTCGAGGCGGGGGAGAATTTGCTCTATACGCTCGGTGGACTCGATGACTTCGAGGATGATAGGCAGATCCTGCGAGAGGCGAAGAAGTTTATCCGTGTGGTAGACGCTGGAGCCTCCGTAGCCGCCGACGCCGCGCAGCACCGTCGCGCCGGAGAAGCCGTCTTTGCGGAGCATTTCGACGATGGCTTCGTGGAGCGGTTTGCCATGCCATTTATCGGATTCGCCGATATGGATGCGCATCAGGGTGCGCTCGCCTTCAAATTTTTGGTGCGTCATGGTGGCTCCGTGACTTCTGACTCGCCATAAGTGTCCGGCTGAAACCTGAACATCTGCAATGAGTTGCACCTATCCAGCCGATGGACGCCAAGTTTTACTTGACTTCTACTGTCCCTTTGTTATAATGCCCTTCAGGAAAATCCACATTTGGACTGCGATAGCCTTGCTGTCGCTTTTTTTCTTTGCGCCGCGAAATCAAGGCCCGCTCTCTCCAACAAGCAAAATCGCGTCCTTTAGAATCAATCAATTACGAAATGCAAATCTCCTAAGTCCTTTCTTTTGACATTCATGCAAATTGACGGGGGTAGGTGGTACCCTGCCCCTTGAGTCCGCTTGCCTACCCCCCTCACAGCTGGTTAGCCAGCCGGATACCAGCGACGCTTAACAACAGGCCGGCAACGACGCTCGCCGTGACGTACGCAGTGGCGCGGGCCCACTCTCCGTCCTCCAGCATCTTGGCGGTTTCCCAGCCGAAACTGGAGAACGTCGTGTACCCGCCGAAGAAGCCGACCGCGATAGCCACGCGCCAGTCCGGCGAAATGACCATGCGATTCAGAGTGAATTGGCCGATCAAGCCAAGCAGAAAGCATCCTGTCAAATTAATGACCAGCGTGCCGTAGGGAAACGTGCTGCCGAGGCGCAGTTGCACGAGGCCTTGCAGGCCGTACCGCGCCAGCGTGCCGACGGCGCCAAAAATCGCAATCAACGCTAGACGCAATTTCGCTCCCAATGCAAAAAGAAAGTTAGTCCAGCATTTTCCCGCATTGCTGGAAGGCCAATTGGATGGCCCGATCCATCGCTGCAAGCGGAGATTCAATGGTCTTGCCGTGACCGACGGCGAGGCGCGCGGGTTTGAAATTGCAGAGTTTCTGCGCGCTTTCTGCCGCGACTTCACGGTTCCACGAAAATAAAGCAGGAAAGGGAAAGAGAAGTTTGAGTGTTCCGGCGGCAAGCACTCCGGTCTGCGTGGTAAAAGCGTCTCCCGCGATGAGAGAGCCGTCCCTGACGTCCAGATAGGACATGTGGCCCGGTGTGTGACCCGGAGAAAAAATGGCCTGAAGGGAGCCGACGTGGTCGCCGTCGTTGAGAAGGATCGTTGGTCGAAGTTTCACGCCCGGGAAACCGAGCAGCTTTTTCCCTGTTTCACCTGCGTCGAGCGAAAAGTCTTTACGTAAAAGTCTGGACTCGCGTTGCCCAACGGCAAGTTCTACCCGCGGATATTCAAGGGCCAGCGCGTCCAAGGATCCTATGTGATCGATGTGAGCGTGCGTAAGCACGATGCGGCAGATTGGCGTGCCCAAATTTTTCGCCGCTTCGCGTATGCCGGATGCCGAACCAGCAATGCCGGTATCAATGAGAGTGAGCCCATCGTCTTCCCGCACCAGGAAACAATTGACCATGCCAAAGCGCGTCAGACGAAAGAGATTTTTTGTTTCCTGAACAACTTGCACGCGGCGCCTCGCGAAATTCAGTAATGGAAACGGTAGCGCACTTGGACAAATATTTCGCGCGGATTCAGATAGTGAGTGCCGCCAAACGTAAAGCTGTTGTCGAGCAGGACGCGACGGTTGGCGACATTGATCGCTTGTATATTTGCGGAGAACCGTTCGCCGAAGCTCTTGCCCAGCGAAAGATCAAACGTAGTGTGCGGCTGGAGATGTTCGCCGGGAACCGTGGGATCGCCGTTGGTGAAGCCGGAGGCGTAATAGACGTCCGTCGAGGCGTAGGAATGGAATGGAAGGTCGTAGCGAGCGCCGAGATGTAATGTGTTGCGCTGGTCATGGTCGAGAAGGTGGAAGCCGTCGCCGAAGGAAAAGTCGGTGAGCCCACCGTTGATGTTGCCAAAAGCGAGGGCGAGCTGGTTCGAGTAGGTTAGATAAACCTGCGCGCGATGACGGATTTGGGGAGAGCGGAGCGTAAGCTCCCATCCGTTGATGCGGGCCCCCTGGATGGTGATGGGAAAAAACAGGTCGGAGTTGTTGAAATTGTTGTGGTCGAAGAAATTCACAGCGCGAGTGAGAAAATTGCTGGCGTCCAGCGTCCAGCCATGAAACGGAATGGTGACGCCAAACTGGTGCTCTTCATCGCGTTCACCGTGGAGCGGAATGAAGCTCAAGTTCTGATTGTTGGCGGCCTGCAAGAGCGGACCGGAAACGGTCAGCAAAGGCGGCGCCTGGTAGAAATGGCCATAAAAGGCGCGAAAGACCCAGTTCAGTTTGGGAATCCGCAAAGAAGCGCCGACGCGCGGACTGGAGGCATTCTCAACGACGCCGCCGGAAAAATGCGTTTGGCGAAGGCCGGCATTTACCGCGAGCCACGATGTCGCCTTGAATTGCTCCTCCGCATAGACCGCTGCCAGCGATCCATCCGGGCTATGTCTCTCGGGAGGATCGACGTTCTGGCACTGCGCCGGGTCGTGGCAGAGTAAACCAAAGAGTTGCTCGTCCTGCTGAGAGAAGCCGTAGAATCCAACGCGAAGGTTGCTGCGGTCCCTAATCCAGGAAAGTGTGGCCTGACCGCCTTCGTACTTCGAACTGCGGTTTTCATTCGCGGAACTGGGAAAATCCTGCAGGGAGCTTTGATAATTTGCGCTGTTGTAATGGTAGAAGGGCGAGACTGTGAGCATGAGCCCCGGACTGAATGTGCGAACCCAGGAGAAGGTAACAAACGAATCATTCTCGCGGTTGGCGTCGCGGAGGAACTGGCCTTGCGTGCCGGGATCGTTTGTGTCGAAGGGGACTTGATAGAAGTCCCGCCGCAACTGCGCGACCAGGCGGAACTGGTCTTGCGAATCCGCGTTGTAGATCAAAGAGGTGAAGCCCCCAAAGCCGTTAGCAGCATCGTGGACGACCGCGGAAGTGGGAGTCTGCAAACCGAGATTAGTGCGGTTTCCGTTCACGCTGCCGTAATAGCCGAAGCGATTGCTGTGGCCGCCGAAGTTGAGCTGGTCATCGGTTTGATAGAAGTTGCCGGCACTGAGGACGAGTTCGGCTTCGTTGTTACGCTCGAAGCCGGTGCGCGGGGCCACGTTGAAAATGCCGTAGGTGCGGTCGCCGTAGTCGGCGGAGTAGCTGCCGCGCTGCGCCTCCATGGTGTCAATGTCTTTTGGGTCAACCTGTGGCCCGAGGTTGCTGGCGATGTTGGTGTTGGGAATGGCGACGCCGTCAATCAGCCAGGTCACTTGATGGCCCCCACGGACGTGCAACTGGTCGTGGACGACATAGGAACCGGGAACGTAGTCCGTGATCATCGCGAGGCTGTTGGCTCGCACGGCGCCGGGAGTTTCCTGAATTTGCAAGCGGTCGACGAGCGTGGTGGGCGTGACAGTCTCCGTTTGTGCCGCGTCGGCGGAGACGACTACTGTTTCGTTCTGCGTGGGAAGGCGCAGCTCAAAATGCAAAATCGGCGCGGTGCCGGAGAGTACGGAAACGCTCTGCTGATCCGCGGCGAAGTTCGAGTCAGAAACCGCGACCGCATATTCACCAAGCGGAACGGCATCAAAATGAAACTGTCCCGCGTCGTCGGTGCGCGCCGTCACCGTGAACTCCGACGCGCGCGCTTTCAAGACTACCTGAATATCGGAAACAGGCCGGTGCTGGGGATCGTGGACGATGCCACGCACCGTGCCGAAAACTGTGGCAAGAGCTGCGCCGGCGAACGGGAAAAATAAAAGTACGAACCACAATATTCTACGCATGAGAACTCTTCTCCTGAAGTGGGTGAACCGCGCGGCAGCCAAGCCGCGGCGTGAGTTGATCAGCAAACGTGAGGGAAGAGGGCGGCGCGTCAGGCAGCCGCGGAAACGAAGCGAGGGGGAGGAGAGAGAGGTTCGATCGAACGCAGGGAATTTACAGACTTCGCCAGTTCGATGGGCGAAGTGATCGCTGTCGATGGTGCGGCTCCTACGTTGGGGGGCAGCACGAAAGCAATCGAAGTGACGAGCGAGCGGTCAGAATCATGACAGCAGGAGATGGCGCAGTCCATCATGCCCGCCATGTCATGCCCGCAATCCATATGATTCGTTGGCGCGGCGGGAGTCTTATGGTGATGGTGCGCGGGAATTTTGCATTGGCCCGACATGCAGCAGGCGGATTGATAGGAGGACCATGCAGCGCCCGCCAGCGGTGCGTAAAGCAAAACGACCGTGAGCAAGCAAATGCTCGCGGCGATCGAACGGCGGCGATTTTGACGCACAGTTTGCATGGATCCCGCGGCCCGGTAGCTGTCGTTAGACACTATATCGTTCAACGCCATAGTTTGCAAGCCAAATAAATTGGCTGCCTGCGCCCCGATTGAATATACGCCAAATACCGCTGTTTTTCGCGGCAGCACGACCGATTTTGGCGGTAGCCAATGCGAACTCTTGCCGCCGGAGCAAACTTGACTTGAGTTGCCGGGCGTCGCAGACTCAAATCATGGCACACAGTTACATACGCCTTGATTTTGGCACGGATGAAGAAAGGGCGCAGCAGGCGCGACACAAGTTGGACGGCTGGCGGCAGGCTTTTCGCCTGGACAAAAAACTGCAGTACAAGCTGG
>Ga0137418_10000541_pt1 | contig 34277 bp, 35 predicted proteins | sample CZODoug3_1_2_16f_FD_122242 | JGI IMG/M metagenome (GOLD analysis project Ga0137418, IMG submission 122242) | Vadose zone soil fungal communities from Angelo Coast Range Reserve, California, USA - CZODoug3_1_2_16fungal (Hybrid Assembly) | ecosystem: Environmental > Terrestrial > Soil > Vadose... | reverse complement strand
CGCCGCGACCGACCAGGGAATGCTCTACGAGGGCGCGTTCGGCCAGCGGGAGCTCGGCAAGGAAGCCCCGATGACCCCGGACACGGTCGTCTGGATCGCGTCGATGACAAAGGCGATTACGGCGACCGCCGCCATGCAGCTCGTCGAGAAGGGCAAGCTCAGCCTCGAACGCCCGGCCAGCGAGGTGGTCCCGGAGCTGGCGGCCGCCAAGGTCCTCGAGGGCTTTGACGCCGGTGGCAAGCCGCGACTGCGCGCGCCCAAGCGGCCGATCACGCTCCGCCACCTCCTGACCCACACGGCGGGTTTTGCCTACGAGATCTGGAGGCCGGAGATCGCCGAGTACCAGGCTGCCACGGGAACGCCGGGCATCACGACATGCACGAACGCGGCGCTCACCACGCCGCTCGTCTTCGACCCAGGCGATCGGTGGGAGTACGGGATCAACATCGACTGGGTCGGCAAGATGGTCGAGGCGATAAGCGGCCAGAAGCTCGATCGCTACTTTCAGGAGAACATCTTCGGCCCGCTCGGGATGACGGACACCTCGTTCAAGCTCTCAGCGTCCCAGCGCGGGCGGCTGGCAAGCGTGCACCAGCGGGGCGCTGACGGCACGCTCACCCCGATCGAGTTCGGGCTCCCCCAGGAGCCCGAGTTTCTCATGGGCGGGGGCGGGCTCTACGGCACGGCTGGCGACTATGTGGCGTTCGCACTGATGATCATGAATGGCGGGAGCTCAAAGGGCGGCCAGCTTCTGCGTCCTGAGACCGTCGCCCTCATGGGGCAGAATCACATCGGGGCGTTGGAGATCGGCGTGCTCAAGTCCGCGATCCCGGGGCTCTCCAACGACGTCGAGCTGTTCCCCGGCATGTCCAAGAAGTGGGGCTTGAGCTTCCTCCTCAACGGCGCTCAGGCGCCCACGGGCCGCACGGCCGGGAGCCTGGCCTGGGCCGGGCTCGCGAACACGTACTTCTGGATCGACCGCACGAAGCGAGTCTGCGGCGTCTTCCTCTCGCAGCTCTTGCCGTTCTACGACCACACGGCGATCGACTTGCTCGTGAAGTTCGAAACAGAAGTCTATCGCGCGCTGTAGTCGACGAGCATGAGGCAGAACCGCGCTCTGGGGTTGGTGACCTCTTTGGAGCGCGTTGAGGATCTCAACGCATCGAGCGCGATAAGAAACTGCCGGACGAGTCGCTGGCTCATGCTACGGCGCGAGCATCCTCTCATCACCCAGGAGCATCCGAAAGATAGGTGGGTGTCAGATTGGAGGGCAGAGCGACACGCTGCACACTTCTTCCCGTTGCCGAGCATCCCGGTGTCGACTCCTTGGCACTAGAGAGAGCGTCCGAGCAGGGAGCGGCTGAGGCGATCGCTCAGCGAACGACTGCGAGGGGTGATACGGAATGCCAGACTCTCGCGGGGGCCATCGATGACTTCACGCGGCGTGGTTTCACCGAGAGCCTCGCGGTGGTCGGAGATCGACTTCGAGCCGTCGAAGCACGGAAGACATTTCGGCCCGAGGACGTCGTCATCCGGGAGCACCGCCGGTTCGAGGGCGCTTCCGACCCGGACGACATGGCGATCGTGTACGCGATCGAGACTGAGGATGGAACCCGGGGGACCCTGGTGGACGGTTATGGCGTCTATGCGGACCCAGCCGTCAGCGCGTTCTTGAGCAAAGTGCCGACGAGGAGAAGCCGATGAGCATTCAGTCCATCAATCCAGCAACCGGCGAAATCCTTGAAAGTTTCAAGGAGGCCTCCGGTCAGGAACTCGATCGAATTCTCGGGAACGCGCACGCTGAGTTCCTCCAGTGGCGCGAGGTGCCCTTCGCCAGACGGACGCAGCGGATGCGCGAAGCCGCGCAAATCCTCCGAACGCGCAAGGTCGAGTACGCCCGGACCATGGCCCTCGAGATGGGCAAGCCGGTCGCCCAGGGGGAGGCGGAAGTCGACAAGTGCGCCTGGGTCTGCGAGTACTATGCGGACCACGCCGAGGCCTTTCTCGCCGAGCAACCGCGTGAGACGGACGCCTCGAGGAGTTACGTCCGCTTCGATCCCCTCGGGCCCGTACTCGCCGTGATGCCCTGGAACTTCCCCTTCTGGCAGGTGTTCCGCTTCGCCGCGCCCGCCCTGATGGCCGGCAATGCCGGCGTCCTCAAGCACGCCTCCAACGTCCCGCGTTGCGCGCTGGCGATCGAGGAGATCTTTCGCGAGGCCGGGTTCCCGCGCGGGCTCTTCGCGACCGCGCTCGTCGGGTCGTCGGCGGTCGCCGCGCTCATCGCGGACCCGCGCATCGTCGCCGTAACGCTGACGGGCAGTGACAGCGCCGGGAGCAAGATCGCGGAGCAGGCCGGTCGCGTGCTGAAGAAGACCGTGCTCGAGCTCGGCGGAAGCGATCCTTTCATCGTGCTGGCCGACGCCGATCTCGCCGCCGCGGCCCGGACCGCGGCCGACGCACGGCTCGTCAACAGCGGCCAGAGCTGCATCGCCGCCAAGCGCTTCATCGTCGTCGAGGCAGTCGCCGATCAGTTCCTCGAGCGGTTTCTCGCCGAGCTCCGCTCCCGCCGGATGGGTGACCCCCTGGCGCGCGAGACTCAGGTCGGACCCCAGGCCCGCGGTGATCTCAGGGACTCGCTCCACAAGCAGGTCGAGGAGTCGGTCAAGCGCGGCGCGAAGCTTCTCCTGGGCGGCGAGATCCCGGCCGGCAAGGGCGCCTTCTATCCGCCGACCCTGCTCGCGGCCGTCGACAAGGGCATGCCGGCCTTCGACGAAGAGACCTTCGGCCCCGTCGCCGCGGTCATCCGGGCCAAGGACGAGGCCGATGCCGTCCGTCTCGCCAACGACTCGGCGTTCGGTCTCGGCGCCTCGCTCTGGACGCGGGATCGTGCGCGCGCCGAGCGCATGGCCAAGCAGATCGAGGCCGGCGCGGTGTTCGTGAACGCCCTCGTGAAATCGGATCCACGGTTGCCCTTCGGCGGGATCAAGCGCTCGGGCTACGGACGGGAGCTCTCGGAGTACGGCATCCGCGAGTTCGTCAATATCAAGTCGGTCTGGATCGCGTAGCGGTAGAGTCCCCGTTGGCTGCCGCGAACGCCCAGGAGGTCGCGCGATGACCGGAGCCGAGCTGCTGGTCCGTTGTCTGGAGCGCGAGGGCGTGCGGTACGTATTCGGCGTGCCCGGCGAGGAGACGCTGGACGTCAACGAGGCGCTCATCCGCTCATCCATCCAGTTCGTTCCGGTCCGACACGAGCAGGCGGCGGCCTTCATGGCCGATGTCTGGGGGCGTCTGACGGGCCACGCGGGCGTGTGCCTGGCCACGCTCGGGCCGGGCGCTACGAACCTCGCGACCGGCGTCGCCGATGCGAACCTCGACCGTGCGCCGGTCGTGGCGATCACGGGCCAGCTCGCTCGGCACCTGCTCCACAAAGAGTCGCACCAGTACGTCGACATCGTCGAGGTGTTCCGACCGTTCACGAAGTGGAACGCCCGAATCGAAACAGGCGCGGTGGTTGCCGAGGCCGTGCGAAAGGCATTCAAGCGCGCCCAGGAAGAAAAACCCGGAGCCTGCCACCTCGAGCTCCCCGAGGACGTCGCGCAGGGATCCGCCGAGGGCGAGCCGCTCCTCGCCGACCGTCCCCGACGGCCTTCGCCAGATCGGCCGTCGCTGGCGCGCGCAGCGGACATCATCAATCGCGCCGCGCATCCGCTGATTCTTGCCGGGAACGGTGTCATCCGCGGCCGGGCATCCAAGGAGCTGACGTCGCTCGCCGAGCGGGCCCAGATTCCCGTGGTGACCACGTTCATGGCGAAGGGAGCCATCTCGGCCGACCACCCGCTCGCGCAGACCACCGTCGGCCTCGCCTCGGACGACCCTGACCAGCTCGGCTTCACGAGCGCGGACCTCGTGATTGCGGCGGGTTACGATCCCGTGGAATACGGTCCGGCCAAGTGGAATCCGTCGGGCCGGCTCCAGATCGTCCACATCGACTTCACGGCGGCCGAGGTCGACGCGCGCTACCAGCCGGCCGTCGAGGTCGTGGCCGATGTGCGCGAGGCCCTGGAGCTGCTCGCGCCGCTGGTGGCCGCGCGCCCCGAACGGGTCCGGCCCGGCCGGCCGCCTGACGACCCGCGCCGCTTCGACGACAGCTTCCCGCTCCTTCCGCAGCGCATCATCGGGGACCTCGAGTCGGTCGTGAAGCCCGACGATCTCGTGATCTCGGACGTCGGCGCGCACAAGCTCTGGGTGGCGAAGCGCTTCAAAGCCCGCGTGCCGAACACGGTGATCATCTCCAACGGGTTTGCCGCCATGGGCATCGGGCTGCCGGGCGCGCTGGCGGCGAAGCTGGCTCAGCCGGAGCGCCGCGTCGTGGCGGTCACCGGCGACGGCGGGTTCCTGATGAACGTCCAGGAGCTCGAGACGGCGGTTCGGTTGGGGCTGGCCTTCGTGGTACTGATCTTCCGCGACGACGGCTATGGCGTGATCCGCTGGAAGCAGGAGCGGCAGTTCGGGCGAACGGCGGGCGTCGACTTCGGGAACCCGGATTTCGTCGCCCTCGCGCACGCGTTCGGATGCGAAGGCGTGCGCATCAATGCAGCGAAGGAGCTCCGGCCGGCCCTCGAGAGCGCGCTCCGGGCGACAGGTCCCGTGCTGATCGACTGTCCGGTGGACTACGGCGAGAACGACCGCCTCGCCGAATATTGAATAGCCGACAACACGAGTCAGAGAAGCTAACTAACGTCTCACGAGGGTCCAGCCCAGCGTCTCAAGATCCCCGCTGACGTCGCGTCGTCGTCGCTCACTGCGGCGTCGGTCGACCGCGACCGCTGCGCGCCTGTCTCGTCGCGCGTCCATCCGACGGTCCATGATCACGTCGACCATCTGGCCCCCGTACACGTGCCTGAGATAGTCGTATCGCGTAGGCTGCGCGCGCGCGACGATGACGAGGAGATGAGCCATGAGCCTGCCCCCCGAGGAACTACCGCTCCAGATCCACCCGCCCCCAGTCCACCCTTGTGTCGAATCTGGACCTTCGATGCATTTCCGGAAAGTCGGGCGAATCCCTTAAAACCCCGGAGACAAAACCCCCATGAGCGGCCCTGAGGCCTTTCCGTCGTGGTCCTGCCGATCCACCTTGCTTGACTCCCTCGAGGCCTCCGGCTAAGTTCGGCTCACCGGTCTGACCTGGCGGTTCTTGAGGGAAATCATGATTCAGGCCCGCAGGCTCGGTCACATCGTGTTGAGGGTCCGTGACGCCGGCAAGTCCAGAGACTTTTATACACGTACGTTGGGCTTGAAAGTGGCCCATGAGGACTTGGAGCGGGGGGCTGTCTTCCTGAGCTTCGGTGAGGCGCATCACGACTTGGCGCTGTTCCAGCTCGCCACGGGCGAAGCGGCCGATGCTACCCAGCCCGGACTGCATCATATGGCGTGGCAGCTCGGGGGCTTCGAGGAGCTGCAAGCGGCCTACCGAGAACTGAAGGCGCTCGGGGTGCCGATCGAGTCCACGATCGAGCATAACGTGACGCGCAGCATCTATTTCCCAGACCCCGACGGCAACCGCGTGGAGCTGTACTGCGACATGGTCGGAAACGGCTTCGAGGCCATGCAGACACTAGGACCGAGGCGCGACCCTCTGGATCTCGAGTAGATGCCGTGGTCGGGTCCGCTGGCCGGGCCCGCCGCGTCAGCTCGAGCGCCTTCGCGGTCTTGAGGTCGAAGGGTCCTCCTCTTCCCAGACCGCCCTCGTGATGAACAAATCCGCGCTGTGATGATGCGGGATGCCGTCCTGGGCGCAGGTGATCAGCATCGACTCGCACTGGAGAACCAGCCAGTCGGCGTAAGCCCGGCTCAGCTCGCTCTGGGTGAAGTAGTCGACCAGTTCGCCCTTCTCGACATAGATGCTGCGGTCGGTGAAGACGACGTGGGCGTGGTACCCACCGCGTCGCGTCAGGGCTTTGAGTCGGGGAAAGAGGCGGACCCGTTGACGCCGGGAGATGTAGTGGATCGCGCCGCACGAGTAGACGAGGTCGAACGGACCGGCGGGGAGGCCGCCGGCCGCGTCGCTACGCACCCAGCGGACCTTGACGCCGTGGGCCCAGGCGAGGCGTTCCGCTTTGTGGAGCCCGGCCGCCGAGACGTCCACACCCGTCACGTCGCACCCGCAGGTCGCGAAGTACACACTGTCGCGTCCCTCGCCGCAGCCAAGCTCCAGGACGCGAGCGCCGGGCGAGAGGAGCGCGCGCACTGCTCGGGCGAACTCCGAAGGCGCGAGGCCCCAGATGTAGTCGTTCGGCGTCCGCGCGTACACACCGGCCCATGGGCTCCGAGTCACCGCTTGAGCCATCCCGTATAGACGGCGCCGTCCTCGACTTTCACGTGATACACAGCCACGTCATGGGGCATCGGGGCCTCTTCCGGCGCTTCGGTCGACTGTGAGGCGAATAGTGACGCCCGCGAGTACGGGTTGTCCACTGGAATCCACCGGTTTCCACCGAACTTTCTTTCGGCGCTCCTTGACAGGGTCGCGAGCCGGACGCTATGAATGCGTAGTCAATGTTGCTGCTCGTTCGACTAAGGCCGTTGCTCTTCGAGATGTGTCCGGACCACGCCGTCGCGTTTTGTGAGTCTTGCCGCGAAGGCTACAAGCCCGAACAGCTAGACACCGAGCTTGGGAAGTTCTTCCTTTGCCGGAGGTGTGGCGTCGACCTCGGGGAATCGCTCAAGGCCCATGCTCGAACCTGCCCAAGGCTCCTCGTGCAGAAGCCGCTGGCCCGGATCGACCGCAATGGTCTGAGACCTCGACCACGTCGTATCGCGGTGTAGGATCAAGGCTGTCAGGCGTGCGCGGGACACGGTCGAATGACGCTCCGGCCGCGCACTGATCCGAGGCCGCTCGCCGCGGCTTGAACGGCTGACGTTCGACCCCACGCTTCGATACCGGAATCCGGTAAGAAATGTGTCGGATCGCGCCAAGAGACCTAGATGTTCTCCAGGGTTCTCCCGAGGCCGGTCTCAGGTGAAGACCTGATAGGAGCTGATCCGCCGAGACCATAGGCTCGAGAGAGTCCCACGTGGGGGACTGCGAGCGAGAGAGAAAATGGTTGGTGATGGAACGCAAGCCTCGAGAGGCGGTTCGGTGTCTCCCGACTGCGCCGCAACAAGGCGAGGAACGATTCCGCCTCCTGGTCGCCGACGCCCTGGACGCCGTCATCACGATCGATGCGCGGGGCCGGATCACGACCTGGAATCCGCAGGCGGAGCGCCTGTTCGGCTGGCCTGAGGCGGACGTCCTCGGTCGACTCCTCTCCGACACGGAGCTGCCCGCCCCGTGAGCGCCATGCTTCCGGCGGCATTCCGCTTGGCCAAGATCCTGATCGTGGACGACGAGCAGGCCAATGTGCGTCTGCTGGAGCGGATGCTCGAGGATGCCGGCTATGCCAGGCTGCGGAGCACGACGGACGCGCGCCAGGTGTTGCTGTGCTGCGCGGAGTTTCGGCCGGATCTGATCTTGCTGGATCTCCGGATGCCCTATGTCGACGGCATCCAGGTCCTCGAGCAGCTCGAGCCGAAGACCCAGGCAGAGGCCCGCCTCCCCGTCCTCGTGCTGACCGCGGATGTGACGCTCGAGAGTCGGCGTCGCGCGCTCGCGGCGGGCGCGAGCGACTTCGTGACGAAGCCGTTCGATCGGACGGAGGTCCTCCTTCGCGTCCGGAACTTGCTCGAGACGCGCTTCCTCCACCAGGAGCTGCGGCGGCAGAACGAAAACCTGGAAACGCAGGTCCGCGAGCGAACACAGCAATTCCTGCGAGCGGAAAAGCTCGCGACGATGGGCAACCTCCTCGCCGGCGTGGCGCACGAGCTGAACAATCCGCTGGCCGTCGTCACGGGTCATAGCTATCTCATGCGAGAACTGGTGCGAGACCAACCGCTGGTCGACAAGGCGGAGACGATCCGGCTGGCTGCCGAGCGCTGCGCGCGGATCGTGCGCAATTTCCTGGCCATGGCGCGCCAGCACCCGCCCGAACGGGGCGAGGCGCAGCTCAACCAGATCGTCCGGGACGCGGTCGAGCTGCTGGGCTACGAGCTTCGGACGGATAGCGTCGAGGTCGTCCTGAACCTGGCCGACGGGCTACCGACGCTCTGGGCCGACGCCCATCAGCTCCACCAGGTGCTCCTGAACCTCGTCACCAATGCCCACCAGGCGATGCGCCGGCTGCCCTCCCGCCGCCGGATCGAGATCACGACCGGACTGGATCCGTCCGGGGCGCGGCTCCAGCTGGCCGTCGCGGATACCGGCCCCGGCGTCCCTCCGGACATCCAGGGGAAGATTTTCGAGCCGTTCTTCACGACGAAGCCGCCGGGCGAGGGAACCGGCCTGGGGCTGTCGCTCTGCCGGGGCATCATCGAAGAGCACGGCGGCAGCATCTCGGTTGCGCTCGGGCCCGGAGGCGGCACGACGTTTCGGATCGAGCTGCCGCTGGTGACCCCACCGTTGACCGCGCGCCACGCCGTCGAGGCGGCCTCGCTCCCCGCCATCGGAACGAAGCGCCTGCTGGTGGTCGACGACGAGCCCGAGGTCGCCGCGCTCCTGGCCGAGACGCTTCAAATGGACGGTCACGAGGTGGACACCGCGGCCAACGGAGCCGAGGCGCTGACGATGCTGGACCAGCAAACGTATGACCTCGTGGTGAGCGACACGAAGATGCCGGTCCTCGATGGCGAAGAGTTTTACCGTGAGCTGGCGCACCGAGCACCGACCCTGCGCGCGCGGATCATCTTCGTCACGGGCGACGTGATCCGACGCGAGAAGCGGGCGTTCCTGGAAGCGACAGGCGCGCCGTTTCTGCTGAAGCCGTTCGCGCCTCAAGAAGCGCGGCGCCTCGTGCACCAAGTGCTCACGCGCGTCCCGTAGGGCGTCAGATCACGCCCGCGGCCCTCAGACGACTCAGGTCCTGATCGCCCAGGGAGAGCCATTCCCGGTAGACCTCGGCGTTGTGCTGCCCGAGGAGCGGCGCCGGCGCCACGTCGGTCGGCGACTGGGAGAGCTGCACCGGGTTGCCGGGCATGGTGAACTCGCCCCAGGTCGGATGCTTGACGGTCACCACCATTCCGCGCTCGCGAAGGTGCGGATCGTGCAGGATCTCCCCCGCGGTCAAGCAGGCTCCGGCCGGCACACCCGCCGCTCCTAGCTCGGCCATGACCTCGTGCTTGGTTCGGGTCGACGTCCACCGCTCGACGAGTGCGTTCACGTCGTCCTTGTGCGCGGCGCGCCACTTCGGGTCGGACCAGTCGGGATGCCCGACGAGGTCATCCCGTCCGATGGCGTGGAGCAGCACGTCCCACATGTGAGAGCGCACCGGCTGCACATAGATATAGGCGTAGTCGTCGGGCCCACCGGGCTTGCACCGGTAGATGCCGGACGGGGCGGTGTTGGGGACCTCGTTGCCGTTCCGCAGCACAACGTCGCCCCGTGAGTAGTACTGGCGCATCGCCACGCGACAGAAATTCACGACGGCGTCCTGCATGGCGACCTCGACCTTGTCGCCCTGGCCTGTGCGCTGCCGCTGCACCAGCGCGGCGAGGACACCCACCGCGCCGTGGACGCCCGTGCCGGTGTCACCGATCGTGGCCCCGGGCTTCAGGGGCGGCGAATCCGGCGTGCCCGTCAGGGTCATGGACCCGCCCGTCGCCTGGGCGATCATGTCGAAGCTCTTGTAGCCGCTGTATGGCCCGTAGGTCCCGAAGCCCTTGATCGAGAGATAGATGAGGCGTGGGTTGACGGCGCTCAGGGCCTGGTAGCCGAGGCCGAGCTTGTCGAGCGCGCCCGGCGCCTGGTTCTCCGCCACGATATCCGCGCGCTTGACCATGTCGAGGAAGATGGCGCGCCCTTCGGCGTGTTTCAGATTGAGGGTGACGCTCTTCTTGTTGGCATTGAGCGTCATGAAGTACGTGCTGTCGACGCCCGGCCGCTCCTGGCGGCTGTAGCGGCCCGGCTCGCCGCGCGTGGGCTCTTCCACCTTGATGACGTCCGCCCCGAGCCAGGCCAGGAGCTCGGTGCACGACGTCCCCGCCTCGAACTGTGTGAGATCGAGGATGCGAATGCCGCTGAGGGCTTGGCTCACGCCGTGACCTCCGGCTTCAGCAAGACCTTGATAGCGGCCTCGGGCCGATCCTGGATCGAGAACGCGAGCGGCGTCTCTGTGAGCGAGAACTGGTGGCTGATGAGCGGCTTGCGGTCGATCCGGCCACTCGCCACCAGCTCGATGGCCCGCCGGAAATCGTCGCCGGTCCACGACCACGAGCCATGGACCGTTACCTGCTTCCGCACGACCTGGTTGAAGTCCAGCGTGGGCGAGCGCTCGAAGAGCGCCACCAGGACGAGGCGACCGTCCGCCTGCTTGAGCATGCGCAGTCCCTGTTCCGGCGAGACCTGGGCCCCGGCGCAGTCGATGACCGCATCGGCGTTTCCGCTTCGAACCTGGAACCGATCGAGGGGTCTCGCCCCACCGCTCAGCGTGATGACGGCCTCCACCGGGTCGGTGGCGGTCAGGTCCACGAGGGCGTCGGCTCCCAACGCCTTGGCCATATCCAGACGCCGCCGCGATGCGTCCACGACGATCACGCGGCAATCGCGGGTGGCGCGCAGCACCTGCAGACAGCCGAGCCCGATGATACCGGCGCCCAGCACGACCACCGTCTCGCCGCGACCCGGCCGTGCCAGCTCTACCGCGTGGATCGAGGTCGCCAGCGGCTCCAGCGTTGCGCCCTCCTCGAAACTCACCCCCGCCGGCAGGTGATGCGGACCTCGTTCGGTGAGCTTGACCGCCACGTACTCCGCGAAGCCGCCGAGACTGACGCCGGCGATCCGGTCGCCGGGCCTGAAGTCGGTGACGCTCGCGCCCACCGCGGCAACCTCGCCTGCCAGCTCGTGGCCCATGACGCGACCACCCTCCACCGGCCGCCCGAGGGCCTCGAAGATGCCGAGCCGGTACAGATGAAGGTCCGAGCCGCAGATTCCGCACGCGCCGACGCGCACCAGCACCTCGTCGGCAGCGATGGTCGGCACGGGGAGGTCCTCCACACGGATGTCGCGGGGTCCGTGGTACACGGCGGCTTTCATGGACGACCCCTTTCTGGGCGTGCCGGCCGGCGACTCAGGACTTGCGTGACGTTTGGGACACGAAGGTACTCAGCAGTGGCCGAAGGGCCTTGCCTCCACACTTGGGACACGTGATCTGTCCCTTGTCGTGCGCACTGATGGTCAGGGTGAGCGTCACTTCCCGCTGGCACTTGTCACAGTAGTACTCGTACATCGGCATGATTCGGCCTCCTTGTGACTCCGAGCCCGGTTAGCGCACCACGATTGACTCCAGGCCGTGGATGATACCGCTCCTGAATCGCGGCGCAAGAGCGAATCCTTGACCATTCCAGTCCGCGTAGCTACCCTCGGGCCACCCTTCTGAAACCGGAGGAGACGCTCATAATCGTGAACCGCTCGCAAAGGTGTGGAAGGAGGAGGCCGATGAAGTTTGGCGTCGTTCTCCCGATCTGGCAGCTGTCGGTCACCGACGCGGAAAAGCTCGCGCTGAGGGCCGAGGAGCTCGGCTGGGATGGGGTCTTCGTGCCGGATCACATCCTGGCCAAGCCGGCTACGACCCAGCACTACGGACCGTCGTGGCCGGACCCATTTTCGATGCTCGCGTTCCTCGCAGGCCGGACTCGACGGATTCAAGTCGGGGCCAGCGTCATCGTGCTGCCGTACCGCAACCCGCTGGTCACGGCCAAGGCCGCGGCGACGGTCGACCAAGTGTCAGGCGGCCGCTTCATCTTCGGGATCGGCGTGGGGTGGGACGAGGAGGAGTTCCGCGATCTCGGGCTTGCCTTCCGGCAGCGCGGGGCGATCACGGATGAGTACCTCAAGATCATCAAGGCCGCGTGGACGAGCGACGTGCCGAGCTTCAGCGGCAAGTACTTCAATTTTTCGGGTGCGACGTTTGCGCCGCGGCCGCTGCAGAAGCCGCACCCGCCCGTCTGGGTCGGCGGGGCGCCCGGCACGCTGTCGTCGCCGGCGATGCGGCGCGTCGCGGAACTGGGTGACGCGTGGCATCCTCTCGGGCTGACTCTCGACGATCTCGAGAAGGGGATCGGCGAGATCCGTGAGATGGCCCATAAGGCGGGCCGCCGGGACGCCGTCGCCGTCGCCCCGCGCAATCTGCTGGCGATCACCGATCGGGCGAAGGGGAGTGGACGCGCGGCCTTCGAGGGCTCCCCCGATGAGATCGGCGCCGACGTTCGACGGGCGCAGGCGCTCGGCTGCCACTACCTGGCATTCGATCTTCCGCGGGGCGACGTGGCCGGGATGATGCGAGCCATGGAGAGGTTCGTCAAGGACGTGAAGCCGCGCACCGGGGATGCTGACAAGTGATAGGATCTGCTCCGCCAAGCCCTCGTTGCGGTGACCTGCGAGTAGAGGAGCGTGTGCCATGCAAGACAGGCTCATCTCCGGCGACAACCACATCGATCTGACCTACTGCCCTCCCGATCTGTGGTCGTCGCAGGCCCCGGGCAAGTGGAAGCTCCTGGTACCCCGCGTGGAGGAGCTGGAGGACGGCCTCCACTGGTTCGTGGAGGCTCAGGACAAGGGGATGTGGAACGGGGTGGGGCCGGGCTTCCTCCCGTACCAGAAGGGCGTCTTCGGCCACATCGACGAGATGAGGGGCTCTGGCTTCGAGTGGGACAACCGCCCGGGCGCGCAGCCACGCCCGACCACGCCCGAGCTACGGCTCGCGGACCTGGACCGGGACGGACTCGCCGCGGAGATCGTCTACGGGTGCTTGATGATCAACGACCTGATTGCCAGCGGGGAGCAGCGCGCCTGGGCGAACACGATCTACAACGACTGGGCCGCGGACTTCGCCAAGCGCTCCGACCCCGACAGGATCTTCCCCCTCGCCATCATCCCCAACAACGATCCGGACGTGGCCGCCGCCGAAGTGCGCCGCTGCGCCCGGATGGGGCTACGCGGTGGCGATTTGGCGTTCAAACGCCTGAGCGTGCCCCTCTACCATCACGACTGGTATCCCCTCTGGGAGGCCGCGGCGGAGTGTCGGTTCCCGATTTCGTTCCACTCCACGGGGTTCAAGGGACTGCGGACGCCGGATACCCCCCAGATGGAGCGGGAGTACATGACGCAGTGGCGGCTCGTGCGCTCCAGCCTCTTTCAGCTCGACGGGATGGAAGTGCTCGTGTCGTTGATCGCCTCGGGCGCATGTGAAAAGTATCCGGACCTGAGATTCGTGCTCGGCGAGTCCGGCGTGACCTGGATCCCCTATGTTCTCGATCGCCTGGACACCGAGTACGAGGATCGGGCCCGGGCGCTCGGCTTCTCCATGAAACCGAGCGACTACTTCCGACGCCAGGGGTACACGACCTATCAACAAGATAGGTACCTCGAGCCGATCATCCCGCTCGTGGGCGAGGACAATATCATCTGGGGCGCCGACTATCCGCATCCCGATTGCGTCTGGCCGGAGTCCCGGCGCCACCTCGAGGCCAACCTCGGCACGCTGCCGGACCGCGTGCGCCGGAAGATCACGTGCGAGAACGTGGCCAAGCTCTACAACCTCCGAGAGGGCACAGCGTCTGGGTAGGCTCGTCGGCGCGGTGGTCACGGCCGTTCGGTCTCGGTGTGACCGCCGCTCAGCGCAGGACCGCCTCGGCGATCCGCTCCAACGTCACGCGCATCTCCGCCTCGCTATGCGCCGTGGATGGACGGATGATGACCCGATGGGCACCGGCGTCGTGGAAGCGCCGGACGAGGTCCCGGTCGGGGGCCTGCCCGAAGATCGAGATGCTGATCGAGGACGGGTTCCGTCCGGCTCGCCTCGCCAGGGCGTCGAGCGTGCCGCGGCTGGTCTCGACCTCCGCCGGGTTGATACGGTTGGGCAGCCAGCCGTCACCCCACTCCACGATGCGCTCCAGGACGTTCTTGGCGTGTCCGCCTAGAATCACCGGGGGATGGGGCTTCTGCGCCGGCTTGGGGTAGGACTTGACCGGCGGGAACTCGTAGTACTTGCCGTGGAACTCGGCCGCCGGCTTGGTCCACAGCTCTTTCATGACGAGGATCGCCTCACGCGCCTGGGTCCAGCGATGCTCGAAGTCGCCACCCATGATGGTGGTCTCTTCACGGTGCCAACCGGTGCCGATACCGAACAGGAATCGCCCGCCGCTGAACAGATCGAGGGTGGAGATCGTCTTGGCGAGCGACAAGGGGTTGTGCTCGGGTACCAGCGCGATCCCCGTGCCCAGCTTCATCGTCGTGGTCACACCGGAGGCCCGCGCCAGGGCCACGAATGGATCGACGAAGTGCGAGTAGCTCTCCGGAATGACGCCATCGGCGGCTCCCGGGAACCGACTCGTAGTCTGCACCGGCATGATGGGATGCTCGGCGCACCACAAGGATTCGAAACCGAGCGCCTCGGCGGTGCGGGCGATGAAAGCGACGTCCACGTTGTAGGCGGGCAACGGCACGGACACACCGACGTTCATGGCAGACTCCTTCCTCTGGAGAATCTATGAAAGCGACTGCGGCGATACTATACGACGTGAAAAAGCCCCTGGTGGTCGAGGATGTCGACGTGGCGGCGGCGTGGGGTTGAACACGATCCATCGATCTATTCATGGACGGGAAGTACAAGCTCACCGAGCTCATCAGCCAGCGGCTGCCCCCCGGCGAGATCAATCACGCCCTCCATCTCATGCGGCAGGGCGAGGTCAAGCGAAGCATCATCGTGTACGAATGATCCGTCACGACAGTACTCCGATCTTTTTCCGCTCGATGAGGCCGAAGTCGATCGCCGCGCCGAGACCCGGCCTGTTCATGGCGTGGACGAGTCCCTGACGATCGACGTCGATATCCTCGGCGAGCCCGTACTTCTGGGCGCCCGCCGGCAGCAGGACCTCGAAGAACTCGCAGTTCCGGATGGCCATCGTCACGTGGAGGTTCGCCACGTTGTTGAGCGAGTTGCCACCGTGGTGGATCTCGAAGTTCATGTGAAAGGCCTCGGCCAGGTGCGCCGCCTTCACGAGGGCCGTGAGGCCACCCTTGACGGCGACGTCGCCGCGAAGGAAGTCGGTCGCTTGGTGGACGAGCCACGGCGCAAAGGCGGTGAGACCGCCCGGCGCGTACTCGGTGGCCAAGATGGGGATGGTCAGATGCTGCTTGAGCTTGACGTAGCTCAGGAGGTCGTCGTCCGCGAGGGGATCCTCGTACCAATAAAACCCCAGCTCCTCGATGGCCCTTCCGACGCGGAGCGCCTCCGGGTACTGGTAGGCCCAGGTAGGATCGAGCATGACGGTGAAGCCGTCGCCGACGGCACGGCGCACGGCGCGGCATACCTCGATGTCCGCCGCGGGGTCGGTGGGCGGGTGGATCTTGTAGGCGGTCCAGCCCTCGGCCTTGAAACCCGCGGCCTCGTCGGCGTACGCCTCCTTGGTCGGCAGGACCGCGGAGCTGGCGTACGCGGGGACGCTCTCGCGATAGGAGCCGAGCAGCCGGTGGATCGGCTGTCCCGCCGCCTTGCCCGCGATGTCCCAGAGCGCGACGTCCATGGCGCCGATCGCGCGATAGGTCGTTCCCCGGTTGCGCTGCCACATCGCCTGGTAGAGCCGCTCGCGCTCCATCGGGTCCTGGCCGAGCACGACGGGCTTCAGATACTGGATGAGCGACTGCCCGTCCAGGTGGGCTCCACGCATGGCGGAGCCGAGGAAGGCGTGGCCCTGGATGCCTTCGTCGGTGGCGATCGTCAGTAGGCCGAGCTGGCTGGCACCGCTGAACTTCCCCGTGTGCCGGCCGTATTGCGTGGCCGGAATGTCGTCCCAGGCGAACAGCGTCAGGTTGACGTCGGTGATCTTCACAACGCGATCCTCCCTCGTGCTCACGCCCTTCGCTTGAATCGGACGAGCGTGCAGCCCAGCAAACTCATTCCGCGCCGGACCCGCCGCTCCACGCGCCGGCGGTCCTGGAGCATGGCGCCCGATGCGTGACGGCGATCGCGGGATTGGCGACGCTCCACGAGCACCTTCACACCGCGCACCCTGGCGACCGTACGCTCCAGGTAGGCGTGGAGGGAGAGCTCTCGCCGATGCACCACGACCAGCACGTCGATGGCGGGACACGATGGCGACGGCAGGGTTGCCAGGAGTTGCTCCAGGTGCCGCGCACAGATGGCGTGCGTCAGCGCGGGGTCGTCAAAAGGTTCCTTTTCGCCCAGGTCGCCGGACCGACCCTCCTCGAGACACCATGAACAGACGACTCTCATGCCATCAACGCGCTCCGTGCGGTACATCCTTCCGCAGGTCGGGCAGAGCCTTCAATTCAAAAGGAGAAAGGGGAATCGCTCTCCGTTCGGCGAGTTTCGACCTCCTCATAACACGTGGCCCGAGGCGAGTCAAAAGGGGAGCCGGGAGCGCCGTGGCTCGTTCCTGACCCGTCGATTCCGGAAACTGGCAAGGAAGTCTCCGGTCAGCGTCCGACCGGACCTCGAAGGTCCCGTGTTGTAACGCGAATTTCCGGCGGTCTGGATCGGCACCCAATTTGCGGCAAAGGTGTGTATGTCGCATCAGCCGGAGGACCCCATGGATAGCCAGCCGACGTCTGAGACGGCCGCGGATGCTCTGCGGGCAGCCAACGAGCGGGCCGAGCGCGCGACCCGACGCGCCCAGGCCCTCGAACACCTCGTCGAAGCCGGCATCGCCGTGATGAGCGAGCCGCATCTGCCCGCTCTGCTGGAGCGGATCCTCTTGGAAGCCCGTCGGCTCACGAACGCGGAAGCCGGGACCTTGTTCCTCATCGGCGGCGACGAGCTCAAGTTTGCCGTCGCGCAAAACGACGTCTTGGCTTGGCGATTTGGGAACGAAGGTGTGGCGCCGCGCCTGCGCGCTGAGCCCTTCTCGCTGACGGTTCCGAGCCTCGCGGGGTATGTCGCACGCACAGGGAGCATCCTCAACATCCCGGACGCCTATCAGATCCCAGACAACCGGCCGTACATGTTTCAGCCGTGGTGGGACGCCCGGAACGATTATCAGACGTTGTCGGTGCTCGCGGTGCCGCTGGCCGACCGCGGTGGCCGCGTGATCGGTGTGCTTCAGCTCATCAACGCGCTCGATGCCGACAGGCGCCCGACCCCGTTCTGCAAGGAATATGAGCCTCTCGTCCGGGCGCTCGCGGCGCAAGCCGCGCTGGCGATCACCAACCTACAGACCGAGCGAGCCATCAGTTAAGGGATCCGGCCGGCCCTGCGCTGCTTCAGCAGAGCAGGGAGTCGCTGAAAGCCCTCGCCCTCTCGTCGAGTGTCCTTGATCCGCCGGGGTGAATGATCGGCGAGAGTGCGGTAGTCTTCCGTTGAGCTCTTACCCAACGATCGGTGGCTGGAGGGGACGCGTATGAACAGACCCGTTGCCGTCAGCGCGCTCGTCGCGCTCCTGGTCGGTGTTCTCGCCGGGTTCCTCTGGTGGGGAATGTCCGAGCGTCGACTGGAGGCAGAACTCAGCGACGCCCGGAACCGTGCCGGCCGATTGGAACAGCAGCTCGGCGAACTACAGACGAAGACGCAACAGCTTCAAGCCCAACTGAAGACCATCGAGGAAGATCTCGGCAGGGAGAAGGCGATGAACAGCAAGCTCCAGGAGCTGGTGAGCCAGGGCAAGAAGTAGTCGCCGGGTACCGTCGGCTTATCGCTTCGGCGGGATGATGGGCAGCAGGACGTGGGAGGGCCGCGAAGCGCCGCAGTGCAGCGTGACGGTCTTGCCGAAGATCTCCGGCGGCCTGTCGTGCGGGTCGTTGTGCAGGAAGGGGCCGCAGCCGCCGAAGACTCGGCCGTCCGCCATCGCGACCGGACCACCCGGATACTCGTAGTCGTGCCCGCGCACCGTGAGCCCGATGCGGTGGCCGGGTGGCACGACGATGCAGGTCGGCCAGACCTCGACGTCCACCTCGTACACCTTCCCGGGCGTCAGCGGCTGCTGCACGTCGTGGGTGTGATACGGGCGGTAGGGCAGTGTCAGCTTCGGGTCGATCTTCCGGTGCGAGGCTCGCAGCCAGCCCTGCGCGATCGGCGTGTGAGGGTCGAGCGCTCCTTGGAAGGTGATCTCCTGCATGGCCGGGGTGAACACGCGCAGGATCAGAAACACGTCGGCGTCCGCGGTCTCTGACGAGATGTAGAGCTTCGCGGCGATCGGGCCGGTGATCTCGGTCTCCTTCGAGAGCGGCGGCGTGAGGAAGGTGACGCCGTCGCCCAGGCCACCGTAGCTCACGCTGCCCTTCCGCGCGACCGGCGCGCGGACGAGGCTGTGGTCGGCGGGGTTCAGGTGGAACCTGGTCCACCGCGTGCGGGCGAGCGGCCACTCGCTCTCGTGTCGCTCGACGAACGTCTCGCCCGGATGGCGGACCTGGAGGCGGACCTTCGGCTGCTTCTTCCATCCGGTGTCCTCGCCCTTGAGGAAGTGGCCGAAGAAACGCTTCTGGAGGGACAGACCATAGTCCGTGTAGAAGTGGGTCCAGTGCTCGATGCCGTGCACCTCGAGCCACTTCTGCCGGGAGGCCGAGCGCACGAACCCCTCGAAGTTCCCGCGCGGGTGCAGGCCTTGCCCACCCCAGTTGGCGGCCGAGAACAACGGCACTTTGACTCTCGACCAGTCGGGCATGCGCGAGCGCCAGTACTCGTCGCTCGCGAGCGGGTTCCGCCGGCAGTCCTCGTAGAAGTCGCGCCGGTTGGCGCCGAGCTCCTCGTCGGTGAGCGTCGGCGGTCCGGACACCCAGTCGCCGGTCAGGCGCGAGCGATAGCCTCGCGCGCCCCTGCCGTGCTGAACGGCCACGACCTGCCTCGGGAACCAGGGCCGGCCGAACGCGGACAGGATGCCGCCGTGGCGTCCCAGGTCGCGGTAGTAGTCGGCAGCGCCTTCCCAGACGCAGATCGCGGCCAGGTGCGGGGGCTGGAGCGCGGCCACCTGCCACTGGTTCATGGCGTAGTAGGAGATACCGCAGAGGCCGATCCTGCCGTTGCTCCAGCGTTGCACCGCCGCCCACTCGATGCAGTCGCGGAAGTCTCTCGTCTCGCGGGCCGACCAGACGTCGAGGAGGCCGGGCGAGCGGCCGGCGCCGCGGGAGTCCACTCGGATGCAGACGTAGCCGTCGGGCACCCATTTCTCGGGATCGACGACCTCCCAGCTCTGGTATTTGTTGGTGGAGCCCGCCGGCACGTCCGGATGCTTCTCGACCATGGACCGCCACTGCTCGGTGTAGAGGTCGTCGAAGTGCAGCCATTTGCCGTAGGGACCGTAGGTCATGATAGCGGGATACTTCCCGTCCCGGTTCGGCCGGTAGACATCGGCGCGAAGGACGAGACCGTCGTCCATGGGTATAGGCACGTCCCAGTCGATGCGCATCCCGTCGCGGACGTCGCTCCTGAGCTCGCCCATGATGGCTCCCTCGGTCGGCCCCGTCTTCGGCCGGCCCTTCTTATCACATCGGCGTGCGTCTTGCCCCGCCGCGAGTTCTGGGGTACAACGTCCGCGAGCTCAATCCGTCGAGAAGGAGATTCCGCATGGACGCCCAGGCTCTCGGCATCCGGTCGCTACGGGACAAGGTCTCGCGCGACGAATGGACCGTGCGCGTGGATCTGGCCGCCTGTTATCGGCTGGTGGCGCACTACGGCTGGGAGGACCTGGTGTTCACGCACATCACGGCGCGGGTGCCGGGCACCGAGGATCAGTTTCTCATCAATCCGTACGGCATGTTCTTCGACGAGATCACGGCGTCGAGCCTGGTCAAGATCGATGTGCACGGGAACAAGCTGGAGGACTCGCCGTTTCCCGTGAACCCGGCCGGCTTCGTCATCCACAGCGCCATCCACGCCGCGCGGCACGACGCCAAGTGCGTGCTCCACACCCATACGCTGAACGGCGTGGCCGTCTCGACGCAGCGGGCGGGACTGCTTCCGATCTCGCAGCACTCGATCTCCGTGCTCGCGAGCCTCGGATACCACGACTTCGAAGGCCCCGCGCTGCGGGACGACGAGAAGCCGCGTCTCGTCGCGGATCTCGGCGACAAGACCTCGCTCATTCTGCGCAACCACGGCCTGTTGACCGTGGGTGAAACGGTCGCCGACGCGTTCGTCGCGATGTATTACCTGGAAACGTCCTGTGCGATCCAGGTGCGTGCGCAGGCGGGCGGAGGGGAATTGATTCCGGTGCCCAAGGCGATCATCGAGTCCGCGTACGGGCAGGTGATGGAGGCCACCCGACCGCGCGGCAGCAGGGAAATGCTGGTGTGGCCCGGTCTCCTCAGGCGACTCGAGCGCAGCGACCGCTCGTTCCGCGATTGAGCTCAGCGCGGCTGGGGGGTGAGTCTCCGTCCGCCGGCGCCGAGCAACCACAGCGCGCACAGGCTGAACGCCACGGGCACCACCTTGGCCTCGAGCGGACGCGTCGACATCCAGAACACGAGCGTGCCGGCGAGAAGCAACGGGACGAGCAGGAGTGAGGCGAGCGGTCGGACGCGCCGCCAGCGTCGCAGGAGGGCGTCGCCAGGCTCGCCCTCGATCCGTGTGTGGAGCGCGAGCCAGAGGATGAATGCGCCAACCAAGACGGCCGGAACCCACTCCGCCCACCACGTCGCCAGCGCGAGGATCAGGAGCACCGCTGCGCGCTCCGTGCGTTGTGCGCCGGTCACCGGACGATCACGAGCAGCCTGACCGCCGCCAGCGCCCGGATCACCAGCCACGACGGGTCGAACTCGGAGCGCCTGACGCTGAACTTCGGCGCCCGCGGATGGGCGTGATGATTGTTGTGCAGGCTCTCGCCGCCGGTCAGCCAGGCCAGCACCCGTGAGTTGTACGCGGTGTTGCTGAAGTTCTGCGCCCCACGCCAATGGCCGAGCGCATTGATGAGCGGGGCCATGACGAAGACGTAGAGCACCGCGTGCGCCAAAGCGGCGATGAGCCCGGGCCAGACGCCGAGGGCGAGGCACAATAACGCGACGCCGAGCCCGAGGCCGACCCAGCCCCGCGAGAAGACGGTGCGATCCAGCCGGTCTTCGGGAATGTCCGGGGCGAACTTCTGGATCGTCGCGGTGTTTCGCACTTCCCGCATGTAGTAGTAGACGTTCAAGAGCTGGACGCGCCAGAACCCGAGCAGCCGCGGGCTGTGGGGGTCCCCCTCCCGGTCGGTGAAGGCGTGATGCTTTCGATGGACCGCGACCCACTCCTGGCGGCGCTGTCCCGTCGTCAGCCAGAGCACGGTCCGAAACACCACATCCGCGACCGGGTGGACGACCAGCGCGCGGTGCGCGAGGGCGCGGTGCAGGTAGACGGACGTGGCGATGACCGCGATCTGGGTCAGCGTGATCGCGACGAGGGGAGCCATCCAGAGGTGCAGTGACATGGCGCCTCCTGCTCAGGAACGAGTGGGTCGGCGTGCTTCGAACTCGGCGATTCGAGCGCGCCCCTGGGCTTCCGCGGCCGCGGCAGATCGGAATTGTGTCTTCGATTCCTCGACGAGGGCGCCGGCCTTGTCCCGGATCGCCCAGATCCACCACGTCGAGTGCCCTCGTGCCGCCACGATCTGGAGTGTCATGTCCGTGCCCGGGCTGATGTCGGTATCCCTAGGCGCGCCTGCTTCGTCGAGGCAAGGGAACACTCTTCAGGGCTGCGCCCTGCCAGAATCTGCGCTGGGCGCCGATCAGGCTGGCCGCCCCCACGAACGCGACGAGCGTCGTCGCGACCATGCCCCCGTCCGGGGACATTCCGGTTGCTCGGACGATCCAGTACGCGACCGCGCTTCCCACGAGGGCGAGCACAATGTCCCAGACCAGCCCGTGGCCGCCGTCCTTGACGAAGGACGCGGCCAGCCACGCCGCGATCAGCCCGACGACGAACACCGTGAGAATCATCACTCGTCCCCTCACCGGGTCCTCTCGCGCGATCCCGGTTGACATCACAGTATATATCAGATTATAACTTATATAACAAGTACAATTTATACATTAGATCACATTAGAAGATCGGGGGACGGAGGCGGTGATGGTCGACAACAGAACACGAGTCCTCCTCATCCTCCCGCAGGACGTCCTGGACCGGGCCCGGGTCTTGGCGGGGAGGGCGACCACCAATTTCAAGCTCCCCGTAAGCCTCCAGATCGTCCTCCGCGCCCTGATCGACGAGGGGCTCAAGCGGGACGACCACCCGGCGCTCCTGGCCAACATCGAGGGCCAGGCCAAGGCCGTTCGCAACAGTCGGCGCGTGGCGCATCGAGCAGGCAACAAACGGACGACGCCCAAACGCTGAGGGATCAGCGTCCGGGCAAGGAGACGACGATGTCGAAGTGGACAGGGACGGCGATGCTGGCCACGGCCGTGGCCGTGATGACCCTCGGCTGCGCGCAGGGACCGTCCGCGACGGCGGCGACGGTCGAGGACAAGACCTACGTGGTGACACCGGCGTCGGTGAAGGTCACGGCCGGGATCCTGACGGGCGAGGTCACGGAGATGAAGGTCACGGAGCGCGTCGAGAAGGGCTCCGACCGTGTCGTCTCGCCGGCGAAGCTCACCGGGATGTTGCGGCTGAAGAATACGTCCGCGAATCAGTCGGTCCGGCTCGTCGCGGGCAAGATCCTCTACATCGATGCCCAGGGGCGACCGATCAAGCTCGAAGAAGCACGGAGCGAGCCGGTCGTGAAATTCACGGCGTACAACAACGAGCGACTCGATCCCGGGCAGGACGCGACCCAATCGGTGGAAGTGGACTTTCCGGCGGAGGCCCTGAAGGCGAAGAAGCTGAAGGAGCTGCGCCTGGAGCTCGCGTACATCCCGTCACCGTATCAAGAGCAGACCGTCAACTTCGTGGTGTCGATCGGCGCCGGCAAGTGAGCCAGGAGATGGATGGAGGGGGTGAGGACGGATGCTGAGGTGCCTCACCTGCAGGCGGGAGCTCAAAGACGAGATCCGAAAATTCTGCAACGAGTGCAGCCGCGGCCATGGGAAGCCGGGGCAGGGCACGACCGGTTCACCCGGAAGAACGACCGCACGAAGACGACGCCGGCGCGGGCGCTAGGTCAGCCACCGCACTCCTTCTGCAGCTCGTGGATGCTGTCGGCGACGATCCCGACGAGCTGGTCGACCTCGTCCGGATTGATGCTGAGCGGCGGCGCCAGCCGTAGCACGGTCCCTCTGACGTAGACGATGGCGCCGCGCTCCCACGCCTTCTTGTCGAGCCGCGAGACCCGGCTGCTCTCGAGCGCGCGGCCGGAGCCCGACGGCTCGACCAAGTCGACGCACACCATCAGGCCGCGCCCACGCACCTCGCCGACGATCGGCTCGCGGCCGACCGCGCCGAGCAGCCCCTCCAGCAGGCGCCGGCCCATCTTCTCGGCGTTCTCGACGAGGCCGTCGTGCTCCATGATCCGGAGATTGGCCAGCGCGGCCGCGCACGCCACGGGGTGCGCCGCGTAGGTGTTGGGGTGCACGTTCTCCTGCGTGGCGTTCTCGGGAAAGGCGTCGGCGATTCGGCGCCGGGCGATGCTGGCCGAGAGTGGAATGTAGCCGGACGTGATGCCCTTGGCCACCGACATCAGGTCCGGGACGACGCCCTCGTGATCGACGCCGAACCATCGCCCGGTGCGCCCGAAGCCGGTGATGACCTCGTCCGCGATCATCAGGACGTTCAGCTCGTCGCAGATGGCGCGGACGGCCCGGAGCCAGCCGAGAGGGGGGATGATGAATCCTCCCGAGCTGATGACGGGTTCGAGGATGACGGCCGAGACGGTGTCCGGCCCCTCGCGCAGGATCGCCGCGCGGAGCTCCGCGGCCCGGCGCTGGACGAGCGCCTCGTCGGTGTCGCCGCCGCGGTCCCGGTAGGGATGTGGCGGCGCCACCTTGGCGAATCCCGGCGCCTGCAGCGGCGTGTACGCCTTCACGAGCTCGGGAATGCCGCACACGGCGAAGGTCCCCGCGGTGGCTCCGTGGTACCCGCCCTGCAGCGCGATGACCTTGTATTTGTCCGTGTGCCCGCTGGCGAGCCAGTAGTGCCGGGCGATCTGCATCGACCGCTCATTCGCCTCGGAGCCGCTCACCGCGAAGAACGTATACGTGAGGTCACCCGGCGTCAGCGTGGCGAGCTTGGCCGCCAGCTCGGCCGCGGGCCGGTTGGAGAACTGGCGGGTCGTCGGGTAGTACGCCAGGCGCAGCGTCTGCTCCGCGACGGCCTCGGCGATCTCGCGGCGCCCGTGTCCCACGTTCACCACCGCGAGGCCCGCGAAGGCGTCCATCACCTTCTTGCCCTTCTGGGTCCAGAGCCAGACGCCCTCCCCCCGCTCGATCAGGAGCTCCTCGTCGGACAGCCACGGGTGGTCCTGCGTCTTGTGCGTCCACAGGTGCTTGATCATCTCGCCGTCGATCATGCGATCAAGCTAGGGTGTAACGTGTGCCCCGTCAAGCCGCCCGTCCGCCGCGGCGCGAAGTGGGTCGCGGCGAGGGTCAGTCGGAGCCGCGCGCGAGGAGCGGCCGGTAGCCGATCGTCCGCAACCTCTGGAGCTTCAAGACCGCCTCCGCCTCATCGGCGAACGGACCGACGCGCACGCGCGCGACGAGCCGCCCCTGCCGGCCCGTGGGGACGGCGACCGAGTCGATCGCGACCGGCAGGTTCCGTTCGAGCAGACGGGTGACGAGCCGGCTCGCCGTGTCGGCATCCCTGAAGGTGCCCATCTGGAGCCAGAAGGACGGAGCAGTCGCGGGAGCCGGCCTCGCCGGCGGCGGGGTCTCGGCCGGCTCGGGCGTGCGCCGCGGGCGGTCCACTACGGCGGCCCCGGTCTCGCTGACGACGGGCTTGGCGACGATCCGGGCCTTCAGCGGCTCGGATGCCTTGGCCTTTACCCGGAGGACGAGCTCAGGATACGAAGACTGCCGGATGACCCTGGAGAATTGCGCGCGGTAGTTCGCCACGAGGCTGACGCCGCCGATGAGCGCGTCGTACACCGCCCAGCGGTCGCGATCCCGGATCATCCGATACTCGACCGTGAGCTCGCTACCGTCCCGCGCGACGATCGTGGTCCCGACGGTCGCCCGGCCGCCTTCGATGGCCTCGTCCCGGTAACGGACCGTCAGGCCCCCCCGCATTCTCGCGCGTGACGCGAGCCCGGAGAAGTAGGCATGCCGTAGGAGGTCGTCGAGGAGCCGGACGAACTCGTCTCGCTCTGCCGGCGTCCGAACCTCCCACTCGCGCCCGAGAGCAAGGCGCGCCGCCTCACGAAAGTCCAGGCTGTGGTTGACGACGCGACGGATCGCGGCCCGGAGCGCCACCGGCTCTTCCTGGAGCGCGGGGTCCTCGAGGAGACGATTCACCGCCGCGAACGCGTCGCGGAGCGTGTCGGTGGGTGGTCCGGCCCAGGCGTCGTCTGCGAGGACGAGCCCGAGGGCGAGCGCCCCCGCGCAGACCATCCGCTGTGACATGACGACCCTAGATAGCGTGGTGACCCCGGTTTCGCGAAGTTTTTCGTGCGTCCGGCGTTCTGAGCACCCGTTCTTGACCCCCCGGGAACTCGGCGGTACGCTCCGCGTGGCCGAGACGGCGATGCCCAAGCCTATCATCTCCGCGGACTCTCACGTGACGGAACCGCCCGGGACGTACGTCGATCGCATCGCGACACGCTTCAGGGACCGGGCGCCCCGGGTCGTGCGTGACCCGACGCGCGGCGATCTGTTCGTCATCGACGGGCTGGACAAGCCGGTCCCCATGGGGCTGATCGCCGGCGCCGGAAAGCGGGCCGACGAACTCGCGATGTTCGGCGCCCGCTTCGAGGACATGCACCGCGGCGGCTGGGATCCGGACGCGCGCCTGGCGGATCAGGACCGGGATGGGGTGAGCGCGGAGATTCTCTACCCGACGGTCGGTATGCTGCTCTGCAACCACCCGGACTTCGAGTACAAGCAGGCGTGCTTCGACGCCTACAACCTCTGGGTGGCGGAGTATTGCGCCGCGCATCCCGAGCGCCTCGTCGGTATCGGGCAGACGGCCCTGCGGTCCGTCGACGACGGCATCGCGGATCTGAGGACGATCACGAGCCTCGGACTTCGCGGCGTCATGCTGCCGGGCAACCCCGCCGTCAGCGACTACGACGACCCCGTCTACGCGCCGTTCTACGAGGCGGCCGTGGACCTGGGCCTGCCCCTGAGTTTTCACATCCTGACGAGCCAGCAGGACACGCGGCGAGTGCGGGGGCCGAAGCTCAACGCCTTCATGTCGATCATCCGGGGGTGCCAGGACATCATCGGGACGTTCGTGCTGGGCGGCGTGTTCGAGCGCCATCCGCGGCTTCGCATGGTGTGCGTCGAGGCCGACGCGGGCTGGGTGCCCCACTACATGTACCGGATGGACCACGCCTACGAGCGCCACCGCTACTGGCTGCCGGCGGGCGTGCTGACCCGGCCGCCGAGCGAGTATTTCCGGGAGCACGTCTACACCACGTTTCAGGACGACTGGGTGGCGTTCCAGGTCAAGGACCTCTGCAACATCCGGCGGCTGATGTGGGCCAACGATTTCCCGCACAGCGACTCGACGTGGCCGTCGTCCCAGGATGTTTTGCGTCGCCAGGCCGCACACCTCACGTCGGCGGAGCGGGATCTCCTCCTGCACGATAACGTCGCGGAGCTGTACCGCCTCTGATGGATTTCACGCTGTGCCGCGCGCTCGCCGCGTGCGTCCTGCTGCTCATCGCCGCAGGGGAGGGCGCGGCGCAGACGTCCGCCGCCGAGAGCCGCAACATGCGGCTGGTCGGCATGCACGACCTCCAGGCGCGCTCGGCCTACCAGCCCGTGGTCCACCAGCAGGGTGAGCGCTGGATCGCCTACGTCGGTCATCACGGTGGGCGCAAGCCCAATCCACTCACCGGCCGTGACGAGCCGAACGGGACGTCGATCGTGGACGTCACGGACCCGCGCGGCCCCCAGTACCTCAGCCACATCCCCGGCGCCCCGGGCGAGGCCGAGGAGGGCGGCGCCGCGATGGTGCGCGTCTGCGACGGCAAGAGGCTCCCGAAGGGCGATCCGGCGAAGACGTATCTGTTGCGGACGCTCGGTAACCTCGCGCACGAGATCTGGGACGTCACCGAGCCGCGCCGGCCGGTGCGCCTGACCACGGTGGTCGCCGGCCTCAACGGCACGCACAAGAACTGGTGGGAGTGCGACACCGGCGTCGCCTACCTCGTCTCCGACGGGCGTCCGCAGGGCTGGCGCACGAACCGGATGACCAAGATCTTCGATCTCGCCGATCCCCGTCAGCCCCGGTTCATCCGCGACTTCGGCCTGCCCGGCCAGGAGCCGGGCTCCGCCGGGCCGGAGCCGCCCGAGGGCGTCCACGGGCCGATCGCCCTCCGGGACCGCGTCTACTTCGCCTACGGCACCGGAGCGAAGGGCGTGCTCCAGATCGTGGATCGCACGAGGCTCCTCGCGGGGAATCCGCAGGGGCCCGATCCTCTCGCGCCGACGCGTGAGAATCTGCTGTACCCGCAGATCGGCCGGCTCGACATGGCGCCCGACTGGGGCGGGCACACGAGCTTCCCCGTGCTCGGCGTGCCCGTGGCCGACTTCGCGGCCAATGCGCGCGGCGCGATGCGCGACTTCGTGGTACTGGTCTCGGAGTCGCTGAGGAACGAGTGTCAGGAGGCGCGCCAGCTCGCGTTCTTCGTCGACATCACGACGCCGTCGACGCCGTTTCCCGTGGCGAATTTCCAGGTGCCTGCGGCGAGCGGCGACTTCTGCAACCGGGGCGGCCGCTTCGGCCCGCACTCGTCCAACGAGTCGTTCGCGCCGATCTACTACGGCAAGGTCGTGTTCATCGCGTACTTCAACGCGGGCGTGCGCGCCGTCGACATCCGGGACCCGTTTCACCCGAGGGAGATCGGCTTCTTCATCCCGGCGACCACGGCGAACACCGACAAACGCTGCGTGAAGGTGGGCGGCACGGATCGCTGCAAGGTGGCGATCCAGACCAACAACGTCGAGGTGGACGAGCGCGGCCTCGTCTACCTCGCCGATCGGGCCGACACCGGCCTGCACATCGTGGAGCTACTCCCGGGGAGCCGATGACCGCCGACGCGAGGCTCGCCCGGCGACTCGTCCTCGACGAGCTGTTCGATCTCTCGCTCTACACCGCGCTCCGCGACGTCGCGCGGGGCGATCTCGTGAGGATGCTCGACGAGCTGATCCCGGTCGAGACGCGGCACGTCAAGTTCTGGCAGGAGTTCTTCGGTCTCGAGCCGGCGAAGCTCGACGCCGGGCGCCGGCTGAAGCTCGCGCTCATCGTCGGGGCGTGTCGGCTCTTCGGCGCGCCGGCGATCCATCTCGTTCTCGAAGCCATCGAGGTCCACGGCGTGCGCAAGTACCTCACCGTCTGGCGCCGCTACGCCGGCGGGCCGCTCGGCGGCGCGGTCCGCGGGGTCCTCGAGGACGAGTTCAAGCACGAGGACGCGGTGGTGACGGGGGAGGCCGCGCGGCGCATCAATCCGCAGCGCGTCCGTGACGTCTTCCTCGGCCTGAACGATGGGCTCGTCGAGATTCTCGGGGCGGTCAGCGGATTCTTCGGCGCGTTCGGCGACGCGATGACCGTGCTGATCGCGGGCTCGACCGTCGCGGTCGCCGGGGCGCTCTCGATGGGCGCCGGCGCATACATCGCGTCGAGCTCCGAGAAGGAGGTTCAGCGGGTCGAGGCGGCGCGCCAGCAGTTCCTCGGTGCGAGCCCGCCGGACGAGGACACCGCGGGGACGGCGCTCGCGTCGGCGGTGGTCGTCGGCGCGAGCTACTTCGCGGGCGCCGTGGTGCCCGTGCTGCCGGTGCTCGTCGGGGCGGCGACCGTGCTGCCCTCGATCCTCACGGCCGGCTGCGTGATCATCGTCGTGTCCACGGTGCTCGCGTTCCTCGCCGGCATGGAGGTCAGACGGCGGATCCTCACGAACCTCGTGATCATCGCCGCCGCCGTCGCCGTCACGTACGCGATCGGCCTGCTCACGAAAGCGCTCTGGGGTGTGGCGGTGTGAGGCGAGCGGTGGCCGCGGTCGCGCTCGTCCTCGCACCGGCGTCGGTGGTCGCGGAGGTCCAGCTCCCGCCGGGCTTCACGGCGCAGGTCTACGTCACCGGCGAAGGCTTCGACGTGAGCGCCGGGGGTGGTCTCGCTGGTCTTCCGTCCGTTTCCACGCTCGCGCTCGACGACGCCGGCAACCTCTATCTCGCGCGGACGGGGCGGCGCTACTTCGGCGGCGAGGGGGACGACCTCTGGCCGATCTACCGCATTCCCGTCGGCGGCGCGCGGCTCACCCCGCGGACCGAGCCGCGCTACTTCCACGGCCCGCCGCTCCTCAACGCCCAGGTGGCTGCGATCCGCGCCGGGCGTGAGCTGTTCGTCACGACGTACGACCGCGACCGCAAGATCGGCGTGCTCTACCGGATGCTCGAGGGGCGCGCGGAGCTGTTCGCCGGCGGCACGCCGGCCGGAGGCGTGCCGCCGGTCCTGACCCAACCCGAAGGCGCGGCGGCGGACGCGGCGGGCAACGTCTACGTCGCCGATCGCGCCAGGGGTGTCGTCGCGAAGCTCGACCGCACGGGGCGCGTGCTCGATCCGCGGTACGTCGAGGTCAGCCGCCCGCGGCTCCTCGCCGCGGGCGAGGGCGATCACGTCTGGGTCGCCGGCGACGGCACGGCCGACGCGCCCTGGCAGCAGGGGACCGGCGAGATCCTGCGCGTCGGTCCCGGGGGCGTGCCGAGCGTCATCCTGCGGGGCCCGGTGCCCGCGGCGATCGCCGCGAGCCCGACGGGATGGCTGGTCGTCGCCGACCGGCGCGCGGCGCGGCTCTTCGTCCTCGACACCGACGGCAAGAGACTCGACCTGGCGAGCTTCACCGACGGCGACGCGCCCCGCGGCCTCGCGTTCGCGCCGGTCACGCCGGAGACGCGCCGGGCGGGGCTCGCCGGCGATCTCTTCGTCGTCGTGATCCGGCGCAGCGCCTTTCAGACCAACGAAGTCCTGCGCATCTCCGGGCCGTTCGAGGACCGCGTCCGCCGCGGAGACCGTCCTTGACCGGCCACGGCGCCGGCGCTACGCTCGCCGCGCTAAAGGAGGACGCGACATGAAGCGGAGGACCTTTCTCAAGACCGTGGCCGGCGGCGGCGTGGCGCTCGGCGCGAGCCGCGCCGTACCGGCGCGGGCTCAGCAGATGGAGCTCAGGGTCGGCTACATGCCGCACCCCATCCACGAGAACTCGATCAAGTGGATGAAGGTGTGGGCCGGCGAGCACAAGGTGACTCTGACGCCGGTGCCGATCTCTTACGAAGTGTACGTCGAGAAGATGACGGCGAACCTCACGTCGCGCGGCGGACAGTACGACATCATCTGGCACAACGACGACTGGGGTCAGCTGTGGGGCCGCTACCTCGAGCCCGTCGACGACGTGCCGGCGCTCAAGAAGATGAGCCGCTTCATCATGGAGCCCTACTTCCAGTGGGAAGGTCACGACACGGCCGTGCCGTTCGTGGAGACGATCGGGACATTCTTCTACCGCACGGACCTCCTCAAGGACAACGAAGTCCCGCGGACGTGGGACGAGCTCGTCAGGACGTCCCAGCGCCTGCAGAAGGACGGCAAGGTGAAGTGGGGCTTCGTGGGCGGGATGAAATATCCCCACGGGTGGTTCACCTTCTTCTGGTCGATCTGGGCGAACGGCGGTGACTTGATGCTGCCCGTCCACGAGCGGCGCAACGCGGAGCTCGCGAGAAACGGCTGGAAGTCCGGCCTCGCCCAGCCCGAGGCGGTCCAGGCGGTGGAGTTCTGGTGGGACAACATCCACACGCACAAGATCGCCCCGCCCGGCCAGCCGGGCTACTCCCGCGACGACGCCAACGCGATCTTCATGGCGGGCGACTCGGCCATGACGATGGCGGACACGACGCTCTACGGGAAATTCAACGACCCCAAGCAGTCCAAGGTGGCCGGCAAGATCAGCGTCACTCAGTTCATCATCGGCCCGCGGGCGAAGTTCAAGTCGATCGCGTGGCGCGACCCATGGGCCTGGGCGATCCCGATCCACGTCGACGGGGGCAAGAAGAAGGTTGCCAAGGAGCTCGTGAGCTGGCTGAACCTGACGCACGACGTCCAGCTCGACCTCTGGAAGGCGACCGGCGGTTTCCCGCCGAACGAGGACGTCCAGCGCGAGCTGGTCAAGACCGACCCCGTGTTCCGGAAGTTCCGCGCGGCGACCGTCGAGTCGGAGAAGCTCATCCACGGGGCGTTCTACTTCGCCCGCTGGCCGGAGTTCTTCGCGACCGCCATCGACTACCTGGTCCGGGCGGTCACCGGGCCGCGCGAGAGCATCAAGGCGACACTGGAGGAAGGCGCCCAGAAGACGGGCGAGATCGCGGCGCGGACCTGAGCCGCCCGCGCGCACGCCGGCGAGCATGAAGCGCTCCCGACAGAGGTTCGGCGCGCGCGAGCGCTTCATGCTCGCGCTCATCCTGCCCGCGTTCGCGATCCTGGTCGCGTTCCAGATCGTCCCCATCGTGATCGGCGCCAACGCGAGCTTCAGGAGCTGGAGCCTCTTCAACCCGGAGAAGACCTTCGTCGGTCTCGCGAATTACCGGCGCATCCTCAGCGATCCCATCTTCTACGGCACCGTGCTGCCGAACACGTTCGTCTTCATGATCGGCTCGGTGACGGGCGGCCTCGTCGCGGGACTCGTCCTCGCCGTCATGCTCAACCGGAAGTTCCCCGGCGCGCGGCTCGTGCGAACCGGGATCCTGCTGCCGCTCATGGTGCCGCCCGTCGTCGCGGCGATCATGATCACCTGGATGTTCAACGACCAGTTCGGCGTCGTGAACGCGGCCCTCGGCGCCCTCGGGGTCGAGCCGATCCCGTGGCTCGTCTACCGCTGGACGAGCTTCGCCATCGTCATGATGACCGATGTCTGGCTGTGGACGCCGTGGTTCACGGTCCTGATCCTGGCGGCGCTCCAGTCGCTGCCGACGGAGCCGCACGAGGCGGCGCGGATCGACGGTGCCGGCGCGTGGCAGATCTTCCGCAATATCACGCTGCCCCTGCTCCGGCCCGTGCTGATGGTGTGCATCGTCGTCCGCGCAATCGACGCGTTCCGCGTCTTCGACATCGTCTGGACGATCACGAAGGGGGGCCCGGCGCGCTCCACCGAGGTCTTCAGCATCTACGCTTACAAGCAGGCGTTCGTGTACCTGAACTTCGACCTCGGCAGCGCCGCCTCGCTGCTCGGGGCCGCGATCATCATGGTCGTCGGGGGCGTCCTCTATCGAGTGCTCAGCTACGTGGTGGAGGTGTCACGGTGAGCGCCGGAGGGTCCGGTGTCCTGGCGCCGGGGTGGGGACGGGCGTTCTTCGGCCTGACGCTCGCCGCGATCACGCTCCTCCTGATCTTCCCGGTCGCGTGGATGGTGCTGACCGCGCTCCGGCCCGCCTCGGGGGTCTTCTACGTCCACCGCGGCGCCGAGTTCACGCTGGGTAACTTCGCCGAGGCGCTCGCCAAGCCCGAGATGCAGGCGTCGTTCGTCAACAGCGGGATCATCGCGACGCTCGCGACGGTCTTCTCGCTCGCCGTCACGATCACCTCGGGGTACATGCTCTCCCGCTTCCGGGGTACCACGAGCAGCGTCTGGTTCGGCCTGATCTACCTCTTCCGGTGCATTCCGTACATCACCTGGGTGATCCCGCTCTATCTGCTCACGCAGTGGATGGGGATCCTCGACACCTACCTCGGCCTGCTCCTGCCGCACATCTCGATCCACATCTGCTTCTTCTCGTGGATCATGAAGGGCTTCTTCGACGGGATCTCGCCGGAGATGGAGTACGCCGCGTACATCGACGGCTGCTCGCACTGGGGCGCATTCCTGCGCGTGGCGTTGCCCCTCGCCGTGCCGGGCATCGTCGCGCTCTTCATCCTGTCCTGGCTCTACACCTGGAACGAGTTCCTCTTCGCCCTGATCCTCACGGGGAGCCGCACCCCGATGCTCACCGTGCGCATGGCCCAGTTCGTCAACGAGACGGGGATCGAGTGGCACCTGATGAGCGCGACGGCGGTCATGGCGATCGGTCCCGCCCTGATCGTCACCCTGTTCGCCCAGGAGTACGTGGTGAAGGGCCTACGGCTCTAGCTCGAGTTGCTCCCCTCATTCCCGATCCGATCGTAAGATACGGCCGTGCCGCCGTCCGCGAATCCCGCCCCCGAACGCAGATCGGTTCTCGAAGTGCTCGGCGTCTCCACGCGCCTGGGACTCACGTCGTTCGGCGGGCCGGTCGCGCACCTCGGCTACTTCCGCGAGGAGTACGTGACGCGGCGGCGCTGGGTGGACGAGCGGAGCTACGCGGACCTCGTCGCCCTGTGCCAGCTCCTGCCGGGGCCGGCGTCGAGTCAGGTCGGGATCGCGCTCGGCGTGCTCAGGGCCGGCCTCCCGGGCGGTGTCGCCGCGTGGCTCGGGTTCACGCTGCCGTCCGCCGTCGCCATGGTCGCCTTCGCGTACGGCGTGCGCGCGGCGGGTGTCGGCGACGCGGGCTGGCTCCACGGGCTCAAGATCGTCGCGGTGGCGGTCGTCGCGCAGGCGGTGTGGGGCATGGCGCGGTCGCTCGCGCCCGACCGCGCGCGCGCGACGCTCGCGCTCCTCGCCGCCATGGTCTCCCTCGTGTGGCCGACGGTGGCCGCGCAGGTGCTGATCATCGCGGCCGCGGGCACGGTCGGCTGGCGCGCGCTCCCCGCGGCGGGTGTGCCGCCGACGGTCGCCCTCCCGGTGCCCGTGAGCCGGCGGCTCGCCGTCGGCGCGTGGGTGGTGTTCGGGGCGATGCTCGTCGGGCTCCCGCTCGCCCGACGCCTGGCGCCGGGCCGGCCTGCGCGCTGGTGAACAGCGGCACGGAGAATGCGGCGGCGACGGCGGTTGTGATGAGCACACGGGTAGTCTTCATCGGGTATGTCCTCCTCGCCACGGGTGGATGGAAGTGTCCGTTCGCGGACGCCTCAACTCGGTTCTCTAACACCGACCGTCGGCCGATTATTCCCGAGCACCCCACCCAATCACGGGCCTTCCCCGAATCTGGGGAATAAACAGGCGGTTTCGGGGTTTACCATGTGGAGGTTTCGCTCAGGGGGACCTTATGCTCAGGTGGGTCAGAGGTCGCGGGCATGCGCCGGAATTCGAGGAGGTGGCGCTGATCCATCTGGACCTTCTGT
>Ga0137418_10000540_pt1 | contig 34286 bp, 24 predicted proteins | sample CZODoug3_1_2_16f_FD_122242 | JGI IMG/M metagenome (GOLD analysis project Ga0137418, IMG submission 122242) | Vadose zone soil fungal communities from Angelo Coast Range Reserve, California, USA - CZODoug3_1_2_16fungal (Hybrid Assembly) | ecosystem: Environmental > Terrestrial > Soil > Vadose... | reverse complement strand
ACCGCGCCAAACGCTAGCAACCGCTCGCCCAAGGGAACGATGTCATAGAAGTCTCGCTCCTGGCTGTCGGCCTCGCCTGTGAGAACAAGAAGAGGTCTAATCGTCATTGGCAGCACCTTGCGAACATCGGCCGTACGCTCGGCGCTGCAAATCCATGCTTCATATTGCTTGAGAAGTTTCCATACTGCGGCATGATGGGCCGCTTCGTCAGACTTGAAGTCTAGGTTGAGGGTGACCAGAGGCCAATCTCCCTGGTTGCGATCCTGCAAAGCCGCCTCCATCAGCGGACGTATGCGCTCAAAGAAATAGTCGTGCATGGTCGGCTCGTTACCATGGATCGGTCCTCCGTGGGTGACGAGTGACTGCGACTGGTGTGTGTGAGGATCGGTATACCAGAACAGGTCCTGCTCGATCGCCAGCGGTGTACCGGTGTTGAGCGCGCGCTCTATGCGGTCTCTCCATTGACCCCGATACGGGTAACAGTTATGAGCGTCCATCAGGACGCGCGAACCGGGCGTGATGGCGACTGGCGTGCCTGGATCGCTTCCCGGCACTACACACGTCACAATGAGCAAGAATCCCGTCAGTCTCATTGCAATGGTTCCAAGCATGGAGTACGGTCCGTTCGCAAGGATTGTTTCCGCTGCGCAGTTCGGCGTAGCGTATGACCTCGTAACTTCGTTTGTCAATGTCATTATGTAAATACGTCATTATGTAAATAGAGCGATGTCGTCTCTTAAAAATTCTCTGCAAAATTCCCTCTCAGTGCTCTTGAGGCGTGGAAAAACTCTTGGTAGCCGGGTTGGTGGGCCTTACACTACGAAAAGGCCGGCTGGGAGTGGCACCGAATGAGCGCAGCGCCCGGTCCAGTGTGCGCCTGAAGCTTTCGTTTTAGATTTTCCCCTGAGGATGATTTTGCATGAAGCGACAACTGGTCGTCTTGATGTGCTTTGTCTCCATCGTTGCTGCCCGGGGTTTCGGGTCCGCGGATTCTCCCCACCTCATGGAATTGCAGAGTGGCTGGCGGATGAGTTCCGCTGACAATATTTCTGTTGATGATGGGCTGGTCTCCCGTCCTACTCTGGACGTCTCGAAGTGGTACGTGGTCGAGCGCATGCCCGCCACCGTGTTGCAAATCCTCGAGGACAACGGAGTCTACAAGGACCTCTATTACGGCACGAATCTGGCCAGTCCCAAAGATCTCTGGAAACGCGACTGGTGGTACCGCACTACATTTACGGCTCCGTCCGGACGAGACGTGTACTCGCTCATCTTCAAGGGCATCAATTACCGGGCCGACATCTGGCTCAACGGACACAAAGTTGCGACTCGCTCGCAGGTGGTCGGGATGTACAACGAATTCGAATTCAATGTGACTGAATTCATAGTTCCCGGAGCTTCCAACGTGCTGGCGGTCAAAGTCACGCCGGAGCGCGCGCTGAGGGAAGACGTCGAGTTAGCCGACAGCTGGCTGGACTGGATTAACTGGAAATATCTCGGGTATCACGATTCGGAGAAGCACATCGACATTCCCTTTGTTCCGGACCGCAACGCCGGTGTGTGGAAACGGGTTTTTCTTAGCAGCACAGGGGCGGTCACGATTCGCAACCCTTACGTCGCCACGGATCTCCCGCTTCCCGCGCTTAGTCCGGCTGCTTTGACGGTCTACTGTGATGTGAGCAATAACACGGATAAACTTGTATCAGGAAGATTGCGCGGCCAAATCTTGCGTCCCGGCAAGCCGGTGATCGTATTTCAAAACGAAGTTTCGCTGCTGCGAAATCAGACCAAAGAAATCGCGCTCACCCCGGCTGAGATACCGCAACTTTCCCTTGCCGATCCAGACCTGTGGTGGCCCTTCGAGTGGGGCCAGCCCAACCTCTATCGTCTGAAGCTCGATTTCATCATCAATAACGAACCTTCCGATGCTCAGGCAATCGACTTCGGCGTTCGAACAATTACGCAGAGACGCGATTCCGATAACAGCTTCCCCGAGATTGGAACGGGCGGTAACTTCTATCTCCAGATAAACGGCAGAGATTATCCCATTCACGGTGGCGTCTACAGCCCCGATCTCCTGTTTCGAAATGACCCCGAGCGCGACGCGGCAATCCTGCAGTACGTCAAAGATTTAGGCCTGAACTTGATTCGATGGGAATCGAAAATTGCCGACGACAGCATGATTGAGCGCTCCGATCACGGAGGCGTACCCATCATGTTGGGCTGGATGTGCTGTGCCCAGTGGGAACACTGGGACGTCTGGACCGCTGAAGACCAGTGGGTAGCGCGGGCGAGTTTGCGAGCCAGAATTCGGGAACTACGCTCTCATCCCGCCGCTGTCATCTGGGCAAGTGGCAGCGACGGTCTGCCGCCTGATCCCGTGCTTAACGACTACCGCGAGATTCTTCGCGAACTCCATTGGCAGAACGCGACCGTCGATACCGTCTCCAATGTGAATCGCTCATGGAGCGGCATTCACATGGTCGGCCCCTATGTGTGGCGGCCTCCGTATTACTGGTTCAGCGACAAGTATGGCCCGGCGAGGGGTTCATCGGCCGAGGAGGGCGACAACGAGACGATCCCTCCGCTCGAAAGTTTGAGAAGGTTCATTCCTCCGGACAAGCTGTGGCCCATCAACGAGACCTGGTATTTCCACTCGGGCGCGAACGAGGGCAACAACACCTTAGACAACATCACCCGTGTGCTGGAGAAACGGTACGGGCCGTCCCACAACGTGGAGGAGTTTTCAAAGAAAGCGCAATTGGCACACTACGAGGATGTGAGGGCCCAGTACGAGAGCTATGCCACACATTGGGACAATCGGAAAATGGTGGTGCACTGGATGATGAACAATCCATGGCCATCACTCTTTGGACACCTGTTCGACGCGTACTTCAAGCCGGGCGGCGGCTATTTTGGAGCCAAGAAAGCCTTGCGCTCGATCAGTGTGGTGTGGGACTACTACGCGACGGGCGATCGCAGCGCTGCCCAGATTTATGTGGCGAATCGCACTTCCGAGGCGCGAAAGCAGCTGACAGTTTCAGTTGCTTTCTACAATCTGGATGGCTCCCGAAAGTTCTACCAGCAGGTGAAGGATTTTAGCATCCCGGCGAATACTTCCGCCGTCGCGATGACGATAAAGCGGGTCCCAGGCTTGGATCCCACGTATCTCGTGCGCTGCCAACTGCGGGACGCGATGGAGGCTCTGCTTGCCAAAAATGTCTACTGGCAATCCGCCGCCGACGACGACCTTGGCGATCCTAAGAACGATGAACAGTTCAAGACCAACCTCGTCAAATGGGCTGGGATGTCGGCGCTGAATGTCATGCCGGCGGCCGAACTCAAGACCAGCAGCAATTTCACGGTCTCCAACGGCGATGTGGCGGCGAAGATCACGCTCACTAACGACTCCAGTCACATTGCGTTTTTTTTACGGGCCGAGATCACCCAGGGTATGGATGGTGAGGAAATTCTGCCGATCACCTACGACGATAACTACATTACTGTGTTTCCGCACGAGTCACGGATTATCGTCGGCCACTTCCATTTACCGGCCCAGGCAACCTGGTCCCCTGCGCTGCGGCTGGAAGGATATAACTTCGGCAAGAGAGTTCTCGCTATGCAGAAGACAGAGGATTAGCAGAACCAACGATGAGTCCAAGTCTGTTGTCCGGATGTGCAAGCCACGGTAGTCCTGGCGGAAAGGGAACGCACCAAAACAATTATCCTCAGTTTCTTGTTTGCAGCCACAGGCGTGAAGATCAGGGCACTTTGGTGTAGAACTAGTAGCGATCCGACCGGATCGCAATTAGTGGGAGGCCACCACATGGCAATGGATAAAGGATCTCAAGAAATCTCGCGACGGAGTTTCATAAAGCGCACCGCGATTGGCGGTGCTGGACTCGTAGTTGCGACGGACATTCTGGATCCTGATCTCCTCGCAGCTGAAAAACCGAAAAGCGCGAACTCGACGATGATTGGTGTCCCGTTCGAGGCAAGACAGCGAGTGCGCCTGGGAATCATCGGCGTCGGCGGACGAGGTACCAGCTTGCTGCGGGATTTGCTCGCGATTGAAAACGTAGAGGTCAAGGCGATCTGCGATCTGGTGCCGGAAAAAGTAGCGCGAGCGCAGAAGGCGGTCACAAACGCAGGCCAACCGGAGCCAGCAGGGTTCAGCAAGGGCGAATGGGACTTCAAGAATTTAACCCAGCTCGAACTCGACATCGTCTACATAGCCACCCCTTGGAACTGGCACGTTCCGATGGCGCTCAGCGCCATGAAGAATGGCAAGCATGCTGCCGTCGAAGTGCCTGCCTGTACAACTCTGCAGGAGTGCTGGGACCTCGTCGATACTTCCGAAGCAACCCGCAAGCATTCCGTCATTCTGGAGAACTGCTGCTATGGTTCTACCGAGATGATGGTCTTGGGCATGGTGCGTGACGGACTATTCGGCGAAATCACCCATGGAGAGGCGGCCTATCTCCACGACTTGCGCAGCATATTGACATCGAGTGAAGGGGAAGGCTTGTGGCGCCGGGTTCCGCACATGAAGCGCAATGGCAATCTCTATCCGACGCACGGACTAGGCCCAGTGGCCCATTACATGGACATCCATCGGGGCGATCGGTTCGACTACATGGTTTCGGTGAGTTCGTCCGAGGCCTCGCTGAGCGCGTATGTAAAATCGAACTTCCCTGACGGCGACCCCATGCGCGCCGAAAACTACATCTGCGGTGACATGAACACCAGCATCATAAGAACCCAAAGGGGCCGCACGATTCTTCTCCAGCATGACGTGGTCAACCCACGGCCGTACAGCCGCCTCAACTCGATCTCGGGCACAAAGGGCGCGTTCGCCGATTACCCGCCGCGTGTCTTCGTCGATGGCTCAAAGCAGGAGGATTGGCAGAACATCGATGCGTTTCGCGAAAAGTACGAACACCCACTCTGGAAGACAACCGGAGAACTGGCCCGCAAAATGGGCGGCCACGGCGGAATGGACTACGTCATGAATTGCCGGCTCATGGATTGCCTGAAAAGGGGTCTCGTGCCCGATATTAATGTCTACGATGCCGCCGCATGGAGTGCGCCTACTCCATTAAGTGAAACATCTGTGGCACAGAATGGCGCTCCTCAGAAATTCCCCGATTTCACACGTGGCAAGTGGAACGTCCATTCGGATTCTCCAGGCTTTGCACTTCAGACTTGAGTGCCATCGCCGAAACTTCGGGGCGAGAACGAGAATGCCTTCGCATCAGTCCTCAGTTGGTCATAGGAGCCCTTGATGATCGAAAGCGCGCAGGTTGAGAGTCCCCTAGCAGAAGCGCCCGGAGCAGAACCTGAACGCAAAGCTGAAGGCAGCACTCGGCTGATCTCGCTGGATGCCTTCCGCGGGATGGTGATGGTCCTGATGCTCGCGGAACACATGCGTTTGCCTGAGGTGGCGCGCGGGTTTCCGCACAGCGCGCTATGGCGCTTGATCGCCTTCAATACCCAGCACGTGGAGTGGCAAGGATGCTCACTGCATGACCTGATCCAGCCCGCCTTTTCCTTTTTGGTCGGTGCGGCGCTTCCGTTTTCTATCGCGAGCCGGAAAATGAAGGGACAAACCTTCGGACCCATGCTTGGGCATGCGGTCCGACGCGCGCTACTCCTGATTTTTCTAGGAATCTTTCTTCGGTCACTGTGGTCGCCCCAGACCTACTTCACATTTGAGGACACACTGACGCAGATCGGATTAGGCTACGTATTCCTGTTTCTGCTGGGATTCACGCGCCCGCGAACCCAAGTGGTGACGCTGGTGCTGATCTTGATTTGCTTTTGGGGAGCTTTCGCGCTTTATCCAGCGCCAGGTCCCCAGTTTGACTACGCCAGGGTCGGAGTTCCACAGAATTGGTCTCACAATTACACCGGATTTCTCTCTCATTGGAACAAGAATTCTAATCTTGCGTGGGCGTTCGATGTTTGGTTTTTGAACCTCTTTCCGCGAGAGCAGCCCTTTGTCTTCAATGAGGGCGGCTGGTCCACGCTGAGTTTTATTCCAACGCTTGGGACCATGATACTCGGGCTCTTGGCGGGAGAATGGCTCAAGGGCAACGGATCGAAGCAACAAAAATTGCGAGGACTCGTAATCGCGGGAACAGGCTTGTTCCTGCTCGGACTGGTGGGTCAATGGGCCGGCATTTGCCCTATCGTCAAGAGGGTCTGGACATCGTCGTACACGCTGTATAGCGGAGGTTGGGTGGTGCTGATCCTCGCCGGTTTTTACGCGCTGATCGAATGGAAAGGATGGCGGCGATGGGCGTTCCCGCTGGTGGTGGTCGGAATGAACTCGATTGCCGTTTATGTGATGAGTTGGACCATGTCGGTCTTCTTCGGGAACGCCTTAGACCGCCACCTTGGAAAGGCGGTAGCGGCGATGGCAGGACCGACTATTCAGCCCGTGCTCCATGGTTTTGCAGTGATGCTGATCTTTTGGTTCATCCTGTTTTGGATGTACCGTCGGAAGATTTTTTTAAGGATCTGAGGCGGTGGCCCCACCCTTCGTGAAGAACGATTTTCTGGGGCCCAGGACTGTACATCTAGACCGGTTTCATCTGAACCTGCGAGACTAGCCGACTGATCAGCCGTCAGTTAGGAGAGGTTCCAGCGCGTTAGAAACCCCCGCAGAATCCACCTGTGGACAACGCCGAAAACAGGGGCCTTCTTGCAGCGAGATTGCGCGCGTTCGAAACGGGTAGTTTCCTAATAACGTGATCGAGGGGAAATCATCATCCCAATCGATGCAGTGGCACGCGTCACCAACCGGACCCTACCTATAAGGTGCTAGCCCAACGATAACAACGAGGAGGCAGTTAGCTTGGGACGCGCGTAATTGTTGCGGTTGGGTATTTCCATGACCATCCCGCCTTCCTTCGCTAGCTGGGGGGAAGCGGTGTGGATTGCCGCTCGGGGTGGCGTTGGCGAATTCGTCTTAGGCCGACCGCCACCGGTTTTATCCAGGTCAGCCTAACCAAGAAGTTGGGCGTCGATGGAAGGATGAATGTATGAGACAGTTCAATGGATTGTTCCCGGCGGTCGTGATCGATAACAAGGATCCCGACGACATCGGGCGCGTAAAAGTACGCATTCCACGGGTGGGCGACGAAACATGGGCTCGTATTGCCACTCTGATGGCGGGCAACGACCGGGGTACATGGTTCATCCCTGACGTGAACGACGAGGTCCTGGTTGCGTTCGAAGAAGGTACTGTGGGGCATGCCTACGTCATTGGTGGGCTATGGAGCGAAACCAGCTCGCCGCCGGAGAAGATGGACACGAACAACAACAAAAAGGTTCTGCGTTCCCGCAACGGGGTGAAGATCACCCTAGACGATCAAAGCGGCCAGGAGAATTTCATCGTCGAGACGCCAGGTGGCCAAAAGATCACGCTCAAGGACGGCCCTGGCTCCCTCGAGATCAAGGACAGCAACGGCAATTCCGTGAAACTCGGGACAAACGGCATCAGCGTGAACGCCTCCGCGAAAGTCACGATCAATGCCAGCCAGGTTGAGGTCAATTCCGGCGCTGTCACCGTAAACGCCGGCATGTCGAAATTCAGCGGAGTGGTGCAGTGCGACACGCTCATCAGCAACAGCGTTATCAGTGCGAGCTACACTCCCGGGGCAGGCAATATTCTGTAATTACCGAGTCGCTCAGGGAATAAAAGACAACACGATCTGGACATTCGGCCCAACACCGTGCTGCAACCGACACGCGGCTTGCGCCGCTCGTGGACGCGGCGGCCCAACACAACAACGTTCGGGTTCACGACCGAGTCTTGCTCGCCCCGCCGCGTGCAGTTGAGACAATAGACACCGCTCGCACCGATTTGGTAATCGCATCAACTGGCGGTAACGGCGATTACACCACTTGAGAATCGTCAGCGCCATTCCCGACCAAGCCAGCCTTATGTTCCAGGGCGAATGCCCGGCAACAAGCGGGTCCCCAGGTTTGAAATACCACTATGGAGACTTCAAATTTGCGACTTGTGGCGGTCGCTCGCCTTTCGGAGTCGGTACGGGGACGTTGGAAAGATTGACCGGCATATGACCGTGGATCGGGATTTCCCCAAAGAGTGCCCTGGCTGCGCTGACCTCCGAGACCGTCGCATTTGAGAAGGTACAGATGTAGTTCTGAATCTCGGGAAAATCATCTACCAGGTACGGATTTCCCATGGCCAGAACTGCGGTTTTTTCGGTGGCCCGGACGAGAATCCTGCCGAACAACGCACTAGTCGAATCTGGGAGAGACGCGGGATGCTTCAGGCCGCGCCCCATTCTCCTGGACCTGGCGGCTGACGGGACGATGTACACGGCGACTACCACTGTCCGCGCCCCGTCCACCGCCCGCAGCAGGTCATCCGACCTTCCGGGAGCGACCCGAGGATCCACATAGACTACGTCTGCATCCGGCATACGGGCCCGAATTTCACGCTCTAGAACGCGACCATCTTCTGCGCGGACGCTGTCACAAAGGACAATCACGAGCAGGATGTGACGAACCTGTTTTACTCGTTGATACAGGACAAGAGTGTTCTTATCAGATCCCTGTCCTAGCGGAAGCAGCTTGCCGTTGTCGCGCACCAGCGTGACGGAGTCGTCGGAGATTCGCTGACCGATGGCAACATTTTCTGGCAGACCGACCAGCCTCGGAATCGCTGCTACGTCCACCAGACGGCTCTTGTGGAGACCGAGGGAAGCTTTGGCCTTCAATATTTTGACGACGGACGCATCGAGACGCGGCTGAGAGATCTCTCCCGTGTGGACAGCCTCGAGGACGGCGCGGTAACTGGCGTCCAGGTCGGCGGGCATGGTGAGCACATCGTTCCCTGCCCTGAAGGCATCCACCGCGGCCCGCCCGACGTGCCCTGCATAGCGGCTGGTGAGGCCCGCCATGTCCAAGGCGTCCGTCACCACGATTCCCTTAAAGCCGAGCTGGTTCTTGAGCAGATCGGTGACGATTGCGGGTGAGGTCGTAGCGACATGGCTGGGGTCTGGATCGAGCGTTGGTACTGTGACGTGCGCTGTCATCACAGCATCGACCCCGGCTTCGATAGCCTTGCGGAATGGAGGCAGTTCGACTGCGCGCAGGTGCTCCAGATCCCCGTCCACTCTGGCGACCGCAAGGTGCGAATCTGTTGTGGTATTGCCGTGGCCCGGGAAGTGCTTGGCGGTAGTCAGCATTCCGTTAGCTCGCGCGCCGCGTATGTAGGCAGCCACCAGGTCCCCTACCTCTTGGGGATTCTCGCCGAACGCACGTGCGCCAATGATCGGGTTGGCAGGGTTGGAATTCACGTCGGCGACCGGAAAAAGGTTCCAGTGCACTCCCAGGGCGCGGCTCTCTTGTGCCGTGATGCGACCAAATTCCTCGGCGTAGTCCAGCCTGCCTGCGGCGCCAAAAGCCATTGCGTGGGGAAACACGGTTGTTCCAAAAAGGCGCGGAGGAAGTACGCCCTGCTCAAAATCCCCGGCGATCAGAAGGGGCAGCTTCGCTCCCGCCTGTAGCTGGTTGAGCAGCATGACTGTCTCAGACCGGTCGTTGCGAGAGAGAAACCGTCCTCCGGCGGGCGCTGACATTGCCAGCGCGCCCACGTGGTACTTGCGAATGTTGTTGCGGAGCTGGAAGTACTCGGGGCTCCGGACTTCCAAGAAGTCCACCCGGAGACGAATCATGAAGAGCTGGCCAACCTTCTCCTCGAGTGAAAGCGTGTCTATGGTCTTCTCTGCCCATTCCTCACCATCGCTTTGGGAACGAAGCGCGGAGGACTCTGGGGATTTCTCCCAACTGAGGACCGACGACCCAAACAGGATGAACAGCGCGGAAGCCAAGGCGGGGATTCGAAGCGACTGCACAGCCACAGCATACTGCCAAACCTGAAGTTCGCACCCCCTCAGTCGAAACCAATTCCAATCGAAGGTACATGTTCAGTCAAGGCGGACTTGGTCGAAAATGACGCCCTTGCTGCCCGTCTCAGGCTGCCAGGTAGACCTTCCCATGCGTGAGAGTTGACATTGTTTTGGGTGACGCCCACTTGGTGATAAGAACCTGTCTACCAGGGAGCAGGGAGCGCATTGTTACGCAATTAGGCCATTACACCAACTACGGTCCATGAGGCGACGTTCAACACCGAAGGCCAGCTAAGGGGCGTAAAGTCGTGGAGCCAACCACTAGCTGTTCGTTCTGGGAGAAGCATGTATGACAGGGCGTGGAAGTCCTCTGGTCTTGTTCACTCTTTTGGCCTTGCTGTCCATGACTTCTCATTCTCAGCAAGGCGTTCCCAACCACAGTCCTGCACTAGGTCACCAATTGCCTCGTCGAACCGTTTGTCCGTCGCTGGACTCCAGCTTCTCGTACAGGCGAAGTGCCCTCTCGGCGTCTGCCTCGTCCAGCGGAAATCGGAACTCCCGTGGACCATATTCGATCACGTCTTCGGGCGTAAAACCGTTCGAGACGCTCACGTTTTGAGCAATGTAGCTGCGATAGGGCGGGTTGGGAGGCCAAGCCCAGTCGGGACGCTGACCGTCTTTTCGCGGCTTTTTGGGCACAATCTCGGTGTACCATCCTTCTGCTTGCAGCGTGAAGATGGAAAAGGAGAACTTCACACTCCTACTGATGCCGTGGTCGTAGTCTTCTCCGCGCCTTACTTCGCCCGTAAAGCGACCAACGGGATGTCCTCACCGATCATCTTTGGCCTCGATGTTCGTCGGCGGTTGTCTCGTACAGTTTTCTGTGTATGGAACTCAGCCGTGACGTCACGTACGTTCCGATGATCAGATCAAAAAAAGAGTCCTTCCATGTGAATCAATTGCCAAGACATCGTGAAAGTACGAACTTGCGCGGGTACGGCCATAAGGCGTGGCGAGATCGCGGTCTATCAACAGGCCCTGTCGTTCGATGGCTGGCGATTGGAGTCATTCTTCTTGCGATCACTCCTGGGAACTCTGTCGGCCAGAGCACTCCTCCAACAGATCCGACTCCCTCGCAAATCGTCCAATTCCTCAGCCAGACCATTGACTGGTACCGGCAGACTCAACAGGAGCAGCACATTGCGACGGAACCGGGCGATCTGGGTTTCGTCGCCGATAATCGGCGCATGGCCGCACAGGTTGTCAGGCTGGCCTTTGAGTTCGCACGTGCGGAAGAGCAACAGCAAGCGAAGCCGTCGAAGGCGAACGCGGCTGTAACTTCGACCGGCAGCGTGTCCCAATACGAAAGTATGAGCCGGGCAGCGGCCCGTGCGGACCAGTTGGTGCAAGAAACGCAGGCAGAACTGGAGTCGCTTCAGCACTCATTGGAAACAGCGCCGCCCGCCAAGCGACGACACCTTCAAACCCAGATCGCGGAGCTCCAGAGCGAGATTGGACTCTTTCAGGCTCGGCAACAAGCACTGCACAACATCTTGGATTTTGCCAGTGGAGCATCAGGCGCGGGCGGAGCGGCAAGTCTGCGAGCGCAAATCGAAGAATTGGCCCGCGCGGTCCCGCCTGCGGTCGCGGCACGAGCGTGAATGAACCAGGTTCGGCCACAGATCAGCAGCCCGCGGCAAAGGCTGGGGAAACCATCAACAAGCCGTCCCCCACCGGCATGTGGGCCCTGATAGCCGATCTGTTCCGACTCTCCAGCAAACGCACCGTCCTGTCGAACGACCTGCGCGTGACCCAAACGCTAGAGAACAGTTCAAAGCAATTGCGTGCGCCTCTGGTCGCGCACCTCAAACAGTTGATCCAGAATGGCGACCAGTTGGCAAAGCAAGCGGATACAAGCGATCAAAACGCGCTCGCCCAGGTGAAGCAGTAACTCGACGCACTGACGGTCAAGTTCAAGCAGACTTCCGCGTTGCTGGTCTCCCTCGGGAAGCAAGCCATTCTGCTGGATCTTTACAAGAGAAATCTTTCCAACTGGCAAGCCGAGGTCTCGACCGAGTTCAAGCAAAGCATCGAGGGGCTCCTGGTGAGAGTCGTGGGATTGGTGATCGCGCTGGGCGCTGTCTTGATTATCGGAGAGTTCTGGAGACGAGCGATATTTCGGTATGTGCACGACGTGCGGCGGCGCTACCAGTTTTTGCTCATGCGAAAGATTGCACTTTGGTGCGGAGTTGCGCTCGTTCTCATCTTCGCGTTCGTCACAGAATTGGGCGCGGTCGCGACGTTTGCCGGTCTCATCACCGCTGGCGTTGCCCTAGCGCTGCAGAACGTTATCGTTTCGATCGTCGGCTATTTCTTCTTGATCGGGAAATACGGCATACGGGTTGGAGACCGGGTTCAGGTTGGCACCGTGACGGGAGAAGTCGTCGACATCGGACTGGTGCGTTTTCATCTTATGGAATTGAGTGGCGGTACGGCCGATTCTGAACCCACCGGTCGGATCGTGGCATTTTCGAATGCCGTCGTATTTCAATCGACGGCCGGTCTCTTCAAGCAGATTCCTGGAACAAATTTCATTTGGCACGAGATTGTGCTTAAGTTTGCGCCAGAGAGCGATTACCGCGCGATACGGGACCGGGTGGGGCGCAATTGACACTGCCCTTGCAGACTATCGTGACAGTCTGGAGCGGCAACGACGTCAAATGGAAATGAGTTTGACGTCTATATCGGCCTCCGAATTAAAACCCAGGGCTCACATTCATTTCACTACCTCTGCCATCCAGGTGCTTGTCCGCTATCCCGTGGTCCTGGAGAAGGCAACTGAAATCGATGAGCGAGTGATTGGGGACATCTTCGCGGCGGTTGATCGTGAGCCGAAGTTGAAATTGATTAACTCGGAAGTTCCGGCGCTAAAAGCCGGGGCATAGGGACCTGCGCGAAGCGGTGATATCCTCGTCATTTCTCTTGCCCCCAATTTCCGGAGTGCCGACCATCCATCCTAGAATCGTCGGACCCACTGCAAGGCCCTTCCGTGGGAATATAATGGCGTGCGCAATGGCCCTCCCCTCTGGCACGAAACTCGGACCGTACGAGATTATCGAGCTGCTGGGCGCTGGCGGGATGGGCGAGGTGTACCGAGCGCGGGATGCGCGCTTGGATCGCAGTGTTGCGATCAAGATTCTGCCCGCCGCATTCTCCTCAGACAGCGATCGCTTGCGCCGCTTCGAGCAGGAAGCACGCGCGGCCTCTGCCCTCAACCATCCCAACATCGTTACCATCTACGAACTCGGAAAGCACGGTTCCACTCACTACATTGCGATGGAACTGGTAGAGGGGAAGACGCTGCGCGATCTGATTGCCTACGGTTTGTTGCCCATACGAACGGCAATTGAAATCGCGGCGCAGGTTGCGGACGGGCTGGCCAAGGCACATGAAGCGGGTATCGCACATCGGGACTTAAAGCCCGAGAACCTGATGGTCTCCCACGATGGATTCGTCAAAATCCTCGACTTTGGTCTGGCGAAGTCCGCGTCGCCCAGCGGAGAGCAGCCGGATATGTACACCACGTCGCACACCACACCGGGCCTGGTTCTGGGAACGGTGGGATACATGTCACCGGAGCATGCCAGCGGCCTCCAGCCGGATTTTCGGTCAGATCAGTTCTCGTTCGGGTTGGTGCTCTACGAGATGGTGACCGGAAAGCGCGCCTTTCAGAGAAGCACAGCAGCCGAGACCCTAGTGGCCATTCTCCGGGAACAAACCGAACCGATCGGGGTGCAAAACCGGGACGCCCCCGCTCCGCTGTGTTGGGCTATCGAGAGGTGCCTGGCGAAAGAGCCCGAGAAACGCTATGTCTCTACCCGAGATCTCGCGCGGGAATTTGCAGCCATACGCGACCGCTTCACGGAGAAGCCGGTGAAGCAGGCGGAAATCCGCCCGACCAATCTTCCTGCGCCGCGGACCGGGTTTGTGGGGCGGGAGAAGGAAGTAGCGGCCGCCAAAGAACTCGTACTGCGTCAGGATGTGCGCCTGGTTACGATCACGGGTCCAGGCGGGATCGGCAAGACGCGCCTCGCAGCGCAGGTGGCAGGGGAGCTTGTCGAACACTTTCCAGGGGGGACTCATTTTGTCCCGCTCTCCTCACTAACCGACCCGGGTTTGATCGCTTCCGCGATCGTTCAGACGTTGGGGATCGGGGAGGCGGGAGGTCAGTCGCCGCTCGAAATACTCATGAGGAATTTGCAGGATTCATCGCGCGCCCCCATGCTGCTTCTGCTGGACAATTTCGAGCACTTGGTTCAGGCGGCACCTACCGTGGCGGATCTCCTGGCGACAGGCCCCAATCTTAAGATCATGGTAACGAGCCGCGGAGCGCTGCACGTGTACGGAGAACATGAATTTCCGGTGCCGCCGCTGGCGCTGCCGGATTCGCGGTCCAAGCCTTCCGTGGACGTCCTGTCACAGTGCCCTGCGGTCGCGCTGTTCGTGCAACGCGCCGCCGCCGCCAAGCCGGACTTTGTACTTAATCGGGAAAACGCGCCTGCCGTCGCCGAGATTTGCACCCGATTGGACGGTTTGCCTTTGGCGATCGAGCTCGCTGCCGCTCGGGTCAGAGTTCTTTCGCCCTCTTCCATGCTGGCGCGACTGGCGAGCCGGTTGCAGCTATTGACAGGGGGCCCGCGGGACCTGCCGCACCGGCAGCAGACGCTTCGCGCTGCCATCGATTGGAGCTACGATCTGCTGAGCGCTGCCGAGCAGAAGCTTTTCCGAAGATTGTCGGTGTTCGTGGGGGGCTGCAATCTGGAAGGAGTGGAAGCTGTTTGCAACACCAAAGGCGATCTCGATTTGGACCTGCTCGACGGTATGGCGTCCATGCTGGACAAGAGCCTTGTACAGCAGATCGACCAAGCGACGGAATCGCGGTTCGCGATGTTGGAAACGATCCGGGAGTACGCTTTCGAAAGGCTGAAGGCAAGCGGGGAGGACGCCTTGACGAAGCGCGCGCATGCCGCCTACTGCCTGGTGCTGGCAGAAGAAGAGGCTACGGAGCAGAGCGGCGCGGAGGCGGGGGAATGGCTGGATCGCCTCGGGCACGAACACGACAATTTTCGCGCGGCCCTTGAGTGGCTGACAGAAACTGGAGACGCAGAGTGGGGCCTGCGTCTCGGCGCAGCCTTGTTCCGCTTTTGGGAGATGCGTGAGCATCTCGCCGAAGGCAGGGGCCAACTAGGCAAGCTGCTGAAACTCGCCGGAGCGGCAGCTCCCACGAAGGCACGGGCGCGGACGCTTTTTGCAGCAGGCGTGCTCGCCGGCGAGCAGGGAGATTACCCCTCGGCGGAGGCGCTCATCAGTGAAAGTCAAGACATCGCGCTTCAGTTGGGGGACAAAACGGGGGTCGCCGTCTCTCTAAACGCGCTGGCGGTCTTTGCACGCGACCGGGGTGATGTTGCGACTGCGCACATCCTGTTCGAGGCAAGTCTTGGGGTGTGGAGAGAACTAGGCGACCAGAAGGCTGTCGCTCGGGCTCTCAGTAACCTGGCCAATGTCCTCAAGTTGCTGGGAGACTATGACCGTGCGCGATCGCTATACGCGGAGTGTCTTGCAATCTTCCGAGGACTCGGAGACCAGACAGGCGTCGCCTGGTCGCTAAACTACCAGGGGGATGTCGCCTGCGATCAGGGTGATTCCGCTGCCGCGCAGGCATTGTACGAACGGGCCCTGGTAATTTTTCGGGAGCTCGGGGACCGCTGGGGCATTGCCGGCACGCTGGCCGATCTGGGAAGCTTGGCGAGGGAACAGCGGAACTATCCCAGAGTCCACTCTCTGTACCGGGAAAGCATAAAAATTTTCCAGGAACTGGAACATAAACGCGGAATTGCCCGCCTGCTGGAGTGTTTTGCCTGTTCAGCGGCTGCTCAATTCCATGCAGAGCGTTCGCTGCGGCTGGCGGGCGCCGCGGCTGCGTTGCGCCAAAATATCGGCGCTCCGCTCACGCCGGCGGAACAGGCCAAACTAGAAGCATGTCTGCACCCCGCACGGCAGGCATTAACCAACACGGTAGGCGTAGCAGCCTGGTTAGAAGGCTGGGCTTTGCCGGTCGAAAAAGCGGTTGAAGAGGTGCTAATGCTCAAGACTGCATCTCCCTAGCGTTAGCGCACGGGAGCCCGGCCGGGCTGCCGATGGTGGCGAACGAAATCCGGATGCACTCGGGAGATTCCGCGAGCGCTTACCCCGCGATTGTTGGGTCAATAAGTCGGCACACGGCCGAGACGCGACTGGCAGGAATGCCTAGGAGCCTGGCGTGTTCTTGGATGGTCGCATCGTCGCGGGCGAGGTAGATGCAGTACACCTTGTCGCCGGTTACGTAGCTGTGGGGCCACTGGATCTCGGGACCCATCGCCTGCAGAACGTTGACCGACTTTTGGGAGACTTCCCGCAATTGGGCGTCGGTTCGATTTCCGGCTCCTGGGATTTCGCGTTCGATGACAAATTTGGGCACGGCCCCCTCGAGGTCCACAGATGCTAGCATGCAGACGGAGCGGCTTCAAGACGGCTTGGCCGAAGCTGTCCCGGTCATCGAAAAATGGCCGCTAAGATAAAGAACGAGGTTGCCATGGATATTCGATCGCTTCAAAAGCCACTGAAAGAGCAATACCGCAATGACCCAAATGCCTCGAAAATCACAATCCGGGCGAAAGGCGGGCAGACGGATCTTCCAGTGGCATGCTCCATCGATCTCGGACGTGCCATCTACCAAGCCGAGGCGCACCAGGGAGTCGGAGGCGCCGGTGCCGGCGCCTGTTCCGGTGATCTTTTGCTTGGGGCTCTGGCGGCTTGCGCGCAGATCACCTGTCAGATGGTGGCCGCGGCTATGGGCATACCGACCGAACGCATTGAAGTCACGGTGGAGGGAGAGCTAGATCTCCGAGGCACCCTTGGCATATCAAAAGACGTACCCGTCGGGTTTGAGAGCATTCATCTTCATTTTGATGTTGCTGCGCCTAAGGCAACACCGGAACAACTGCTCGGATTGCGAGAGAAAACAGAACAGTATTGCGTGGTGATGCAGACCTTAGTGCATCCCCCGAGTCTGCAGACCGAGTGGGTTGGTCACGATTGAACACCCGGCCGCGATAAGTCTTCATATTTCTCAGCGAACCATGGTTGTCGTAATCACGGCCTCGCCCCAAAGCAATCGGGAGTGCGAATGTAGAACGCCCTTCGTCAACGTGGGCTTACAAAGCCCCATCTGCGCACCAGCGGACGCGTAGTTGGCAAAACCAGATCAGCAACGGGGCCAGCAAGCGACGCAGCAGGCACAGCAGCCCCAATCACCCGCTGGCCTGGCACCGACAAAGCAGTTCATAAGCATCAACTCGGCTGGGGATAGCCGCAGAAAAGACTTACAATCCTGCCTCGAAAAGCGAGAACCTGGAGTTCAACGGGAATCTTTACCAGGACAGCCAGGGGCACTGCTGTTTCATTCAGACTCCTGCCAAGGGCACCGCCGACTCCTCATCGCCGCCACTTCTGGGATGTGCCTCGGCTCGTGACAAGATAAACCGCAAAGCTCCCCAACCAGTGACCACCCTCGTAGTGCTTGCCAGTCACCGCCGCCAATCCGGCACGCTTGTGTTGCTCGGCGACCGCTAGGATCCTCGGCAGGCGTTTGTCGCCTTCGTGCAAACCCGCAGCGATACCCTCCAGCATCCATGCTCGGCTCAGATTCAGCCCGTCCAAATGCGCCAACTTGGGGTCACTGGGATCGGGCGACACCACTGGCTGTAACCAAGCACCATTTCTCGCCGGGGAAATCTGAGGCAGAAAACTTCGGAGCCAGTGACCAAACTCAGGACTCGGCAGCACACGCCGCATCAGGTCTGCTTCCCCGAGACACGGCGAAAGGAAATCCTCGCCGGAGGGTTCATATTCCAGCGGACAGCTTTTGTCACCCAAATAAAACTGCCGGGCTTTCGATACCAGCAGATCGGCAAACCCCCTATTCCCCGTTGCCCGTGCATAGTCGAGCATTAGGCCCAGAGCAAAAGCGGTCTGCGAATGCTCTCCGATTCGCACGGGATACGAAAGCTTGGGAAGCCAATCCTTCAGCCGTTCCAATGCAGCCTCTTCCAGCGGACGCAAGTTCACACCCATTTCGCGTGCTTGAGGATCGTCCCACTCGCGCAGTTCCGCCACCAGTTGAAATAGCCACGCCAGTCCATAAGGACGCTCGAAGCTGGCGCGTCCCTCAGCCCGCAAGTACGCTGCTTCTTGTGCGATGTTTTCGGCGGTCAGGCTTTGCCGTAGGGCTTCGCGCGCAGACGGCGCAAAGGTCGCTTCGGGAAAAGTCCTGATCAGCCGAACCAGCAGCCAATGTCCGTGCACCGAGGAATGCCAGTCATAGCAGCCAAAGAAAGCGGGCGTCAGTTTTCGCGGCGGAGCCACATCCGCATCGCTGTTCAAGCTGTGACTGACCTTGTTCGGGTATTCCTTGTGGACGCACGCGAGCGCAAGACTCGCAAACCGCTCAGCAGCATTGATGTCAAAACCGGCGGGCATAGTGACCGTCTCAGTACCCACCACGTTTGCCGTAAGAAGGAAGAGGACCGCGCAAAGTGGGGACTTCATCGCGCTGCTACTTTAAACGAAGTATCAGGCGGACGGAAACCGCTGGGAGAACACCCGCGTCCCAACGCAGTACCTAAGGATCGCCCGCGCCCCGGACAATTCATCTCGCCCGACCCGGAGAGAGTCGATCTCTACGGCGCGGCGATGCGCTCCCAACCACCGGCATACCTGGTCACCAAACCAAGATCATCGACCACGATCTCAGCCGAGAATCCGGTGTCGCTTCCATGACGCTAAATGTTCCTGGCAGTGCGCGCGCAGCGCTGGAAAAGAAGTTGAATCTCAAGCTCGGGGAATTTGACCCACGCGGCAGTGACCGACTCGCTCTTCCCGATACCGAGGCCAAGACGCCTCATGGGGGAGGGTTTGGTTGCAGATGTGACCGCGAGATCAACGTCGAGACAGGCCATGTACCTCGGCAACTCGTGCCCGGAACTGCGCCGGAGCCCACGCCCCTTCACGTTAAGTTTGTCCGCTCCACTTGAACACGGCGCGCCAGCCAGTTGTGGTCACGGTGGATTTCATAACTTGCCAGCATCGGGCGCTGATCCTCCAAGACTCCGACGACCGTGCCGTTTAGCAGCCAGCCTTCGGCAGTGTGCCAGAGGGCACAATATTCCGTGCCATTGAGCCGGAGGTTTCCCAAGCGACCACACGCACTGAATCACCTGCCATTCTGCGTCTTCCAGCGGTCTACATTCTCACTGGCGGTCGTTTGGCAGGAGCTTCGCGAAACCTAGAAGCGTGGTCCCTCGGAGGGCAGCTAGCGGAATCCGAGCCTGCTCAGGGCGTCTGCGCGAAACATCGGGACTCCATCGCAATGAGCCTACCGCATGCTGTGCTAATGCCAGCCGAAGATGTGACCTCTCGTAACCTTCGACTCAGATATTTTATGGGCTAGACTCGAGGGCGGTGAATTTGGAGACCGCTATGCAGGTGATTGCTCAACAACAACCTACACCACTACCGCTGAAAGCAGACTGTCTGGTCTGGTACGCGGGCGATCCCTGCGATGAACTGATACAGCAGTACCACCAAGCAGCCGAGCAGCGTCAGCAGCAAGAATGGCAAATCCAGGTCACCGCACCCCTACAGAAGGAGATTGCCGATCAGCAGAAACAGATTGCCGGCCAGCAAAGCCAAATTGGGACGCTACAAGGGAAGATTGAATCGCAGACCGCGGAGGCTTTGCAGAGCGAGACGCGTAACGAAGCTCTCCTGAATGGAATTGGAGCGGGTCTAGGTGCGGCGTTGGCGCTCCTGGTGGCAGTCGCTAGTTTTCGGCGACTTGCCCGGAACTCCACCGACCCGAAGCGTGAACAGAAACGGGCTGCGTCTGCCTGAGTTCTTGGGCAGCTCACGACGACGAAGAATGCTCCGTACCCCGAGAACTCAGAATCGTCTCCTTTTACTAGGGGCCTGTGAGGCCACCCAATGTACCTGGCGGGCGCAGATGTGGTCGCGCAGGATCGTGCGTTTCAAGCTCCAAGGACACAATCCACCGTTCACAGGCGGACAGGAAGTGGAACGCTGGGCTTACCGACCACCGCAGGAAACCCACGGCCAAGACGTGGCGGTTGTGGTGAAACTGGGCCGATAGGTTAACCTCCAATCAACAGACTGCATTTCTGGAGCCCCAGCCTCTGACTACTTATTTTGCTTCGGCTCGTTCAATCGGCTCATTCAAGATGATGTGCTCCTCGGAGACAAGGTAGGCAACCTTATTGCGGTCTATAAAGTTTCCCTCGTCGTCGCTTGAGGCTTTCCATTCGGGCGATTGACGAGCCGCAAGCAAAGCTTCCAAGTCGTCAAACCAGAGTTCTGCCACGCCATCGTAATCGGGTCGGCATCTGTCTCCGGGTACGGTCACGCGGTGACTCTGTACCAACTTGCGGAGTCGAGGAATTCGAGCGCCGATAGGGCCGTGGATATTTTCCCAGTAACGAAAGAACTCCTCGTCCGTCAGGCCCGCCTTCTTGGTGATGCAATAGACAAGTTTGATCATAATCACATACGCAGTGCGATCAATCGCACATGGCAAGGCTTGCGGTCCTTTTCGACCCGCCCCCCAGGTCTTCATAACTTATGCAGACGAACTAGAATACGCCGTGTTCAGCAAATGATGGAACGTTCGCGGCCAGCCATGCTGCGATGGAGGACAGCAGACCGAAAGCTGCCAAGCTTGCCTGCGTGACGGTGGCTCGGCGATACCTAGGTGGAAATTCGGTGGCGGCGATTTCTGTTCCACATTTGCATTCTGGCCGGATGCTCAACGAGGCTGATGTGGACGGCGGGTCCCGTGAACCCGCTGCACGCGCGCACGGTCACGAATTCAGCAATCTGGCGCATGGTTCACCCACTCAAGCAATATAGATAGGCGGTTCTACTCAGCGGTCCTTTTTCGATATGCTGGGCTGAATCTCTATCCGACCGGGCGTTGCTCGTAGGCCGCCCCCGTTTGGAATTAAGGCCAGGGGAAGCAGGAGGAGGAGCACGCATGGTCAAGCTGAGCGTAATGTATCCGAACCAAGAAGGAACGAATCTCGACATGGCCTACTACTGCAATCGTCACATCCCCATGGTTCGACAACTGCTCGGATCGACTCTAAAGGGAGTTTCTGTCGAACAAGGGATTTCAGGCGAGGAGGCCGGGTCGCCCGCTCCCTACCTTGCGATGGGGCACCTCTTGTTCGATTCACTGGAAGCTTTCAGACGACCTTCGGCCCGCATGCACAGGCAATCGTTGGTGACATCCCAAATTACACGAACTCGGAGCCGATCGTTCAGATCGGCGAAGTAAGGTCATGAAACCGGGTCGGTTTCGCTCACGCCGATGCGGTCGGAGCGACTGGGATCGCGGCCGCCTTCGTCGTCGCTGGTAGGGGACGAACTGAATCGCAGGCTGGGACGTGAATCTGCTGAACTCGTCCATATCGCGACCGAAAATGCCGACCTTACCGCCCAGCACGCTTGGGTTTCGCAATTTCGAGAAGTCGGAATCCTCAGCGCTTCGAGTCCCCATTCGGGCAGCAACCGACGTGGTGCTTGAAGTCACAGCGCCCGGATACAAGAATTGGTTCTACCACTGACCCAGCAATCCCAGCGCAGTCGACACTGCGCCTCGAATCAGGCGAACAGAGATCGATAAGTGTGGAAATGGAGCTGGAAAAAGGACGCGGCCAAAGCGCATTAATTACTCCCGGCGAGAAGGCCAGAGCGGTGCCGGCTGGTGACTCGCCCTTCGTTCAGCGCAGTCGTATCACTCTGGGCGATCAGCAGTGGTGACAGGATTACGAGGGTCGCGGCAACGCACAGGGAGCGCACTCGGTACCTCCAGACTGTCGGGGCTGGAATCCTACATCGCCCCATGGCAAGGCCAAAACCTGGACAGACAGGTCGATTGCTTGATAGCCCAGCAGTGGCCCCACATGGCACCCAGGAGCTATTCACAAAATGTTGGGCAAAGCCTAATTTGGAAGTGAGCAGTTTTCGGGGGAGGGCTGTTCAAACGATGCGCCCCGTGACTCAACTGAGTCCGGGGCGCTTTCGTTTCTGCGACAGCGCCGGTGAGCCCGGCTCCAGTAAAAAGTGGTCCATTCTGACCATACGGGGATAGGAATCCCGTGTAACGTGGTGACACATGCCGATGGACAGAGATTGGGCTGCGAACCAGTGGCCATCCTTCCTTGTTGCTAACCCGCAAGGCCCGGCACAAACGGTCACTTGTGACAATCGATCCAAACCATCCGTTATAGCATTGGGGTTGACTCGAATAGAGAGGTTTACGTGTCTGCAAAAACGGAAAAAACTGGCGAGAATTGTGCCGCGACCTTCGCAATGAACAGGAATCGGGAAATCTGATGGACATTGTCCGCGATTTGAACGGAGCGCCGGAGCAACTAGTAGGAGAGATGACGCCGCCTGCGGGACGGGAACAGGCCGGTCATACCCAGTTCGGCCATGGAGTAGGAACTAGAGTCAGCAAGCACCCCCGGCAAGGCAGAAGGCCTGTTTGCGAAGTGGCCTAGAAGTGGGCTAGAGGATGGATCCTGAAGTCCGAGAAGTCCCGAACGAGCCAGAGCTGGAAGTCGAACGACAGAATCAAAGAACAAAGTTCGTGTGATTCAAGAAAACACCAGCCACCTTGCAAGCGGCATGGTGAAGCGAGTGGAGAGCGAACCTATGGACAAATCGAGGGATCAAGATCAAGGCAAGGGCGCTGTGGAGCAAGACGAGAAGAATCAAGGTGGCAATACCAACATGAACGGTCAACTGGGCCACCGCGACGAGAATGCTGAGTTGAAAGGTGCTGATTCTGACTTGTCCGGATGAGAATCGCAGGAGCCATCCAAGAGGCAAATGAGAATCCGGCATTAAGAACTCCATGCAACAGCGCGACCGTGCTGGAAGGTGTCCAGATGAGCTATTCTAATGGTATGGATCATCTAGGAGTTCTTCGGGACAAGATTGGGCGTCTCCGGGTGGAGATCGCCCACATTCAAGAGTTGAATGAACAGTATCGGCGTCGAGACTGGAATGGAACAGAGGCTCAAGTCGCTCACGGCCAGAGACATGAACGGCTACAGGCAATCCAGCAAGAACTTGCCCAACTCGGTAGCCTTGGCCGCACCGTTCATTCGGTAGAAAAAATGAAGGAAAAGCACCGCTTCCGGCTGCATCCCGTCAAGCAGGCACGGGCTTCGTAGGCCTTAGGCGTTTCCCGAGTAGTCGAAGCGCCCAATGGTGACTTTCTGCACGGGTCTGCAACTTTGCACCCCTCAATCAAGCGTCGGATTCCAGAGCCAAATTTCGCGGACAGACTAGCCACCGACCCGCTCGAGTTCGGCATACAAGGAGAGGAGTAAGCCTGGCGACGACGGAGCAGTTTTACCCCCGATGGAACGCCAAATAGCAGGCTGGGTTGGAGAGCCAGCTGGCGGGGTACGCGGGTCAGATGCTCCAAGCCGCGGTGGGCCCTGCGCATAACGCTCTGGGGGACTGGGATGCTAAGGCGGCGCCGTTTGTGAAGCGTCTCGCCATGACCGACCCTTATGACTGCAGGCTGATTCTCTAAGATCTGGCGCACCACATCGACCTCTGCGGCAACGCAAGGAAACACGCTTCGTCGCTGCCCCCGCGGAGCATCTCAACCCCTCGCTCAGCCAACAATCCCTTTACCCTCCACGATGCGAATATAGCGATTGATGGGAAGACTCGTGACCTTGTCGACTTGCTTGCTGGGTGCCGGCCACTGAATCTGCAGCTCGTCGATCTTTGCCGCGCTTCCGATGCCCAGCACCTCGCGCGAATCGTGCGAAGACAGATAACTGCCTCCGGTGTTCTTCAATCGATATCGCTTCCGGCCGCCGGCACTCCAATAAATCTTCGCGCCGACCGCATCGCGGTTGCAGCGAACGCCTTCCAGTTTTAATCCAAGCCAATTGCTTCCGTTTGCAGCCTGATTCTTCAGCAGCAGGGGTGGCCCCCCGTTGTTCCCGATCAACACGTCGAGAGCGCCATCGTTATCGTAGTCTCCAACGGCCAACCCACGTGCCGGGAAATACTTCTGGAATGCTGGCCCTGCTTGTTCGCTCACGTTGTGAAGCTTGTGATCGTCCCCCTGATGGAACAAAAGAAGGGGCTCCTTATACTTCACCTGCATAGAGTACCCATCAATCATGTCGTCGGGGTGCCCGTTCGCAAGGATTAGGTCCATGGCGCCGTCATTGTCGTAGTCGAAGTACTTGAGTCCCCAGCCGCTCAGCAGTCGCGTGGCTTGAGCGACACCGTGTACCTGGGCGACGTCGTGGAAGGTTTCGTCTTTATTGTTCTCGTAGACTGAGAACATCTCATGGTCCACGTTCGCGACAAATAGATCCTGCCAGCCGTCACTGTCCAGGTCCGCGGCATCCACTCCCATCCCAGAGCGCGATTGGCCGCTTTCGCTGAAGCCCACCCCAGCCTGCAAGGCGATCTCTTCCCATTTCCACCGGCCGTTTGGACCGGGGCCGCGATTCATAAACAGGAAGTTCTGCACCGTGTCGTTGGCCACAAATAAATCCATCCGGCCATCGTTGTTTATGTCCGTAGACACGACCCCCAGGCCTTTCCCCATTGCTTTCGCGATGTCCGTTCCCTTGCTGACTTCTGTGAAGGTACCATCGCCGTTGTTGTGATAGAGAAAGCTCGCGGTCGGGCGGAAGACGCGGGGAATGCAATAGTATTTCTTCCCGATCTTGTTATCGCCGCATTCGAACTTATGTTCTCCGGAATAGTCGACAAAACTGCAGATGAACAAATCGAGCTTGCCGTCATTGTCGTAGTCGAACCAGACGGCGCTCGTGGTCCATCCCGGCGCAGCCAAGCCTGCTTTGTCCGTCACATCCGCGAACGTGCCATCGTGGTTGTTTTTGTACAGAGTGCACTTGCCGTACGCCGTGACAAACATGTCGGGCCAGCCATCGTTGTCGTAGTCACCGACCGCAACCCCCATTCCGAACGCCGCTCCGCTTACGCCCGCGCCCTCCGTCACTTCCGTAAACGTTCCGTTGCGATTGTTTTTGTAGAGGGCATTGCGAACCAGCTTAGAGGGCTTCCAGAAGTCGCTGGGACCACTGTTGACCAGGAAGATATCCATCCAGCCATCGTTATCAAAATCCAGGAAGGCGCAACCCGGGCCCAGCGTCTCTGGCAGATAGTGGTTGGCTGAACTCGCGTTGTCATGTACCCAGGCAATTCCGCTCGAGGATGCCGGCACCTCGGCAAATAGCGGATCTCGTGGAACCTCGACACCCTGCCGCGCCCACAAGCGGGTGCTGCCGTATGCAGTCGCGAGCCAAAGCCACTGCCTTCTCGAAATCTTCATAGAGGGGTTGCGCGGGGTTTGAGGCGGGTAAAAAGAATCACTGGGCCTTCACTCCGGGCTGCTTGGCCTGCGCTTCGGCTGTGAGCTTCTCGACAATGCTCTTTTCCCGATTGCCGTCCGTCGGCCGTTTCAGGCGGAAGTAGGCAATCGACAAGGAAACGTGGGCCTCCGTAAACTGAGGAGAATCCTTGACGATCGACTCCAGGTCACGTCTCGCGTCGTCGGTTTTCCCTTCCGACAGAGCAATGGCCGCCCGCTGATAACGCACTGCAAGGTCACCCGGCCGAGTCGCCAGAGCCCTGGTCAAATACTGTTTCGCCTCGTCGTATTTCTGCTCCTGGCGAAGCATCGCTCCGATCTGAAGATTCGACTCGTAGCTGTAGGGATCGATCGCCAGTTCAGCCTTGAACTCCTTCAAGGCTTCCTCGGGACCTCCAGTTACCTCCAAGGTGTGTGCGTACAGAACATGGGCTCCGGCAAGATTCGGGTTGAGACCCAAAGCCTTGGCGAGTTCGTCTCGCGCTCCCGTAAAATCGGCAGCTTGTATCTTTGCAGTGCCGAGCATCAAATGCGCTTCTGCCGATTCCCCATTCCGCAGGATCCGATCCACCAGCAGTTGCCCATCTGCTGCCTGGCCGTCGCGGATGAGCGCCGTTCCCAGCAGATAAGCGATCGCGAGATCGTCCGGATGACCCTTTTCCTCAGTCTGCAAAACGCGGATCACGTCCTTATTCTGCCCCATTCGAAAATAGCAGTCCGCCAGCAGGAGGGTCGCCTGGCCGTTGCTCGGAGCCTCCCTATGTACGCGGGCCAGCTCATCGGCTGCGTCTCCCATTCGCCCAGTCTTGTAATACGCCAAAGCCAGATTCAGCCGGAGCCCCGGAAGCGAAGGCGATTGCTTGAGAGCAATCCTGTATTCACGAATTGCTTCTTCGAACTGTCCAAGACCAGCGAGAGAAGCTCCCAGGTTCGATCGGATCGCCGTCGCCTCAGGATGAAGCTTCAGGAACTCCCTGTACCCCTTGACTGCGCCCTCAAGATCACCAGCCCGCTGTTTCGCGATCGCGTCCTCGACCAGCGCTTGCGGCGTCTGCGTCTGCGCGGCGGCGCCAAGAGTTAGAACCAGGAGGAAGATGGGTCTCCACATACCGATTACTGGGCCCCGCGTGGCAAGCGCGACTCTTTCACAGCTGTCGTCGCCTGGCGGAGTGCAGCCTCCAGCCCTTCCGGGTGGAAGTCCTGCTCACCCAACGCCGTGCTGAACAGGATCCGCCCCCGTTTGTCCACCAGGTAGGCCTTGCTGGGCCAGGCCGCGTAAACCTTCTCGGCCGTTCCCCTCATGCTATCAAGAAGCGTTGGGAACTCGATGTGCAATTTGCGCACACACATGGTTGCGTGGTCCTGCCGCTCGCGCATGCTGGCAGCCGGCTGCAGGACAATCCCTTCGCGCTGGTTGCGCGTGCTGGCCCAGTCCGCCGTTGAGTGGGCCTCGCGAATGTAGATCAGGTAGAAGGGAATCCGATCCTTATACTCGGGGTACAGCTTGTTTAGGGTATCGGCAGCTCCCCGAAAATTCGGGCAGGTATAGCTACCGAAGACCAGAAGCACCGGACCAGCGTTACGCAATTGCGCGAGCGTAGCGTTTTCCTGGGATCCCATCCGCGTGACCTTGAACTCGGGTGCTGGATCTCCCAGGCTGGGCCCGGCGCCGGTGCGGGCCTGCTTCGGTTCGAGGGAGGACGCCAGCTTTTTTTCACGCGCGGCGTCTGCACTCAAATGCAGTTTCTCGTAAACCTCGGACAGCTCTCGATGCACCCCCAACGATCGCGGCCATTTCTTCTCCACGGTTTCAAGTTCTCGGCGGGCTTCTTGCAGCTTGCCCTCTCCAACATTCAGATCTGCCATCTCCAGGTTCGCTTCGAGCGAGTCCGGACGTACTTGCAACGCACGCTGCACCAGGGGATCCGCATCGCTCCACTTCGCCCGCGCCAGCAGAATCTGCGCAAGGTAAAGGTTGGCCTCGAAGTGATTCGGGTCGGACACCAGCTCCTTTTGAAACGCATCCGCCGCGGCATCGGGATCTCCGGTGTTCAGCAGCGCCTGCCCGTAGAGTCCCTGAAGACCGGGCAGACTGGGATTCAGCTCGATCGCACCCGCCAATTGCTTGACCGCCGCCGGAAAATCACCGGATGCAAACATCTGGCTCCCCATGAGCAGTCGCGCCTCGGCCGAGTCTCCCTTGCGGAGAATCTGATCGACGCGCTTCTGACCTTCTTCCACCTGCCCGTCGCGAATCAGCGCCATGCCCAGCAGGTACGCGACGGCCGGATGATCGGCGTTCTGTTGCTCCACGGGCTTGAGGAGCGCCACCACATCGCGGTTCTGACCCAGCCGCAGTTCGCAGTCGGCCAGGAGCAGTGTTGTCTGCAGATTGCCCGGCGCCACCCGCAGTGCTTTCGAAAACCGCTGTGCAGCTTCCCCAATGCGACCAGACTTGTAGTAGGCCAAGCCCGTATTGAGGATGATGCCCGCGTTCCCGGGGTCGAGCGCCAGCGCCTTCTTGTATTCGACGATGGCCTGGTCGTAGCGCCCAATTTGCGAGAGCAGCACCCCCAAATTCGATCGCACGCCCGCTTCATTCGGACGCGCCGCCAGGAAATCGCGATAACCGCGCACGGCCCCCTCCAGGTCTCCCTCCTGTTGCAGTTCCATGGCATGGCGCAGGACGCTCTCCGGCGAAGGAGCCTGCGCGAAGAGCGCGCCCACCAGAAACAATGCGCCAAGGAACGATCGAGACATAGACTTCATTGGATTCAGGAAGCACAAAAATGGGATGGCTCGAGCCATCCCATTTTAACCTTTCACCCGTGCTCTCCTTCGCCTAGAAGAAGAACTTCACGCCGAACTCGACAACCCGACCTCCCTGCTTGACTGTGGTCTTTCCGAAATTCGTGTTGCTCTGAGTAATCGCCCCTGTCGTCGCATCCTGCTGGAACTGGAGTGTCAGGTTGCCGCTGTCAGGGAACGAATACAAAGGATGGTTCAGAAAGTTATAGGCCTGAGCCCGGATCTGCAACTTCTTCGACTCGGTGATGGAAAAGTTCTTGAACAGGGCCAGATCGGAGTTGAAATAACCCGGCCCGTAGACTACCGGAAGCAGAGTTGGTCCATTCTGGCCGATCGCAGTCGGGGCAGCGAAGCAGTTCCCGTTAATGTATTGATGGGCACTCAAACCGGACCTTGGATTGCAGGTCACCAGTGGGTTAAGTTGGACTGCGTTGGTACCCAGAATGGACTGATTGTTGATCTTAATGCCATCCGGATTAGCCATGCTGACTGAGCCCGGAAGGATCGCATTGTTAAGGTTCATATTGAAATTGGAACTGGCGTTGTAGCCGCCACTGAAAGTGAGATTGGCCCCACTCTGCAGTTGGGTAATGCCCGAGATCTGCCATCCACTCGTGACAGCCCCCAGGAAACCGTGTGCGTGCAGTGGATTGCCGATGTCGATCGAATAAGCAATGTTGAAGAGCTGCCTGCGGTCGGTCGGCTGCACACCATAATTGCTCTTAAGATTGAAGGGGTTGATCTGGACAGACCCATTCGGGTTGCCGGTGGTAACGATGCCCAGTGCCTTCTGCAAAGTGTAGTTTGCCTGGATCGTGTAGCGGCCCTGGTGGCGCCCCCAAGTGACCTGCATGGCATTGTAGTTGGCGTAGATATTGTTGGTGGCTTGGTTAAGGTCGCCATAGCCCTTCCCGCTGACCGGGTCATTCAGTGGACGGAAGAACTTTGGATTCGCATTTGCTGGGTTGCTCGCGGTCAACATCGCTCCGAGCGGGACTAGGTTGATATTGCTGCCTGCCCCGCCGCTATTTGCCAAGTCTCTGCTTCGGTTCCCCACATAGGCAACTTCCAGCAAGCTTTGCCACGGTGCTCGCTGCGCGATGGTGAAACTCCAGCTGTCGGTATAGGGCTGCCTGTCGTCCTTGGCATCGACCGCCGCAGGAGCAGCAGGTGTGGCGGCGAGATTGACGCAGGAAAGATACCGCGCAAATAAGCTTGACCCATTCGTAGGATCGTTGGTCGGGCAACCGGGCCCTCCAACCCAAGTGGTCGGCGACAAATTGGCTTGCGCCGCACCCGCGGAGGCGTCCAGGCCGCTCGTGAACTGCCCGGAATGGAAATAGAACCGCCCCCAGCCTCCGCGCAGCACGGTGTTGCCGGTGCCGAACAGGTCGTAAGCTGCGCCAAAGCGAGGTTGGTAAAACAAGGCCCTGGTTGGGAATCCACCGAGCGCGACAGATTTCTCCTTGGCATGCCAGACGAATCCGCAGAACGTGGGTGTCGCCGCACAGTTCGGGTCATACAGCGACTGGTTAAAGATGGAGTATCCGAAGTTTTCATCATCTATCCAGGGCTGGAAATGGGTGAGCCTCAAGCCAAATTCGAGGGTCAGCTTCTTGGTGGCCTTCCACGAATCCTGCCCAAAGAACTCCACCGTGTTGTAGGAGATATCATTCAAACGGTTGAAGTTCGCCTCGTTGTAGGTGTTGATGTTGCCGGTCAGCATGTCCGCATACTCGTCGTGGTAGGTGAAAGGATTGTTTACGGAGAAAAGCATTTGGCCGTTAGTATTGTTGTTCGCCGGTTGAGCGTTCCGAATCCACTCATAGAAGAAGCCGGCCTTCAAGGTGTGGTTCTTAACTACCTTCGTAAATGTATCGCTCACGCTGGGCATATACTTGTTCGCGTACAACCCCGAGGAAGGCCCTCCCGCCTCGAATCCGCCGGGATTGAACATCAGTGCCGCTTCACTGGGGCCAAAATTACCGAAGGACGGAATTTGGGAGACGCCGTTGTTGAACAGGCCAGCATAGGCGTACCCAACAGTGGTGCGATCCACCTTCTTGGGGTCTGCAAACACGTTGGGAAACCCAACAAAGGTGTATGCCATGACGGTTTCATTCGTCATGGTCGGACTAAATACGTGGGTGATGGTTCCTGTCCAGGAGTCCGATTTATTCCTGCCTTGAATCGCAGTCGGGTAAGGAACCTGGTCTCCATTGCGCCACCACAGACCAACCGGGAACTGCTGGATTTCACGCTGCAGGTTATAGCGGACGAACACCTTTGTGTTGTCGCTGATATTCCAATCCCCTCGCACCGTCCACTGCTTGTTGTTCTGGTTGAAGATTTCCGATTGTACGTAGTTGTAGCCTCCGGTAGCGTTCGGGTCCGCGTTGGGACGCGGAAACAACTTCATCAAGGCCTGCATGTTGGGGTCAATACAGTTGGTACAGCCGGGAGTGAAAGCAGGGATCTGGTAGCCTGGAAAAACCGTTGGGTCAACGTGGCCGGGGGGGAGACCGGAAGCGGTCTTGCTGCCTAACTTCGCCAATTCGGTGGGCGAGAAGTCACCATTAATCATGCCATCGGTAGGAACCGTCGCCCTGAGCAAGCCGGTATCAAGAACCTGATGAAAGTATTCAAAGCCCGTGAAGAAGAACAGCTTGTTGCGGCTCTTGTTAAAGCCAGTTCCCGGAATCAGCACTGGGCCGCCGATGGTAGCTCCCGGGTAATAGTACGCGTTGGCGGGTTGCTGGATCCGGCTGAAGTTGTTGAGCCAGTCGTTCGCATTCAACGAGTGGTTCCGGGCGGAAAAAAAAGCGCTGCCGTGGTAGTCTCTGCCACCCGACTTGGTCACAGACGTTATGAGGACTGGCCCCTTCTGGTTCTCCGCGCTGAAATTCGACGTCAGAACCTTAAATTCCTGAACGAAGTCCGAGTTGGGGTTGACCGGCGTGTCGCAGTTGCAGCCCGGATCGGAAACGTGCGCTCCGTCGGCAGTGATGTCCAACACATTCGATGGTAGGCCATTGTAAGAAAAGGCGTTGTTCAGCGGACTCTGACTGCCGGAATCTCCGTTGGCGTTGATACCAATCGTCGCGCCATTGTAGTTCGACTTGTTCGACGTGCCGTTGGCGATGCCGAAGCCGGGCACAATCTTGATGTACTCGGCGGCGTTGCTTCCTACCTGCGTGAAATTCTGCAATTCCTTTGTGGCCAGCGTAAACGACTTCTCGCCGGAGTCAACCGTCGCTACCGCCGATTCCTCTGCGTTGACCTCGATCGTTTGGGTGGTGGCACCCACTGCAAGCGCGACATTGACGTTGCGCCGTTCGCCGCCGCCCAAGCTGATGCTATCCGCCTTATACAGTTGGAAGCCCGTTGCTTCCACGGTCAATGCGTACGTTCCGACCGGGACGGAGGCGAAAGTGTAGTAGCCATCATGGTTGGTCACGGTCTCGCGGGTCGAGCCGGAAGCACTATCCTTCAATGTGACTTTGGCTCCGTTTACTAGCGCGCCCGATGGATCGGAGACCACGCCGGTCAGAGTTGCGAAAATCCCCTGCCCCCACGCATGCACGCCCACAAGCGCGAACACGAACAGCACGACCACCAGCTTCGACGTCTTCGACATAGTGTTATCCCCTATCGAGATTTCGCCCTTGATTTCTTGGACCACTCCCTGGAACCCGCGACCCTGCAGATTTCGTCTTCGAACGGATCCCCCCGCACCCCAGTCACTCCGGCCCCAAGCCGGGAAATCGACCTTCGCGATAACGAATACTACTTTTCTATTAGCTATCGAGCCGGCGCTGATTAAGCTCCAATCCGGCAAAGGTTGTCAAGCGAAAAATCGTTTTTCTAATCACTTGCGCGCGCAAGGAGTGCAATAAATATGGGGATTGGTATGGCCGTGATATGAAGATCGGTATGTTCCCGAAATGCAGTGGGGCCTGCAAGCGGCCGTGCGCGTCAACCCGGAGCTCGAGATGCAGTTCGAGGCGGGAGGCCCATCGCGCAGGAGAGCGTTGGAACGCCAACAGGCGGATCCCCGGGCCAGATTAGGCTTGCAGGTCGGGCCGCTCTCCAAGCGGCAGTGAACCGGGTTGCTCCCGGGCACGGCGGATGCTGACCTAGCGCCATCCGTGAAAGGTCTCGGCGTGACCGACCCCTATCACATGCGGGTCACATTGTTTTGCTGAACGAAGACTTGTTTTTGCTGAAGACGTGCTGTTGTCAAAAGATTTTTACACTGCCTCATCTATTTGTCGGTGGTCCTCTTTTGCCGTGATCGACTAAGGTAGCCGCACATTGAACGTCTCCCCCGGCCAGAGTACGGTAAATCTTTGGCGAAACAACCTGAGTAGCGACAGGACCCGAAAGGCGGAAAACCCCATTTCCGCAAAGTGGAGACCAGGACGGATTCCAGACCCCCTGACTCTTGGTGCTCCGCGGGTTCGACGACCCTCTGATTTTGGAGTCGTAAGTCGTCATTCGCTTAGGCAAAACACTGTTTGATGGGTTTGCGTGCGGTGGCGCTCCTCAGGGATGTTCCCCCTTGCAAGTTCTGAAAGTGCGCTGAAAAAACTTAAAGACTGGTTTTGACGATCAAGCGAATCTCCGTTTGATCCAAGGGAGAGGACTGTCTATGGTCACGAGAGCTTTACCAACCGAGCGCCCCTTGGAGGAATCGACCGCGAAGCGCATGCCGCGCCGCGCTGCGTTGCGCTTCCTGATGGGGACGATTGCCGGGTCGGTTGCGTCATTGCTCTATCCGATCCTGCGTTATCTCGTGCCTCCGCCTGAGTCGAGCTTGAACGCCAACGAAGCCTTGGCCGGCACGGTCAACGAGTTGAAACCGAACAGTGGCAAGACCTTCCGTTTTGGAAATCGGCCGGCACTGCTGGTGCGACTCACCAATGGCGAATATCGCTCGCTGTCCGGCGTGTGCACCCATCTCGGCTGCACCGTCCAGTATCGGCCAGAGTCTACGCAAATCTGGTGTGCCTGCCACAACGGGTGCTACGACGTCAACGGGCGAAATGTATCGGGACCGCCTCCCCGCGCGCTCGATAACTACGAAGTCCAGGTGCGCGGTCAAGAAATCTACGTCAGCCGCAAGCGGGTTGCCTAGCGATGGACGCGGCCGCCAGAGTCCAGACGTGGATCGACGAGCGCTTCAACGTCGGTGAACTGCTCGCGCCCCTGCGCGAGAAGACTGTGCCCGTCCACCGGTACAGTCAGTGGTATTTCCTCGGCGGCCTGACCCTGTTTCTGTTTGCGGTGCAGCTGTGCAGCGGCGTTCTGTTGCTGCTCTACTACCGGCCTAGCGCGAGTGAGGCCTACGAGAGCGTTCAGAACATCACCAACCACGTGCAGTTCGGGTGGCTGGTTCGCTCCCTGCATTCCTGGTCGGCAAACCTGATGGTGTTCTGCGCGTTCGCCCACATGTTCAGTGTGGCGTTCGCGCGGGCGTACCGGAAGCCGCGTGAACTCACGTGGGTGACCGGAATGTTTCTGCTGTTCCTGGTGCTGGGATTTGGTTTCAGCGGATACCTGCTGCCTTGGAACACGCGCGCGTATTTCGCGACCAAGGTGGGGACCGAGGTTGCCGGACAGGTTCCGGTGGTCGGGCACTCCATGATGGTGCTATTGCGCGGTGGCGAAGATGTCTCTGGTGCGACGCTGACCCGCTTCTTTGCATTGCACGTCGCCATATTGCCGGCGCTTGCGATCGGCATGGTGATGCTTCATCTACTGCTGGTCCAAAAGTTCGGAACGAGCGTGCCCGTTTCAGTGGGGAACGATTGGGAGCGGAATCCCCATCGTCGGAAGGAAATGAAGTTCTTCCCAAATTTTTTTCTGCGCGAACTGATCGGGTGGTACATCGCACTGGGACTCCTGATTACGCTCGCGGCCTTCTTTCCATGGGAGCTGGGAACCAAGGCCGACCCGTTTTCCCCCGCGCCTCCGGGCATCAAGCCGGAATGGTATTTCCTGGCGCAGTTCCAGACTCTGAAGCTGATTCCCGCCAAGGT
>Ga0137418_10000538_pt1 | contig 34307 bp, 28 predicted proteins | sample CZODoug3_1_2_16f_FD_122242 | JGI IMG/M metagenome (GOLD analysis project Ga0137418, IMG submission 122242) | Vadose zone soil fungal communities from Angelo Coast Range Reserve, California, USA - CZODoug3_1_2_16fungal (Hybrid Assembly) | ecosystem: Environmental > Terrestrial > Soil > Vadose... | reverse complement strand
CACGATGTCGCCGGTTTCCAGCCGGTAAGCCGCGAAGCCGACGTGTTTCCACATAGCAGTTTCCGGCGTGACGCGCGCGATGGTCTGGCCTTCGCGCGATGCTTTGACTAGCAGGCTCATATTGCCTCCTGAAGCGTTTCTTCAACGAGCGAGCGCAGCGTCTTGTAACCTTTCTCGGCATACGCATAACTCGTTGCAATGACGGGATCCTGTTCTGCTTCGACCACCAGCCAGCCGCGATAACCCTGTTTCTTCAATCGACCGATGATCGATGGAAAGTCCACGGCGCCATCGCCGGGAACGGTGAAGGGGTTTCCCGTCGCATTTAGCCAAAACCCTCCGTCGATGATCGCTACTCGTACGCGCCGAACAATGCCATGCGCTTGCACCCATTGCCAGGCACCGGTCACGTTTGCCTTGCTCCCACCAGACCCGTAGCGGGGAAACAGCGCGGTATTGAACGCGTCGTTGAACGTTCCTCCTCCTGCCGGCCGTTCTTGGGTGCGCAGGAGCACCGAGTCCGATTCGTAAACGAAATTCGGACTCACAATGCGTCCATTGGCCGTTTCATTAGTGACCAGCGCCATCAACCGCGCCGCTTCGTCGGAAGAGAACTTGAACGCTCCGGCCATACCAACTTTGCGGGCATCGGCCGTGAAGTTCCGGAGGTCAAAGCTGGAGGCGTCTACCCGTACGAGATATTCAGTAGGTGTTTTGTATCTCGGGTCCAGCGTTCTGCCCAAGGCAGGCGGCGGATCAGGCACGGCGTTGTTGCCGATGGTGGTCGCGCCATAGCGAACCAGAAAACCTTGGAGGTCCGCTTGGTTCTTAGGACGGACCAGCACCTCGTGCAGTAAAAACGAGGTCACCACACCATTTGCATCTTGAAATGCGGCAACAGGACGGCTGGTGCCCGAACCATCTTCAATGGTCGCCGCTGAAGGTTGAACTGAGGAGTCGACTTGGTACGCGAATCGAGCTGGTCTGCTCTGGCGGAACCGTGCGCAGCCCGTTACACTCAATACCGTGATTGCAATGGCCAGGCAATAGGTGTACCGGACCCTAGTCCGAAGCAATCGCGCAAGCTGCTCATTGTACGACTGGCCAGAATTTTGGCGAAGGGCAACGATCAGAGATTTCAGCAGGCGCATCGCGGTCCGCCTATTCTCGTCGAGAGCGCGAAGGTCCTAATAACTGCTGGCTCTCAACATTTCCATGAGTGCCTACAAGTCTTCGGTTTGTGACGCACGTTCTTGCGATGTGTTGGGCGAATTTTCGTCGCGCTGAGTTCGGAGTGTCAAGGAGAATCTTTCGGCACACCGCCCAAATCGACAGAGTTCCGATTGACGGATTTCACGTCGGATACATCCAGACACGCGCGGTTGAACAGGAAATCTTGAAACGCCTTCTGCAATGAAAAATCGCCTGCAGCCAACGGCCACTTGGACGTATTGCTTGAATGAAAAAGTCGATAGAGGAGCATCTCAAACCAACAATTTCCAAGGGGCAATAAGGGGGCACTAAGAATTCCGTTCCTTTCTTTTCAATACCTTAGAAGGCCAGGGTGCACCGCAAAACTCCTTTGTTTCCAAATTGCTGGTGGATTCGAATCCCATCGGCTCCACCATTTGAAGAAACCAAAGAACTTACCTTCGAAAACCGCTAACTGTTGCCAGCACTGTTGCCAGCTTTCGATTTTCCTCTTGCATTCAAACAAGAATCTTTCAGGCTTGCCGAGGAAAAACGGATATGGCCCATTACACTCTCATCGCGCGCATCAACAAAGGTGACGGCAAATTTCCGTTCGTCAATGTGCAGTTCTCGAAGAACCATCGCCCGATTCCGATTGAAGGAGCGACCTACTACCTCCGCCCGAGCAGCAGCGGCAAGCGCACGCCAATCAAGATCGGCAAAGATGTCGCTGTTGCTCACACTTCCCTGATCCGAATGGAGGACGGCCAACCCCTCGAATGCATTGCTGCGTTGTACGCTGGACCGCCGTCCAGTCTTCCCACTGCCGCGCCTAGCAAGAGGGTCGCCGAAGCCGCGCGGGAGTACATTGAGCGTAGCAAGCAGAAATCGCGAAGGACCTACTTGGGTTGGAGGGCCTTCGAGTTTGATATACTGCATGTTTGCTGACGCGACCTGAATTGTCTGAACAGCTTGCTTAACTTCGGTTGCCTCCTTGGCATCTTGTGGAAGAGGTTTGGGCGGTTCGATTCGCACTTCGAAGTTGAATCCACGGTCTGTCCGGTTGGCAATTTTGTTAAGCGAAATTTTCACTGGTTCGTCAGTTCGTTCTTTCGTCCGCCATCTTTTCCTGTGTGATATTCATTCACAATCACTATGGTGAATTTCTCTATTTCAGCTTCCATCAGGCTGTTTGCGTGCGCCTTCGTTCTCTCAGAGATTTCATCTGGCAACTGAAGCCGCTCTATTTCAAGTTGTACCTTCTTGATTGACCCTGCCATGGCAGCCCGTAAACCAATCGCTTTAAAGTCGCTATTTCTGAGTGAGTTACACCTGGGTGCAGGTTGCATCTACTCTTTAGGTTGCTCGACCTCTGAGGTAGTAATTTGTCCTCTATTAAATGAAACGTAGCAGGTCCGAAGTGCACTATTCAGCACTAGGTTTCCGCTGATTCGGCTTGGAGAGCACATGAAGGAATCTTCCAAGTTAGTTCTGGTGCACTCGAACGATTCGGGCTGCCGGTTTCCAGAAGGCGGCCTGAGTGCGATCAAGGAGATGCTTGACGCACTCGGAGGAGAAAGCGTCCCCTTTTCTGCGGCTGTGCAGGTGCGCGATATTCCTGCTGTGACGGTAATCCATATCGTTGGATGGCCAGAATGGCTTGAGGCCGTAACGAGTCTTAAAGAGATGTGGCGCGACACTCGCTTCGTTGGCATTTTAGAGCAGAGTGCCACCGAACTGGTATCCTCTCTCCAGGAGTCTTTGCACAGCCTCGACGACTTCTTATTTGCGCCTGTGCGGATTGCAGAGTTCCGCGCTCGTATCGCTCGGCTTTGTGATTCCGCAAGCCGAGTCGCGCAACCCGATCTTGATGCATTCAAGTCTCGATACCAGCTCGAATCGCTTCTAGGGGAAAGCGAAATCTTCGTGCGCGCGCTGCGGAGAATTCCACTTCTCGCGGTAGTTGATTCTGCAGTTTTGATCTCTGGCGAGACTGGCACTGGAAAAGAGCTCGTGGCCAGAGCGTTGCACTATGGCGGTCCCCGGCGCAACGCTCCTTTTGTTCCATGCAATTGCGGGGCAGTGCCCGATCACCTTTTTGAGAATGAGTTGTTTGGCCATGCGTCCGGAGCCTATACAGACGCACGCGCAGATCAAAAAGGGCTGCTGGCGATTGCAAATGGAGGGACGCTTTTCCTGGATGAGGTGGACAGCCTAAGCCCAAGTGGACAAGTTAAGCTGCTGAGGCTTCTCCAAGATAGGCAGTACCGGCCGCTGGGTTCGGCGCAGACTTGCCAGGCCGATGTTCGGATTGTTGCGGCGACAAATGCGAATCTAACGGAATTGGTAAAGCGAAAACTGTTTCGCGAGGACCTGTTTCATCGGATCAACGTATTGCAACTGCATTTGCCACCGTTAAGAGAGCGTGCTTCCGATATCGGTGGACTGGCCCAAACCTTTCTTAGACGCTTTAGCGCGCAACTTGGCCGGCCAACGTTGAGGATAAATTCCGACGGCTTTCTTGTTCTAAAGTCTTATCATTGGCCAGGAAATGTACGGGAGCTTGAGAGTGTCATCCAAAGAGCCGCGATCCTCACCGAATCCTCTTTGATCGGAGCAGCGGACTTGGCGATTCCCGGAACCGACACGCGACCTAATCCTGTTGCTGGTTTTGAACAAGCCAAGAGGCAAGCCATAGATGGATTTGAACGAGATTACTTGAAACAAGTACTAGAGGAAGTCGAGGGGAATGTCAGCCGAGCGGCCCGGCAAGCTGGCAAAGATCGTCGAACCTTCCAACGTTTGATCCGCAAGTACAATCTCAGTATCGCTGATTATCAAAGTTAACCTCGAGCGTGCGGCATCGCACACCAAGTGCGGCAATGCGCCCGCAGTCCATAACATGAAAAAAATCGATTGCTGTCCGCGGGAATGCGGCCCGCGCACCGCATTCACACTTTCCGCATCGTTAAGAAACAACGACTTGTGATGTGGCCCTATGAATGCAATTTGCAGGAAGTCTTTTCAAAAGAGGTCTGCATGTGCTGGACCTGTCGGGTAGAGAGCAGCGGATTGCGGTCGAAATTCTTGCATACCTGATGAGACATCCAGAAGCAAAAGATTCCGTGACGGGAATTCGCTTGAGTTGGCTTCATGAGCCCGGCAACTGGACTGAGCAGGAAGTGAAGCGAGTTACAGAGGCCTTGGTCGCGCGGGGAATGATTCGAACATGGGAGTCCGGTGTGGAATTCACTGTTCTGGGGCCCACCGAAGAGTTTTTGAACTCGCCGGAGGCGTTTATCCGCGAGTTCCGTTCAAACGGGTAGCAAGAATGCGAAGAGGGAAAAAGAATGCCTGCAACCATCAAGAATCTAACTCCAAGACCGTTGTACGTTTCGCTTAACACTGGTTCGACTCTGCGACTTTCCCCGCGTGGCGCTTCAAGCGGCATTGACGAGGTACAGGTAAAAGGTAACGCCCACATCGAAAAGCTGCTCAGCCAGCGAATGATTTCGGTCGAATATGGCGAAAAGACTACCGATGAAGCCAAAGAAAAAGAAGAAGACGATTCCCGCCCTCGCACTCGCAAGAAAACATGAATGTGCAGGTGAGATCTTCGTGAATATTGAATTGACGGAAGGAATTGCAAAATGCCGACACTAACTTACCCGGGAGTCTATGTTCAGGAAATCTCGAGTGGGGTGCGACCAATTGCAGTGGCCAGCACTTCCACCGCCGCCTTTGTTGGTTTGGCGCAGAAGGGGCTGGGCCAACCTACGCGCGTCACCAATTGGACCGAGTTCCAGCGGTCCTTCGGAAGCTTCATTTCAGATGGGTATATGGCCTATAGCGTTTTCCAGTTTTTTAACAACGGTGGCCAACAATGCTACATCGTGCGCGTGACACGTTCCGATGCAGTGACGGCCGATGTCACTGTGCAGAATCGTGCCAGCGCGCCAGTCAACGGTCTGACGTTTTCCGCAAAGAACCAGGGTGCATGGGGAAATTATCTTTACCTGCAAATTGAGGATGGCACGGCAGACCCGGGAAACAGATTCAGAATTAGTGTGCGGCAGCAAACGGATCCAGGCGTAATTCCAGCCAACTTCAAGGACATTACTCCCCTCGAAGTCTTTGACAACCTCAGTATGGATCCATCTGACGCGAATCACGTTGTAGAGGTCTTGCAACAGAACTCCACATTGATAAACGCTCAGGTTCTTGCTGCCAATACTTCAGTGCAGCGCGGGAATCTGCGCGGCGCGTTTGGCCCCGTGTTGCCCCTGAGCACCAATAACAGTTTTCAGATCAATCTCGACAACGATGGATTTCAGGTGATTACGCTACCAGCTGCGGCGACCGCTTCCACTGTTTTGTCGGACATCGCTACTGCAATTACCACGGCGGTTGCGGCGCTGACGCCGAAGAAAGCGTCCACGCCGGCGGCAACGTTCACAGGATTCACTTGCACCGTAGAGACCGTTTCCGGCCAGTCTCGTTTGCTGCTGCAATCGGGGAGCGCAAGCGTTACGTCATCTGTGCGGGCGCAAGCTGCTTCCGCCAATGATGCTTCCGTGCTGCTAAGACTCGGCACCGCAAGCGGCGCAGTTTCCCAAGATGGTCGTTCCGTTCAGCGGCCCGCAAACGCGGATGTGATCCAGATTGGGGACAACGCCATAGCTGCTCCAGTGACTGCAGTCACTCTGGGTACGGACGGCACCGCGGCCATCAATGAAACAACATTTAGCAATGCGTTTCAACGGCTGAATAACGTCACAGATTTCAGTCTTCTTGCTGTGCCGGGCGAGAGCACTGCCGCGATGGCGGACTTGGGCATGGGGTATTGCTCAAACAGGCCACTTCAAGACGTGTTTTACATCGGCGAAGTGGCTTCAACCGACATTACGACAGACGAAGCAATCGCGTTTCGTAATCGTCTGACAACAGCTAACTCTTACGGAGCCATTTATTTTCCTTGGGTCCAGGCACTCGATCCATCGGGTGCTTCTCAACAACCGATTTTGCTGCCGCCTTCCGGTTATATCGCCGGACTATACGCACGAATTGACGGAAGCCGCGGCGTCTGGAAGGCGCCCGCAGGAACGGAAGCGAGCCTAAACGGTGCAGTTGGTCTGGCAGCAGTGTTGAGTGACACACAACACGGAAATCTCAATCCAATCAACATCAATGTGATTCGGCGATTTGCAGGAGCGGGTGTCGTCTTATTTGGCGCTCGGACGATTACTTCGGACGCTGAATGGACATACGTACCCGTTCGCCGAACTGCGATCTTGCTGCGAGTCAGCATTTACTACGGCATTCAGTGGGCAGTATTTGAGCCTAACGACGAGCCTCTCTGGTCCGAACTTCGATTGAACATCGGCGCGTTCATGATGACGCTCTTCCGCCAAGGCGCATTCCAGGGTTCGAAAGCGTCAGATGCATTCTTTGTCAAATGTGATAGCGAAACCACGACGCAGGCTGACATAAATTCTGGAGTCGTGAACATTCTAGTGGGATTTGCCCCATTGAAACCAGCTGAATTTGTGGTCGTCAAGATTAGCCAAAAGGCGGGCCAGGCGTCCGCCTGACCTTGGTAACTGCACAAGGAGAACCGTAGATGCCTAAGTTCACAGTAAACAGCACTCGATTCGATCCGTATCTTGGATTCAAATTCAAAGTGAAGTGGGACGGCCAATACGTCGCCGGGCTGAACAAGTGCAGCGCGCTGAAACGAACCACGGAAGTTACTCCCTGGTACGAAGGTGGGGACTCGAGCGGCCCGCATCAGATCCCCGGAAAATCGAAATACGATCCCATCACACTCGAAGCTGGAGTCACTCACGACACCACGTTCGAGGAATGGGCGAACAAGGTGAACAATTTTCAAGGCGATGCTGCAAGTTCGCTAGCGACTTTTCGCAAGAACATCACCATCGAAGTCTACAACACGCAAGGCGCCAAAGTAATTGCTTACAACGTCTTCCGATGCTGGGCTTCGGAGTATCAAGCCTTGCCGCAGCTAGATGCTTCCAGCAATGCGGTCATGATTACTACGCTCAAGCTGGAGAATGAGGGCTGGGTCCGCGATACCTCAGTGACAGAACCGAAGGAGACTTAGCGCGCAATCCTCCTTGTGAGCTAGAGAGCCATGGCCGGAAACGCAGATAGGTTGCCAGGCGGATACTGGGATTCCGCAGGAGCCTTGCATCGCGAATTTGAGTTGTCCGTGTTGACCGGCCGCGACGATGAACTTTTGTCGCAAGCAGACCAGGCAGAAACGGCTTCTCTAGTGACGGCTGTTTTGTCTCGTGCCGTGCGAAGGATCGGAAATATCAACCCTGTGACCGAGGAGATGGCCCGGCAGCTATTGGTCGCGGACCGGCAATTTCTCTTGATGAAATTGCGCCAACGGACGTTCGGTGACTTGGTGAGAGCTGACCTGTATTGCCCGTGGGCCAGTTGTGGCCGTCGCGCATCTATGGAGTTCAAGATTGGTGATCTGCCAGTGGAAGAAGCGACGCAACTTTCTCCGCTTTATTCGTTGTTCCTTTCGCGGACAGCTCTTGATGAGGGAGATGCATCCAGACGCGAAGTCACTTTTCGTCTCCCGACCGGTGCCGACCAAGAAGCGGTGTCTTCGCTGCTTGCAACAAATGAAGCGGAGGCGTTATCGCTTTTGCTTAGGCGCACAATCCAGCGTATCGGATCATGTGATTTCCCATCGGGAGAGCAGATAACGGAACTGTCTTCACTTGCGCGTGCAGAAATAGAAGCGGAGATGGAGCGGGTGGCTCCGAGAGTGGAATTGAACCTGGAGACTTCCTGCCCCGAATGCGGACGAGCCTTTCTCGTTCCATTTGATATACACCGTTTCTTCTTCGGTGAACTTCGCACGGACCTGCACCTGCTCTATCAGCAGGTGCATTATCTGGCGTACCACTATCACTGGAGCGAGTCCGAGATCATGGCGATGCCTGGTAACAAGAGGCAGAAATATATTGAGCTGCTCGCGGACGAAATCGAAAGGTTGAACCATGGCGCTTGATCTCGATAACAGCGCGAATGGTTTTCTGCGCCGATCTCTTGCCGATGGGATTGCATCTTTCGGCTACCGCACACGCGTGTATTTGCTATTAGGGTTTCCACGGCCCGGTGGTGTTGGAATGAACTTTCCGCAGCCACTGCCAATCGCCGGTTTCAGCTATGTAGTACCACGTCTTAGCGGAGAGTTTGAGTTGCCGGACGAACTCTTTGCGGGTACACCCCAATGTGCCGTCTCGCCCGTTGATAAGGCGCCCTCTGTTGATCAGATGGTTGTTACATCCCGTCGTGAAGAACCCAGGCGCGGAAGGGAAATGAACACGGCAACAAGCTTCCAGAGTGGAGAGCTGAATCCGGATACAAAGAGCAATCAAGTTGTTGAACCTCTCTCTCCGCCCATCCCAAGAGTCGAAACTGGAAATTTGGTGGCGCCACTCTTGTCGAGCCAAAGCAATTCTCAACAAGTGATGTCTGCTAACGCGCAGACACGTTTGACTAGTGACGCTGATGCTCACGGTGCAGCCCCAGATCGGGCACCAAAGAAGAACTCCGAAAGAACAGGAAAAAATGACCATCTTCAAATCGCTTCAACCGAAATTGGTTCGTTGGGTCACCTTGTTGCCAAGAACATCAACCCTCGAAACACTGGCGCAGAAGAGGGTCAGCAGGTTGGGCAAGAATATTCTTCGTTAAAGACTTCCAAACCACAGTCTGCAGAAAAACTATCTGACGTTGTAATGCCGCCTCCGGTGGCCGGGAGCGCGAATCTGCCGGTGAGAAAAATCGCGCCGGAATTGGACTATGGGAAACACGGAGGGCCCCAGATTCAGAGGGAACTGAGAAGTTTCGGAGCCTCCGATCCCCGTTCAGAACTATTACTTGCAAGCCCGCATCCACAACATGCCGAGAAGGCAGCAATTGCGACCGAGAAGTTGCGCTCTTCTCGTCAAACGAACCAGGACAAATGGAAAAGTGAACACACATCTTCGGAGGCACGGCAACAAGACTCGCCGCAGCCTTCTATGGCACAAACGACTCCGCCGCAGACACAAGCCGTCGTTAAGCAGGTGACGTCTCAAGAAATTCCCGTAGCTTTTTGGGAGCGTAGATACCTCAATCACTTGCGCGTGAGGATCCGCCGATGAGCGTCTCCTCAGCCATAGGTCTGGTTAGCTCGTCGCTTAGGAACCTCCTGATCGGTGAGATGACCCTAAATCCGGCTGTTCCAGTGACAATTCTCGCGCCTGACGAGGCTGGCGGCGACCAGCGCATCAATCTTTTTTTATACAAAGTGGAAGAAAACTCATTTCTCAAGAACGCGGATTGGACCGTCGATCCAAAAAATGCGAGCCAGTTGGTGCCACCACCGCTCTCTCTCAATCTTTTTTACCTGATGACGCCATACGCAAAAAACGACCCGCAACTCGGCAACGCGACTGCGCATGAGATTTTGGGAGATGCCATGCGCGTCTTCTACGAGAATTCCGTAATCCCAGGCAGCTTCCTCGAACCTGACCTGAAAGGAGCAAGAGAACAGTTCAAAATTATTTTCAATGCGCTGGATCCGGAGGAGCTCAGCCGCCTCTGGAGCACATTTGCGCAGCCATTCCGGCTTTCAGTTCACTATCAAATCTCAACGGTGCAGGTGGATATGGCAGTGGCTCAGGAAAAACCACTTCCAAAGCGAGTGCGTACGATTGGCGTGCCCAGCGTTGAGTCTCCGTACACCCCTCCTGCGGTAACAGGAATTTCGCCTGCTAGTGGACCAGCAGGAACTGTGGTCACTTTCACAGGACAGGATTTGCAGGGTTGGCAGGCGAATGTATCGCTGGGTAGCCAGGCATTGCTCAGTGGCCAGCTGCTGAATGCCAACACGTTCACCGCCACGATTCCGGCAGCAACAGTGCCAGGTTTCTACGACATTCGGGTGGACATATCGAGTCTGTTCCGGCGCGTGTTTCTGTTCGAGGTCACGGCATGAACACGGACACTCCACTCCGACCATACAAGGATGGCCACGAACATCTCGAAGACGAGTTGAAGTTAGTTGATTTGCTGCTCCGGTTAAGAATCAGGGCCCAGTCTCTGCAGAATCAAATAGCACCGGAGATACAAACATCGAGGGCTGTCTATATCGCACCTTCGGAGGTGGAATGGTTGCTCGACGAGAGCTCGCTGCCGCAGAGCGAAGGAGTGTCGAGCACAGCCGCCCGGGCCGAGATTGCTCAATTGAGAACCAATATCGACGGCAGGATTGCACGAAGCCGCGAAGAAAGAATTTTTCTGGGGCTTGTACATCTATGCGATTTATTCAGGCTCTCAGCTTTCGAGCGCGATGCCGTGGTTATCTGTTTAGCGCCCGAACTGCGGCGCAAGTATGACCGCCTGTACGCTTACATACAGGACGACATCACGCGTAAGCGTCCGAGTGTAGATCTCGTGCTCGAGCTTCTCTGCGAAACGGAGGCCGAGCGTTGGAATTCGCGCAGGCTCTTGGCGGACAGCGCACCTCTCATGCGGTCCGGACTCATCCAAAAAATGGACGATCCACACAGCCCGTCCGGTTCCAGCGGGCTGGCACAATTCCTTAAATTGGATCCTCGGATTTGCGAATTCCTTTTGGGTAATCACCAAATCGATTTGAGGCTGGCGGGTGAAGTTGAGCTAATTCTCCCGACTGAAGCGGCCGTGTTGCCGATCGATGGATCGATTGTGGCTGGTGCCTCCAGATTCTTGGCACACCATTTGGGGCCCGAGAATCACGATGGTCTTAAATTGGTTCTCCATTTACACGGTCCTCATGGAGTAGGTAAAAGAGAACTGGCGCTCCGCCTAGCTTATGAACTTAATTGTTCACTGTTGTGCATGGATGCGGAGTTGCTCCTCGCCAAGGGCGCGCAATCAGAGGGCTTGCTGCGCTTGGCGTTTCGAGAAGCTCTTTTGCAACGAGCGATCTTGTTTCTTGAAAACACTGATCTGCTGTCACAAGAGTCTGCACGCCCCTTCTTCAGGTCCCTTCAGGTCACGATCGCAGAATTTGGCTGGCTGGTTTTCCTAAGTGCTCACGGGCCCTGGACCGTGCATGCGGGATTTCCGAACTGCGTCCTCCACTCGATCAAGGTGCCGACTCCTGAGGTTCCTATCCGGGAGGCCGTTTGGGAGTCTATCCTCCGCGATGAAAATGTTGAGACCACAACTTGGTCCAAGCAATTGGCCGCGCAATACCGCCTAACGCCAGGGCAGATTCGCGCGGCAGTCGAATTTGAGCGAAATCAGCGGCACATGGAATCGGGTCGGTCGTCGCCCACCTTCGAAGGGCTCGCTTCGGCCTGCCGAATGCAGTCGAACGGAAAGCTTCGGGAGCTTGCCGCCAAGATTGAGCCACATTGTAGTTGGGAGGATCTCGTTCTTCTCCCACACAAGCTGGCTCACTTAAAGGAAATCTGCGTTCAGTACAGAAACCGCTACAAGGTGTTTGAGACGTGGGGCCTTGGCAAGAAGTTGGGCCGGGGCAAGGGTCTGAGCGCTTTGTTCACCGGCCCTTCAGGCACTGGCAAAACGATGGCGGCAGAAGTATTAGCCCGGGATCTTGGACTCGATCTCTACAAGGTAGATCTCGCAAGCGTCGTCAGCAAATACATCGGCGAGACAGAGAAAAACCTGTCTAAGGTTTTCTCGGAAGCCGAAACGAGCAATGCCATTTTGTTTTTTGACGAGGCCGACGCCTTGTTTGGAAAACGCACCAAACTAACCGATGCGCACGACCGCTACGCCAACATTGAGACCAGTTACCTCCTTCAAAAAATGGAAGAGTACGACGGCGTTGTAATCCTTGCCACAAACCTGAGCGAAAACATGGATGAAGCCTTCACGCGTCGAATTAGGTTCATCATCGAATTTCCGTTTCCGGACGAAGCGCATCGTCTTCGAATTTGGAAATCGCATATTCCGACAGAAGCCCCTGTGGGCGCAGAAGTTGATTTTGCGCATTTGGCAAAAGAATTCAGCCTAACTGGCGGCAACATTCGCAACATTGCATTGAACGCCGCGTTTATGGCTGCAGGTGACGGAGGCGAAATTTCCTTGCGTCATATCCTGCAGGGAACCAAGCGAGAGTACGAAAAGCTCGGAAGGAAGTGGCGCGACAAAGAGGCCGGAACACAACGGGGAGCTAACTGACTATGACAACAATGCACTCGAAACTGAGGCCTCACTCGGGCGACCCGAAAATTCTGGCGCAGAGCGCAGAAATATATTCACGAGGCAGGACGCCGGAAGTTACGAATGACGGTGTCAAAGAGTTGAATGTAAAGCCAGGAGGGCCGGACCTGGCTGCTAAGCATTTGCGCGAGATTCACCGTTCCTTTGGCGAATCTGGTGTTCTGGACACTATCTACGGGCTTCAGACAACTCGAGGCAACCAGTTCGTTCACCAGATGTTGAGCCGGGATTCCAGCGTAACAAATCTTGTGGCCAGTGCACCGCCTAATCAATCCTCGCTTCCGAAGGCAGTGCACACTGCACTGAACGCAAATGACACTGGGCGGCCTTTGCCTCCTGAACAAAGCGAACGGTTCGCTCGTGCAACTGGGCATGATGTATCGGGGGTTCGTCTGTTTGACGACCACCATTCATATGAAGCTGCTTCGGCGGTAAGCGCTCGAGCATTTACAGTGGGGCAGCGGGTTTTTTTCAACCGCGGCCAGTATGAACCTGGAAGAGAAAGCGGAAGCGAACTTCTAATGCACGAACTCGTCCACACAGTACAGCAAAAAGGCGCCGGCATTGTTGACCCAACGAAATTGCAAGTATCTAAACCAAACGACACGCATGAGCGTCAGGCTGAAAGCGCGGCCGAGGAGATCTCACGCAGACCGAAAGGAGTGACCGCTTCCGACGGAGAGGAAACTGATGACCAAGTACTAGGTGGCGACAAGCTGCAAGTTAATGCCACGCCTGCTAGCCTGCAGCGCGCAATTACGTTTACCACTGTAGGCCATGATCCAGCGACGAATAACGTTGCGGCAAACGAGGAAGCTGGCGGCTTTCGGCTGACCTCGGCAGACCCAACGTTTCAATGGCAGCCGGATGTCACGATTCACGGAGATGCGGGCGATCCTTTTGCCGAGTGGGAAACGGCGCACCATCAAGTCGTCAAAGGGTTCTGGGAAAATATATGGTGGGGAGTCGGAGCCAATAGAACTCATCGCCAAGGAACTATTCCCGGGTTGCCATTGCGGGACGCCACGGGCGCCGGAAATACTTGGTATTCCGATTGGCGGGCGCAACACTTCGCCGCGAACGGTGACGTTGGCTCCCCCGTAATGCACGACCGACCCCAGACTGCGCTGATTCCTTGGAACAATCCGGTGGCCGGTCGTGCAGGGAATTCCGGTTCCTTCAATCATGGTGTTGGGTTTGTATCCACGCTGAGTGCGAGACACATCCCTGACGGCACGGGGGCCGCAGCGTTCCGTCATCTCAATCATATGCATTGGAATTTCACGCTTGACGGGACATTTGATGCTGGCTTGGCGGCCGGTGCACGTGTGGCACTTACCGGGGGAGCCCTCAATCACAGCAAGATGTTTTCCGGAGCAGACCCAAACAACATGCCGCTGCCGGGTGGAAACCGTGCAATTGATGCACTGGCATTTGCGAACCAGTAGAGGAGCTTATGCACACCCACATCATTCGCCAATACCTCAACACGCTCCGCCAGCCCGCAGCCCCATTCGTCTTCTCATTGGTGGGTGATGAATTCCGTTTGAAGTCATTCGGGAGTCGAAATGTCTGACGGGTTTCCCAACAAACCGAAGATTCTGCGTGGCGCATTCGTGGAATTTGGGTTGAGTCTGCCACCGCTGGTGGTTGTTTTTCAATTCAATCCGCTGCAGTTGACGCGCAATCGCAGCCTGACGTTTGCTGTGCCGAATCCTCCACCACCGCCCCCGGGGGGTAAGACGCCGGTCAGCCAAACTCCAACTCGCACGCTGCGTCAGTTTCACGGCACGTTTTCGAATCTGCTCGATCTACAAAAGCAGCAGCTCGTGACAGTGCAAGAACAGTCTATTGGATTTGATATACGTCTCGACGCCACGGACAGGCTGGATGACGGTGACACGCTCACGGAACAGTTCGGTATCGCTCCGCAGATCTCGACCCTGGAATTGATGGTGTATCCGAAAGGCGAGAGTTTGTTGGCAGCGGCCGTGAGTGCACTGCTTGGAGGCGGAACGAAGGGATTCAGTTTCACGCGTGGCTCCAATCCGCCCCTTGTCCTCTTCATTTTCGGCCGGAAGCGTGTGCTGCCCGTGAACATCAACAGCATGAATATTACTGAGACTGAATTCAGCACAGATCTGAATCCGATACGAGCGAACGTCTCCGTGAATTTGACTGTGATCGAAGGAAAGAGCGTTCCTTATTTGTATTCGAAGGCGATGGTCGAGGCCATGTCGGTTTTGAATTTAGCGAATATCGCGAGCATCGCGAACGTAGTCGTTCCGGGGTAATTATGTTCAGCAAGATTTCTCGCTATCGCAAATTGCCCAACGTCACGGCGCTTGATGCGCAGGGGCGGCTATTGTCCAGCAAAGAGTTGAGGTTGCTTCCCAAAGTGACAGGCACGTTTAGGCACACGGTGGATAGCGGAGACCGGCTGGATCAGCTGGGCTACAAGTATTATAGCCAGCCTCTCCAGTGGTGGAATATCGTCGATGCCAATCCGGTTTTTTTGTCTCCATTAGCGTTGATCGGTAAGGATGCTCTCGTTACAACGCGGTTTCCGGTGGATATAGCGGGAGTGCCTCCCTGGTCGAGTCTCTTTCAAGCTCTGCAATCAGTTTTGGGCGTCGAGGATGTCGAAATAGCAGATGACGTTCAACTTGTGCAGCAAGTCATTACTGTGGGCGGGCAGACGACTATCGCTTTCGTTGAGCAGGTCACGTATTTTGTGCTGGTTACGTATAACCGGCTCAATGTGACGGCAGCATCACTGGCTTCTTCGATTGCAGCAGTTGGTTTCACGGTTATGCCGTTCGTTGATGCGGATCAAGTTGGCCAGGAGATCATTATTCCTCCGCAACCGGTTGGATGATGCAGCGATGAAATACGACAACCTCGTGATCGAAATCGGCGGCAGCGAGATACCAGAGCTTTACAACGATCTGGTTAGTCTTGAAGTGGAGTTGGATGAGGAACTCGCGGGCATGTTTCGCATGAGCATAACGCTTTTTCTGAATTCAGACGGATCGTGGAATTACCTCGACGACGATCGGTTGACGATTTGGCAGCAGGTCGTGATCACCGCTGGGTTAGAAGATGACACCGAGCAATTGATCTCCGGCTATATCACTCACGTCAAGCCCTCTTTTGGCATAGGTCTGGACGAATGCACGCTTGAGATTTGGGGATTGGATGCAAGCGTTCTGATGGATCGCGAGGATCAGCTCAAGGATTGGCCAAGCAGAAAAGATAGTGACATCGCGAGTGAGATTTTTGGAACCTACGGGCTCACGCCGCAGGTACAAGACACCGAAATTATTCACGACGAGCAAGTCTCCACAATCATTCAGCGTGAAACTGACATTCGTTTCTTGAAGCGGCTGGCTCTGCGCAATGGTTACGAATGCTACGTGGACGGCGACACAGGTTATTTCCAGCCACCACAACTAAGTAGTTCGCCGCAGCAAATCTTGGCTGTCCAATTTGGCGACGACACCAACGTCAATCGGTTTCATCTTGAAGTGAACGCACTGGCGACAGCAGAAGTTTCCATGTCGCAAGTGGACCACGACACCAAGGAAGTTATTGATGCCACTTCGAGCTCTGGCAGTCAGCAGGCGTTGGGTGCAAGCGGCTCGGATAGTTATTTGAGCGGAAACGCCACGTCAGCCATCGTTTGCGTCGCTAAGACCGTCACGACCGGCGACACGGAAATGTCTGCCTTGTGCCAGGGCCTATACAACGAGGGCGAGTGGTTTGTGACTGGAGAAGGGGAAGTCGCTGCAAATCAGTACGGCAATATTCTCAAACCGCGGAATCCAGTTACGATCAAAGGGATTGGTGAGACATACAGCGGAATCTACTACGTCACTCACGTAAATCATGTTTTCAACTCAGACGGATACATTCAGCGCTTTCGTGTGAAGCGCAATGGCCTGATGCCCACAGGTGCAGAAGATTTTTCTGACGACAGCGGTGGCGGATTGCTTGGACTCCTATGAATTTGGAACGCATCGTCGCTGATTTGGCTGAAAAAGTGGAACACCGGTTCTACGGAAAATACCGTGGAATTGTAGTGGACAACCAGGATCCTGCGAAGCTCGGTCGCTTGAAACTCAACGTTCCGAGCGTTCTGGGAAGCGACGTGGTTACGGGTTGGGCTACGCCTTGCGCACCTTACGGAGGAGCTGCCGACTTAGGCTTCCTTTTTATTCCGGACGTTGGTGCAGGAGTATGGACGGAATTTGAAGAAGGAGATTTGGAGTTTCCAATTTGGACGGGAAGTTTCTGGAGCCGGCCGAACTCCGAGAGCGAGCTGCCCTTGCCCAATGGTGGCGACGATGGCACGGAAGAAAGCGACATTCAGGACCCGCCAACCGCAAAGATCATAAAAACCACAAAAGGTCACACGCTTCAGTTCGAAGACGCAGACGATGAAGAAAAAATTGTGATACGCGAAGGCAGCAAGGGGCACTTCCTCACAATGGATAAGAACGGAATTACGCTCACCGATGCCAATTCCAACACGATCCAGTTCTCGTCCGATGGAATCACCATTACAGATACAAACAACAACAAAATCGAAATGACCTCCGATGGAATCAAGTTCACGAATTTGAAGTCGAACGTCATCGAGATGTCGAACAGCGCGTTCACGATTACCTCCATGGTGCCATTCAAGATCAACGCCAGCAGACAGAGTGTGACGGTGATTGGCAACTCGATTGACTTTCAACAAGGGTGAAGCGATGGGAAAGCTGGTAGTTGTAAAAGGAGATGCGGTGAGCGGAACGGATACACATAATGTGATTGGCATCGGGCCAAATCCTGGTGCTCCTCCTCCCACGGCTACTTTTTCTGGAACTGGCAAATACAAATACAACGGCAGTGTAACGAGCAGTCTGAGCACTTTTTGCAAGATTGCGGGACAAGCCGTTGCTCTGGTCTCCAGCCAAAGCTCGCTTAACCCCGGAGAGGCTGCTTCCGGCGGGCACTTCGGGCCGAAAGGGAGTTCGTTTCAGCCAGGGGCCGGTTCGGTGGCGCAACTTCCCACCCCCACAGGGCCTCCGCCTTTGGCGATCACCGATACGATTGGCACGGGCGTACCGAACTCCGCTGCTGGCAGCGCGCTCCTGACGATCGGTGGGATGAAAGTACTTTTGGATGGCGACAAGATTGATACGTGTGACGGGACTAGGCATACAGCGAATTCAACTGTCGCGGCGTCCGGTCAGAGTTTTGTGAGTTGCTCCGCATAGTTGTGGACTGAAAGGAAGAGCAAGGATGGCAACAGGATTCGGGTTTCCGTTCGGCGTGACACGGGGTGGGGCGATTGTTCCAGACCCTGACGAGAACGTCGACCTTCGTGGAAAGATCATCCAGGTGTTGTTCACGGCGCCGGGAGAGCGAGTCAACCATCCCGATTTCGGCTGCGGACTTTTCAATCTGGTTTTTGATCCGTCCAACGCGATCCTTGGCGCGGCGACGGAATTTACGGTGGGCGCGGCGCTTACGCGCTGGTTGGGAGATCAGCTTTTGGTCGATGGTGTGAACGTAGCAGCCGTGGGCGAGAGCGTAACGGTGGAAGTCTCTTACATCAGCCGTGCTGACCTTTCGCGGCAGGCTGTTCGCGTTAGTTTCAAGACTTGAGGATTTGGCATGGCACAGATCAATCAAATCAGCGGCAGTCCCGTAGTTGACTACATGGCGCGCGACTACGACAGCTTATTACAGGCTATGTATGCACTCGTCCCATCCAAACTGCCCCAGTGGACGGACTACAGCAATGAAGCAGATTTCGGCAATGTGTTGCTGGAGGTGTTCGCACACATCGGCGACATTTTGAGTTACTACCAGGACCGCGTTGCCAATGAGAGTTTTCTGGGGACAGCGCAAACGCGCCGCAGCATCATCGAGCACTTACGCCTCATTGGCTACAAGCTTTCCACGGCAGCGCCCGCTTCCGCTAGTTTGGATGTGACCGTCGCAAGCACAGTGAACTCAATTGTTACGATCCAACAAGGCGATGCGTTCGCAACAAAAAGCCGGAAAAATAAACCCAGCCTGCGATTCGAATACACTCGCCCTTCGCCTCTTACGATAAATTTCAACGCAATCACAGCGGTTAACGGCAGAAAAACATTTTTGGGCATTCCTGTTGAGGAAGGCCGCTTAATCCAGAGTGAAATCTTGGGAACATCCAACGGTTCCGCGAATCAGCGGTTCGTCCTCTCGCACAAGAGATTGATCCTCACGGCGATTACCGGCTTGCAACCCGCAAGCAGGGACGTCCTTTTGCTTACACAGTTGGGAGCCGTCATCACCACCTGGACTTTGCAGGAAAGTCTGGCATTCAGCCGTGCAGGACAAAATGACTTTGCAATCGAAATAGACGAAAACGACGAAGCGACAATCATTTTCGGCGATGGCAGCTTCGGCGCGATTCCTGCAAATGGAGCACAGGTCCAAGTTACGTATCGCGCTGGGGGAGGCGCAATCGGCAACACTCCTGCCAACACGATTCAGACGATCGTCGGCGCACCGCAATTGGCATTGCTGGGCGCACAGGTGACAAATCCCACTCCTTCCACAGGGGGCGCAGATCGAGAAGACATTGCGCACGCAGTGCAGCACGCTCCTGCAGTCTTTCGGTCACTAAAGCGCGCCGTTACCGGCGCCGACTACGAGGCTCTCGCGCTCAGCCTAAATGGTGTGGGAAAAGTGCAGGCCAAGGCAACGGGCTGGAACACCGTGACTCTCTATGTGGCGCCCTCTGGTGGCGGCAAAGTTAGCGACACGCTGGAAGCCGACATCAAAGCATTCTTCGAAGACAAGCGGATGCTGAGCCAAATCATCGAGGTCGCGGATGTGAACTACGTTCCTATCTATGTGACCGCTCAGATCGGTGTGCAGAGTTACTACGTCCGAACAGAAGTTCAAGCCAACGTGCAACAGGCCGCAGCTGCTCTGCTTGCGTTCGACAACGTTGGTTTTGGCCAGACGATTTATTTGAGCAATTTCTATCAAGCAATCGAAACCGTAGCTGGCGTGCAATTTGTCAACATCACTGAATTCCGCAGAGGAAACGAGCCTCCGGGAACCGTCGAAAGCACCGGCATTCTCAAGCTTGCTCCCAACGAAGTAGCGGTGACGCCGAGCGACACCGCCTACGCCACAGGAATTCAAGTTCAGATCGTCGATCAGGGAGGGCTGTAGCGCATGCGGCTCCTAAACATCACAGCCCGGGCACATTCGAGCGGCAATCGGATTGATTTGAGTTGGAACAATCCAGATCCCGTTGGATTCCCCGGCGTTCGTGTAGTCCGGCGAGAGAATACTCATCCCACTGCTCCAGACGACGGCCTCGTAGTGGTTCAAGGCACTCTTCTTGAATCTGCGACTGATTTGGGTTTGTCTGGCGAAACGACTTATTACTACACGCTTTTTCCTTTCACCGGTGCTGTGCCCGTGTTCTCTGGCGATCCTCACAATCGCGTATCCGCTACGGCCACAGCTCCATACGACTTTTCCGGACAGATGTATTCGCTCCTGCCGGCGCTTTATCACCGTTATAACGAAGCGCAGGCGCCGACTACCGACACAGCCGTGGCTCCGAGTGATCGAGCCAAAGGGCAACTCCAGCGATTTCTTGATTTGCCGGGAAGTCAATTCGACCAGATATACAGCCTCACGCGAAGCGCGCTTAACCTCTATAACCTCGATCGTGTTGAGGGAAGCCTCCTCCCGTTGCTCGCGCAATGGATAGGTTGGCGGACAGATTACAGCCTCGAAGTGGAAGCGCAACGCAATGAGATTCGGTTCGCGCCGCAGATCTACCGAACGATCGGCCTGATTCCTACGGTTGAGGCAACAGTCAAACGGATCACGAATTGGGAAAGCAAAACGAAGGAGTTTGTTTACAACGTGGCGCGTACCAACCAGCCGGAGAGACTGAACCTCTGGTCAACGTTTCGCCCAGTCGCTGGTAACTTTGCAGCTGCATCTCTAGCGTCGCTGAATTTTGTATACGACGGGCGACCTGCCGCCGTGAACGAAAGTGATGGCTCAATCTCTTTCTTTTACCAAACATATCGAAGCCACGGTTGGGACATTTGGACAAAGCAATACATGCCGACCCAAGCGCAACCTTGGCAGCCGAGCGCTCCTATCGTTGACCAGGCTGGAATTGATACACGCCCAACTGCAGCGCTGCAGGGAAGCCGTTTGTGGCTTTTTTGGGAAAGTTACGATCCAACGTTGGATCCCTCGCTACAAAAGTGGCAAATCAAATTCAAGCAGCGCAACGCAGGTGTTTGGACTGACGCCGCGGTCTTTAGTGATACTGCAACCGAGCGGCGCATGCCCGCGGCAGTTGCCGATAATGCGGGAGGACTCTGGCTCTTCTGGCTGGAGCGAACCGGCACAGGATGGACGACAAGATATAATCACCATGACGGCACTCAGTGGTTGGCAGCACCCATCACTTTCCCCCTTGATGCGGGACAGGATCCGCGCGTGGAGGGTGATCTCATCGCCCTCTTCCATCCCACGAGTGCAACGCAGCGGATATGGCTTTTCTGGTCGCGTCGTGAGGCGGCGGCTACGCCAGGTCAATCTCGCTGGACGATAAAATTCCGCATCAAGCAGGGACTTGACCCGGCAACAATTGATTGGTCCGCTGTAAATTCGCTCCCCAAAACCTCTCTCGATAACCACGACCGCGAACCCGCGGCCATAGTCTCAACGGGCGGAAACATCGAATTCTTCTGGAGTTCTACTCGCAATGGCGGTTGGGCGTTGTGGAACGACATTCTGAATATCGGGACCCTCGCGTTTGGTGTTGCCCAACAACTGACAAGCACTCCGTATTCGAATCGAGCCCCGCTTGCCGTTGGCACCGGTTCAGGCACTTTGCTTGCTTTCCGATCCAATGAAAGTCTGATCCGCGCTAGTACGGTGTATGGGGCTACGCAAATGCTCGACGCTCGTTACAACGGCGCGACAAGTGTGGACACGCGGAACGCCTCGAAGATCGCTTTAAAGGGACAGTTCCCTGATTTTCTAACCTATACGTACGACGCTGGAACGAAGGGCGTTCGAAGCAGCAACGATCGCGTCGCTCGCGACACTATTGGTTTATACCTGACACCCGATACCGTTGATCCGAATCAGATCAAAGCACAAGTTTCCCGGTTGGCAAGCGCTCTGGGAGATTTCTTCCCAGTCTCGGAAAGAGCGGTTTTCATCACGCCCTAGCTTGGTGTGAAAGGATTCGGTCATGAGTGACTACTCAAAATCGCCTTTGGATTTGCTGGTAGCAAACCAGCAGAAGGGTTATGTCGGATTGCACGTAGAGCAAGGCGTACCCTTGCTGGATCGCGACCTGAATCTCCTGCACGACCTCATCACCGCCACGGTGCGTTCTGTTTTTACGCGTTACATCGGGAACGGTATTCCTGCAGGAGCGGACGGATTTGCCATACAAGCTGTCGCGGCACCGCAAGATTTTGCAATCGCAGCTCCAGCAACCGCTCCGGGCACTTTTCTGGTTGGCGGAATCGAAGTCACCATCCCCGCGACCATCAATTATTCTGCCCAACCAGGAGTTCCTGCACTCACAACACCGACCGTCGCGCAGCCCGACCCGCGCACCGACATTGTTTATCTTGATGTCTCCTTCCTCGAAATTGATAGCACAACCGACTCGGACCTAAGCAACAGCACGGATATCGGCATGGAAACTTCTGTGCGGTTGAAGCCCAACTGGGTCGTGCGAGTGGCAGAAGGCGTACCTCTCCCGGTAGCTCCGGTCGGACATGTGTACAGTCTCCTCGCGCAGCTACAGCGGCCACGGAACCTCAACACAATTGACGCAACCATGATTACCGACCTCCGGCAATCCAGGCTCACGGTTTCCGACATGGGGAAGAGGCTGAACCTGATCGAAAGGCTGTTGCTACTACCTTCTTTCGCAACGCCCTCTACCATTCCAAAAAGCGCAGCAGTTGGCGCAACTGTACACGTTTCGGGACACAACTTTGCTCTTGGCACTCCCAAAGTTTTTTTTGGCGCGGTGCAGGCGGCCCTAACCGGCACATTTACTGCGACGGATATTCCCGTGATCGTGCCGAACCTCGGTGCGGGGACTTACAGTGTTTCAGTTGTCACGGATGGCGGCGGACCGGTGACGGCAGCAGACCAGTTCATTGTGGTCGGTGTTGCACCGCCCCCACCGCCAACGGCGCCAACTCTTGATCCAGTGAATCCTTTCGTTCCCAAGAGTAGCAGTGTGGGAACGACGATTACGATAACTGGCACCAATTTCAATCAACCAGGCCTTACGGTTTCATTTGACCTGACTCCCGCGATCATCAACACGTCGAGCGGCACGCAGATAACCGTGAAGGTTCCAAACATTCCCGCTGGCACCCACACGATCACAGTGACCACCAGTGCGGGAAGCATTGCAAGTCCAACGCAATTCACAGTGGTGTAACCGAGAGGTACGAAAGGAGAAATTTCATGGCATTCGACGTATATCCCAATCCGCAAACGGCGACGCTCTCCATCGGAGCCGGTTCTTCTGCGACGACAACGATTACAGAGAGGGTGAGCAATGAGGCTCAACCTACCATGTACATTCGCGTGGCCATGATCGCAGGAGCAGCTGCGCCCAGCTTCGAACTTCAAGCCGGCGCGGGGGATTCGGTTCCTGTGCCTTCCGCGGTTGGAATCTGGGATCAGCCCGGTGGACAGGGTCACGGGAATTACGTGGGAGACTCTTATTTGATCCCTGAAAGCAATGGCGTCTATCTGATAAAAGTATTCAGGTATACCCCGCCTCCTCTTAACCAGCCGCCGACGTGGAAATTGAAAATCACAAACAACGATGGAACGACGCGGCATTTTACTTTCGTGGTTGCCGATTCCGATGGTGGCTCGAAACGGTCCTGGATGAATGTGGCTACAAACCTGACGGCAATTCCATTTGAAGTGCTCATAACGGAAACTGGCCAGTTCACGCTGGAAGTCTTCAATTACGGAACCGGCGATCTTACCGGTCCGGGCGGAGCTGGCACCGCAATCACTGGAACCTTGGGCGGCCCAGACGCGGCAACTTTTACTTTTACGGCAGCTGCTAATGCGGTTTCTCCAAACAGTTCTCTTATCGTTTCTGTTGCCATGGCTGCGGTCAACAATCCAGCCACCCTGAATGCGACCGTCACTCTGGCAACCAACGATCCGACGCCGCAAGCCGGGCCATCACCGGATCACAACAGCGTTGTAGCGATATCCGGAACTGTGGAAAAACTCGAGATTGCATTCATGCTCGATGGTTCGGGAAGCATGGCCTTCTCGCCCGGTGGAAGTTCCATAATCAATTCGACACCAAACAATACGCGCTGGGGAATGCTAAAGAGTGCAGCGGAAGCTGCCTTGACTGCGCTGGGAAATCACGTGAGCGGGAAAGGCACGTTTGGCGTCGGCGTATACCCCGACATTACTCTTTTTCCTGCTCATCCCTCAGACCCTTACGCTGGGCCTTTCCCGGTGCCATCGCCCAGTGCGGCAGACCTGGGCGCCACGGCGAATATCAACGCGATGAATATCAGCAATGTTGCGGATGCCACCAACGGCACTTTGGAAAAGCACTTCACTCGTGAGAACGGCGCGGCAACCCCGATGGGGGCTGGAATCGCTCACGCAATCGGTCCCAGCGATGGCAGCAAGCCTTGGGGATATTTCAGCAGCAACGCGACCGACGTCAGTCTAAACCGGCGGTGTTTGATCCTGATGACGGACGGCAATCAGAACAGCGGACAAGATCCGTCAGACTTCTATGCTGGCCCTGGCAGCTTCAAGACAAAGAAAATCCAAGTCGCGGCGATTGGCTATGGCAACCCGACACCCGATCCAGGAGCGGCAATCATTGCGCCGGTCAACACAACGCTATTGAATGCCATTATTACAGCTGGATACAAAAACACTCCTTCCAACTATCACTTTGTCAACGCTACCGATGATCCGACACTTACTGTCAGTTTTATAAAAACTCTCTTACTAAATGGTCTCAACTTCGACAATACGGTGGATCCACAGGGAGTACTCACCTCGACCAATCCCACAGTCACTCGGCAAGTCCTTGTCAGCCAGTATGATCGAAAAGTGACATTCGTCGTTGCATGGACCACCTACGACCCGCAGCGCCTGAAAGTACAGGTGATAACGCCACTCGGCGAGGTGATCGAGGATAAAGCATCGGGAGCGACGATCAACTTCAATCCCCGATTTCGCATTTTGACCTTTGATGAAAATTTTATTCTGAATGCCAGAAATCCCTCACAACCTCGGTCTGGAACCTGGACACTGGTTGTCACTCTCAACGAAGTGATTCTGCAAATCGCCACCAAGCGCGCCGCGGCCGTTGACAGCGAAAAATACGATTATCAAGTATTTACAGATTCACGTCTAAGACTTCGGCCATTGCTCAATCAGAGCACTTACGCTCCCGGCGAAAAGATTCAAGTCTCCGCCGCGTTGACCCTCGATTGGTTGGGCATTAAGAATGCTTCGGTCACGCTCTCTCAAGTAATTCCAGGTGCTGCCCAGACAAATTGGCTCGCCTTATCGCCGGTCACGTCTGACGAATACAATCGCGTCGCCAGCGCACAAGCAGCCAACCCCGACATCGATTCGCTAGGCATCAAGTCTCTTGCGCTCGCCGCCAAAGGCGTACGGTTCACGCCTGTTACGAATACTGGCGTGCTAAACATGGTGGACACCACGGGTATAGGCATCTATGTTGCCGAGGTCGGAGGCAGTTCTGTACCTGGTGACTATGAATTCCAGATTACCGCCGTGGGGAGCTTCCCGGACGGGACTACATTCCGGCGTGAACGCGCCTTTACTATCCACGTAGGAGTGGTTCCGGATTCCACAAATACATTATTTAGCGCGGCTTACGCAGTAGTGCGGGTCGGAGATCAACAATTGATCCAAGCTACTCTTACCGTTCGTCCGCGCGACCGTTTCAGGAACGTAGTTTTGATCGATCCCAGCTTTGATCCCTCAATTTCATTTACAACAACCGCGGGCACGTTTCAGGGGCCCATCATTGACAATCACGACGGCAGCTATACGCGCGTTTTGGTTTACCCCCCGGGACAAACACCGGGTGTGGGCGTTGTCGTTGGAGGGACAATTGTTGTGCCCAAGGTGCCTGTTGTGGACGTGAGCGGCCTCGTCTTCGTCGACAAAGTATTTGCATTCCGAATTGGGCTCGAAGCGATTCCTGGTGCAAATCAGCACCGTGAACCGAAGGCGTGTCTAGGTAACTTCACTGCTAAGCCATCGCCGGAATTCGTGTCACTCGGTGGCGGTGGCGCCGTGATCGTCGGCTTCGCTGGTAAAGTCATCGAGGGGCAAGGTGGAGACGACGACATCACTGTGTTCATACAACCAGACAAAGATCCCAGGGCTTACTCTGTGGAAGTGACGATGAGCGACGGGGATGACGAAGACGACTGGAAATTGATCGGAAAATCACCGGGCGTTACTCAGTCCTTTGGCCTTCGCGACGGTTCCAAGGTATTGGCTGCCAGGGCAATCCGCATAACTGACCGGAGCGGTCGTCTGCGGAACACCGATGGTTCACCTAGCTCCACGCCGGGAGTCTCTGTTCTCGCAGTCGGAGCGCGAGATGTAGACGATGGTACCGGTGATATTTGCATCCGCATCCGAGCCCTCAATCCGCAGCGCCAGCCTTTGGGTGGCACAGTGGACATCGAGTTCAAACCGCAAGACGCAGGCCAAACGACGCAAGTGAAAGGTGTTGATGCTTCCAAGGATATTGACGTAAAAGGCTTGCAGCGTTTTCCGCAAGTCGCCGTGTACCAAGTTACGGTAACGCCGACCGATGTTTTCAAACCGACCTCACAGTTCTTGACGATTCCAGCCAGTGGTTTCAATACGGTTGAATTCGTCATTAACAAGAATGGATGACGTTTCGTAAACGAAGATTCGTTGTCACAAACTTTAAACGCATGAGAGGTTCGAAGTTGAAAAAACAAGCTAGACCACCAACGAACCTCATAACGTACTCGCGGCTGCTCAAAAGTAGTCTCTGAAAGTCGTGACAAAGCTCGTCTTGCTTCAACTCCGGTCGTTGATGTTCACGCCGAGCTTGAGAATAGCTTGATGTCGTCAACCAGCACGAAACTCGAGCCGGCCCAGGTCTCGCCGAAGCGCGCGCATGGCCACGCTCAAGCGCGTCAGTCTGTATCTGAAGTGGATTCGCGAATCGCAACATTTCACGATGGCAATCTGCAGCAACCGCCATCACTCATTTTGCAGCGCGCCATCGGCAATTATGGTCTTGGCCGCATCTTAGCGCCCACACTCGAAATCAACGAGCCCGGTGATATTTACGAACGAGAAGCCGACCGCGTTGCCGATCATGTGATGCGTTCCGTTACTATTCCAGCTCAAATCGCGGAACTCCTTCCCAAAATCCGACGCAAGTGCTCGTTGTGCGAGGCGGGGGGGAAGCCATGTCAGGATTGCGCGGATGAGGAGAAGCATATTCAGCGGCAGTCTGAATCATCAAATGAGCCCAATGAAGGTACAGTTCCTTCCATTGTCCACGAAGTGTTGCAGTCGCCAGGCGAGAAGTTGGACTCAAAGACAAAAGCGTTCTTCGAGTCTAGCTTTGAATATGATTTCGGTAATGTTCGAATCCACAACGATGCGCGAGCCGCAGGTTCCGCGAAAGCGATAAATGCTTTAGCTTATACATCTGGACGAAACATTATTTTTGGTCCTGGACAGTACAGTCCCAATAGTAACAATGGCCGACGGCTTCTCGCCCACGAACTAACCCATGTGGTACAGCAAGGCGCTGCGAACAGAACACCCACTATTCAACGCCAAAGCGCGCCGAACGATGGCAATAATCCGGATTCGGAGACTGGTTCAACCGTCACTGATATTTTGAGGGACGTTGCGGGTATCATAGGCGCCCCTGCGTCATCAATCGCCTCTATACTTCCTACTCTTCCTGCTTCGTGCCATCCAGCGACTAGCCGGGTAATGGCTATCGCCTTGCACACCTATGTAACTAGCTCTTATCTCCCCTTTGCTCTTGGCATGTTTGGACCACAGACCGCCGGTTTGTGGGGTGACTATCTAAATTCTTCTCTTGGCCTGCCGCGGCCAGCCCGCGCGTTTTCCGGTCCGGGAGAAATCGTTAATGGATTTACGTCCCATCATAAATCGGCAGAAGCTGAGCAGGAGATCGTTGACGCATCGGTTGTCGCCCTCGGCGGATCGTCAGCTTCTTTGCTACCTGCTGCCGGTTCGTCAACCGTAGTTCCAGTAACGAGTCTTGTTCCAGCAGCAACTCTGCATTCACGAATCAACAGCGGAACCGATCCAATGGGTTTGGTTTACGATAGCCCAGGCACAACCATTCCCGGGAACATTGCTGGCGGTATCGGATCGGGAGGGCCTCCAGGAAATACAACTAGCGACCCTGACACACGCGGTGTCTCGGGGAATATGCAACTCAACGTGGATCCTTCCGGCACGAACTTGACAGTCACACCTTCCCTGAATTTTCAGGTTCATGACACCGTGGACTTTTGTCCTGGAGCACTCGGCGGGCGGATTGCACGTTTTGAAACTGTGCCAATGTCCATCTTGGAAGCTACGGAAGGAACCTTTGGCCCTGTTTATGCAGCCGATGTCCCTTTCGACGTTCTGTATCCGGGTCCAGGGGTGACCAAGACTGTGGCTGCTCCGCCCCCATCATCAACACCCCCAAAACCCGCTCCTGAAACGCCGGTCACGCCGCCCACTCCAACTCCACCGCATCCACCATCACCGAATCCGCCTGCTCCTCCACAGGCAGTCAGCCCAAACCCTCCTGCCGATCTCGCTTGCCAAACGAGCGCGGACACGGGGTTAACTGGAGAAAAAGTTCAGTTTAGTGTCAGCAATTCTGTCGTAAGCACACCGGCGCAGAACTCTGCGATCAGTGGATTTGTTCATCGTTGGCAGTCGGCTGGTAGCAAAGCTGATGTTCGCGTGGATGGATACGCAAGCGTAGAAGGTTCAAATGATTTTAACTGGCGGTTATCTTGTCAGCGAGCGCTCTCTGTTGTTGAAGCGCTTTCGGGTGACATTCCGTCTTCGAAAATTACTACCCGGGCTCATGGTCCCACTGCGGAGTTCTCGCCGTCCGACCTTTTCCAAAATCGCGTTTCATTGATTAGCAGCACACTGGCTCCGACTCCTCCGGGACCAGCTCCAGTTGGTCCCACTCCACCGGGACAAAATCCTCCTGGTCCAAATCCTCCGACACCCGTTCCGTCAGGACCTACACCTCCGGGATCTGGTGTCAGTGGCGGGGTTACTTTGAAGAGCATGCAATTCTTGAGCGATCATCACCTTATGAAAGATGATCGGGCGGATTGGGAAAACTCCGGGAACGTTTTTCCCAAACCCGACTGGGAACCTGGCAGGAGCGGAAATCGTAGCGCTCCAATCAGTCAGAATCGCGACACCAGTGTCGTCGTGCAATTGAATCTAGATGTTGCTACAGGCACTCCTGCAGGCACGCCGTTCACACTAGTGGGACGGAGCGCAGCAGGTTTCTTGACCTTCACTACCTCCGGAACGCTAAAGGACGGTTCCGACCAGGATCTCGTGCTGAGTTCTGCGAGAAATACTCCGGACGCTATTACTGAGTCGCTCGGACAAACTATCAATTGGAGCATTCAGTTGCCTTCGGGCAGCCAATCTCTTGGCACAGTTCAAGGGCTCGATGTTTTTGTCACGATGGCAGTTCCACGTGTTCCAGACGAAGTCACTTATAAGCGCATGGCCAAGGCAGTTGATCTGACTGGCAAAGTGCACACACTTGATCCTCAAGACCTTGTCCGAGGAATCATGATGAAATTTGGCGCCTACAACCTTCACGTTCAGTACGCGAATGCCTGGAATCTTGCAGACAACATTCCTCTTGGGGCGCAGTGCATAGACATTGTTCGCTTCGTCAGAGGATTGGTTCAAACTGTTGGCTGTCCTGGTGAAGCTGAAGCCAAGTTGGTCTGGGCAAAACCCACTGACCCTGGCTTGGCTGTCGAAACCGATGCAGGAGGCGGAGACAGCCTCGCTAATTATCCCCCTCATCCCGCGCATCCTACTTGGGAAGCGGGACTCATTGATGCCAACGCATGTCCAAATAACTTTGAAGCGGCTCTCAAGTTTACCTTCGGCGACACACGTTACTATCCCGGAGGCGTTGCCTTAGCCGATGATACTGGCCACAAAATTACTTTCAGCAATCCTCAGCAAGTGTTGGAAATATTTCAATATCTTGCATGGATTGAAGGAGCGGGGACCGCTCTCGTCGGCACCAAAACAAGGGATAAATGGATCGCCCAGGAATTCTTGATTAGCTACTCTCATCGTCGGACGGATAAAGTCCCCTTCACGCTGATTTGTGACAGCCGGGTACTGCCCTGATTTGATGGAGAATTGCCGGAGTGTTTTATGCCATCTGTACTCACAGAATTCTGTTCAGATTTCCCCCTGTGTAAGGGAGTCGCATAGCACATGGAACGCCCAAGGGAATTGACTCAGGAGCCGAGCAGAAAACATTGCTCGGGCGAAAGACTGAGTTTTCGAAGCATGGACAAGTTCATGCATTCAACTTACAGCGCGCCGTCGGCAATCATAGCCTTGGTCACATCTTGGCGCCCAAACTCGAAATCAATGAGCCTGGTGACGTCTATGAACAAGAAGCGGATCATGTCGCTGATCAGGTGATGCGCATGCCCGCTTCTGCCCAGCAGGTACCAGAGTCTTCTTCAGTCGATTCCGCGAATGCATCGGTACAGCGAAAATGCAGTTGCGCAGGAGGCGTATCTTGTCCGAAATGCGAAGAAGAAGAACACGTTCAACGCCAAGCTGCTCCCTCCGCTGATTCCATTTCTTCCGACGCTGTGCCCAGTTCAGTAGGGAAGTGGGGTTCAGGTCAGCGTCTCAATCCTGCAATTCGCTCTTTTCTTGAGCCGCGACTCGGACGTGATTTGAGTCAGGTGCGCGTACATACCGGTACTGAGGCTGCACATTCCGCTCGATCTATAAACGCGTTGGCCTACACGCAGGGGCCTAATGTCGTATTTGGAGAAGGACAGTATCAGCCATCCAGCGCTTCAGGGCTACGGCTCTTTGCGCACGAACTTACACACGTCATGCAACAGGGCTATGCCGCACCGCTGGATTCGAGGACCAACGACAGTTCGCTACAAGTCCCATCTGGTCTCATTCAGCACGATGAAGTTCCGTCTCCGCCTCAGCCTTCGCAAAGCCGTCACTCCTGAAAGTTTGATCCGTCAGTGGCTTGACCAACATCAGTTTGCTCCGCCCGTGAGCCAACCGGAAAAGGAAGAGCCGCATGTCCTTCTGAATGGTGAAGACATGACGATTTCAGATGCGGTCAAATTGGCGGCGGACGCACTTAAACAACCGTCCGAATTGGTTAAGTCCGTCATAACAGCTCAACTTGCGTTGCCCATCGCCAAAAGCGCATCCGATCTTCCGTTCATTGGCGGCAACAATGAGATACCTGGGATTAATTTGACCACCGGAAAGCGCGACGCTTTCGGCGTGAATATTGCACTTGGAAAAACGGTTGAACTGTCCACAATAGACGACTACCTGACAGAACACTGGTTCGCCACACCGGAAGTTCGCGATCCCACTGCGACTCGCGTCCTTTTCGACGGAAAAGAAACAACGGTGGACGTCGTCGCCGCCAAGGCTATGGCCATACTCGGCCAGTATCCACTTCTCAAGAAAGCAGATATTGTTGCGCACATACGGCAGAAATATGTCGAGGCTCGTGGTGGTGCCGGCAACCAAATCGTTTTCGGCTACGCACTCGTCCCCCAATTTGCACAGTTTGTTGGCGGAACAGCCGATCCGCTCAACCCGCTGCGCACTCAACATCAGTTTTCCTTCACCGTCACTCGACAGCATCACGCCAACGACTCCCCTGGGCTGGAAACTTCCTTCCAGGGTAGCGTGACGATAACCGACAATGGCATCGCAAACATTCAAGCAGGAGGACAAGAGGCAGTCGTCAAGCCGCTCTTGGACGGATGGATTCAGGTGAGCGGTTTGATACAAGCGATGGTGTCGGCGAATTGGAACAGGGATGCTAGTGGATCAACCGTGATTTCTCCGGCATTTCAAGCGACAGGTGGTGGCCAGGTCCTCGTGACGCCGACTTTCCGGGCGGGCGACTATAAATTCCTAAATGGCCACGTTCAGCTCGGCGTGCAGGCGCTGGCTGGCATCCAGGCTACATCATCGGGAGTCGTGCCCGTAGCAAACGTAGGCCTCGTTCTGAACATTCCTTTTTCACTCTAAACATTCTGCATCCAACTCCAAAAGAGCAGACTTACGTCGGTTTCAGATAAGAATGTGTCTGTCTGATCTGCTCCACAAAATCCGCCCAGAGGTGTATCTGAATATCGCACTTTCTGAATGAATTTATGACCGAGAGGCTTCAAAATGCCCAGCCCAACTTCTGCTTTGCCGTCGGTAACCGGCAGCGCCATCCTTCAAATTGCGCTCCAGCATGTCGGCGAAAAATACGTCCTTGGGATTCAGGTTCCTAAAGACAATCCCAATTGGAAAGGTCCGTGGGATTGTGCGGAATTTGTTTCGTGGTCTGTATTTCAAGCTGCGAGCGTACTCTACGGGTGCGACAAAGACAGTGGTGTTCCGGCAAGCGCGGACGCATATACAGGATACTGGGAACGCGACTCACTGAGTCTTGGCCGTATCATTTCGCTAGATGAGGCGGCGCGGACGCCGGGGGGGCAGCGGTTCTGCGGTTTCCTCAAGTCAGCGCCTCCGGCCATATCGTGCTTTCCGACGGGCTTGGTGGAACGGTCGAAGCCCACTCTCCTGCGGACGGCGTAATCCGTTCCGCACTCGCCCAGCGCCGTTGGGACACGGGGATACTAGTTCCCGGTGTGACTTACAACCAGGGATCAGTTGTCCCTTTGGTACCGCCCTCTACCATCATTTACCGTCTTGTCCAACCAATGATGACCGGCGACAAGATAAAGCAAATTCAGCAAGCATTGATCGGAAAGGGATTTGACCCCGGTTCGCCAGACGGCGAGTTTGGTCCACATACAAGTGCTGCGGTGGTTGCCTTCCAGCTGTCGCAAGGACTGACTCCTGACGGTGAAGTTGGGCCTCAAACGGTGAAAGCCCTGGGCATCTCGCCGTAGCTTTTTAGTGCGTTCTTGCATTTATATCTGTGATGATTGACATTCAATGATCTATGAAATACCTTGCACTCGGGGCAGAACATGACCAGAATCATATACCGCACGCGATTCCAGCTGTCAGTGCCTGATTAACGCTAACCGGGCAAGTCCCGTCGCTCGCCAGAAACGGGGTTGTGGGGAATGGCGCGCCTCCTAGCTACCTCAGACAGACCATTATCAACTGTTGCCAACTGTTGCCAGAATGGGGCATTATACGGGTGTCCAAAGAACCTCGAAGGGTTTCTAAGGGACATTGGAAAAATCAGTAAGTGGCAATAAACTCTGGAATTTAGCGGTTTTTCTTCGGTTTTCTTCAATAGCCGATTTACAATCCCATCGGCTCCACCAAACCTCAATGGTAGATTCGATCAGCTAAGAAGACGATCCTTCCCGTGTACCCGGCGTGTACCTCGGTTCAGTGTTTTTGTAGTTTTTCTCCTTTTTGCTGTTTCGGAGAATCAATAACTTGCGAGCCTTCAACGCCCTTGGTAGTTCGATCCCCACTTGCCCAACTCTCTTGATTGCAGGGCGTTTCCCGAAGCGCTCACGTCAATCCCAATCGTAGAACCCTGCCCTCTTGATTGGCCAATCTCCTGAGCAGTGGACCCGGAGCCCGGGGCGATATCCTCGCGACCTAGTAAAGGCAACGTTTCCCGGGGGCTGGAGCCTCATTATGAGCAGACTTTCCACGAGTGAGAGAAGCTCACAGGAGCGACGGTGTCCCTGTTCCAAGACCAGGTCTCCCTGAAGAATACGGAAGCCATCAATGTCATACCTCCGACATAGATAGTCGAAGAGGTAGGCCTTGTGCTCGCCGTGGAGCCTTTGGCGCAGCGATTGATAGTCTGCCTTTCCGATGTAGAGTAGCCAATTGCGATCCGGATGTAGGTAGGCGTACAAGCAAAAGTTCGCACGCCAACCAGGATCGCTGTCGTCGTCAAGCTCGTACCAAGGGACCTCTACTCTGCGGATCTCGGCCAACGCGGTACCTCACCGGCACTACCTGATGGGCAAGAACATCCTAGGCATAGCCTTGTTCGGACAGCAAGTCTACCGTGCGGTTGCTATCATATGCGCGCGGTCAACAGGTGGCGCCTCACTTGCAAGAAATATCGCAGATCATTTCTGGGTTTTCCCCGATGTTGTCCCCTGACCGGGCTGACCGATAGTAAGTCTAGTGTTTCATGCGTGGTAGCCAAGAAAAGCGCGTGCAACTCAAATCGGGCAGCGGAAGAAAATTGTCCCAATGTTGCACTTCACGGAAAGTCTTTTCACGCAAAAGGGATGAGCCCTTTCGGTCTTGGCTCAGCCCAGGAGGCGATCACGAGAGGACGTGCAGGCCACAAGAAAACAGGAGGTGAGGCCTATCAAATCGACCTCAACCGCCCCTTACACCTCAGGGTTGGTGACCCAAAATTGAACACAACTGAATGCCCGGACAACCAGAAGTTCAAAGTGCGCTGTCATGCAGGAAATTCGCATCATCATGAGCTT
>Ga0137418_10000537_pt1 | contig 34322 bp, 26 predicted proteins | sample CZODoug3_1_2_16f_FD_122242 | JGI IMG/M metagenome (GOLD analysis project Ga0137418, IMG submission 122242) | Vadose zone soil fungal communities from Angelo Coast Range Reserve, California, USA - CZODoug3_1_2_16fungal (Hybrid Assembly) | ecosystem: Environmental > Terrestrial > Soil > Vadose... | reverse complement strand
CTCGATCCGAAGCCCTACTGGCGCGACGCCGCTTACCTCGGCGTTGCGCGGCTGCTGGGTCGCCGGGTCGTACTGCAGATCCACGGCGGCAGATTGCCGCATGAACTGTTTGCCGGGCGGCCATGGTCGGCCGGGCTGTTGCGCCGCGTGCTGCGCGCTGCCGACACGGTGGTAGCGCTGGGCCAGCAGGAATGGCGGGCGCTGCGGGACTTTGCACCGCAAGCTCGCGTCGAGCTGATCCCCCACGCGGTGGCTGCGCTGCCAGCTGAAGCGATGGCGGCGCGTTCCATGGCAGCCTCGGAGTTGCAGCTTCTGTTTCTAGGTCGTCTGGACGCGGCCAAGGGGCTTTACGAGCTTCTCGATGCCGTCGACCTGCTGGTCCGCGGCGGACGGCAGATGCGGCTGGTGATCGCCGGCGACGGGCCCGAGGAGGCAGGATTGCGCTCGCGGATCGCCGATTTGAAGCTGCAGCCTCGGGTCGAGCTGGCCGGAGCGCGCTTCGGTGTGGACAAGCAGACGCTATTGAGCCAAGCGCACGTGTTCGTCCTGCCCAGCTACAGCGAGGGGCTGCCGTACGCGTTGCTCGAGGCGATGGCCGCGGGCGTGGCGCCGGTGGTGTCCTCGGTCGGTGCGGTGCCGGACGTCGTCGGCTACGGCGAACACGGCCTGCTGGTGGCGCCACGGAACATCGGCCAGCTGGTCTATGCGCTGGCGCGGCTGCACGACGACCGTGGGCTCCTTGCGCGCCTCGGCGCGGCTGCCAGGGCGCGCATCGCAGAACGATACGGCCTGGAGCGATTCGCTCGTTCGTTCGCGCGCGTATATCGCCAAGCGGGGCGTCCTTCCAGGCGCCGGGGCGACAAACCAACGATCGGACCGACGGCGTCCGACTCACGAGTCTGAGCCATGTGCGGTATTGCAGGCTTCATTGGCGCGGTTCCTGACGGGATCGAACCCCAAGCCGCACTGCGGCGGATGGCGCGGGCGATCGCCCACCGCGGCCCGGACGACGAGGGATTCCTGTCCGCAAGCGCCGCAGGCGGCCGGGTGCAGGTCGGACTGGCCCATCGTCGACTGTCGATCATCGATCTGAACACCGGGCACCAGCCGCTTGGCAACGAGGACCGCAAGGTCCAGATCGTCTTCAACGGCGAGATCTACAACTTCCAGGAACTGCGTCGCGATCTGCAGGCCCGCGGGCACGCGTTCCGTACGGCCTCCGACACCGAGGTGATCGTCCACGCCTACGAGCAATGGGGCGAGGATTGCGTAGAGCGGCTGCGCGGCATGTTCGCCTTTGCCATCTGGGACGCGCGACGCGAACAACTGATGTTGGCACGCGATCGCTTCGGCAAGAAGCCGCTGTTCCTGCGGCACCAGGATGGTGTGCTGCTGTTCGCCTCGGAAATCAAATCTCTGTTGACCTGGCCTGGTGTGCCCGTTCAGATCGACATGAACGCGGTCTGGGACTATCTCGGCTACCGCTACGTACCGGGTCCGGCGACGCTGTTCGCGGGCATCCGAAAGCTCCCGCCGGGGTTCACCGCAGTATGGCGTGACGGCCGTCTGCAGGAGACGCGGTACTTCATCGCGCCCGATGGCCGGCCGCGGCTCGAAGAGCCGGTGCCCGAGTGTCCCGAACGCGAATTTCTGCAGCGCCTCGATGAAGCCGTCGAGATGCGGATGGTCGCCGACGTACCGTTCGGCGCGTTTCTTTCGGGAGGTATCGATTCGTCGACGGTGGTAGGGCTGATGAGCTGCCACTCAGAGCGGCCGGTCAAGACCTTCTCGGTCGGCTTCGACGATCCGGAAAACAACGAGCTGGGCTACGCCCGCCAGGTTGCCGAGCACCTTGCGACCGACCACCATGAATTGCAGATCGCGGCCACCCAGGTGATGGACGAGCTGCCGGCCCTGATCGGTTTTCGCGACGCGCCCGTGTCCGAGCCTTCCGACGTAGCGATCTATCTGATGGCGCGCGAGGCGCGGCGCCACGTCAAGATGGTGCTGACCGGGGAAGGCGCCGACGAGATTCTTGGCGGCTACCCGAAGCACCGTTTCGAGCCGCTCGGCCGTTACTATCGCCTGCTGCCAGGCGCCCTACGCCATCGGCTGCTCGAGCCGCTGCTCGACCAGCTGCCGTTCGCATTCCGCCGCGCGCGCACCGCGATCGCCGCGCTCGGTCTGGAGCAGTTCGACGAGCGGATGGCGCGCTGGTTCGGCGCCTTGAGCGCCAGCGAGCGCGAGCACCTGGTCGCTTTCGCGCCGAGCGGCGAACCCCTGAACGTGCCATCGCGCTACGCGCCAGCGGGTCGCGTGCCATCGAAGCTCAACCGCGGCGCCGGCCGCTCACCGCGACCGTTGCAGTTCGATTCGGCGCCGGACGCCAGTCCGCTGCGCCGAATCCTGTATTTCGACCAGACGAGCTGGCTGCCGGACAACCTGCTCGAGCGCGGCGATCGGATGACGATGGCGGTCGGGCTCGAAGCGCGAATGCCTTTCATGGACCACGAGCTGGCCGCCTGGGTGGCGCGTCTGCCCGATCGTTACCGGGTGCGCGGCTCGACCGGCAAATGGCTGCTGCGCGAAGCTGCCCGCGGCCTGTTGCCGCGCCCGATCCTGGAGCGCAAGAAAATCGGCTTCCGCGTGCCGATCGACCAATGGCTGCGCGGGCCGATGCGCGCGTTCCTCCTCGACCACCTGGCGGGCCCGCAGACGCGCACCGCCCGGTATTACCGGCCGGCGGCGCTGCAGCGGGTGCTCGACGAACATCTCGGGGGGCGAGTCAATCACGAAAAGCTGCTCTGGTCGCTGCTCAATCTCGAGCTGTGGTGCCGGCGCTTCGGTGTCTCATGAGCGACTCGCTCACCTGGCAGCTGCGACGGCTGCGCACGATGAGCAGCGTCGAGATCGTGTGGCGGCTGGGCCGGGCGCTGAGCTCGTTGGCCCGGCAGTCCGGCTTCGACCTTGCGCGCCGGGTCCCGCCGGCGCGCGGCCGCAGCGGGCCCCCGTGGGTCTGGCCGCTGCCGGCGATCGGACCGTCCGACGCGATCAAAACCGTGGATAGCGCCGAGCGACTGCTGCAGGGAAAATGGTCGATCTTCAGCCTGCGGGATCTGACGCTCGATTTTCCGCCGCGCTGGAACCGCGATCCGCGCACCGGCATCGTGGCGCCGACGAGCTTCGGCAGTTCGATCGATTATCGCGACCCAGCCCGGGTCGGGGATATCAAGTACCTGTGGGAACTCAACCGCCACCAGGAGCTGGTGACGGTCGCTCAAGCGTACGCGCTGACGCGCAGCGAGCGCTTCGCCCAGGCGCTGCGCGTCCTTCTGGAGTCGTGGTTCGAGCAATGTCCGTACCCCTGCGGTGTGCAATGGACCAGTTCTCTTGAACTGGCGGTGCGACTGGTGAACTGGGCAGTTGTCTGGCACCTGATCGGCGGCGACGGCAGCGAGCTGTTCGCAGGGACTTCCGGTCAGGCGTTCCGCACTGCATGGCTGCAGAGCATCTACCGGCACCAGCGTTTCATCGCCGCCCGACGTTCCCTTCACTCGTCAGCGAACAACCACTTGATCGGCGAGATGCTCGGCTTGTACGTCGGTGCGGTGACCTGGCCGCTGTGGCCGCGCGCGCGGCGCTGGCAGGCCCTCGCCAAGCGGCGGATCGAGCACGAGGCGCTGCGCCAGACATACGCCGACGGCGTCAATCGGGAGCAGGCGATCTTCTACCACCATACGGTGGCCTGGATCCTGCTGGTCGCCAGCCGCTTTGCCCACGCGTGCCGAGACGATTTCAGTTCAGCATTGCCGCGCTGCCTCGAGGCCATGCTGGACTTTGTCGTCGCGCTGATGGACGTCAGCGGCCGTTTGCCGATGATCGGAGATGCGGACGACGCGGTCTGGATGGGCTTCACGCGCGACACCGAGGACCCGTTGCAGGTGCTGCTGGCGTGCGGGGCCGTGCTGTTCGGACGCGTCGATTTTGCCGCGCGCGTCGCGCGCTTCCCGACGGGCGCGCGCTGGCTCCTCGGCGACGACGCCGCGACCCAATTCGAGCGGCTGAAGCCGGCCAGGGCCGGGCGCGCTTCGACTTCCGCGGTGTTCGCGCTGCCCGCGCGGCGGGTGTTTCCCGAGGGTGGCTACTACGTGCTGGGCGCCGACCTGGGCCGTCCGGGCGAGGTGCGGATCACGGCCGATGCCGGGCCGCTAGGCTACCTGAGCCTGGCCGCGCACGGCCACGCGGACGCGCTGTCGTTCACGCTCGGGGTCGACGGCGAGGAGCTGTTGATCGATCCCGGCACCTACGTCTACTTCCTTCAGCCTCGCTGGCGGGCATACTTCCGCGGCACGGCGGCGCACAACACGGTGCGCGTCGACGGGCGCGACCAGTCGGAACCGGGCGGAACTTTCCTCTGGACGCGACACGCTGAGACGCGCGTTCTCGCCTGGGACAGCGATGAAGGCAACGACCGGTTGCTGGCCGAGCACAACGGCTACGAGCGCCTGAAGGACCCGCTGCGACACCGCCGCGAGATGGTCTACGACAGGGAGCAGCGGTCGCTCACGATCATCGATTCATTCATCTGCCTGTCTGCACATGCGCTGGAGTGGCACTGGCACTGCGCCGAGCACGCGGTCGTCAGCCTGGACGGGGCGGCGGTCGATGTCCGTGGCGCGCGCGCCCGGATCCGGATCGAGATGCCCGACTGCGGCCTGCTGCCGGAGGTGATTTGCGGCGACGAGAGCGCGCCGCTGGGCTGGGTATCACGCCGCTTCGACGAGCGACGACCGTGCAGCGTGGCCCGGTTTCGGGCCGAGATACGCGGCTCCACGAAATTCCGCACCCGGATCGACGTGCTTAGCGCAGCGGGGCGCCCGAATAACACCGAATCCTCTCTGAATGTCGCCTCTCTGGATCCATCATGCGCATAAGCATCTTTGGCTTGGGATACGTGGGAACCGTTTGCGCCGCCTGCCTGTCGAGCGACGGGCATCAGGTGATCGGGGTTGACGTGAGCCCGACAAAGGTTGATCTGGTCAACCGCGGGCTCTCGCCGATCATCGAAGCGGATGTCTTCCCGCGGGTTACGCAAGCGGTTGGCGAGCGCCGACTCTGGGCAACCAGCGATGCGCGCGCCGCAGTGCTCGAGTCCGAGCTGACGATGATCTGCGTCGGAACGCCCTCGCAGAGCAACGGCAGCCTCGATCTGAGCCGTGTACGCGCCGCATGCGAGCAGATCGGCGCTGCACTCGGCGAGAAGGACGCCTACCACGTAGTCGTCGTGCGCTCGACGATGCTGCCCGGCTCGATGCGTGACGTGGTGCTTCCGACGCTCGAGGTGGCATCGGGCAAGAAGGCCGGGCGCGATTTCGGCCTGTGCGTCAATCCGGAGTTCATGCGCGAGGGCACGGCGGTGTGGGACTTCCGCCATCCACCGAAGACGGTGATCGGCGAAATCGACGAACGCTCCGGCGACACGTTGCTGCAACTGTACCTCGGGATCGACGCACCGGTAATTCGCACCCGGATCGAAATCGCCGAGATGGTCAAGTACACCGACAACGCCTGGCACGCAGTGAAGGTCGCGTTCGCCAACGAGATCGGCAACATCAGCAAGGCGTCAGGGGTCGATGGCCAGTCGGTCATGGAAATCTTCTGCAAAGACACGAAGCTGAATCTGTCGTCCTACTATCTGCGACCGGGATTCGCGTTCGGCGGCTCATGCCTGCCGAAAGATCTGCGCGCGCTCACCTACAAGGGACGAATGCTCGATCTGGAGCTGCCTCTGCTTTCCTCTGTCCTTCGCTCCAACCAGGTGCAGCTCGAGAAGGGCATCCGGATGGTTCTCGACAAGGGCCATCGACGCGTCGGAGTACTTGGCATCTCCTTCAAGGCCGGCACAGACGATCTGCGCGAATCGCCGCTGGTGGACCTGATCGAGCATCTTCTCGGGAAGGGCTGCGAGCTGAAGGTCTATGACCGTAACGTGCGCTTGGCGGCGCTCATGGGTGCCAATCGCGACTTCATCATGAATCGCATCCCGCACATCGCAGCCCTGCTGGCTCCGGACATGGCACAAGTGGTGCAGTTCGCCGATACGCTGGTGATCGGTAACGGCGACCCCGAGTTCCAGGAAGTTCTCGCCAACGTGCGGCCCGACCAGACGGTGGTCGACCTGGTACGCATCAACGGGGGGTGCAGCCGCGAGAACTACGAAGGCATCTGTTGGTGATCGAGGCTTCCGGGAAGCCGCACCATTGTTCGCCGCGTCCTCGGATGCCGCCGATGCCCCCCGTCCTTCAGGGTGGTACATCACCGACTTCGGCGGGCATCTTCGATGCGAGGGCAATCGGCAAACTGGTCGCCAAGTGCAGCTCCGGCCGAGCACTCGGATTCGGCGACAACATGGCCTTCGTCGGAGCCCTCTCCACGATGCTGCTGCACGAGCAGTTCGTTGTGCCGGCTCGAGGCCCCCAGCCGCTTTCTTAGGCACCGCCGATGCTCCAGCATCAGGCTTTCGAAGCGACCGCTCAACTCACGACCCGATCCAAGGCGGCCGCCCGCGCCTCCGCGTTCGCCTACCAACCGGTCCTGGACGGATGGCGGGCCGTTTCGATCCTGCTCGTGCTCGTTTCCCACGGGGGCCTCGATAAGGTGGTGCCGGGCGGGCTCGGTGTCACGATCTTCTTCTTCATTAGCGGGTTCCTGATCACGTCGCTGCTGATCTCGGAATTCCAGCGTGAGGGCCGCATTTCGCTGAAGAAGTTTTACCTGCGGCGGTTCTGGCGGCTGGCGCCGCCGCTGATCTGCTTCATCGTCTTGTCGACGCTGCTGATCGTTCTGTGCCTCAAGGCGGTCAAAGCCGTCGAATTGCTGTCCGCGATTCTGTACTTCGCGAACTACTACTCAATCTACTGGCAGTACCAGCCCCTGCCGTTCGGTCCTTCGCCGCTGAAGATCCTCTGGAGCCTGGCGATCGAGGAGCATTTCTACATCGTTTTCGCGCCGCTGATGGCGTTCTTCGCGCACACCCGGCGACGCCTGTTCCTGCTGCTGCTGATTCTGCTCGTCATGCCACTGGCGATCCGGTGCGCGGTCGTCCTCGGCGAGCCCTTGACCGTGATACGGTACGAGTACACGTACATGGCGACCGAGGCACGGATCGACTCGATCGCCTGGGGCGCGCTGCTGGCCTGGCTGTGCAGCCACGTCGGAGCGGCGAGGCTCAAGGCGCTACTGGACAACGACATCGCCGTCGGAGCCTCGCTCGGCTTGCTGCTGTTGTGCCTGCTCGTGCGCGACGAGGGGTTCCGCGAATCGATCCGCTACTCGCTGCAAGGCATGGCCCTGCTTCCGCTTTTCTACGCAACCGTGCTCGGCCGGAGCGTCCAGCCCCTGCGCGCGATGCTCGCCAGCCGCCCCGCCGTCCTGATCGGCAAGCTCAGCTACTCGCTCTATCTGTACCACTGGCTCGCACTGGTCGTCGCAGACTGGGTCGCCGGCGAAGACCGCATGTTATCGGTGCCCTGGTTGCTCACGTACTACCTGCTCTCGATCGGGCTGTCCTACGCCTCGTACCGGATCATCGAACGACCCAGCCTGGCGCTGCGCAAGAGGTACGGCTCGCATGCGCCCGGCTGAGCGAAACCGTGTCGAGGCGCGGCGTGGAGGCACCGGCCGTGCGAACCGCCGCGCGACCTTTGACTCATTTCGTCGCGACCATGCGAATATTCAATAATGTGGTCAAGATCCTGGTTCGCAGCAGACGATGTCTCAGTCCGCGCGGCAGCGCCAACGAAAGCCGCTCCGCGCCGGCCAGGAACGACGGATAGAACGGGAGATGCAAGCCCCGCGCTCCGACATACGATCTGACTTTCGTGAAGCCAACCTCCCGGAACAAGGCCGTCAGCTCCGAAGTCGTGTACTCCTTCAAATGAAAGCCGGTCGCCTCTTCGTCAAAACCCCGCGAGACGTCGTGTGGCCCGGTGATCCGGTTCGGGGTGATGCAGATATAGACGCCGCCGGGCTTGAGGACATCGAGAACGTTGTGAACCTGCTCAAGCGCATCATCCGGATGCAGATGCTCCATCAACTGGTTGCTGTAGGCCACGTCTACAGAGTTGCGCTGCGCGGGGATGCTGCAGCCATCCGAGATGATCAGCGTGAAATTTGCCGGGACATCCGGCACGTTCGTGATCTCGGTCGAGACATCAACCGCAAGCACACGCGCGGCGTGTCGGCAGACCTCGAACGAGAGCGCGCAATCGCCCGGCCCAATCTCCAGGAAGGTCTGCCCTGGACGTAGGAACCGCCCGATGAAGGCGAGCTGCAGACCCACTTCATGTCGAGCGGATTCCGGGGAAACCTTGATGGTGATCTGAGGATGATCGGGGATCCGTCGGAAGAGCTCGTCGTACGCCTGGGTATACAGTGACCTGCGTTCTGCTTTCGATGCCGCTTTCAGCCGGGAAGCCAACTCCCGTTCCACGAGGTAATGCTCGCGAATCCGCGCCGCCGAGCGCTCTGAACCGCCCACTGGTCCGGATGAAAGCGCGCTGGCCGGCGGCCGGCCGTCCCCATTGGCGAGGGACTCGAACAGCGCCTCGTAGCGATCGACCATGTCGGCGTGCCGGAAACGGGTCGCGATCTGCTCGGCCGCCTGCGCGCCCATTCGCGCCCGGGCGTCGAGCGGATGCAGCCGGCGCAGCGCATTCACCAGCGCCGGCGTGTCGCCGGTCGGGAAGACGAACCCCTGCACGCCGTCGTCGACCATCTCGCGCGCGCCGCCTTGGTCGCTCAGGACCGCCGGGACTCCCATCGACATCTGCTCGAGCGCGGCGAGCGAAAACGTCTCATGCGCAACGCTGCACAGGACCCCGACATCGAACGCAGCGATGTAGCGCTCGACCTGGTTCTGATGGCCGACCAAGCTCACCCAGGCCGATGCGCCGTGCGCCTGCGCGTAGCGCTCGATCACCGGCCGTTGGGGTCCCTCGCCCACGATCAGCGCATGTGCGGCGACTCCCTCGCGGCGCAACGCGATTACGGCATCGATCAGCTGTTCGTGGTTTTTCTCCGGCCGCAGCTGCGCACAGCAGCCCAGGACGTAATCATCATCGCGGAAGCCCAGCGCGGCGCGTGTTGCCGTGCGCCACCGCGTGTGCACGCTCGGCGCAAAGCGCTCGGCCGCAACCCCATTGTGGATAACGGCGTTGCGGCGTGCGCGCAGACCGCGACGCAGCCAGTGGCGCGATTGGAATTCGGATACGAAGACCAGCTGGTCGCAGCCCCGCGCGACGGGCGTGACGAGCAATTGCTGCAGCAATTCCTTGACGCCCGTCAGACGCGTGCTGTGGAAGGCCAGCGCCAGCGCCGGGCGTTGCGTCGCTGCGAAGCCGGCCGCGCGCACCGCCCGGGCCGCGTGAATCAACGGGTAGCCGTTGATCGCCATGACCACCTGCGGCCGGCGCTGACGCAGTTCAGTGCATAGCCGGCGCACCGCGTGCCCATCGAACTGGTGGCCGGCATCGAGGGTCACCAAGCGCAGCGGCAGGTCGCCCGGCCAGGCGTCAGTGAGCGAGCGCGCCCAACTGTCGTCGCGCGCTGGCTGCATCGCAACCAGGTCGCAAGAATGACCGCGTGCGCTCAGCGCGTTTGCCAGCTCGAGCGTGTGGCGCTCGGCGCCGCCACAATCGAGCGCCGAAGCTATGAACATCAACCGCATCGATGGCACTCGCTCAACAGCCACTGGATGCCTTAAGACCCTGCGACGACGCTTGTCTCTCGAGAATAGGTAGGATCGTCGAAGGGTTCCTCGCCAAGGATGCAACCTAGAATTGCCAGATGCAGAGCGTACGCGAATGAGCGGATCCATGACACCGGATCGCGTCGAGGTGCGTGGCCAGGATTCTGCGCGCACGTTGTGGATCACGGGGTGGATCGCGGCATGCGCGATCGGCCTTGGGCTCCTGGTTGCGCAGCTCGGGCTGTTCGCGGCCGTTGTGTTCGCGGGGCTGCTGGTGTTTGGCGCCATCTTGGACAAGCCGCGTCGCGGACTCATTCTTCTTTCGGTCCTGGTGCCGCTTTCCGCATCGACGCGCATGCCCCACCAGCTGCTGGGCATTACGGGACTCAACCTGCTGAATCTGACCTTGCTTGCAACCCTCGCTGGTCTGTTCTTGCTGACGGTGTTTCCCGGCATTCGTCGGCCGCTGACATTGAAGCAGCTGCCGGTTCCTGCTGCGCTCCTGGCGCTGATGGTGTTGCCGATGGTGCTCGCGGCCGCGCGTGGCAGCTTCTCGGTTTACCTGATCCCCGATGACCTCCGGCGCACAGGAGATGTTTCGTTCTCGGATGCGGGTGGCTACCTGCGCGATGTGCTGGTGGGGCCATTGCTGTCCGTGTTCGCGGGCCAGCTTCTGGGATTGGTTCCGAGGGTGGACGGGCCGGTATCGGAGAGCCGCGCCTATCTTTATGCGCCGCTGGTCGGCGTGTGCGCGCTCGCCGTGCTGTTCCTGGTCAACGCCTTCGCCAGCCTTGGCAGCCTTTGGGCGATGGCCGACCAGGATGCCCGCAACGCACTTGCCGCGGCCGCTGGAATGCATCCCAACGAAGTCTCGCTGATGTTCAACTGCGGATTGGCCTGGGCCCTGTTCACGGCTCGCGGTGCGCCGCTGCGCAGCCGCGTTGCGCTGTGGGCGGTTGGGGCGCTCATGTCTGTCGCAAGCCTTTTTACCTTCTCGCGCGGCGGTTTCGTCGGTATGTTGATTGTGCTGATCGCGTACACGCTGGAAATGCGCCGCTTCATGTGGATCGTCGCGGCTTCAGTGATCCTCGCGGTTGGTGCGCTGTGCTTGCCCGAAGCCGTGATCGAGCGGTTGACCACCGGCCTCGCAGAGAGCGACCTGAACGCGCTCTCGGCCGGCAGGGTGACGCAGATTTGGCCGTTGCTGCTGCCCGTGATCGGGGATCACTGGCTGCTGGGCAGTGGGATGGAGTCGATCCTTTGGTCCCCGCCGGTAACCAGCGGCGCCTTGGTGGTCACCCAGCCCCACAACGCGTACCTGGGCCTGCTTCTGGATTACGGCGTGATCGGCGCGGTGATGATCCTGTCGTTTCACATCTGGTGCTGGTTGGATCTGCGCCGGCTGGCGCGCCGCGTCGAGGGCGGTGCGCTCGGTGGCGTGGACCCCATGTGGGCGCAGCTCGTCCGGGCAACCTCGGTCATGCTGCCGGTGCTGATGGTGCAGGCGGTCACCGACAATCGTATGACGCCCACGCCATCGCAGACGCTGATGTGGCTTGCGATCGGCCTGGCGTTCGGCTTGCGCGCTCGATGCCGTGACCAGGCGGCACGCGCATGAGTGTCGGAGCAGATCCGGATCCGACCGTCCGGCCGGTGCGCGTCTGCCACATCAACCTGTACTCGTACCCGGCGCTGTGGCGCGATCCGGCCCAGCCGTCGCAACCGACGGGAGGGGCGGAATTGCAGCAGGCAATGATCGCCCGTGCCGCCGCCCGGCGCGGGGTGGATTCCTCGTTCGTCACGCTGGATGTCGGTCAAGGCCGCGAAATCGTGGTAGACCGCCTGCGGATCCTGGCGGCCTATCGTCGCGAGCAGGGTCTGCCCGGGCTGCGCTTTTTTCATCCTCGGCTGAGCGGCCTTTACCGCACGCTGCGGCGCGCGGACGCCGACGTCTACTTCCTGGCGTGCGGGGACGGATTCCTCGGCGTGGTGGCCTGGATCGTCCGGCGCCTGCGGCGGCGCCTGGTGCTGCGCATCGTCAGCGATGCGGATTGCGATCCGCGCCGCCAGATCACCAGCACCTTCAAGGATCCCTGGCTCTACCGCTACGGAGTTCGACGGGTCGACGTGGTGCTAGCGCAGACCGAGCAGCAGCGCGAGATGTTGCGGCGCAATTTCGGCATCGAGAGCGAGGTCGTCGCCGACATGGTCGCGCCCTGGCCGCGGCTGACGCCCCCCGAGGAGCGTGATATCGATGTGATCTGGGTAGCGCACCTGCGCGCGCTCAAGCGCCCGGAGATGTTTGTCGAGCTCGCCCAACGCCTGCCGCGATATCGCTTCCATCTGATCGGTGGCGACCCGCAACAGGGCAACGTGTACCTCGAACAGCTGCGGGTGCTCGCCCGCGGGGTCCCGAATCTGACCTTGCACGGCAGCCTCGGCCAGGACGAGACGCTGGGGTTGTTCGATCGGGCGCGGCTGCTGGTGAATACCTCCGACATCGAGGGACTTCCCAATACGTTCTACCAGGCATGGGTGCGCGCGATTCCAGTCGTGTCATTCCTCGACCCCGATCAGCGGATCGTCTCGCATGGGCTCGGTGCGGCGGTTCCGGACTTCGAGACCCTGGTCGCCACGGTCCGCGATCTGCTTGCGGACGAGCCGCGCCGACGCGCGCTGGGTCAGCAAGCCGTGACCTTCATGCGGACGCATTACGACCCGGAGCGGCTGATCGAGCCGTATCTGGCGGTATTTCGACGCTTCGCACCCGTCCGGCCAGCGATCGGAGAACCGCTGCTGCCAGCCTCGGCGCGCTGAGGGCGCGGCATGGTTCGCCCGCGCATCGTCGCATGGCTCGGACTGGCCAGCGGCCTTGACTATGCCGCCCAGGTGCTGCTGCCGATTCTTCTGGTTCGCGTGCTGAGCGCGCACGACTTCGGCGGCTACCGCCTGCTGTGGCTGGCAGCTCAGACGTGCGCAAACATCCTGTCGCTGAGCGTCGCGGGCCTTCTTGTCAAGCAGGTGCCGCAACAGCCGCCGCATCGGCGCGGTGCCCTGTTCGGCAACGCCTTTGCCTACCTTGCAGCCACTGCCCTGCTGGCCGCGTTGCTGCTCAGTCCGCTGACGCCGTTGGTGCAGCAGATGTATGCCGGCGGCACGGTCGAGGCCTGGCTGCCGCCGCTGTTCTCCGCACTCTGGTTGGTGTCGCTGCCGTTGGATTACGTCGCATTGGCCTGTCAGCGCCCGACCGACCAGGCGCTGTTGAGCCTCGGGCAGGCGGTGCTGCGAATCGGCCCGGTGGTGGCGGCGGCGTTGCTGCTGCGCAGCCTGACCGGTGTCGGCCTGGCGCTGATCGTGCTCGCGTTGGCACGGATCCTGGCGGCTTTGATCTATGCCTCACGGCACAGCCACCTCGAAGGGGGTCGCGGACTGTCGCTCGATGCGGATCTGGCGCGTCTGCAACTGCATGACGGTCTGGGTTTCGGCGCAGGATTCATGCTGGGCAATCTGCGGGGGCAGATCGACGGCTGGGTTGCCGCGTTGCGCTTCGATCCGGTCGCAGTGGGGGTCCAGGGTGTTGCGCTTGCCGCTGCACCCTTGATCACCATCCTGCGGATGACGGTCACGAATGCGATCGGCCCGGGAATCGCAGCCGACGTAGCGGCGGGGCGTGTAGACGCCGCAGTGGCGGCGAATCGCCGCGGCAACCTGATGGTCGCAGCGCTGCTGTTCCCTCTGTGCGGGGTGCTGATCGCGCTGGCGGGGCCGCTGCTTGCCCTCGTATTCACCTCGCGCTTCAGTGCCGCTGTGCTGCCGTTCCGGATTTACGTCACCGGCCTGCTTTCGGTGGCGCTGGAGACCACGACACTGGCGCTTGCATTGGGCGCGTCCGCCTTCGTGCTGCGCCAAGGCGCGATCCTGCTTCCGTTGGCCGCCGCGGCATGCTATGTCGGCGCGTCGGTGACCCGAGACCCGACGCTCGGCCTGTGCGGAATAGCGATCGGCGCAGCGGCGGTCGGATGGCTGTCCCAGATCTGGAACCTGGTGTACGTCCGGCGCGCGCTCGGGCTCGCCTGGGCGGAGTTCCAGGCGTGGCGTGAAATGTGCGCGCTGTTTCTGGTCAACCTCGGCGCGACCCTTTTCACCCAGGCGATCATGTTCGCGGTGCCGACCAGCTGGCCGACGGTGCTGCAGCTGCTCGCCGGCGGCGCCGCCTATCTTGCTGCGGCGCTCGTTCCGAGCCTCGCCTGGCCCCGTGTGTGGCACGTGTACCGCGATCTGCTCGGCGAGGCACGCGAAAGAGGCGGACCGCTGCATACGCCGATGTCAAGACCGGTTCCGTAGGGCTTTGAATGGCGCGCGTCCTGATGCTGGTGGAGAACCTGCCGTCGCCATTCGATCGGCGCGTGTGGCAGGAAGCGACCACGCTCGCCGCCAACGGTTACGACGTGGCGATCATCTGCCCCACCGGACCGGGTTGCGAAGCACACGAAGAGACCATTGCGGGGATCCGCATCCTGCGCTACGACCTGCCGCTCGAGGCGTCGGGCGCACTTGGCTACCTGCGCGAATACAACGCGGCGCTCTGGCACACGTTCCGGCTCGCGTGGCGCGAGCACCGGCGCGCGGGCTTCGACATCGTCCATGCGTGCAATCCGCCCGACCTGCTGTTCCTGATTGCCGGTTTCTTCAAGTGGCACGCCGGCACACGCTTCGTCTTCGATCACCACGACCTCTGTCCGGAACTGTACGAGGCCAAGTTCAAACGCCGCGACTTCCTGTACCGCCTGATGCTTAGACTGGAGCGTTGGACTTTTCGCAGCGCCGATATCTCGATCGCCACGAACGAGTCGTATCGCCGGATCGCGATGTCGCGCGGGGGAATGCCCGGCGAGCGCATGTTCGTCGTGCGCAGCGGCCCGTCGCTCGAACGGATGCGCATCATGCCGCCGCGACCGGAGCTGCGCTGCGGGCGGCGCTACCTGGTGGGCTACGTCGGCGTCATGGGCCCGCAGGAGGGGATCGATCTGCTGCTGCGCGCGGCGCGGCATATCGTCTATACGCGTGGCCGCACGGATGTCCATTTCGGCCTGGTCGGCGGCGGCACCAGTCTGAAGGCGATGCAGACCCTCGCCGCTGACCTGGGCGTCGCGCCGTACGTGACCTTCACCGGGCGGGTTCCTGACGAGCAGATGCTCGAGATGCTGAACACCGCCGATGTGTGCGTCAATCCCGACGTCGCCAACGAGATGAACGACAAGTCGACGATGAACAAGGTCATGGAGTACATGGCGCTCGGCAAGCCAATCGTCCAGTTCGATCTCACCGAAGGACGGTTCTCCGCTCAGCAGGCGTCGAACTATGCGCGTCCGAACGATGCCCTCGATCTGGGCGATAAGTTGATCGATCTGCTCGATGATCCGCGACGGCGCGAGCAGATGGGCGCGTTCGGTCGCAAGCGGGTGCTGGACGAACTGCAATGGAGCCACGAAGCGCCGAAACTGCTGGCCGCCTACCGGGCGCTGAACGCACGGTAGGCGCTCAAGGCGCGTTCGAAACATCCGGTATCAATTCCCCAATCGTTCGGGCGTGGCTTGGGTGAACGGTCGCGCCCACGAGGTGTGATCGACCGCAGTCACTCGGCCGGTTGTCGTCAGGTGATGGGCGCCGACCAGGCCAGGACGGAAATCGGGCTCGAGACTCGCGATCACCCGCTCGGCATAACCGCTCTCGTCGAGGCGAGTGATCTCGCGCACCGTAGCCCGCCGCCCATAGTGGCGCGGCTCATGATGCTGGGCGACACGCAGCACACGTTCACCCTCGCGGATCAGGCCACCGTTGCGGCCGCAACGCCGATCGACAATCACCGGATTTCCGGGTAGCGGCCGCCATTGCTCGCTCAGCGGAGAATCTGCATGGAATATGTGCAACTCGCTGCCGAATGGATCGTCGGCATCGGCAACGCGGGAGGTCAGCAGCCACCAGCGTCCCTGGCGCTCGAAGAGCACCGAGTCGAGGGCCGGGAAACCGGACAGCGCCACCCGAGCCAACTCCCAGCGCAGCGGAAATTCGGAGCAGCGGTAAATGCGCACCGAGCGGGACGCACTCGCTTCCGGGCAAAGATACAGCTGCCCTTCATACTCGAACACAAAAGGGAACGACAAATGGAACGGCTCGTCCAGGCACGGACCGACTTCGGTCGCCGCGCCGGCCCGGTATTCGAGCACCGTGATATGGGCTTTGCCACGCGGGTGAACGTAGTCCTCGACAAAGCAGTACGTTCGCCCGTCGCGTTCGATCACGAACGGATCGGCAAAATAGCGCCCCGGGGGATTCGGCACCGGCCGACTGGCGCGCAGCGCCGCCTCCTTGCTTTTCCAGTCCGCCTCGACCAGTGAGATGCCCCAACGAGGCTCAAGGCCCAGCCGGTAGTGCCAGGACATCGCGACCCTGTGAAGCAGCGCGCCGATCGAGAGCGGAAAAAATCCCTCTGAGCGCACAGCAGCGGCGGCTGACGACTGGGGCGACATCAGATTCAATTTGTGTTGCTCTGCGGCGGACCTCATTAGGGAGAGGTTACCAGCCGACCGAGTCGAACGGCCTGGATCCCTCCGGAGGCGCGATGGGTTATTGAGGCCGATTCCATGACACGGACATGGGTGCGGGTCCGCTATCGAAGAGGCGATTGAATGAAACTCCGGGTCCTCGTTCCGTGATTCCCTTGACCTGTTTTAATCGACGCACGTACCGCGCTCAGGCATTCTTGGGACTGCCGATCCCCTTGAGTGCTTGTGATTGGTTCAATGGTTTCGCCGCCGGGTTGAACCCGTTTCCTATCGGGTCAGTACAAGGTCGTCGGCTGCCTTCAGGGTGACCGACGTGACCGCCTGACCGTTGTTGGTGGCTGGATCCTGCGCGCCGAGGATCTTGTGGAACGTGCCGGCCAGCGTGACGGTCAGCGTGCCATTGCCGCGCGGATTGACCAGCACGATGCCGTTCCGGAAGTCGCGCCGATAGACCCCATTCTGCCAGGCGGCAGTGACCGCCGGCTGCAGCGCCGCGCCCAGGTTGACGTTGAACTCGTCGTACCAGGACGCCGAGCTGTAGCTGCCGTTGGCGGCGTAGGCAAAGTAGCGAGCAGTGCCTTGGCCATCACTTGGTCATTGCGTAAAGTTTCACTTAATATATTGAATGGAAAGCAAGTCATGGTAAGAACTTATCTCGAGACTGCCGTTTTCCGTTAGCGATTTACCGGGGCGCAACCCTGATGCTTACGCATCGACTGATGACGCGCCAGTCGCCTTCGCTGATCGAAACGCGGATCGAGCCAAGGGGCTGACCATCGATGCCGGCCAAACCACCTTGCAGCGCTCGTTGACGCTCCAATGGAATCAGACTTTTGCACCCAGACTCGATGCGGTCGGCGGCCCTCGGCACCACTCGATCACATCCAACGTGCCGGGCGATTCGTCGGAAAACGAGATCTTCGCCGGGGTCGTCTATCGACCTTAGCGCGCGGGTGCCTGCTGGATTCGCTCCGCGTGGCCAACCCAAATCAGACCATGTCAGATCGTCTTCGCGCAAGCACGGCCTCGCTGGACGCCAAGATGCCCGGCGCGGACTCGATGACGGTCCGCGCTCTCGATTCGATGGAAGATCTCGAAGCGCTCGCCGACTCCTGGAAGGATCTGCTGCGCCGCGACCCTCACGCCACCGTGTTCGCCAGCTGGGAGCTCGCGTGGCACTGGTGGCAGCACTACGGCCAAGGGCAGCCGCTGCGCTTATTCGTCGTCGAGCACAGCGGGAGCGTGATGGGGATCCTGCCGCTGTACGAGCAGCGCGTCAGGTTGTTCCCCGGCGTTGGGATTCGGGTACTCCGGCTGATCGGCACGGGTGGCGATACCCAGCCGGACTACCTCGGGCCGTTGCTCGAACCGGCTTGCGCCGATGCCGCTGCGACCGCGCTGGCCGAGCACCTGCTCAAGGCACGCCGCGACTGGCGCGTCATTTTGATCTCCGACCTCGTGGAAGAGTCGCCCTTCCGTCGCGCGATGCTCGCCGCGTGCCACGCGAAACCCTCCGCGTTGTCCGACACCATCTCGGCTCGGCCAATTGTCGTGCATCTTCCACAGAGCTGGGACGACCTCCTCGCAGAGTTCAGCTCGCACCGCCGTTCCTCGATCCGCTATGCCAGGCGCAAGGCGGAGTCCAAATACGGCACACGCTTTTTCGTTGCGACCGATCCGGAACAGATCGGCCCGTTGTTCGACGAGCTGGCGCAGCTGCACCGAATGCGCTTCACCGCAAAGGGAGAATCGCACGTGTTCCGGTCGATCGAGTTCCTCGGTTTCCATCGCGACGTGGTCACGCATTGCGCCCGTCTCGGCTGGATCCGCTTCTATGGCCTGAAAGCCGAGGGCAAGACAATCGCGCTTCTGTACTGCTACCGATTTCGGAACCAGGTCTTCTACTTCCAGAGCGGATTCGACCCGGCCTTTGAAAAGTTGCGGCCGGGGTTCCTGCTGCTGGGTTACGCGATCGAGCACGCGATCGGCGAGGGTAACGAGTCCTTCGACATGATGCGCGGCGAGCACGACTACAAGACGCAGTGGAGCCGGCAGCAGCGCACCACGCGCTCGTTGACCTTGTACCGCCCGGGGCCGGCCGCGTTCCTCTGGCGCGCCCGCTTCGAGCAGCTGCCGCCCGTCTGGGCGCGCTTGAAGCGTTGGATGCGTGGGGCAGGCCGAGCGCGTGCGGCCGTAACGGCCACGTCCGGCACCGTACCGGAAGAGCTCGAGTGAGGCCAATCACCATCTAAAATCGCCTGATGAACATCGCAATCATCGGATGCCCGTTCCGAACTTCCTACGGCGCCTACATCGAGTCGCTTAAGACTTCCCTGGAACGCAGCACCGGCTCGACGGTGCAATGGGTCGCATCGAACTGCGGTTGCGGCGACCCGATAGAGCGCAGTCGCGACTTCCAGAGGCGCGATTGCAAGTATTTCGACATGCCCCAGCTGGGCGAAATGCCCTCGCCCGTGCCCTGGAAACGCGAGCTAAGGTTCGGCCTGCGCTACGCGACCTACTACCTTCGCGCAGTCCGCTACGAGGCGCTTTCGCGAGGAACGCAGGTGAGGCATCTGCAGCAGATCCTGAATGCGTATGGTTCGGACGTGGCGTTCCACTGGTTGCGGCGCCCCTCCGATGCGACCCGGGTTGTCACCGTGCACGAACTGGACCTCGAGCAGCTCGCATACCGCGACCGAAACCGGATCTACAACCGCGCCGACGCGATCATCGTCCATGACAACGCGCTGAAGCGGGAGTTGAGCGGCCTGCACGTATCGCCCGAACTGATCCACGTGGTCCGACACGGCACCCAGATCGGGCCGGCCGACGCGACAGGGCAGCGCGAAGGCCTGGTCTTTTACGGGGGCCACAAGCTGATGTCCGGCAAGGGCATCGGGAACGTTCTCGATGCGCTGGCGATCGTCACGAGCCGCCTCGGCGACAAGACCCCTCGGCTCCGGATTCACGGTCACTACGGCACCGAGACGCCGCCGGAGGCGCTGGCTCTGGCACGCCGTTCAGGGGTCGAAGAGCGGGTCGACTGGCTGAATCAGATATCGATGGAAGACATGACGCAGCTGTACCGGTCGTCATTGCTTTGTCTGCTTCCGTTCACGGGGAGCTTCGCCGGCCTGCCGGCCGGCGTGGCGGCAGCCAATCAATTGCCCATCATCTGCACGAGGAAGGCCGGCCTGCCGGGCCACCTCGGGGACTGCGGGGTGTGGATCGACGAGGAAAACCCGGTGCAACTCGCCGCGCGAATCATCGACCTGCTGGAGGACGAGACACTCCGGCGCGATTACGGCGGCAGGCTGCGCAGGCATGCCGAACAGTTCCTGGCTTGGGATGTGATCGCGCGGGAAACGTTCGAGATTTACCGATCGGCACAGCAGCGGTCGGCCCGCATGCGCGCCTGATCGGCGCCGGGGCGGCGGCCGCAGGTGCCGACCACCCGCTCATTTTCCGGGTCGCAGCCAGCGTCGCTTGACGGCGCTGGCGCGGATGCGCGCCGCCTGCAGCGCGTACGCAATCAGGCCGCGCACGGTCCGGTTCGCGACTGCGAAGTTCCAGACATCGTCCGCTTCTGGCCTCCAGCGGGTCGCCCATTCCGGCCCGGTCGTCAAGCACAAACGCCCGATGTGTGGTGAATCGCAGCAATGGCGCAGCAACTCGTCCAGCAATTGACTGCCCGGAGCTTCGGCCGCGTAGGTCTCGTCGTAGGCGATCTTCAGAATGTTGAGTGTGTCGCGGTGTAGAACGCAAAACTGGGCCGCGACCGGCCGGCCGTCCAGCTTCAGCAGCGTGATCAAGGCGTCGCCGTTGCGCCCGAATCCGCAAATCAGCGACTCGTAGAATGCCCTCAAACGATCGTGCAGCGCGATCGCGGAAGCGCGGCCCGAGTCCCCCTTCCAGCCCGACTGCTCCAGTCGCAGGAACTCCTGGAAAGCACCGGGCAGCGCCGATGGATCGCTTTCTGCGACGAATTCGACCCGTCCGCGCTGATCGAGCTTTTTTCGCTGACGCCGCAGATTGCGCCGGAAGTGGCCGTCCATTCGTTCCTGGCAGCCGTCGTAGGAGCTGCAGTCGAAGTACATGCTGGTCGTTGACCGGCGCGCCAGCAGAAGGGGCCAGCGGCCGCGACTTACGGCGCTCATCGCGGGCCCGCCTGCCAGCGAACGGTCAAGGTTCAGCACGTCCCAGCGCAGCGCCGGCTCGCGGTTAAGCGCGCGCAGCAGCGTGCGCAACGGGCTGTCCGCGACGATGTCCGCCTGTTGAAGGAAATCGGACAGCGGAACGTGATCGTGCGTGAGCGATTCCCAGGTCCGGACGGCAATTCCCGCCACCCGTCGCACGACACGGCGCAGCGGGAAGATCGCGATCGCCGCGGAGCCCAGGTACAGCACGAAGTAATGCACCGAGAGGGGATCGGCCTCCAGGTGAGCAACAACGCAGCGATGCCATTCGAACGATTGATGGAATCGGGAGCGAGGCATCGATTCAATGATCGCGCTCCATTCGGGCTGGATCGACGCCAAACCCTCGAGTCCACGCTCGACGCGCAATCGCGGATCCGAAACCACGGTCGAGTCGACCTTCCCCTATCGGGTCAGCACCAGGCCGTCAGCTGCGTTCAGGGTGACCGAGGTGACCGCCTGACCATTGTTGGTGCGCGGATCCTGCGTGCCGAGAATCTTATGGAATGTGCCACCCAGTCTGACCGTCTGCCGGCCATTGCCCCGCAGATTGACCAGCACGATACCGTTCTGGAAGTCGCGCCGGTAGACCCCATTCTGCCAGGCGGCAGTGACCGCCGGCTGCAGCGCCGCACCCAGGTTGACGTTGTACTCGTCGTACCATGACGCTGACCTGTAGTTGCCGTTGTTGCTGTAGGCAAAGTAGCCGTCGCCCATCAGGGCGGAGGCGAGCGAGTAGCGGAACAACGCGTAATCGGTCGCGCCGCCACAGGCCGAGAACACCGCCACCTTCGGCGGAGCCAGGTTAGCCGTCACCCCGAGGTATCGGCTCATCATTTGCGTCCAGCCGCCCCAGGTCTCGAGCGACCACGACTGCCCGGTCAGGCACTCCAGAAGGGCCAGGTTCAGCTGGCCCTTGTACTCGACCGACGACAGGTCGCTGTCGACATTGCCCAGCAGCAGCATGTCGGGTTCGAGCTTGCGCGCCTCGGCCCATTCGGCCGCTTCACCGGCCCGGAACGCCGCGGCCACATCGGCATCGGTGCTGTTCTGGTTGGCGCCGTTCCGCTTCCAACTGGCCGGCGGGTCGCGCGGCTGGACCATCACATTGTCGAAGTACCAGAAGTCGAAGACCGAACTGCCGGCGAAATACTGGCTGTCGAACCAGTCGGCCGCCCACTGAGGATAGCGCTGCCCATTGGCGTCCGGCGCTGCCCAGGTGCTGATGTTGATGTCCCAGGCGCCGTACGCCGAACTCCACTGCACCATATTTCCGGCTGCGTCTCGCAGCCACCAGTTCGCCGCATTCAGTTTGGTCGTACGACCATCCGGGTAGGTGTTGTAGTACGCCTCGTTCAGGATCGAGTAGTTGCCCACCAGGATCGAGGGCTTGATGGTCTTCAGCGCCTGCGCCGCCGCCTGGATGCCCAGGCCGTTCTGCGACCAGCCGGCATACAGGCCAAGCATCGCCAGATCGAATCGTGCGAGCAGAGTCTGTTCTACAACGGCGCCCAGGTTGAAATCGGCCACGACCAGCGCCGCCCGGCGTGGAAACCCGGTCGCCTGAACCGCTGCAATCCGCTGCGCCAGCAGCCCGGTGGCGGTAAAGCTGGCACCCACATTTTGACTGGGCGAAGACATCGTTACCGTGCAGGAGGTGGTGCCCGAGCACGCCCCGCTCCACCCGGAAAACGCGAATCCGGTGCCAGGCACTGCGTTCAGCGTGACCCTGGTCCCAGCGGCGAACGTCTGGCTGCATCCGGTCGAGCCGCCGGTGCAGCTGATGCCCGCCGGGGTGGAACTGACGCTGCCGGTTCCGCTCAGCGCGACTTGCAGGGTGTCGTAGACCACGACGGAAGCAAAGGTCGCACCCACGTTCATGGTGGAGGTGCTCATCGTCACGGTGCAGGTCGTGGCGGAGCCCGAGCAGGCCCCGCTCCACCCGGAAAACGCGTTGCCGGCGGCCGGCGCGGCGGTCAGCGTGACGCGGGTGCCGTTGGCAAACGTCTGGCTGCATCCGGTCGAGCCGGCGCAGTTGATCCCGGCGGGACTCGAGGTGACGCTGCCACTGCCTCCCACCGTAACCTGCAGCGAATCGTTCTGCACGGCGGCTGCGAACGTTGCGCCGACGCTCTGGGGCGCGTTCATCGGCCCCGAGCAGGTCGGAGCGCTCCCCGCGAACGAGCACGCGCCGGTCCAACCTACGAAGGTATTGCCGGACGCCGGTGCCGCCGACAGCGTGACCACGGTGCCGCGTGGATACGAATGGCTGCACGTGCTGGAACCGGTGCAATTAATGCCAGGCGGATTCGAAGTGACCGAGCCGGCCCCGCCCACCGTGACCTGGAGCGGTTCCATTTGTCCGCCCCGCGCGAAATTGGCCGAGACGTTCTGGGCCGCGTTAGCGACGATCACGCAATCCGCGGTGGTTCCGGAGCACGCGCCACCCCATCCGATAAACGTCTGGTCGGTTGCGGGCGCCGCACTCAGAGTGACCATCGTGCCGAGCGGAAACGTCTGGCTGCAGCTGTTCGGCCCGACACACTGCAGTCCGGTCGGACTGGAGGTGACGGTCCCGGAGCCGCCGATGGAGACCACAAAGGGCGCGGTTTGCGCCACCGTCGACGTCGGATTGGACGTTCCACCGGCTCCATTCGAGACATCTCCACCGCCGCATGCGGCCAGAAAGCCGGCCACCGACCACGCCGCGCCCAAGCGCCACATCGACATGGTCCTCGCAGCCCACGATGGGCCGAGATGCTGGGGCGGAAAGTGCTCGGCGCCTTTGCGGAAAAGAAGCCTCAAACCCACGAACAAGAAATAGTTTCGACGGTGCATGCTGAATCGAATGGCTTAGATTCCATATGGTTCGAATTGACACCAACGAAATGGACACCAGCGGAATGGATAAAGGAGGCGCGGACATTACGCAACGACGCCGTTGGGGGCAATGGACTGGGTGGACTAGCCCCGCGAAGCGCAATCACGCCCCTATTCGCCCGGTTGGTCGATCAGGGAAAACGGGGCGCGACCCCGCTCTGAGCGCCAGAGCTCAGCAGATCACGAGCACGGGGGCGGGCCAGCACATCCCGAAAGACGTGCTGGGATCCCCTTGGAGAAGCGGCTTATCGGGTGATCAGAGCCAAATCCGCACCGAAATGCCGGCGATCCGGTCGGAATAGGCCCAAATTGCGAGGTTCGAATCCCGGTGCTCGCTGCGCAGGTCAGCCGAGAGCGTGAGCCAGCGCTGCAGGGCCCAGGTCGCGGTCACGCTGCCGCCGAGGATGGTGTCGATGTGCGCTGCAGCAGGCAAAGGCACACCCGGTGCCAGCTGCAACCCCTGTCCGAAATAGTCGCGCACCGAGCGGTACAACGCCGCCTCGACCTTGATCTTCTCGGTCGCTTGCCAAGCCGGCGCGAGCCGCCACGTTTTGGTGCTTGCCGTGAGGAATTCCACATCGCCCGCCGCGCCCATTACGCGGGACCCGGACAGCGTGAGCGTCAGCTTGCCCGTGGGCGCCCACACCCACGTCAGGTCGGTACTTAACCCGGAGAAGTCGCGGAACGTCAGCGTGTCGTTGCGCCGCTGTAGATAGCCGGCGTGGCCGTCCAGCCGGCTGCTGCCGGAAAAGCGCCAGGAAACCGAAAGGTCGGCCAGCCGGTCGCGGTAACCCGCGTCGCTGAATGCGGTGGTCGCACCGTTGGGATATCTGCCGCGGGTCTGGCCGAAGGACAGGTCGATCCGATTGCCGTAGATCGGCACGTAGCGCACGCCGACCTGCCCGCCGAAGCGATCGAGGTTCGAGATATTCGACAACGAATCCGAGTAGCGCTCGAAAGACCCGGTCCCGTTCGCAACCAGATGCCAGTCCCCGATGACAGGCTGGTCGACATCGACGGTGAGCGAGTCGCGGGTGACGACATCGGGCACCTTGAATAAGGTGTCCCCGAAGTTGACCTGCGCCGCCGACCGAACCCATTCGATCCCGAGGTTGAAGCGCTGCCAGCTCCCGAGCCGGTAGCCGGCATCGACGGTCTGGCTGTCGTAGTCGTAAGAGGACAACCCGCCGCTGTATAGCACCCGGCCGAAATTGACGTTGGCGAACACGTGCTGCTGGCCATAGGTGCGATCGAAACTCGCCAGGCCATACAGCGTGGTCAGGTAGACGGAAGTCGCTCCGGCCGGATCGGTTGGGGCTGTCCGAAACACGTTGCTGTCGTTTGCAACGTTCACGCCCCCGCCGAAGTGAAAGCCTTCCGTGTCCTCAGCGGCGCACGCATCCGCAGCGACCAGCGCGGTTCCGATCAGCGCAAGCAACGCAGTCGCGGCCTTCTTCATCTTCATTGTTGCGGGCACCCTCGCCTCGGCCGAGGTGCTTTCGGCCTATGGCCGATTCGATTTCACGGCGGGCCTTACTGCTCGAACACATGCTAGGGCCGGATTCGCGGTATGCAAGCGGTATCCACCTGAAAAGACCCACGGTAGGCAACCGACTGCGCCGGAGATGACCCCGAACGCTACCGGGTAACCGCGTCCAGGCTGTCCGAAAGGATCTTCAGTCCCTCGTCGACCACCGCGTCGGACGCGGTCAGCGGAACCAGCACGCGGATCACGTTGGCGTATGTGCCGCACGAGATAAGGATCAGGCCACGGCGCGCCGCTTCCGCCACCAGGCGGCGCGTGAGCTCGGCATCGGGCCGGTCGGCGCGACCGGCGATCAGCTCGATCGCGACCATCGGCCCCAGCCCCCGTACTTCGCCGATCCCCGGGCAGCGGCCGGCAATCTGTCGCAGCCCCTCGTGCAGCCGCTGCCCGAGGCGACGGCCCCGATCGAGCAGCTTTTCCTCCTCGAACACATCGAGCACCGCCAGCGCCGCCGCGCACGCCAGCGGATTGCCCGCATAGGTTCCGCCCAGACCGCCCGGGCCCGGCGCGTCCATGATGTCGGCACGGCCGAGCACCGCGGAAATGGGAAATCCGCCTGCGATCGACTTGGCCATCGTCACCAGGTCGGCAACGACGCCCATCTGTTCTATCGCCAGCCAGGTTCCGGTCCGCCCAGCCCCGCTTTGAATCTCGTCGGCGATGAACACGATGCCGTGCCGGTCGCACAGCGCGCGCAACTCGCGCAGGAATTCGGCGGGCGCCACGTAGAAGCCGCCCTCGCCCTGGACCGGCTCGATGATCAGCGCCGCCACTTCGTCGGGGGCTGCGGCGCACTTCAGGATGTGCTCGACCGATTCCAGAGCCCGGGCTACGTCGATTCCGTGCAGCGCATTCGGAAATTGGGCGTGGAAGACGCCGGCCGGAAAGGGTCCGAACCCGGCCTTGTACGGCGCCACCTTGCCGGTCAGCGCCATCGCCATATGGGTGCGCCCGTGAAAGCCGCCCCCGAACGCGATCACGGCGTGGCGCCCGGTGTGGACCCGCGCGATCTTGATCGCATTTTCCACCGCCTCGGCGCCGGTGGACAGGAACATCGCCTTTTTCGCAAAATCGCCCGGCACAAGCTTCAGCAGCCGTTCGGCCAGCTCGACGTACGGTTCGTACGCCAGCAGCTGAAAGCAGGTATGCGTGACGCGCTGCAGCTGTTCCGCGACCGCGGCAAGCACCTTCGGGTGGCGGTGCCCGGTATTGAGCACCCCGATGCCGCCGGCAAAATCGATGTAGCGCCGCCCTTCGACATCCCACACTTCGCAGTCGTGCGCGCGGTCGACGAAGATCTCGTGCACCTGGCCAACGCCGCGCGCGATCACGGCGCGCCTGCGCGCCATCAGAGCGGCATTGCTGAGACTGGCTTCGCGCTTCATCGAATCGGCTGCCGCACTACGACGCAGCGGCGCCGCGGTTCGTCTGCAACAGCCAAAGGCGCGCCAGGTCCGCCACGCCGTCGTTGCCCCGCACGGTTTGCAGCAGCTGCGCCGCCTTGGCCCTCTGCCCGGCCTGTGCGTATGCCAGCGCCAGATGCAGCTTGCCATCCTCCGGGTGCTTCAGCGGACCATGCTTGAGTCCCTGCTCCATCAGCGCCAGGCCGCGTTCGGCCTTCCCGTTGATCACGTAGTTGTATCCGATCGCCAGCAGCGCGTCGCCATCCTTGGCGGTCGCCGCCTCGGACTCGCCCTGGGCGATCGCGGCGGCGTCCTGCGCGGCCTGCTTGTTGGCCAGATCGCGCAGCCGGTTGTGCCGCTCCGCGTCGGCCCCCTTGCCCAGCACGCTGGATGCGTATCCCTGCTCCAGGATCTTCTTGGCTTCGACCGGAAAACCGGCCTGCAGCGCGAGCTGCGCCATCTCCATGTACTCGCTCGGCTTGCTCAAGTTCCCGGTGGCCAGTTGCAGGCGCAGCACGTCCAGTTCCAGGCGTTCGGCAAACCCCGGCTTGCGCTGTACGCGCGAGATCAGGTCGGCCCAGTACGATTTCTTCGGATAGTGAGCCACCAGCTTTTCGAGCGCCGACGTGTAACCCGCGTTGTCGTTCATCTTCAGGTAACAGCTGGCCAGAAACTGCAGCTTCTCCTCGGTCGGGGCGTGATCGGCCTTCTCCTCGGCTTCGATCTGCTCCTTCAGCAGCCGCGCCGCGTTGCCGTACTCGCCGGCCAGGTAATAGGCCTGGATCAGCGTCTGGTGGACGGACGGATCGCTTCCGCCCTCCTTCTCATAGCGCGACGCCCACTGGATGGCCTTCGCGTACTCTTTGGCCTGGTGACGCAGCTCGGCAATCGCCCCGATCACCTTCAACTGGTCAGCGGGCGGCAGACGGCCCGACGCCACCACCGATTCGAAGGAGCTCATCGCGGTGTCGTTGTCTCCGGCGCCCTGGGCCGCCGAGCCGCGCGTCAGATCGATCGCGAACTTCTCGTAGGCCGTCAGGTTCGGCACCGCTTCTGCTTCGTGCACCTTTGCGAGTGCGTCACGGAATTTCTTGGCCTGGATCAGGTCGCGCGCGGCCTGGATCGGCTTGCCGACTTCGGCGCGCACCGTATCGCCCTTGGGCGCCTCGGCCGGCTTGGCGGCCTCCTGCGCGTTCGCGGCGGCGGTCAAGCCCGCGAACAGCACGGCGGCTATGGCGGCCAGAGCCGGTCGAATGTGCCGAAAGTGCCCGACCAACTGCAGCTCCAGGCGACTACTGCACGAACTGCTCATTGCCGACCAGCCCGATCTTGATCACGCCGAGCTTCTGCGCCGAAGCCAGCACCTCGGCCACATAGCTGTAAGTGGCGAGCTTGTTGGGCCGCAGGTGCAGCTCCGGCTGCTCCGGCTGCACGGCCACCTCCCTGAGCTTGGCCTCCAATTGAGCGCGGTCCAGAAGCGGCCTGCCGTCCCAGTAGATCGTGCCGTCGAAGTCCACATCGACCTGGACCACGATCGGCGGGCGCGGCGGGGGCGGCGGATTGCCCACCGGCATGTTCAGGTTCACCGAGTGCAGCTGGATCGGGATCGTGATGATCAGCATGATCAGCAGCACCAGCATCACATCGATCAGCGGCGTCGTGTTGATGTCGACCATCACGTCCGGATCGGCGCCGGCGCCCGGTCCCACGTTCATCGCCATTGCGCGCTCCTCTCAGCCCCCCGCCACCGGCGGCTCGATGATGAAATTGACCTTCACGATCCCGGCCCGCTGGCAGCCGAACACCACGCGGCCAATCGATTCATAGCGGGCCCTCAGGTCCCCTCGGATATGTACTTCCGGCTGAGGATTCAGCACCGACTTCTCCTTCAAGCGCCTGACCAGGTCCTCGTTGTCGGTGATCCGCGTCAGGCCCCAGAAAATGTCGCCGTCCCGGTTCACCGAGATCGAGATGTTTTCCGGCTTGGTCTGGCGCACCTGGTTCCGCTCCTTGGGCAACTCCAGCGGCACCAGGTGGATCACCACCGGAATCGTGATCAGGAAGATGATCAGCAACACCAGCATCACGTCCACCAGCGGCGTGGTGTTGATCGATGCGACCAGTTCGTCGTCGCCCCCTTCCCCGGGGCCCACCGTCATTGCCACTTCATGCTCCTATCGCCTGCCCGTTTCGGTCATCGCCTTGCCGGAGGCGCCCAGCAGGACCATGTGCAGGTCAGCTCCAAACGTGCGCACGCTTTCCATCGCGACCTTGTTGCGGCGCACCAGCCAGTTGTACCCGAGCACCGCCGGCACCGCGACCGCCAGGCCGATGGCGGTCATGATCAGGGCCTCGCCCACCGGGCCCGCCACCTTGTCGATCGAGGCCTGGCCGGCGATGCCGATCGCGGTCAGGGCGTGGTAGATGCCCCACACCGTTCCGAACAACCCCACGAAGGGGGCGGTCGAGCCAACCGTCGCCAGAAACGCGAGGCCGTCCTGAAGCCGGTTCTGGATGTTCTCCTGCGCGCGTTGGACCGTCATCGTGACCCAGGAGTTCAGGTCGATCTGCTCGAGCAGAGCCCCCTCGTGGTGCTCGGTCGCATTGATACCGCTCTCGGCCATGTAGCGGAACGCGCTTCCATCCTTCAGCCCGCCCACGCCGTCCTTCACCGATTTGGCCGACCAGAAGCTCTTCTGCATGTCCCTGGCCTGCGCGTTCAGCCGGAACTGCTCGTACAGCTTCGTGATCATGATGTACCAGCTGCCGAATGACATGATCCCGAGGATGATCAACACGGCGCGCGTGACGAAATCCCCGCCCTTCCACATCGCGCCGAATCCGTACGGGTTCTCAACGACTTCCTTGCCCGACGCCGCCTCGCCCGGGGCCGCCGCTGGCGCCGCCGGCTGCGCGGCAGCTGGCTCTTGCGGTTGCGCGCTCGCGGTCTGGGTCAGCGCTCCGACCAGCATCGCCGGGCCCGCGGCAATCAGCACGGCCGCCACCGCGGCAATGCATCGGTTTCGAATGGACATGCTTTCTCCTCCCGTCCTCTCAAGAAATTCGTTGGTCGCGGACATCTCCGCGACGGCTCTGGTGGAAATTCACTCAAGCTTCCAGACGTACTGAAGGTCGCCCGTCATCGGTACGGCCTTGCCGTCCATGGTGCCCGGCTTGAACTTGCACAGGCTCAGCGCTGCCCGGGCCGCCTCATCGAGCCGCTTGTGGCCGCTGGAGCGCACGATTTCGGACTTGACCGCCCGGCCTTCCTCGTCGACATAAAACCGCAGGGTCACCGTGCCGGTCTCCTCGGCGCGAGCCGAGGCGGGCGGATATTCCGGCTTCGCGCAATTGCGCGCGGCGTCGATCACCGGGGCCACGCGTAGCGGAACGTGGGCAACGGGTGGAGGCGGCGCAATGGTCGCGACCGGCGGCGGCGGGGTCGTGGTCACAGCCGTAATGGCCGCCGCAGGCGCCGTCACTGTGATATTGACCTCTGGCGGCGGAATGAACGGCGGCGGGGGAGGCGCAAGCTTGGGCGGCGGCGGCGGCGGGGTCTCCGGCGGCGGAGGAGGCTTGGCCTCTTCGACGATCTTGGTCTCGATCGGCTTCTTGATCACGTCGACCACCTTGCGCGCCAGTCCGGTCACCAGCGCGTAGATGAGCAATGCATGCAACAGACCGACGATCGAAAGTCCGACCAGATGCTTGGTCGGATCCCGCTGCCTCTGGGCGTAGTCCATCCTAAGCGAGCTCCTGCGCGCCCTTGTTCATGACCCCTGATTGCGGGCGCTGCGAAATAGCTGCCTGTGCGCGCCTCGTCCCTCTCCCCCAAGGCCGCTCGGGCTGTAAAGGCCGCAAGTTTAGCCGCAGACAGAGGCTACGCGCAGGCGGATCGTACCGATGGGTGGACACGCCTTCGCCGGCGCAGTTTCCTGATCGACGCAACGCGCTCCACGAGGAATCATATCCATGACGGTCATATGGATTACCGGTTCAGGAGTGTGCCGCCTGATCCAAATCGCGCGCCGCACCCGTGTACGTGCGCTGCCGCAGCCATTTGGTCGCGATCCACTTTTCGCCGGCAGCGACCGGGCTGCCCCCGTGCAGGGTGCGTGGGTCGAGCCGCCCCTGGTCGTCGGAATAGGCGAAGAACACCGCGTTGCCGCGCCTCGGCAGCACATCGAGCCCTATCTCAGGGAACACGGTCGACCCGCCGCCCTGCACGTCGTTGAGGTACATGATCAGCGTGGCCACACGTTGCCCACCCATCGAAAGCACTTGGCGGTTTCCTGAATCGGCCGGGTCGAAGTAGTCGAAGTGCGGCTTGTATTCAGTGCCGGGGTTGTAATGCAGGACCTGGATCGGTTCGCCCCGCTCGATCGGGCACCCGGTCAGTTCCGCGATCCGAGTTTCGATCCGGGCGATCAGCTCGTTTTCGGCCCGCCGGAAGTACGTGCCCTCGCTGGTACGGTCCGGATGCCGTTCGTAACGGCCCGTCTGGCGGTCCACCACATTGGATCGTTCCAGTTTGCCGCGCGACATCTCCATCAGCGCTTCGCACTCCGTCGGCGCAAGGAGGTCTCCGAACAGAACGACTCTGGGGGCATTCAGCGCCATCAGAATTTGCACGACGCGATCGCCGGCGTCGATCTGGTTCGGGCCGCCGGCCAGGATCCGGCTGCTGGATTCCTGCCCGGCCGCCTCCGTCGCGGCCTGCGCCGCGGCTGCGTCGACCAAGGCCGCCGGAGGCTCGGCGGACGCCGGTTCGTGCGTGCGCTGCGGCGGACCAAACTCTTTGAGGGCGGCCGCCACCGCGCGCTGCGCGAATTCGCCCTGGTAGCCGCTGGTGCGCATCGAATGCTCGAGCACATCGGGCGAGCATCCCTGCTGGATGGACTGCTTCAGCCAGGTCTGAAGCTCGGAAGCCAGTGAGGAGAATCGCATTTCGGGAAACCTCGTACGCCGCCTAAGCTATCCTGACGATATTCGGGAGAGCCGCCATGTTGCAACGCGTATCACCGCTACCCTCAATGGCCGATTCGTCGCTGGTGAAGACGAAGGCCTACATCGAGGGAGCCTGGGTGGACGGCTCGGCCGGGCGCTTTGAGGTGCGAAATCCCGCCGACGGCGGAAGGCTGGCCGAGGTGGCCAATTGCGGACCGCTCGAAGCCGAACGCGCAATCGCGGCCGCGGCCAAGGCCTGGCCGGCCTGGCGTTCGCGCACCGCCAAGGACCGAGCGGGAGCGCTCAAGCGCTGGAACGACCTGATCCTGGCCAACGCCGAGGACCTGGCCAAGCTGATGACGGCCGAGCAGGGCAAGCCCTTGGCCGAATCCCGCGGCGAGATCGGCTACGGCGCGAGCTTCGTCGAGTGGTTCGCCGAGGAGGGCAAGCGCGTGTACGGCGAAACCATTCCGAGTCATGCGACGGACAAGCGATTGCTGGTGTTCAAGGAGCCGGTCGGCGTGTGCGCCGCCATTACGCCCTGGAATTTCCCCAACGCGATGATCACGCGCAAGGTGGCGCCGGCGCTGGCGGCCGGCTGCAGCGTGGTGGTCAAGCCCGCCGAACAGACCCCGCTGTCGGCGCTGGCCCTGGCTGAGCTGGCCCAGCGCGCCGGTATGCCGCCGGGCGTGCTCAACGTGCTGCCGTCCGATTCGATTCAGAGCATCGAAGTCGGCAAGGTGCTGTGCGCCTCGCCGGTCGTGCGCAAGCTGTCGTTCACCGGTTCCACCGCCGTGGGCCGGATCCTGATGCAGCAGAGCGCGCCGACGCTGAAGAAGCTCTCGCTCGAGCTCGGGGGCAACGCGCCGTTCATCGTGTTCGACGACGCCGATCTGGACGCAGCCGTCGAAGGCGCGATCGCTTCGAAGTACCGCAACACCGGGCAGACCTGCGTGTGCACCAACCGCTTCTACGCGCAGGAGAAGATCTACGACGAGTTTGTTCGCAGGCTGGCCGCGCGCGCCGCTCAGCTGAAGGTCGGATCCGGATTCGAAACCGGCGTGCAGCAGGGGCCGCTGATCGATGAGGCGGCACTCGCGAAGGTCCAAGCGCACGTGGCCGATGCGCTCAGTAAGGGCGCCCGCGCAATCACCGGCGGGCGCAGGCATGCGCTCGGGGGCACCTACTTCGAGCCGACCGTGCTGGCGGACGTGTCCGACCAGATGCTGCTGGCAAACGATGAGACCTTCGGACCAGTGGCACCGGTGTTCCGATTCAGCAGCGAAGCCGATGTGATCGATGCGGCCAACCGGACCGAATACGGCCTGGCCGCCTACTTTTACGCGCGCGATATCAACCGCGCGCTGCGAGTGGCCGAGCGCCTTGAGTTCGGTATCGTCGGACTCAACACGGGGATTATCTCGACCGAGGTGGCGCCGTTCGGGGGCGTGAAGCAGTCCGGCTTCGGGCGCGAAGGATCCCACTACGGCATCGACGAGTACCTCGTCGTCAAGTACGTCTGCCTGGGTGGGTTTTAGCAGGGAGGCCCGGGGAAAAGGCGGGAACGGCGCCTCGGGGAAGGGGCCGCCGGTCCCCATTCCGCCGCGCTACTTCAGCTTCAACTCCTGCAAGAACGCACCGCCTAGAGCTTCACGCACCTTGTCGCGGTCGACCGCGCCTTTGCTGGCGGCGTCCATCGATCCGAACACCCTTTTCATCATCGGATCGACTCTGTCGCGCAGGCCATCCAACGCCGCCCAGTTCTTATAAACGACCGTGAGGATGATGTCCGGCTCGTTGGGGTTGCGAGGGTACGCCTGGTACACGCCGTAATCGACAATCGTCCCCGCTTTCTTCTGCTCTTCCATCAAGCGCTTGTACGGGCCGGCCAGATACTTCATGTATTCGTCGAACATTCCATACTTGGTCCGTATGTAGCCGACCGACAGGACGGCTCCATCGGTGTATGCCCGTTCCTCATCGGCCCAGGCCGCCACCGTCCCACACAACAGCCCGAGCAGCATCAACCAGCGCGATACGGTACGCATCGATCTCCTCCAATGACTCGTTGGTCCAGACTTCATCACCTTTCCCAGCGGGCGCTCGCTTGTGCTCTCGCCCGCGCGCCGAGGGTGTAGTCCAATTCCAACGAAGGTGTCAAGGATTTATCGCTTGGGGGCGTATATTCGTATCGAAGCCGCGCTGTTGATTCGCGGCGCAACTGACTTGCGCGGAGGCCCGAAAAATGCGATCCCGCCCCTTTGTCGCCTTTGCTGCGTCGGCTGCCCTGGCCGTCGCGGCGACGCTGCTGCCCTTGCCTTCCCTGGCTGCGGAATCGACGGATGCCGAACCATCGAATCGATCGGCACCCCCTGCCGGCACCAGCGCGCAGCCAAGTGCCGCTGGTGCCACAGCCGATCGTTCCAAGATCGCCAGTACACCAGGCGCCGTGAAAGACGCTCCGCCGCCCGTCTCCAATGCATCGGGGTTGAGCGATGCGGACCTGGCGAAAAGGATTATCTTGCGCTGTCGCACGCGCCCGGAGTTGTGCGCGAAGCAACCGAACGAAGGCGAAGTCGAGCCGCCTGACGGTCCGGCGTTGGACGACGGGGCGCATAAGTAAAAAAATGACGCTGCCGCATCATGCGGCAGCGCCCGTTGGTCGCGACAGCCCGAAGGCGACTGCGGGCTGCGTCAGTTCGACGACAGGTCGAGGCTCCAAATGCCGCGGCCGTGGGTGGCCGAGTACAGGACCCGCGCCGCGCTGTCGATCGCAATGCCGTATACGGCTACGAACGGCAGGCCCGATGCCGCCGTGCGCCAATGGTGACCACCCGCGCTCAGTGATGCCACCCCGAAGTCGGTCGCGACATAGAGAGTCCCGGTGACCGAATCCAGCGCGATACCCGTCACCGGCATGTCGCCCAGATTGAAACTGAGGTCGGTCCAGGTGGCAGTCCCGCTGCCGGGGTGGTACCGCACGTCGAAAACGTGACCCGGCGTGGTCGGGGTGTAGGCGTTGTAGCCGGAGAA
>Ga0137418_10000536_pt1 | contig 34334 bp, 31 predicted proteins | sample CZODoug3_1_2_16f_FD_122242 | JGI IMG/M metagenome (GOLD analysis project Ga0137418, IMG submission 122242) | Vadose zone soil fungal communities from Angelo Coast Range Reserve, California, USA - CZODoug3_1_2_16fungal (Hybrid Assembly) | ecosystem: Environmental > Terrestrial > Soil > Vadose... | reverse complement strand
CGCGACATCAAACCCTCGAACATCATGCTCACGCAGGACAGCGACGTGCGCATCATCGACTTCGGCATCGCGCTGGTGTCGGATTCGGACATCTCGCGCATCGAGGGCATCGCCGGCAGCCCCTCGTACATGTCTCCGGAGCAGGTGCAGAGTTTCGAGCTCACCAACCGCTCCGATCTGTATTCACTCGGCGCGGTGATGTACGAATTGCTCACCGGCGCGCGTCCGTTCCGCGCCGGCAATCTGCAGAAGCTCCTGCACCAGATCGTGTACGCGACGCCGCCGCCGATCCACACGATGCGCAAGGACGTGCCGGAGGAGCTCGAGACGGTGGTGGCGCTGGCGCTGCAGAAGGAGCCGGCCAAGCGCTGCAAGAGCGGCCTGGACTTCGCCGCCGACCTCACCCGCGTGCACCAGCGGCTGCGCGAGGCCAACGCGCGCATCGACCGCCAGGAACAGTTCGGCGTACTGCGGCGCCTGAAGTTCTTCCACGAGTTCTCGCACGCCGAGATCTGGGAAGTGCTGCGCGCCAGCAGCTGGCAGGACTATGCGGCGGGCGAGGAGATCGTCAAGGAAGGCGAGATGGACGATCGCTTCTACATCCTGGTCACCGGCAACTGCGTGGTCGAGCGGCACAGCCAGCGCGTCGGCGCGCTCGATACCGGCGACTGCTTCGGCGAGGCGAGCTACGTGCCCGGCGCCAAGCGCACCGCCACCATCCGCGCGGCCGCGGCGGTGACGGTGCTGAAGGTGAGCTCGACGCTGCTCGAGCAGGTATCCGCGTCCTGCCAGCTGCGCTTCAACCGGGTGTTCCTGAGCGCACTCATCGCCCGACTGCAAAGCGCCGAACGCGCCCGCCCCTCCGCCGCGTAAGCCCGCGGCGACTCTTGCGCGGCGGCGGCGCCGGCTCCTACTCTGTCGCCCGTGCACGTACTGCTCATCGAGGACGACGCCGAGGCCGCACGCTTTCTGGTCAAGGGCCTGCGCGAGAGCGGCTACAGTGTCGATCATGCCGTCGACGGGCGTGAAGGGCTGCTGCGCGCCACCGAGGGGCAGTTCGACCTCGTCGTGACCGACCGCATGCTGCCGCACGTCGACGGGCTCGCGATCATCGAGCTGATGCGGGCCAACGGTATCCTGACTCCGGTGCTGGTGCTGTCGGCGCTCGGCAGCGTGGATGACCGCATCCGCGGGCTCAAGGCCGGTGGCGATGACTATCTCACCAAGCCGTTCGCGTTCGCGGAGCTGCTGGCGCGCATCGAAGCGCTGCTGCGCCGCCGTGCCGGGGCGGGGCACACCACGCGCCTGAAAGTCGAGGACCTGGAGTTCGACCTGCTGGCCCGGCGGGTGACGCGCGGCGGGCGCGCGGTGGAGCTCACGGCGCGGGAGCTGAAGCTCTTGGAATTTCTCATGCGCCGCGCCGGACAGGTCGTGACGCGCACCATGCTGCTCGAGGGCGTGTGGGATCTGCACTTCGACCCGCAGAGCAATCTCATCGACGTACACATCAGCCGCCTGCGGCAGGCGATCGATCGCGACACCGACCACCCGCTGATCCACACCGTACGCGGCTCGGGCTACGTGCTGCGCACCGACACCTGATCCGTGCGCCCCGCACTGTTCAATACCACGGCCTTCCGCCTGTCGGTGGGCTACACGCTGCTGGTGACGCTCGCGGTCAGCGTGACGCTCGGCAGCGCCTACCTGCTCACCGAAAGCCTGATCACCGACGAGGTGGACCTGATCATCGACACCGAGCTCAAGAGCCTCGAGGAGAAGTTCGCGCGCAGCGGCGTGCCCGGCGTCACGGATGAGATCAACCTGCGCATCGAGAGCTGGGGCCGCATCGGGGCGGTCTACATGATCGCCGACGCCAACTTCGAGCGCATCGCCGGCAACGTGACCCATTGGCCGTTCGACGGCATGCCCGCGGGGCGCTGGCCGGAGTTCGAGATCGCCACCATCGAGCCGGGACGGCGCGCGGTGCATCCGGTACGCGCCGCGGTACGCACGCTGCCGGGCGGGGACCTGCTGCTGGTGGGAACGGATATCTCACAGGGGCGGCGCTTTGCCGAGAAATTCCGTTTCGCCGCGCTGTGGGGCATCGGCCTGTCGACGCTGGCGGCGGCGCTGGCCGGTTTCTGGTTCAGCTACAAGCTGGCGCGGCGGGTGGGCGAGGTGACCAGCACCTGCCAGCGCATCATGGCGGGTGAGACCGGGCTGCGGCTGCCGGTGGCGGGCGCCAATGACGAGTTCGACGCGCTCGCGGCGTCGGTCAACCGGGTGCTCGATCGTCTCGAGGAGCAGGCCGTCACGCTGCGCGCGACCTTCGACAGCACCGCGCACGATCTGCGCGCGCCGCTGCACCGGCTGCGCACCCGCATGGACGCGTTGCTGCTGCGCTCACCGCCGCTCGAGCCGGCGGTGCACGAGTCGATCGAGTCGGCATTGCGGGAAGTCGATCACCTGCAGCGCACGCTCGCCACGCTGCTGCAGATCGCGCTCGCCGAATCCGGCGCACCGCTCGCATCCGCGGCGTCGGTGGATGTCGCTGAACTTGCCGCCGAGCTGGTCGAGCTGTTCGAGCCGGTCGCCGCAGCGCAGCGCCTCACGCTCGCCTGCCGGCGCGACGCCCCGGCCATCGTGCAGGGCAATCGCCAGCTGCTCGCGCAACTGCTCACCAATCTCATCGAGAACGGACTGAAGTACGTGCCCGCGGGCGGGCGCATCGAGGTCGCCGTGCGGCGCCTGAGTGACTGCGTGCGGCTCACCGTCAGCGACAACGGCCCGGGCATCGCCACCCAGGACCGGATGCGCGCCGTGCAACCGTTCGTGCGCTTCGGGTCGGGCGCCAAGCAGGAGGGGAGCGGCCTCGGCCTGAGTCTGGTCGCGGCCATTGCGCGCCTGCACCGCGGGCGGCTCGAGCTGCAGAGCAACGACCCGGGTCTCAAAGTGCTGGTCGAGCTGCCCGCCTAGGGTGCGGAGCTCTTGCCGCCGCGGCAGTCCCTGACGAACCGCGCGCGCGCCGGCCCGGTGAGCTTCTTCGCGTCCGCCTGCTTGTTACACACCTTGAGCGAGGCATGCTTCACCGGCGTCGCCGACGGCGCCGCGGGTGGATCGGCGGCAAGGGCGGCGCCGCAAGCCACGATGGCGATGGCGGTGAATGCGGTGATGATGTTCATGCGCACTGTCCTCACGTGAACGAGCCTTAAGACCAGCGCAGAAGTTAGAGGGCGCGACCTCGGGCCGCAATGAGCGCCGCATTAAGAAATCTTCATGCGCGCCGCTCGCGCGGCGTGTGCGGGCCCGCTCGGGGCCAACATGGGAGGCGGGGGCCCTGCAGGTGCCCGGGCGCCTTACCCCTCAGGCGTCCTTGTCGTGCTCGATGAGCGCGTAGGCCGAGTGGTTGTGAATGGACTCGAAATTCTCCGATTCCACCAGGTACGCCGCCACGCGCGCATCGAGGTTCAGCCGGGTGGCGACGTCGCGCACCATATCCTCGACGAACTTCGGGTTGTCATAGGCGCGCTCGGTCACGTACTTCTCGTCGGGGCGCTTGAGAATTCCGTACAGCTCGCACGAGGCCTCGCTCTCGGCGATCTCGATGAGCTCCTCGATCCACATGTGGCTGCGCAGCTTCGCGGTGATGGTCACGTGCGAGCGCTGGTTGTGGGCGCCATAGTCGGAGATGTTCTTCGAGCACGGGCACAGGCTCGTGACCGGCACCGACACCCGCACCCACATCTCGGTGTGGCCGTGGCGGTGCTCGCCGATGAGGCTGGCGCGGTAGTCCATCAGGCTCTCGACGCCGGAGACCGGGGCACGCTTCATGACGAAGAACGGGAAGCTCATCTCGATGTGCCCGGTGTCGGCCTCGAGCCGCTCGGTCATGGTACGCAGCATGCCGCGAAACGACTCCACCGAGATCTCGCGCTCGCCGTGCAGGATCTCCACGAAGCGCGACATGTGCGTGCCCTTGAAGTTGTGCGGCAGGCTCACGTACATGTTGAAACTGGCGATGGTGTGCTGTTCGCCCGCGGATCGATCCTTGACCCGCACCGGGTGGCTGATGTCCTTGATGCCCACGCGGTTGATGGGCAGCTCGCGCGTGTCGCGGCGTGCCTGCACGTCCTCGACCTCGGTGACGGCAGTGCGCGCGAGCTTGGCGGTGGCGAGCGGCGGAGTCATGAGGAAAGCCTACAGGAAACGCCCGGAAATCCGTAATTGCATTGTTAGGGACGCGGCAGTGCCGCGGAATACCTCTTTTTGGGTAGCGTGCGCCGCGGGGGCGTTACGCCCCGCCGGCGGAGCGCAGGCGTTCCGGCGACTGCAGCGCCCACCAGCGCTCGATGCTCGCGCCGAGTCCGGCGGCGTCGAGTCCGGCGGCGCGCAGACACCCCTCGCGCGAGCCGTGCTCGATGAAGCGGTCGGGAATGCCGAGCTGCAGCACCGGCAGCTGCAGACCCTCGGAGGCGAGCACCTCGAGGACCGCGGAGCCGGCCCCGCCGTGCGTGGCGTTCTCCTCGATGGTCACGAGCGCGCGATGCCGCGCGGCGAGCGACACCACCAGATCCTCATCGAGTGGCTTGACGAAGCGCATGTTGACGAGCGTGGCGTCGAGGGCCTCCGCGATCGGCTGCGCCGGCGGCAGCAGCGCGCCGAACGCCAGCAGCGCCAGCCCGCTCTTGCCCTCGCGCCGCAGCTGCGCCTTGCCGATCGGCAGCGCGGTGAGCTCCGCGCTCACCGCGGCTCCGGGACCTGCGCCGCGCGGATAGCGCACGATTGCCGGGCCGTTGAGCGTGCTCGCGGTGTACAGCATCTGCCGGCACTCGTTCTCGTCCGCCGGCGCCATGATCACGGTGTTGGGAATGCAGCGCAGGTAGGACAGATCGTAGCTCCCCTGGTGGGTCGCGCCGTCGCTGCCGACCAGGCCGGCGCGGTCCACCGCAAACACCACCGGCAGGTTCTGCAGCGCGACGTCGTGAATGAGCTGATCGTAGCCGCGCTGCAGGAACGTCGAGTAGATCGCGACCACCGGCTTGAGTCCCTCCGCGGCCATCCCCGCGGCGAAGGTCACCGCGTGCTGCTCGGCGATCGCGACGTCGAAATAGCGATCGGGGAAGCGTTTGGAGAACTCGACCAGGCCGGAGCCCTCGCGCATCGCCGGCGTGACGGCGATGATGCGCGGATCGCGCTCCGCCATGTCGCACAGCCATTGGCCGAAGACCTGCGAGTAGGTGGGTCCGGCGCTCTTCTCCTTGAAGATCGTGCCGCTCACCGGGTCGAACGGCCCGGGCCCATGCCACTTGATCGGGTCGGCTTCGGCGGGGGCGTAGCCCTTGCCCTTGCGCGTCACGACGTGCAGGAACTGCGGTCCGCGCAGCTTGCGGATGTTGCGCAGCGTGCTGACCAGCGCCTTGACGTCGTGACCGTCCATGGGCCCGATGTAGTTGAACCCCATCTCCTCGAACAGCGTGCCGGGCAGCACCATGCCCTTCAGATGCTCTTCCGAGCGGCGCGCCAGCTCCCACACCGTGGGCATCTGCCGCAGCACCTTCTTGCCGCCCTCGCGCAGGTGCGCGTACATCCGGCCCGAGAGCGCACGCGCGAAGTGATTGGAAAGGGCGCCGACGTTCTCCGAGATCGACATGTCGTTGTCGTTGAGGATCACGAGCAGGTCCGCGGGCAGTGAGCCGGCGTGGTTCAGCGCCTCGAACGCCATGCCCGCCGTCATGGCGCCATCGCCGATGACCGCCACCACGCGGCGATCCTCGCCGGCGCGCGCCGCCGCCACCGCCATGCCCAACGCTGCGCTGATCGAGGTGCTCGAGTGTCCGACTCCGAAGGTGTCGTACTCGCTCTCGTGGCGCGCCGGAAAGGGCGCCAGGCCCCCGTCCTGCTTGATGGTGTGCAGCCGCTCGCGCCGCCCGGTCAGCACCTTGTGCGGGTAGGCCTGATGGCCGACATCCCACACCAGACGGTCGCGCGGGGTGTCGAACACGTAATGCAGGGCGATCGTGAGCTCCACCGTGCCGAGGCCTGCCGCAAAGTGACCGCCGCGCGTGCTGACGCTGTGGATCAGGAACGCGCGCAGCTCGGCAGCCAGCGCCGGGAGCTTGCCTGCCGGCAGGCGGCGCAGATCCGCCGGCGACTCGATCGCGCACAGCAGCGGGTAGTTGTCGGGCGGTGAGCTCATTGGCGCATCAGTGTACACGGGCGGCGTGGTAAGGCCGACAACACCCGCGCCGCCGGCGCCTCGGTGGTGCGCCGCGGCGTGCCGGCAGACTCAACTGGCGCGAGTGACGATGAAGTGGGCCAGCTCCGCGAGCACCGCGCCGCGTGGCCCCAGGGGCTCGAGGGCTGCAATCGCCGCGTCGCGCAGCTCCCCGGCGCGCACCCGCGAGGCGGCGAGCCCCGCGGTGCTCGGATGGGTGGGTTTGGCGAGCGCCGCGTCGGCGCCGGTGCACTTGCCGAGCAGCGCCGGGTCGCCTTCGACGTCGAGAATGTCGTCCTGGATCTGGAACGCGAGCCCGATCTCGGCGCCGAAGTCCTTGAGCGCCGCGAGCTCACGGCACCCGCCCACACCCGCCGCCAGGGCTCCGAGCAACACGCTGCACTGGATGAGAGCGCCGGTTTTACGACGGTGCATGTTCTCGACCGCGCCGATCGACAGTGTCTGTCCCACCGCGGCCAGATCGACCGCCTGGCCGCCCGCCATACCCCCGGTGCCGGTGGCGCGGGCGAGGACGCGCAGCATCTCGAGCCGCACCGGGTCGCTCACGCCCTCCATCGGCTCGTTCGCGAGCACCGCAAAGCCGAGCGCCTGCAGCGCATCGCCCACCAGAATCGCGGTCGCCTCATCGTAGGCACGATGGCAGCTCGGTCGGCCGCGCCGCAGATCGTCATCGTCCATCGCCGGCAGATCATCGTGCACCAGGCTGTAGACATGGATCAGCTCGACCGCGGCTGCGGGGGTGTCGAGGCGCGCCAGCGGCGCGCCGAGCGACTCGCCCGTGAGATACACCAGCGTCGGCCGCAGACGCTTGCCCGCGCCCAGGACGCTGTAACGCATCGCATCGCGCAGGCGTTGCGTGCCCGGATCGGGCAGCGTGAGGGCGCGATCGAGCACACCCTCGATACGCGCCTGGCAGCGCGAGACGCGCGCGGCGAGATCGGCGGGCACCCGCCGCGCCTCCGGAAGCTGCGCGTGCCTGACCTGCGCGTCCATCACTGCGGGTCGGGCGCCGGGCCCGCGGCCTCGTCGGAAGCCTCCTCGAACGGCTCGATCGATGCGCCGGGCTGGCCACTGCGCTTCAGGAGGATCTCGACCTTCTGCTGCGCGGCCTGGAGCGAGCCCTGGCAGTGGCGCGTGAGCACGACGCCGCGCTCGAAGATCTTCAGCGCCTCATCGAGGGGCAGATCGCCGCGCTCGAGACGCTCCACCAGGGCCTCGAGCTCCGCGAGCGCCTGCTCGAAATCGGGGCCTTTGCTGTTGCGCGTCACAGGGCGTCGCTCCTGAAAGGCTTGCGCCGGTAAGCCAAGGGCGCGCAACGTTACACAGCGCGCGGTACGAGGGTCAACGCGGGGTTGACGTCACTTGCGGTGCGGCGATAGAGTCGTACGCTTGGGTTAGACCGAGTCTAAGTCTAAGTGAGGGAATGCCATGAATCTCAAAGGCAGCAAGACGGAGAAGAATCTCAAGGATGCGTTCGCCGGAGAATCGCAGGCCAACCGGCGTTATCTGTATTTCGCGCAGAAGGCCGACGTCGAAGGGTTCAATGACGTCTCGGCGGTGTTTCGCTCCACCGCGGAAGGCGAGACCGGCCACGCTCACGGGCACCTGGAGTATCTGGAGGTGGTGGGTGATCCGGCAACCGGGCTGCCCATCGGGGAGACCCGGCTCAATCTGAAGGCCGCCATCGCCGGTGAGACCCATGAGTACACCGACATGTACCCCGGCATGGCGAAAGCTGCGCGCGAGGAAGGTTTCGGGGAAATCGCCGATTGGTTCGAGACGCTCGCCAAGGCCGAGCGCTCGCATGCCAATCGCTTCCAGAAGGCCCTGGACGGCATTTGAGCTCGCGCCCCGCGCGCTCACGCGGCGCTGCCAGCGCCTGAGCGCCCGATTGCGCGCATGAGCACTACGCCACCGCGCTTGGGTTCCGCCCCGGGCGCACGCGAGGGGAGCCTGGAGGCTCCCACCCGCCACCCGCTCGAGTGGGGCGACCCGAAGTTCTACGACGGCAGCGCGCTGGAGAAGGAGCTCGAGCGCGTGTTCGACATCTGCCACGGCTGCCGCCGCTGCTTCAGCCTGTGCAACGCCTTTCCCACGCTGTTCGACGCGGTGGATGGCACCGCGCAGGGCGAAGTGGCCGGCGTTGAGCGGCGGGTGTTCTGGCAGGTCGTGGATCACTGCTACCTGTGCGACATGTGCTTCATGACCAAGTGCCCGTACGTGCCGCCGCATCCCTGGAACGTCGACTTTCCGCACCTGATGCTGCGCGCGAAGGCGGTGCGCGCGCGCACGACGGGCCTCACGCTGCGCGAGCGCGCACTCACCGCGACCGATGCCGTCGGCAGGCTCGCCGGGATTCCGGTGGTGGCGGAGCTGGTGAACGCGGTCAACCGCACGGCCTCAGGCCGCGCGCTGCTGGAGAAGACCCTGGGCGTCGACCGCACGGCGCCGCTGCCGCAGTACCACGCGCGTAGCGCGCGCAAGCGCCTGGCGTATCTTGGCAGCACGGCGCGCGCCACGGCTGCGCCCGGGGCGAGCGCGGTGCAGGCGACGGCGGCGACCAGCGGGCGGGTCGCGCTGTTCACCACCTGTTATGGCAACCGCAACGAGCCGGCGCTCGCCGAGGACCTGGTGGCGGTGTTCGCGCACAACGGCATCGAGATCACGCTGCTCGCGCAGGAGCGCTGTTGCGGAATGCCGCGGCTCGAGCTCGGCGACCTCGAGGCGGTCGCGAGGCTCAAGGAGTTCAACATCCCGCAGCTGGCGCGGGCCGTGGATGCCGGCTACGACCTGGTGGCGCCGATTCCCTCGTGCGTGCTCATGTTCAAGCAGGAGCTGCCGCTCATGTACCCCGAGGATGCGCAGGTTCGCCAGGTCGCCGCGCGCATGTTCGATCCGTTCGAATATCTCATGCTGCGTCACGAGGCGGGGCTGCTGCGCACCGACTTCAAGGCGACGCTCGGCAAGGTGAGCTACCACGTGCCCTGTCACCTGCGGGTGCAGAACATCGGGCTCAAGACACGCGAGGTGATGCGGCTCGTGCCGGGCACCAGCGTCGACACCATCGAGCGCTGCTCGGGGCACAACGGCACCTACGGCGTGAAGCGCGAGTCTCGCGCCGCTTCGGTCCGGATCGGGCGAGCGGTGGTGCAGCGGGTCGAGAGCGCACAGGCCGATCACTACGCCAGCGACTGCCCGATGGCGGCTCAGCAGATCGCGAGCGGCCTCGCGCAGCCGCGTGCCCCCGAGCATCCGCTGCGGCTGCTGCGGATCGCGTACGGACTCACCTGACATGGAGAAGCTCGCGGCCACGGACCTCATGTCGCTCGAGCAGTACGCCCGCGAGCGGCCGGCATTCCGCGCGCGGGTGCTGCGTCACAAGGGCGAGCGCCGGCTCGCGGTCGGGCCGAACAGCACCTGGTGCTTCGAGGATCGGCTCACGGTTCAGTACCAGGTGCAGGAGATGCTGCGCACCGAGCGGATCTTCGAGCCGCAGGGCATCGCGGATGAGCTCGGCGCCTTCAACCCGCTGATCCCGGACGGCAGCAACTGGAAGGTGACGCTGCTGATCGAATATGCGCAACCCGCGGAGCGGGCGCAGGCACTGGCGCGCCTGAAGGGTATCGAGGATGGCTGCTGGGTGCAGGTGGCCGCTCACGCGCGCGTGTTCGCGATTGCCGACGAGGATCTGGAGCGGGAGAACGAGGAGAAGACCTCGGCGGTGCATTTTCTGCGCTTCGAGCTCACCCCCGGCATGATCGCCAGCCTGAAGGCCGGAGCGATGCTCGCCGTGGGCGTCGATCACGAGCACTATCGCTATGTCGTGCACGAAGTGCCCGCGGCGATACGGCTCGCGCTGGTGGCCGACTTCGCGTAACGCCGGCGATCAGCGCGCGGTCTGTTAAGATCGCCGCGCGCACGCGGCGCGAAGCCACGGATGATCCACGCAGCCGGATGAGCCAGTCGTACACCGCCTCCGATATCGAGGTCCTGAGCGGCCTCGAGCCCGTCCGGCGACGGCCGGGCATGTACACCCACACGCAACGGCCCAATCACCTGGCGCACGAGGTCATCGACAACAGCGTCGATGAGGCGATCGCCGGTTACTGCAAGCAGATCGACGTCACCCTCTTCAAGGACGGATCGCTGCAGGTGGAGGATGACGGCCGCGGCATGCCGGTCGACATCCATCCCAAGGAGAAGGTGAGCGGCGCGGAGCTGATCCTCACGCGCCTGCACGCCGGCGCCAAATTCTCCGACAAGAACTACAAGTTCTCCGGTGGTCTGCACGGGGTCGGCGTCTCGGTGGTGAACGCGCTGTCGAAGCACCTCGAATGCTGGATCAAGCGCGGTGGCAAGCAATACAACATCAGCTTCAAGGACGGCAAGATCGCCTCCAAGCTCGAGGAGACCGGCACCGTCGGCCAGCGCAACACCGGCACCACCATCCGCTTCTGGCCCGATCCGAAGTTCTTCGATTCGGACAAGTTCTCCGTGCCGCAGCTCAAGCACACCCTCAAGGCGAAGGCGGTGCTGTGCCCGGGCCTGCGCGTCACGTTCAGGAACGAAGCGAGCGGCGAGAAGGATGAGTGGTTCTACAGCGGGGATCTCGGCGCCTATCTCATCGAGGAGCTGGGCAAGCTCGAGCGCATTCCCGCCGAGCCCATCACCGGCACGCGTGAGGGCGACAACGACGCGGTCGACTACGCACTGTGCTGGGCGCCGGATGCGGCAGCGCCGATCGGCGAGAGCTACGTCAACCTGATCCCCACCATCGAAGGCGGCACCCATGTGAACGGGCTGCGCGCGGGCGTGGCGCAGGCGGTGCGCGAGTTCTGCGAATTCAGGAATCTCGTGCCGCGCGGCATCAAGCTCACCCCCGAGGACGTGTGGGACAAGGCGAACTACGTGCTGTCGGTGAAGATCCACGAGCCGCAGTTCGCCGGACAGATGAAGGAGCGGCTCGGCTCGCGCGATGCCGCCGCGCTGGTGGAAGCCTTCGTGCGCGATTCCGTGGCGCTGTGGCTCAACCGCCATCCGGATGCCGGCGAGCGCATCGCGCAGTTCGCGATCGCCAACGCGCAGGAGCGGGCCAAGGCCGCACAGCGTGTGGTACGCAAGCGCCTGACCGGCGGCCCGGCCTTGCCCGGCAAGCTCGCCGACTGCACCAGCCAGGACCCGAAGCGCTCCGAGCTGTTCCTGGTGGAGGGCGACTCCGCGGGCGGCTCCGCCAAGCAGGCGCGCGACAAGGATTTCCAGGCCATCATGCCGCTGCGCGGCAAGATCCTGAACACCTGGGAGCTCGATGCGGGCGAGATCGCGGGCAGCCAGGAAGTGCACGACATCTGCGTCGCGCTCGGCATCGAGCCCGGCTCGAGCGACCTCTCCCAGCTGCGCTATCACAGGGTCTGCATCCTCGCGGATGCGGACTCCGACGGTCAGCACATCGCCACACTCCTGTGCGCGCTGTTTCTGCGGCATTTCCGTCCGCTGGTGGCGCACGGACACGTGCACGTGGCCATGCCGCCCCTGTACCGCATCGATGCCGGCAAGCAGGTGCACTACGCTCTCGATGACGCCGAGCGCGACCAGCTGCTGAAGAAGATCGAGAAGGAGAGCCCGCGCACCAGGGCGACGGTCACGCGTTTCAAGGGCCTGGGGGAGATGAACCCGACGCAGCTGCGCGAGACCACCATCGACCCGCGCACGCGGCGCCTGGTGCAGCTCACCATCGACGGCAAGGACAACACCGATCAGCTCATGGACATGCTGCTCGCCAAGAAGCGCGCCGCCGACCGGCGCGAGTGGCTCGAAGAGAAGGGCAACCTCGCGGACGTTCAGGTGTAGACATGCCTCCCGAGAACCAGGAACTGAACTTCGAGGGCGTCGAGCGCCAGCCGCTGCGCACCTTCACCGAGAAGGCCTACCTCGACTACTCGATGTACGTCATTCTCGACCGGGCGCTGCCGGCGCTCGGCGACGGGCTGAAGCCCGTGCAGCGGCGCATCGTCTACGCCATGAGCGAGCTCGGGCTGTCGGCGGTCTCCAAGCACAAGAAGTCCGCGCGCACCGTGGGCGATGTGCTCGGCAAGTTCCATCCGCACGGAGACACGGCCTGCTACGAGGCCATGGTGCTCATGGCGCAGCCCTTCGCCTATCGCTATCCACTGGTTGACGGCCAGGGCAACTGGGGCTCGCAGGATGACCCCAAGTCCTTCGCGGCCATGCGCTACACGGAAGCGAAGCTCACCAAATACGCCGACGTGCTGCTCGGGGAGCTCTCCGACGGCACGGTGGACTGGACGGCCAATTTCGACGGCACGCTGCAGGAGCCGGTGATCCTGCCGGCGCGGCTGCCGAACCTGCTGCTCAACGGCACCACCGGCATCGCGGTCGGCATGGCGACCGATATTCCGCCGCACAACCTGCGCGAGGTAGCCGCCGCCGCCATCCACCTGCTGGAGGAGCCCGAGGCGACGACGGCGGCGCTCATGAAGCACGTGAAGGGCCCGGACCTGCCGACCGGCGCGGAGATCATCTCGCCACGCGCGGACCTGAAGGAGTTCTACGACAAGGGCGTCGGCTCGTTCAAGGCGCGCGCCACCTGGGAGATCGAGGACGGCAACGTGGTCATCACGGCGTTCCCCTACCAGGTGTCGCCGGCGCGCGTGCAGGAACAGATCGCCGAGCAGATGCGCGCCAAGAAGCTGCCGATGGTGGATGACCTGCGCGACGAGTCCGATCACGAGAATCCGACCCGCCTGGTCGTGGTGCCGCGCTCCAACCGCATCGATCTGGTGGAGCTCATGAACCACCTGTTCGCGACCACCGACCTGGAGCGCAACTACCGCGTCAATCTCAACATCATCGCGCTCGACGGCCGCCCGCGCGTGATGGGCCTGAAGGAGATCCTCGGCGAGTGGCTCGAGTTCCGCACCACGACCGTCACGCGCCGCCTGCAGTACCGGCTGGACAAGGTCGGCAAGCGTCTGCACATCCTCGATGGGCTGCTCATCGCCTTCCTGAATCTGGACGAGGTGATCCGCATCATCCGCCGCGAGGACGAGCCGAAGCCGCTGCTGATGAAGCGCTTCAAGCTCTCCGACGAGCAGGCCGAGGAGATCCTGAACACGCGCCTGCGCCACCTCGCGAAGCTCGAGGAGATGAAAATCCGCGAGGAGCAGAAGAGCCTGTCCGCGGAACGCGACGAGCTCGAGACGCTGCTCAGAAGCAAGGCGAAATTGAAGAAGCTCATCGCCACCGAGATCCGCGCCGATGCGGAAGCGTACGGCGACGAGCGGCGCACCAAGATCATCGAGCGCGAGGCGGCCCAGGCGATCGATGAGACGAGCCTGATCCCCAACGAGCCGGTGACCGTGGTGCTGTCCACCGGCGGCTGGGTGCGCTCGGCCAAGGGTCACGACATCGATCCGCGCGCGCTCTCCTACAAGAGCGGTGATGCCTGTCAGTCGCTCGCGCGCGGACGGAGCCTCCAGCCGGCGGTGTTCATCGACAGCACCGGACGCACCTACACGCTGCCGGCGCATTCGCTCGCTTCCGCGCGCGGGCAGGGTGAGCCGCTCTCGGGCCGTCTCGATCCGCCCGATGGCGCGAAGTTCGCCGGCGTCATGATCGGGGAGCCGGAGGATCTGTGGCTGCTGGCGAGCGATGCGGGCTACGGCTTCACCGCGCGACTGAAGGACCTCATCACCGACCGGCGTGCCGGCAAGACCGTGCTCAACGTGCCCGAGAACGCGCACGTACTGGCGCCGGCACCGGTAGCATCGGCGGACTCCCTCGTCGCGGTCGTCAGCAGCGAAGGCAAGCTCCTCGCTTTCCCGGTGGGGGAGGTGCCCGAGATGCCGCGCGGCAAGGGCAACAAGCTCTACGACATCCCTGCCAAGAAGGCCGCGGCGCGCGCGGAGCTCATGACCGCGGTGGCGGTCGTGCCGCCGAAGGCGAGTCTCGTCCTCTGGTCCGGGGAGCAGCAGAAGGTTCTCGAGTGGCGTGACCTGCAGGACTACGTGGGCGAGCGCGCGCAACGCGGTGCGGTGCTCAAGCGCGGCTGGCCGCGCCAGATCGACCGGCTGGAAACGCTGCTGCCGCCACCCTAGCGGCTCGAGCGGGCGACGCAGGCCGAGCGGCTAGCGATTCCAAACCCCCTGGGCCCAGCACGTAAGCGACCGCCCCGGTTGCTAATAGGAATGATTCGCATTAGCATTTGGACCCCAGGGGCCGCGTACAGGCCATGGGAGTGGGAGAGTCATGCCGAAGATCGCTGGCCAACGAGCTCGCGGCCTGCTGCTCGCAAGCCTCGCTTGCCCCCTCGCGCCCTGCGTCACTGGTATCGCTGCCGCTGCGGATGATGCGCGGTTGATCGACATGCAGGCGCAACTGGCACCGGTGCAGGCGCAGCTGCTGCAGCTGGCAGAGGAGAATCGCTCCTTGCGCGAGCGGCTCGCGCGGATCGAGCAGGCGCTGGCGCAGCTGACGGGCGCGCTCGCGGCGCCGTCCGCCACGGCGGCACCGGGGCTGCCAGCCCCGACGGCCGCAAACTCATCCGCCCTGCCAACACCCGCGGCGCCCTCGACGCCGAGCGCTGCGGCGCTGGCGGCCGGGGTGCGCCTGTGGGGTTACGGCGAGATGTACTACATCGATCCCACGCGCGATGGAAACCAGGCACGGGCGGATCTGGCGCGCGCCGTGTTCGGCCTCGGGTACTCCTTTGATGGGCGCACCGAATTCAACTCCGAATACGAAGTCGAGCACGCGGTGGCCTCGGGGAGCGACCCGGGGGAGTTCGAGGTCGAGCAGTTCTACGTCGACCGCGCCCTCAGCGAGGCGCTCAGCGCCCGCGGCGGTCTGTTCCTGATGCCCTTCGGGTTTCTCAACGAGCATCACGAGCCCACACGCTTCTACGGCGTGCAGCGCAATTTCGTCGAGACCCTGATCATCCCCAGCACCTGGCGCGAGGGCGGCTTCAACCTGCACGGCGACAGCCGCGCGGGATTTGGCTGGAACGTCGGGCTGACCACCGGCTTTGATCTGTCGAAGTGGGACTTCGCCCCGGCATTCCCGCCGTACACGAGCGCGCTCGCGCTCGCGAACAGCGGCACGGCGCCGCTGCAGGCGACGCACCAGGAGCTGGCGCTGGCAAACGCGCGGCACCTGTCGCAGTACGCTGCGCTCAGCTACTACGGCGTTCCGGCCTTGCTCCTCGGGGGCGCGCTCAGCAGCGGCGAGTCGAGCGCACCGGGCGATCCGCGCGTCACGCTGTGGGAGGCGCACGCGCGCTGGATGCCCGGGAAGCTCGACCTGTCGGCGCTTTACGCGCGCGGCTCGATCAGCAACACCGGGCCCCTGAACGCGGCACACCCGGGCTCTCCCAACCCGTTGCCATCATCGTTCTATGGATACTTCCTGCAGGGCGCCTATCGGCTGTGGGAGCAGGGTGACTATCAGGCGGCGCCCTTCGTTCGCTGGGAGCGCTACAACCTGGGCGCCAGTTACGCCGGCACCCGCGGCCCGGTGGTCCCTCCCGGGCTGGTGCCGCTGTCGGGGGCCGGCGGGGACTTCGGATACTGGCCGCGGAGCGAGGATCGGGTGTTCACCGCCGGTGCCAACTTCTACCTCGGCGCACACCTGGTCCTGAAGGGCGACTATCAGTGGTTCCAGCTCAACCAGGGCTTCAGGCGCTTCGACCTGGGCCTGGGCGTGAGCTTCTGAGGCGGCGCGTCAGCGCTCGGCCATCACCACCTGCTCGGGCTCGTTGATGAAGTAGCCCTGGATGTACTGCACGCCCACCTGCCACAGCACGGCCATGGTGTTGGCGTCCTCGACCCGCTCGCCGATGGTCTGGATGTTGCGCTTGCGTGCGACTTCGACCAGCGTGCGCACGCGCTGCTGCAGCTGCGGATCCGCGGCCAGCTCCTGGATGATGGTGCCGTCGATTTTCACGAAATCCAGTGGCAGTGATTCGAGCAGGCCGGCGCTGTCGCGTCCGGAGCCGAAGCCCTCGAGCGCGAAGCGAAAGCGCCGCGAGCGCAGCACGGCGGCGAGCGCCTTGACCTGCGTCAGGTAGCTCGCCGCGCTCTCCTCGGTGATCTGGAAGCACAGCCGCTGCGGCTCGGCGCGGCTCGAGCGCAGGTGATTGTCGAGCCACTCGAGAAAGCCCGCATCCCGCACGGTCTCCTTCGACAGGCGCACGAACAGGCACTCGGGTTTCTTCTGCGCCGCGAACGACAGCGATGCGCCGACCACCCAGCGGTCGATGTTCTTGAGCAGATCATTGCGCCCGGCGGCCGCCATGAATTCCGACGGCAGCACTTCCCGGCCCTGCTGGTCGATCATGCGCACCAGCACGTCGTACATGCCCGGACGCTCGCCCTCGAGACTCGCGATGGGCTGCTGCACCAGCCGGAAGCGGTTCTCCATCAGGGCCGCCTTGATGTGCTTCACCCACACCTTGTCATAGGACATGACGCGGCTGTCATTGTCGGCGCGGTCCGACATGATGCTCTGATTGCCGCCGCGGGCGGCGCCCTTGTTGGCGCACTCGAGCGCATCGGCAATCACCGCGTCGACCTTGACCTGGCCGGGTGACACGACCGACAGCCCCAGGGAGCAGGTCACCGACACCGCCTTGTCGTGCACGCGCATCACCTGCTTCTGCATGCGCGCCAGCAGCCGCTCGCCCCACGCGTTGATGTCGTGCTCGTTGCCGCGCTCCAGCAGCGCCATGAAGCGCACACCGCCGAAGCGCCCGGCGACTTCCTTGGGATGTAACGTGTCCTTCAGCAGCCGCGCGAACTCCACCAGGATGTCCTCGCTCGCCGTGGCGCCGACCACGCGCTCGACATCCGCGAACTTGTCGAGCTTGATGACCGCCAGGCAGCGCATGCCGCCCGCAGCCGGGGTCGCCAGGCGCCGCGCGAGCGCTTCGAGGAGCTCGGGCCGCGGCAGCAGAGCGCTACCGCTCTCAGCGGCCCCCGCGGGGCGCTCGAGGGTGCGGCGCTCCTCGCTCGGCCTGGAGGGCACCATCAGGCTGACACATTGCTCCTCTTCGTGCTCCCCGAGCGCGAGCGTCATCTCGATGGGCAGCACGCTGCCGTCTCCGAGCAGCGCGTTGGCCCGCAACGGGTGACCGGCCTTCCAGCGTCCCTGCAGGCACGCCGCCAGTGCCCCGCGCAGCGCCGCGTGGGTGGAATCCTCGAACAGGTCCATCACCGGCTCCCCGGCGACGCCGCCCTCGACGCCGAACAGCTCCAGCCAGGCGGGATTCGCGTCGACCACGATTCCCTCCTGCACCTGAATGATCGCGTCGTTCGAGCGCTGCAGCACATTGCCGAGCTGGGTGCGTGCCTCCTGCGCGGATTTCAGCGTGGCATGGAGCGTGCGCCCGGTGCGAAAGACCTCGAGCTCGCGCAGCATCACTGCCTGCAGGCGCTCGGTGTTGGCGAGCGTCACGACGTCGCGTGCGCCGAGCGCCATCGCCTCGGCGATGCGCGTCTCGTCCACGGCCGGTGTCAGCAACAACACCGGCACGCCGGGCGCCAGCCGGTCGCGCAGGCGGATCACCGAGCCGAGCTCCTCGTGGCCGTCGGCCACCTGCACCAGGATCTGCGGGTTGAGCTGCGTGAGCGCATCACCCAGATCGCGCAGCGCCGGGATCCAGGTGCAATGGGCCGGTCGTCCCGCGCGCCGCAGGATGCTGTTGACGGCTTCGACCGGCTCGCGCGCAGAGCTCAGCACGATGAGCGGAACGGCGTCCTGCTCGGTCAAGTCGGCCTCCGTGGGGGTGCCACCGCAATGACGCGTCGATTCTAGCACCCGGGTAGCGAGGCTCCGTGTGCGCGAACTCGCGGAAATCGCCGCCGGTGAGACGGGTGCGCTGGCGGGGGTGGGGCGATGCCGCTATCATACGCGGCCCTTTTGCGCGGCCACGCAGCGCCGCAGCTCTTCTCAAACGCGAGACAGACCATGGCCAGCTACACGACCAGCGAGATCCGCGGGGGTCTGAAAGTCCTGCTCGACGGCGATCCCTACACCGTGATCGAGAACGAGTTCGTCAAGCCGGGCAAGGGTCAGGCGTTCAATCGCATCAAGGTGCGCAACCTCAAGACCGGCCGCACGATCGAGCGCACCTTCAGGTCCGGGGAATCACTCGAGGCCGCGGACGTCGTCGATACCGACATGCAGTATCTCTACCAGGACGGGGACTTCTGGCACTTCATGGTGCCGGAGAGCTTCGAGCAGTACACCGCCGGCAAGTCGGCGGTGGGCGAGAACGCGCAGTGGCTCAAGGACGGCGTGGTGTGCGTCGTCACCTTGTGGAACAACGTGCCACTGGTGGTCACGCCGCCACCGCACATCGAGCTGAAGATCATCGAGACCGACCCGGGTCTGCGTGGAGACACCGCCACCGGTGGCCAGAAGCCCGCCAAGGTCGAGACCGGCGCGGTGGTGCGCGTGCCGTTGTTCATCAACGAGGGCGAAGTGATCCGCATCGACACCCGCAGCGGCGAATACATCTCGCGCGCCAGGGGCTAGGGCTCAGACGCGCAGCGCGCGCGGCGCGTTCCGCGCCCGCCACAGGCCATCGGCCGCGTAGGTCAGCAGCGCCACCCAGATCATTGCGAAGCCCGCCGCCAGCGCGGGCCGGAAGCTCTCGTGATAGAGGAGCACGCCGCACAGCAGCTGCAGGCTCGGGGCGATGTACTGCAGCACCCCGAGCGTCGAGTAGGGCAGTGCACGGGCCCCGTAAGCGAACAGGAACAGCGGAATCGCGGTGACCAGCCCGCTGCCGATCAGCAGCGCCGCGATCCCGGGGCGCTCGAGGGTGAGCGCGGCACCGCCGGCCGCCTGGCACCAGGCAAGATACCCCACCGCCAGCGGCAGCAGCAGCAGCGTCTCGGTCGCGAGCCCTGGGAGGGCATCGACACTGATCACCTTGCGCTGCAGCCCGTACAGCGAAAAGCTCACCGCCAGCGCACCTGCGATCCACGGCGGACGCCCGGCGAGCACGGTGAGATAGGCAACCCCGATCGCGGCCAACGCCACCGCAGTCCACTGGGCGCGATTGAGCCGCTCGTGCAGCACGAACACTCCCAGCACCACGTTCACGAGCGGGTTGATGTAGTAGCCGAGGCTGGTGTCCACGATGTGCGCGTGGGTCACGCTCCACACGTACACCAGCCAGTTGGCGCTGATGAGCAGCGCGGTGAGCGTGAGTCGCGCCACGAGCCTCGCGTTGGTCAGCGCAGCCGACACTCTTGCGAGCTCGCCCCGCAGCAGCAGCCACCCGAAGATGAACAGGCAGGCCCAGGTCACGCGGTGGGCGATCACCTGCAGCGCCGGCACGCCGCTCAAGGGGTGCAGGTAGACCGGGAACAGCCCCCAGATGCTGAAGGCCGCGGTCGCGGCCGCCAGCCCGCGCGTCGCGGGCCGTGCCGGCGTCATCACAGCGCAGCGTGCGTCGCGGCCTGCCCGGCATCCGCCATGAACTGTGAGGCCAGTGATTCCAGGCCGCGGGCATCGGCCGCATCGAAACGGCCCGGCAGCGGGCTGTCGATGTCGAGCACGCCGAGCAGCCCCTCGGCGGCGATGAGCGGCACCACGATCTCCGAGCGCGACGCCGCATCGCAGGCGATGTGGCCCGGGAACTGATGCACGTCGGGCACGAGGAGCGTGCGGCGCTGCGCCGCCGCCGTGCCGCACACCCCGCGCCCCAGCGCGATGCGCACGCAGGCCGGCTTGCCCTGGAAGGGTCCCACGACGAGCTCACCGTGCTTGAGGAAATAAAAGCCTGCCCAGTTGACGTCCGGCAGGGCCGCGAAGATCAGCGCCGCGGTGTTGGCTGCGTTGGCGATCAGGTCGCGCTCGCCGGCGAGCAGGCTCGCGAGCTGATCGCGCAGGCGCGCGTAGTCGCGCGGCTTGTCGCGGAAGTCGTAACGTGTGACGGCGTAGCTCATCGATGCGTCCTGCGCTTGCGGTGCGTGGGGCGAGCATCGCATTCTGATCATGTACATCTGATGCGTGATGCAATAGCATCTGATGCGTGCGTACCACTCTCGACATCGCGGATGACGTGCTGCAGGCGGCCAAGGAGCGTGCGCGGCGCGAAAAGAGAACGGCCGGCGAAGTGATTTCCGATCTGGCGCGCCGCGCATTGACGCATGGGTATGGCTCCTCAGGGCCGGATGCCGTGTCGGTGCGGGAGCCGAAGGCGATCTACGGCTTCAAGCCGTTCGCACGCCGCGGCGGTGTGGTCACCAACGAGTTGATCGACAATCTGCGCGACGAAGACGGCGCCTGATGCGCTCGCTCCTCGACGTGAACGTGCTGATCGCCCTGCTGGATCCGGATCACACGCTGCATGAGCCCGCGATGGACTGGTTTGGCAAGCACGCGCGCAGCGGTTGGGCGTCGTGTCCGATCACACAGAACGGCTGCGTACGGGTCATGGCCAACCCCGGATATCCGAACCCGCTTCCGGTGGAAGCCGTGATCAAGCGACTCGCCGAGGCCTGCCGCAGCGCCGTGCACCAATTCTGGCCTGATGACATCAGCCTGCTCGATCCGCGCACGGCCAATGCGTCACGGATTCTCACTTCCCGTCAGCTCACGGATCTGTATCTGCTCGCACTGGCGGTGGCCCATCAGGGCCGGTTCGTGAGCTTCGACAAGGGCATCGCCCTCGAGGCCATCTGCGGGGCCCAACCACGGCATCTGCTCACTCTGTAGCGCCAGTCCCTGCCGGTTATGCCCGCGCGGTCGGGAACGCCAGGACCTCGTCGATGTGCGTCGCTCCGGTGGCGAGCATCAGCGTGCGCTCGAACCCAAGCGCCACGCCGGCGCAGTCCGGAAACCCGCTGCCCAGCGCGGCCAGCAGCCGCTCATCGGGCGGGAAAACCGGCAGACCGAGCCGCCGCCGCTGCGCGTTGTCGCGCTCGAAGCGTGCGCGCTGCTCGTTCGGCGCCGCCAGCTCGTGAAAGCCATTGGCGAGCTCGATGCCATCGCAGTACAGCTCGAAGCGCTGCGCCACGCGCGGCTCGCGCGGATCGAGGCGCGCCAGCGCCGCCTGGGTCGCGGGATACCCGTGCACGAAAGTCAGCGCCTCGCGGCCGAGCCGCGGGCCGACGAGCGATCCCATGAGAAGCTCGAGCCATACGTCGCGGTCGGTGCCGGCGCCCGCGAACCCGAGCGGTTGCGCCGCCTTGGCCAGCTCGGCTGCGGGCGCGGTGAAGGGATCCAGCCCCAGCTCGCGTGCGAAGGCGTCCCGGTAACTGATGCGCTCGCTCGCCCGCTGCGCGCTCACCTCGCCCAGGAGCTCGCGCACCAGCGCCTCCACCTCATCCATGAGCGCCTCCAGCGAGAACCCGAGTCGGTACCACTCGATGAGCGTGAATTCCGGATTGTGCAGCCGGCCGCTTTCCAGCCCGCGCACCACGTGGCAGATCTGGTAGATGTCACCGCTCCCGGCGGCGAGCAGACGCTTCATGGCGTACTCGGGCGAGGCATGCAGGAACCGCAAGGGTGGCGCCGCCGGCTGCGCCCCGGTTGCCGGGGCTGGCGCGAGCTGCACCGAGGCGCAGTGTATATGCACGTCACTCACGGGCGCATTCACCAGCAGCGGCGTGTCGACCTCGAGCACACCCCGGGCGGCGAAGAATTTCCGTGTGCGCGCCAGCAGCGTCGCGCGCTCGATGAGCCGCTCGCGTGAAGCGCTCGGCCGCCACTCGCCGCCGTCCGTCATGTGAGCCGCGCCAGCGCCTGACCGACTCGAACGCTGCTGCCCGGTGCGAGCCCGGGCAGCCACTCGCTGCTGCCGGGCGGCAGCAGCAGGATGACGGTTGAGCCCATGTTGAAGCGGCCCAGCTCCGCGCCCTTCTCCAGAGTGAGCGGCGCACGACCGGCATCGAGCGGCAGATCCGCACAGCCGTGCAGGGCGCGCGGGGTCACCTCGCCGTGCCACACGGTGGCCATGCTGCCCACCAACAGGGCTCCCACCAGCACGACGGCGAAGGTCAGCGCCTCGTGCCCGAACACGCACACCACGCGCTCGTTGCGGGCCAGGAGGCCGGGGACGCCGGCGGTGGTGGTGGCGTCGACGCTGAACAGAGCCCCGGGCACGTACCACGCCGCGCGCAGCACTGCGCGCAATGGCATATGGATGCGGTGATAGTTGAACGGCGCCAGATACAGCGTGGCGAAGGCGCCGCCGCGGAACCGCTGCGGCCACGACAGGTCCGCCGCCATGAGCGACTCGAGCGTGTAGGCGTGGCCCTTGGCCTGCACCAGCCAGGAGCCGTCCAGGCGCCCGATCTGGCTCACGCGGCCGTCGACCGGGGAGACGAGCACCGCCGGGTCGGGATCGCAGGGGCGCGCCTGCGCGCGCAGCGAGCGCGTGAAGAAGGCGTTGAAGCTCTCGTACTCGAGCGGCTGGGGCTCCTCGGCCTCGCTCATGTCAGGGTGGAAGTTGTCCACGAAGCTCCTGATGAGGGCGTTCTTGATGAACGGCACGCGGCTGCGCGTGATGCGGTACGCGAGGCGCGACAGCAAATGCTGCGGCAGCAGGTACTGCAGGGCGACGAACAGCCGCGAGCGCACGCTGTCGGCATCAGGTGCGTTCATAGACGGGACGCGGCCAGGCGCAGGTCTGCAGCGAGTGCCGCCGCCTCGAAGGGCGGCGTGAAAATCGCGGCGATGCGCGCGCGCGCATCCAGCAGGAACACCACCGCGGAGTGGTCCATGGTGTAGTCGCCCCCCGGCAGCGGCACGCGGTTGACCGCCACGCCGAAATCCGCGGCCAGCGCCAGGATCGAGCCCGGCTCGCCGGTGAGCCCGAGGAATGCGGGATCGAAGGCGTGCACGTAGGTGCCGAGCACGCGCGCGCTGTCGCGCTGCGGGTCGATGCTGACGAACAGCACCTTGAGCCCCCTGAGCGCGGCGCGCTGCCTGACCTGGGCGAGTGTCATGAGCGTCGTCGGGCACACGTCGGGGCAGTGGGTGAAACCGAAGAACACCAGCGTCGGCCCGCCGGCGAGCTCGGCGCGGGTGAAGGCCCGGCCGGCGGTGTCGGTGAGGCGAAAGTCACGCACCGCTCTGGGCTGCGGGAGCCAGGTGCCGCTTGCCAGCCGCGGGCTCGCCCTGTCAAGTTGTTGCGCCAACCAGTAGCCGCCCAGCGCCGCGCACAGCGCGGCGGCGGCCAGCAGTAAACGGGCGCGTGCGATGGTCATGGGAGAATTATTTCATACAGCCACGCGCGCCGTACGCGGCCGGCCACGGCGCGCCGGGCGCGCGCTGACGGTGCGCGCACTGATCGCACGCGCCGCCGGCAGGCTCAAGCGCGCGCGCGTGCACTTCGGACACGGTACCGACAACGCCTGGGACGAGGCCGCGGCGCTGGTGCTGCATGTCGTGCGCCCGGGGAGCGGCGGCGGCGCACTGAGCCTTGGGCGGCGCGTCGGCCTGGCCGGGCAGCGGCGCGTGCGCGCGCTGCTGACCCGGCGCATCGAGGAGCGCATTCCGGCCGCCTACCTCACCGGGGTCGCCTGGTTCGCGGGTGTGCCTCTGCAGGTCGACGCGCGCGTGCTGGTGCCGCGCTCGCCTATCGCGGAGCTGATCGAGCGCGGCTTTCAGCCCTGGATCGATGCACGCCGCGTGCATCGGGTGCTCGACCTGGGCACCGGCTCGGGCTGCATCGCCATCGCCTGTGCCCGGGCCCTGCCGCGTGCCCGCATCGACGCGGTCGACATCTCCGATGCCGCCCTGGAGGTGGCGCGCCACAACGTGCGCCGTCATCGGCTCGCGCGCCGGGTCAGGCTCAGGAAGTCCGATCACTTCCGCGCGCTCGGGCGCGCAACCTACGATATCATCGTATCCAATCCGCCTTACGTGGGCGCGCGCGAGCTTGCGGGGCTGCCGCCGGAGTACCGGCACGAGCCGCGCGTGGCGCTCGCGGCCGGCAGCGCCGGGCTCGACTCCGTACGGATCATCCTGCGCGAGGCGCGCAGGCATTTGCGGCCGCGCGGGGTGCTCATCGTCGAGGTGGGCAACACCGAGAGCGCGGTGCGACGGGCATTCCGCCGTCTGCCCTTCGTGTGGCTTGAATTCGAGCGCGGCGGGGGCGGGGTGTTCCTGCTCTCGCGCGAGCAACTGTAAGGGCCGCAGGCCACTTTCAGCCAATAAATATGTCCGGCAACACCATCGGCAGGCTGTTCACGGTGACCACCTTCGGCGAGAGCCACGGGCCCGCCATGGGCTGCATCGTCGATGGCTGCCCGCCCGGGCTCCCGCTCAGCGAGGCGGATCTGCAGCAGGACGTCGACCGCCGCCGCAGCGGCACGTCCCATTTCGTCAGTCAGCGCCGCGAGGCCGACCAGGTGCGCATCCTCTCGGGGGTGTTTGAAGGACGCACGACCGGCACCCCGATCGGCATCCTCATCGATAACACCGACGCGCGCTCGCGCGACTACGACAAGATCAAGGATCGCTTCCGTCCCGGACACGCCGACTACACCTACCAGCAGAAATACGGGGTGCGCGACTACCGCGGCGGTGGCCGCTCGTCGGCGCGCGAGACGGTGATGCGCACCGCCGCGGGCGCGATTGCGCGCCGCTACCTCGCCGCGCGCCTCGGGGTGCGCATCTACGGTTACCTGAGTCAGGTCGGGTCGCTGCTGCTCGAGCCGGTGGATCCCGCATTCGCGTACCAGAATCCGTTCTTCTGTCCGGACCCCGCGCGCATCGCCGAGCTCGAGGAGCTGATCTGGAAGGTGCGCGGCGCCGGGGATTCGATCGGCGCGCGCGTCACGGTGGTGGCGAGCGGGGTGCCCGCGGGACTGGGTGAGCCGGTGTTCGACCGGCTGGACGCGGACATCGCCCACGCCCTCATGAGCATCAACGCCGTGAAGGCCGTGGAGATCGGAGCCGGCACGCGCGCCGCGACCCAGCGCGGCAGCGAGCACCGCGACGAGCTCACGCCCACGGGCTTTCGCAGCAACCATGCGGGCGGGGTGCTGGGCGGCATCTCCTCCGGCCAGGACGTGATCGCGCACCTGACGCTCAAGCCCACCTCCAGTATCCAGGTGCCCGGCAGCACCATCGACACCGACGGCAACGCGGTCGAGATCGTGACCACCGGCCGCCACGACCCGTGCGTGGGCCTGCGGGCGACGCCGATCGCGGAGGCCATGCTCGCCATCGTGCTCATGGACCACTACCTGCGCCAGCGCGCGCAGAACGCGGACGTGAAGTCAGCGACGCCGGACATCACCGCGGCGTCGCGCGGCTGATCGCCGCGGCCGCCTCATCGCGCATGGAAAGACAGTTCAGAGTTGCCGTAATCGGCGCCACCGGCCTCATCGGCGAGACCCTGATCACGGTCCTCGAGGAGCGCAACTTTCCGGTCTCGGAACTGCACGCGCTCGCCAGCGATCGCTCGCTCGGCCGCAGCGTGAGCTTCCGCGGGCGCCGCTACCCGGTGCAGGAGCTGGCGGACTTCGAGTTCGCGCACTGCGACTTCGCGCTGTTCTGCGCCGGCGCGCAGGTGTCGCGCGAGTACGTGCCGCGCGCCGTGGCGGCCGGCTGCCTCGTCATCGACAACACCTCCGAGTTCCGCTACCAGGAGGACGTGCCTCTGGTGGTACCGGAGGTGAACCTGCACGCCCTCGAGGGCCTGGGCACTCGCGGCATCGTGGCGAACCCCAACTGCTGCACCATCCAGATGGTGCTGGTGCTCAAGCCCCTGTATGACGCGGCCGGCATCGAGCGCATCGAGGTGGCGACCTACCAGTCGGCGTCCGGCGCGGGTCGCGCGGCGCTCGAGGAGCTGGCGCGGCAGTCCGTCGACGCGCTCAGCGGCAAGGGGGTGGCAGCGGATGCGGGCATCGGGCAAATCGCCTTCAACTGCGTGCCCCACATCGACAGCTTCCAGGACAACGGCTACACGCGCGAGGAGATGAAGCTCGTGTGGGAGACCCGCAAGATCCTCGGGGACGCGGCGATCCGCGTGAACGCTACGGCGGTGCGGGTGCCGGTGTTTTACGGGCATTCCGAGGCGGTGCACATCCAGACGCGCCGCCCGCTGAGTGCCGACCAGGCGCGTGAACTACTGCGCAAAGCGCCCGGAGTCACCGTCATGGACGAGCGCCGGGCGGGCGGATACCCCACAGCGGCTACCGAGGCAGCGAAGCGCGACACAGTTTATGTCGGGAGAATCCGGGAATATCTCGCCCCGGATCGAGGACTTAACTTATGGATTGTCGCGGATAATGTGCGAAAAGGGGCCGCCACGAACAGCGTTCAGATCGCCGAGGCTTTGGCGCAACGCCCTATTTAAGTTATATTGCCGCGATGTTCACGGGGGGCTCACATCCTGGGCCCTATCCGCTTGTTTCAACAGGACATTTGGTCCAATAATGCTTTTTGGGGTGCCCTGATGGTCGCCAAACGCTCAAGCCGGGCGCTGGCATTGCTGCTGGCCTTGCCGACGGCGGCGCTTGCCTTGGGTATGGGAGACATCCGTCTCCTCTCGCCGCTCAACGCGCCGCTCGACGCGGAAGTCGACCTCGTCGACGTCGCGCCCGATGAAGCCAATACCGTACAGGCTCAGCTTGCCTCACGCGAGACCTTCGCCCGCTACGGCCTCGACTGGCCCGCCTACCTCGCCGGCGTGCAGGTACGCACGGTGCGCGCGCCGGACGGCCGCCAGATGCTCAAGCTCAGGTCCACGGACGCGATTTCCGAGCCCTTTATTACGCTGCTGGTGGAAGTGAACTGGGCGCGCGGCCACCTGGTGCGCGAATACACCATGCTGCTCGATCCGCCGGTGTACACCCCCGGCCAGTCGGGCGTGGCGGGCTCACCGGTGAGCGCACCCGCGACCGGCTCCGGGGCGCGCGAAGGTGCGATCGCACGCGCTGGCGACCCGCCGCCCGCGGCTGCTGCGGCGGCGGGGCCCGAATCGAGCGCGGCGAGCGGCGCACCGCCGGCACGAGCGAGCGCCGCCGGCAGGGAAGCGGACGGTGAGTCGCTGCACGTCGTCCAGCGCGGCGAGACGTTGTCGGGCATCGCCAGCAGCACGGCAGGGGCCAGCGCCAATACTCCCCGCACCCGCAGCTGGATGGTTGCCATCTACCAGGCGAACCCGCGCGCCTTCGAAAAGAACATGAACGTGCTGCACTCCGGCGCCGTGCTGCGTATCCCGGACGCCGCGCAGGCGGCGGCGGTGTCGCCCAGCGAAGCGGGGGCGGAGATTCGCCGCCAGTACGCCGCGTGGCGCTCCAGCAGCGGCGCCGCCGCTGCCCCCTCGGGCGAGCGGCCCGGGCGGTTGAAGCTGGTGACGCCCTCCGAGTCGGCTTCCGTGGGCGCCACGCCTGGAGCCGCCCCGAGCGCCGAAGTCGGCCAGCTCCAGGGCCGCGTGCACGATCTGGAAGGGCAGCTCGCTGAATCCAAACGCCTGCTGGACCTGAAGAACGCGGATCTGGCGCATCTGCAGGAGCAGCTGGCGGCCAAGCAGACCCAGCCGGCCGCCCCGGCGCCGCCGCCCGCTCGCGAGGCGGCCCGGCCCGTACCCGCGCAGCCTCCCGCGGCGCAGGCCCCTGCCGAGCAAGCTCCCACACCGCAGGCCGCTCCGCCGCCGCCCATCGCCGAAGAGAGACCGCCCCAGACGGCCGCCGAAGCACCGCCGCCGCCGGAGAGCGCGAAGCCTGCGCCGACGCCGGAACCGCCTGCCGCCGGTGGCTCGCTGTTTGACACCCTCAAGGGCTACTGGTGGGAGATCGGGCTGCTGCTGCTGGTGCTCGTCGGGGTTGCGGCCTCGAGGATCGTGCGCGCACGCCGCGCGGCGCAGTTCGATGACTCCCTGGGCCGCCTGGCGCCGTCCTCGGACACGGGCTTCGCACCCGGCCGCGGCTTTGGATCCGCGGAGCCCATGCAGGCGGCCGCGAGCCCCGAGCCCGCTTTCCTGGTGGAGGAAACCGGAACGCACGAGCGGCCGCGCTTCCCCGCCGGAGGGGCGCAAGCTGCGCCCGCGGCGCGGCATGTGACGAGCGATGAGACCATCAGCAGCGAGACGGCGATCAACCTCGACCAGGGCGACCCGCTCGCCGAAGCTGACTTCCACATGGCGTACGGCCTGTACGACCAGGCCGCGGATCTGATCCGCATTGCCGTCAGCCGCGAGCCCGCGCGCCGCGATCTGAGACTGAAGCTCCTCGAAGTGTTCTTCGTGTGGGGCAACAAGGACCAGTTCCTGACGGCTGCGCGCGAGCTGGCGGACAGCCGTGAGGAGGCGGCGCCCGGAGAGTGGGAGAAGATCCTCATCATGGGCAAGCAGCTCGCGCCCGAGGATTCGCTGTTCTCCGGTGCCGGCGCGGTGAGCGGTGCGACGGCCGGGGGCGTTGATCTTGACCTGGAAGGCGGTCAGAGCCGCGTGGACTTCGACCTCATGGGCGAGCCGATCGCGGGCGAGGCGACCCAGAGAGTGGATCTGGACATCGGCGCCGCCGTGGGCGAGCGCACGACAGAATCACCCACCAACGTCACCGACAGCAACGCGTTGATCGAGAACACTTTCCTCAGCACCACCGGCACGACGCGCCAGATGACGGCCCGGATGCGCCACGACGGAGGCCTGGGCCTCGGCAGCACCGCGGAGATGGAGGGTCCGACCGTGGAGCAGCCCACGATCGCCACGACCCAGGAGACCCCCACCATCCGGCAGAAACTCGAGTCGGCGCTCAAGCAAAGCGGTGAGCAGACCGCAGAGCTGGCCATCGATGATCTGGGCCTGGACGTGGGGCAGGTCGACACGGTGGATCAGCCCGGCCTCGCGGCGGCTTCCGGCGCGGATGCCCCGACGCTGGTCGCGGGCCTCGACGAGCGCTCGCGCCAGGTCATGGAGGACGCGCGACACCGCCGGGAGGAGTCCGGTGCCTGGCAGTTCGATCATGACGAGCTCGAGGCGGCGCTCACCCAAAACAGCCAGGTCGTGCCGGACACCTCGGCGACCTCGCGCCTCGCGGCGCTCGGCGCGCAGGAAGTGGATGTCGATCTGGGGGATTCGACCGGGACGCAACCGGCGGTGCACACCGGGGGTGTGGACCTCGACGTCGGCGGCGCCACCGGGACGCACGCCGCCAACGGCGGCGGGCTGGACCTCGACGTGGGCACCGCGACGGTGCCGGACACCGCCTTCGCAGCCACGCAGAGGCTGTCCTCGGAGGACCTGGCACTGCCGGACCTCGAGCCGGTGACCATGAGTGAAGTCGGCACGAAACTCGATCTGGCTCGTGCCTACATGGACATGGGCGATCCAGACGGTGCGCGCAACATTCTCGAGGAAGTGCTCGCCGAGGGCTCGGCGGCGCAGAAACAGGAAGCGCAGCGTCTGATGGAGTCGCTCCCGGGGTAATGTAATTGATTGGCTGCAAGCGCCTGCGGCGCTTGCGGCAGGCCAGGTGCGCGACTGTGTCGCACACGCGGCCAAAGGCGCGGCTTCTGGCCGCGAAAAAGCAGGCCTTTGTCGTTGGATTGCGCGTGAACCGGATCGCCGTCGGGATCGAGTACGACGGCAGCGCCTACGCAGGCTGGCAGGCGCAGGAGCGCCTGCCGACCATCCAGTACATCACCCAAACCGCCCTCAGCAGCGTCGCGGCCGAGCCGGTCACTCTGGTATGCGCCGGGCGCACCGATGCGGGGGTGCACGCGCACGGGCAGGTTGCGCACTTCGACACGCGCGCGACACGCAGCACGCGCGGCTGGGTTCTCGGCGCCAACAGCGAACTGCCGGCGGACGTGAGTGTGTCCTGGGCCGCAGCGGTGCCGGCGCACTTTCACGCGCGCTACTGCGCCGAGGCGCGCACCTACCGCTACCTGATTCTGAACCGCCTGGCCCGCTCGGCTCTGCTGGCGCGACGTGCGGCCTGGATCCATCGACCGCTCGATCACGAGCGCATGGCACAGGCCGCGTCTGCCCTGCTCGGCGAGCATGACTTCAGCGCCTTCCGCTCCTCGGAATGCCAGGCCAAGTCCCCCATCCGCCGCATGGAGCGGCTGGGCGTCGAGCGGCGCGGGGACTGGGTCGTCATCGAGGCGACCGCCAATGCCTTCCTGCACCACATGATGCGCAACATCGCGGGCCTGCTGATCGCGATCGGCAGGGCCGACGCACCCCCGTCCTGGGCGCGCGAGGTGCTCGAGGGGCGCGATCGCACCCGCAACGCCGCCACCGCTGCGGCCGCGGGGCTGTATCTGGTGTCGGTACGCTATCCGGCGGCGTTCGCCCTGCCGGCGGGGTGCCCGCCCGGGGTGCTCCCGCCCGATCGGCTATGATCGCGCACCTTACGTTTCACTCCCGAAGCGCGGGTTCCCCCCATGTCCTGGTTCGAGAAGATCATGCCCTCCCGCATCAAGACCGAGCGGCGCACGCGCTCGGTCCCGGAGGGGCTGTGGATCAAGTGCCCGGCGTGCGATGCGGTTCTGTATCGCGCCGAGCTGGAGCGCAACCTGTATGTGTGTCCCAAGTGCAGCCATCACATGCGCATGGGGGCCCGCGATCGGCTGGAGCGCTTTCTCGACCCGGGCACGAGCGCGGAAATCGGCGCGGCCATCTCGCCCGAGGATCCGCTGAAGTTCCGCGACAGCAAGCGCTACCGCGACCGGCTCGTCCAGGCGCAGAAAGCGACCGGCGAGAGTGATGCCCTGGTGGTGCTGGCCGGCACGCTGCACGCGCTGCCCATCGTCGCCTGCGCCTTCGAATTCCAGTTTCTCGGGGGCTCGATGGGCTCGGTGGTCGGCGAGCGCTTCAAGCGCGGCGTGGATTACTGCATCCAGGAGCGGCGGCCGTTCGTGTGCTTCTCCGCCAGCGGCGGGGCGCGCATGCAGGAGGCGCTGTATTCGCTGTTTCAGATGGCGAAGACCGCGGCGGCGCTGTCACGCCTGGCGCAGGCGCACCTGCCGTTCATCTCGGTGCTGACCGATCCGACCACCGGCGGGGTGTCGGCGAGTCTGGCGCTGCTCGGTGACCTCAATCTCGCCGAGCCGCGCGCGCTGATCGGCTTCGCAGGTCCCCGGGTCATCCAGCAGACCGTGCGCGAGACGCTGCCGGAGGGCTTCCAGCGCAGCGAATTCCTGCTCGAGCACGGGGCCATCGACATGATCGTCGACCGCCGCGAGATGCGCGACCGGATCGCGGCGCTGCTGCGGCTGCTGCTGAAGCTGCCGGCCGCCGCCGCTGCCTGACGCGCGCCTCTCCCCGGAGCCGGCTCAGCCGATGCGCACGCTCGCCGAGTGGCTCACGCTGCAGGAGTCGGTGCATCCGAAGAGCATCGACATGGAGCTCACGCGCGTCGCCGCCGTCGCCCGCGCCTTGCGGATCGCCGAGCCGGCATTCCCGGTCGTGACCGTGGGCGGCACCAACGGCAAGGGCTCCACCGTGGCGCATCTCGCGGCGCTGCTCGCTGCGCTCGGGGCGTCCACCGGCATGTTCACCTCGCCGCACTTCGTCCGCTACAACGAGCGCATCCGCGTGAACGGGACTGAGGTCGGCGATCAGGAGCTCATCGCGGCGTTCGAGCGCATCGAGGCGGCGCGCGGCGCGACCACGCTCACCTTCTTCGAATACAACACGCTGGCAGCGCTGCTGATCTTCGCGCAGCGGGCGGTGGACGTCGCGGTCCTGGAAGTGGGGCTCGGCGGGCGGCTCGACGCCACCAATCTCGTGGCGGCCGATGTCGCCGTGGTCGCCTCCGTCGGGCTCGATCATCGCGACTGGCTCGGGGATACGCTCGAGCTCATCGGCGCGGAGAAAGCCGGCATCTTCCGCCCGGGTAAGCCGGCGGTGCTCGGCACGCCGGACATGCCGGCGAGCGTGTTTGCGACCATCGCCGCACTCGGTGCGCGCGCGCTGGTCGCGGAGCGGGATTTCACCTGGCGCGTGATTGGGGAGCGCTGGGACTACGAGGGTCTCGGGGTGTCGCTGCGCGACCTGCCGCCGAGCGCGCTCGCCGGCTCCATCCAGTACCGCAATGCCGCCACGGCCATCGCCGCGCTGCAGGCGCTCGCAGGGGACGACACACCAAGCGCGGCGGTGCGCCGCCTCACCCAGCGGCTCGCGCGGCCCGATGAGCGCGCCGTGGGCGCAGCGCTGCGCGCGGTGCGCCTCGCCGGCCGCTTCCAGGTGCTGCCGGGCGAAGTGGAGTGGATTCTGGATATCGCGCACAACCCACCCGCCGCCGAGGTGCTCGCCCGGCAGCTGCGCGAGCGCGCGCTGCCACGCGCGCGCCACGGCGAGCGCGGCCCGGGACGGACCTTGGCGGTCATCGGCGTGCTGGCGGACAAGGACGCCGCGGCGATCGCCGCGGCGCTCAGCGCCGTCATCGATCACTGGATCGTGTGCGCGCTGCCCGGTGCGCGCGGTGGCAGTGCGGCGCAGCTGGCGCAGCGCCTCGAGCGGCCCGCGGGCGAGATGACGCTCGCGGACTCGGTCGCCGCGGGCTGCGAGCGGGCGCGCGCCGCGGCGCGCCCGGGAGATCGCGTGGTGGTGTGCGGCTCGGTCTACACCGTGGGCCCGGCGCTGCAGTGGCTTCGGATATACTAACGAGCGCCGGCCGCGCTTGGCTCGCGGCCACTGTTGCGCGCGGCGTCCGCTGCGCCTGGCTTTCGCGGTTTTCGCCCCCATCGTGGGTGACTTAAGGTGAAAGAACGGCTGACGGGGGCAATCATTCTCGTGGCCCTGATGGTGCTGTGGGTGCCCGAGCTGTTGACAGGACCGATCCGCCCGGCGCCGCGGGCCACCGCCATGGCGCCCTCGGCCGAGGAACCGCCATTACGCTCCTACACCATCAATCTCGCGGACGACGCGCATTCGCGCAGCACTGCGGCAACCAGCAGCGGACCGCAACAACCCACGCCGCTCGAGGCTGGCGCGCCGCGCGGGAGCGCGGCGCAACCGGGGTCGGCCGAGGCGCCGCAGCCGCTGCCCGCCGCGCCCGCCCCGGTGGTGCCGGCCAGGAGCGCGCCGGCGAGCACCGCGGCGCCCGCCCTTGCTTCGATGAGTGTCGGGGCGGGTTCCTGGGCGGTGCAGCTGGGCAGCTTCGCCAGCCGCGCCAACGCCGAACGCCTGGCGCGGCAGGTGCGGGCCGGGGGCTTCAAGGTGAGCGTCTCCCGGGCCAGTGCGGGGCGGCGGCTGTTCCGGGTGCGCGTCGGCCCGGCGCACGACCGCGAGGCGGCGTCGCAGCTCGCGGCGAAGTTGCGGGCCGCGGGACACGATGGCTCGATCGTGCCGAAGTAGCGCGGCGCGCCCGCGACGCGCGGCGTGGGCAACGCGTGCGATGCTCTTGTACAATCCGCGCCGCGCGGGACGACCGCGCTCGCACCGGTGAGCGATGAACCTGACCGACTACCTGGTGATTCTCGCCGTCATCGCCTCGGCGGTCGTCGGTGCGTGGCGCGGCCTGCTGCGCGAGGCGGTCGCCCTGGCAGCCTGGGTCATCGCCCTGTTCCTCGCCTGGCACTTCTCCGATCTCATCGCCCCGCACCTGGGCGGGCTGATGTCGGATTCCGGGGTGCGGCCCTGGGCGGCGCGGGTCATTATCGTGCTGCTGGTGCTGCTGCTCGGCGCCGGCGTCGGTGCGGCGCTCCGGCACTTCGTGCGCCTGTCGATTTTCAGCGGCATGGATCGGCTGCTCGGCTTCGGCTTTGGCCTGCTGCGCGGCCTAGTGCTGCTGGGCGTGTTCGTCATTCTCGGCCAGCTGCTGCGCCTGCAGGAGGAGCAGTGGTGGCGGCACTCGATGCTCATTCCCTATGGCGAATCGATGGCGAACGGGCTGCGCATGCTGGTGGGCGAGGAGCGCGTGCGGCGCGCCGCCGCCGAGCTGCGGATCCGGGTCTGAGGAGTTGCGGCAAACATGTGCGGGATCGTCGGCATCGTCGGTAGCAGCGCCGTCAATCAGCGTCTGTATGACGCGCTGACGGTGCTGCAGCACCGCGGCCAGGACGCCGCCGGCATCGCCACCTCGGGCGACGGCGAGCTGTACGTGCGCAAGGGCAGTGGCCTGGTGCGCGACGTGTTCCAGCAGCATCACATGCTCGAGCT